>Ga0206106_100150_pt1 | contig 113410 bp, 100 predicted proteins | sample 1B1ome_FD_148677 | JGI IMG/M metagenome (GOLD analysis project Ga0206106, IMG submission 148677) | Enriched microbial communities from leaf-cutter ant dump, University of Wisconsin, Madison, United States - 1B110A | ecosystem: Environmental > Terrestrial > Nest > Insects nest > Nest dump...
AGACCGGCTCAAGAAACTCATCTTGATGTATTCCATTATTTCGGTCGAACTGTTGCATGTCACGTACTTGGCCAGAGAAACACCTGATGCACCTTGTACGATAGTTTTTGAAGAACACCAGTGGCAGGTTCTTTACCGTATCGCGAATCAAACGACCAGCTTGCCCAAGGTCCCACCGACGCTTGAGGAAGCCGTAAGAGCCTTAGCCAAACTCGGTGGATTTCTTGGGCGTAAGTCCGATGGTGACCCAGGAGTCAAGGTGCTTTGGCGGGGCTATCGCACTTTGTATACGGTTCTGGAAACGTATCGCTTTCTATTGTAATCTTCTGGAAGCGTTGTGGGGCAAGCATAGGACAAAACCCGGTTGCAGAGTTTAAATAATGTTACTTAAGGATCGTTCTACTGGCAAGAACTGCCCAACTTCGGCTCAATACATCATCGCACCGAGCGGCCCGTTCTCGTCGATGATGTCTTGAATTTCGTAGACGGAGATCGGGAAATACGGGAATCCCCACGCATACGGAACGAGCGCATAAAGTGGGAAATAGATGACGAGCGCTTTGTCGGCAATGTAATAATCCTGGTTCGGCGACAGCCCCGGGTAATCGCCGAGCACCGGAAGCTGGCGGGCTTTGATCTGCGCCTGGATGAGGGCGTTCAGCCGCTGCTCATAAGGGCTGCCGGGCTTGAACAGCTCGCGCAGCGCGTACGATTTGCCCGTATTCGCATCGAAGGTCAGCGAATGCTGCAGCGTATTGCCGTGGGCTCCGCCCGTGAAAGCATAGTTAAGCAGGGACAGGCTCAGCACCCCGCGCTGGTTCGTCTTGATCTCGAAGTAGCCGTTCATCTCCTGAAGGTCAGGGCTCGGATAGCCCTGCTCTTTCAACTGCGCGTTGAACGCTGCATGGATCGCTTGGTTCATCGCATTCAGTGCGTGCGGGTTCGTGCCGCCGGCGACGACCGGAATCGTGGCGCTCACATGAGGAGCCGCGAATCGGCGTATCTGGATCGGCAACATCAGCATGTTGCGGTTCATGGCGGATCCCTTCCTTCGCTGCATAGGCTATTGTCTTCACATATATATGTGGAGGCAGTAGCATCCGTGCATGCAAAGGAACGCAATGCCAGTTCCTTCAGGCCGATTCCGGCACGGTCAGAAACAGCGCGGCACCGGGCGGCGCCGGCTGCATCCGAAACTGGCCGCCCAGCATGGCGACCCGCTTCTCTACGATGCGCAAGCCGAGATTTTCGCCTTCATGCCAAGCCGGCTGCCCGTCCATGAACAGCGCAAACCGGATCAAGCCGTCGTCCGCAGACAGATCGAATTGGAATCGCCGCGTTCCGCTGCTGCTTTTGAGACCGCACGCCAATCCTTCCTGAAGAGCCTGGAACAGCACCCGCTTCTGCAAATCCGCCAAGCGTTCAGGCATCGAGCCGATCCGGCATTCGATCCGGCAGCCCGCCATTTGCTCGGTCTCGCGGATCAATGCCCGCATGGAGCCTGGAAGGTCGAAATGGCCGGCGTCTTCGCGCAGCAACCGAACTGATCTGCGTATGCCTTCAAGGCCCTTGCGGGCATGGCTTTGCGACTGTACGATCTGCTCTTCCGCCTTCTCCGGATCCGGCAGAAGCAGCTGCCGGGCCGAATCCAACGCCACGATCGCTTCCGACAACGTATGACCGACCGTATCGTGGATGGCCCCCGTGATTCGATGCCGCTCCTCCAGCATCATCGTTTCGGCCATCGCTTCAGCCGACTCCCTGAGCGAAGCGGATAGCCGCTCGTTCGCCTCTTCCAATTGCCTGTTGCTGTTCTGAATTTGAATGATTCGTGCGCCTACCAGTTGTTCCAGAGAGCGGTTCACTTCGGTCAGTTCCCGGTTCATGGCGGTATAGCGGTGGATGATGACCCGGATCAGGCAGACGACGAAGGCGAACAAGCCCGCATAGATGAAGTCTTCCGGCAGATGGGTCAAATAGCTTTTCAATCCCGGCCACCAGACATACAGTCCAGGGGGGAGCCAATAGCGGACCACGTGCACGAAGGCAACCGCGACGAGCGACGTAAAGCCGGCCATCACCCAGATCGATTCGATATCTTTGCGGCTCCGGTAGGATTTCCAGATCGTCCAGTAGGCAACCGTCAGCATCGTCAGAAAGATCGGCGTGTACAAATAAGCCATCGAGAACGTGTAGAGCGGCAGGCTGACAAACAAACTGAGCGTGACGAAAGCAGCAAATACGAGCGTGATCAGATGCAGCAACCGCACGGTCCGCTTGTTCTCGCCGATAAATACCTGGCCAAGCACGCCGACGACGGCGAACGTCGCCCAAGGCATGGCCGTCTCCTGCAGCGAGCTGATCCAAGGATTGTGCCAGAGCAGCATAATGAGCGTATTGCCGACCAATGAGGCATAACCGCCCGAAAAAGTTAACAAGGCGAAATATAAATAGAGTTTATCCCGATGCGAGGCGTACAATCCTAACGATACGAAACAGCTGAAAATGAGCAGGCTGCCCAGGATCAGATTATCGATGCCGTTGTGCAGCATGCGGTTGATGAAATCGGCCTTCTCTCCGAGCTCGATGCCCGGTTGAAGCTGTCGCAGCGAGCCGTTCTGCAGCAGCAGGTCCACGTGATCGGGGAGCTGCAACGGCAACTCGATCAGGTGCCAATAGAAGCTATTGTTGACGTAAACGCCGCTTCGTGCCGCATCGCTGGCATATACCGGCTGTCCGTCCAAGTAAACGCGATTGTCGTTCATTCGCAGCAGGAATAGCGAAGGGTCGCTGAATTCAGCGGTACGAGGGAGTGTCACTCGCAACCAGAAGTAAGCATGTTCGAGCGCGACAGGCTCTTCGTATGAACGCCAGCCCGTGTCAGGCGGCCGACTCCCCTCCTCCCACGAAGAAGCGGGCGACCACAGCCATTTTGCCGAATCGAGCGTAGTCGGCTTCGCGCCGGTCTGCTCGATGGCAGACAAGGCGCCGCTGCCCGCGAACAGCAGGATGGCGATAATGGCAAAAGTACGGATGAGCGGCAAGTGCGTTTTCAGAGCTGAATACATTTAACCCGTCGCCTCCTGCCTTTGAAGCGGATAAGGCGGTTCCCGGCAAGGCAGCGTCAGGAGCAGCACGCAGCCCGGATGCCCCGGCTCGATCGACATTACGCCGCCCAATTGCCCGACTTGCTCGGACATAGCTTTCAGCCCGAATCCAAGCGAGCCCGGCGTATAGGTGCGTCCGTCGGATTCCAGGCGAAACAGAAGGACGGGGAAATTTACGGTAAGCGAGAATCGAAACCGGGTGCTGCCGCCGTGCCGAAGCCCGTTGGTCATCCCCTCTTGCAGCGCATGATACAGCAGGCGCTTCTGCAAGATCGAAAGCGTATCGGGCAACGGGTCGATCTGCCAACGGATTTGCGCCTCGGTCGACGCTTGCGTCTCCTCTATCAACCCGATCATCGCGTCCGCCAGATCGTAGCGCGTAAAGTCATCCCGCAAGATGCGGGCCGATTGCCGAATCTCGTCCAGTCCTTTGCGAATGAGCTCCTGCGAAGCGGTCAACTTGTCCAGCGCGAGCCGAGGGTCCCGGCTGAGCAGGCGCCTCGAGGCTTCGAGCTGGATGATCGTCGCTGTCAACGCATGGCCGACCGTATCGTGAATTTGGCCGGTCAGACGGTTCCGCTCCTCCAGCACCATGGAGGCCGCGATCGTCTCGGCGGTTTCCCGCGTCGTCTCCGCCAGGCGGTCGCTCGCATTTTTCAATCGGCTTGTCTGGGCATCCAATTCGGCGGTTCGGGCGCGCACGTTCTCTTCCAGGAAATCCCCGATATGCTGAAGCCTTTCGTTCATGGCGCCGAACCGGTACAGGATTACGCGAATCAGGCAGATCAAGAACATGAAGAGCCCGGCCGACAACGGATCGAACGGAAACCGGCTGAACAACAGGTCGGCATGGACCACGTCGCTGTAGAAGGAAGGGAAGTATGCCTTGGTAACATGGACAAGCACGCACAAGACCGCAATAATCGAGCCTGCCAGCATCCAGACGGAGTCTGGCCCTTGCCGCTTGAGGTAAGCGGTATGCAGCATGTAGAAGACGACGCCGACGGTAACGAGGAATAGCAGCATGAGCGGGAATCCGAGCAAAATATTATACAAGCGGGGCGGCAGCAAGACGGACGCGGCCAGGATCAAGACGGCGTAGCCAAGCAGGATCCGGCGGAATGCCTGCAGGATGCGGGAGCCCGAAGAGGAGAAGATTTCGCTCATGATCCCGACGAAAGCATAGACGCCCAGCGGGAATACGGCCAGGTCCATGTAGCCGAGCCAAGGCTGATGCCAATAGACGAGAAGCAGATCGTTGCGGACGAGCGAATCGTAGAAGGAGCAAAATGACAGCACGGCCAAATAAAGCTGCAGCTTGTCGCGCCGGGAAGCGTACAATGACAGCGAAGTTAACGACGTAAACAGGAAAAGGGCGGCGAGAATAAAGTTGAAAACGTCTTTGCGAAACAGCGAAATATACAGATCGCTCTTGCCGATCATGCGAATCTCCGGAGCGGGTCGAGCGGCGCCGCGGCTGTCTGTCAGCACGTAAACTTCCGGCGGGACAGGCGATGACAGCGACGCCTGGTTCCAGTGCAGCAACAGATTGACGCGATGGCTGTGCGTGCCGGGATCATAGTCGAAGATGGGCGTATAGCCGTTGAAGACGCGTAAGGCTACGAATTTGAACAATTGCAGCTGCGGGTCGCGCATATGGCGATCGTGAAGCGGTATGCGAAGCCAATAATAACGATTGCGATTGTGCAAGTCGGGTTCGGAGGAATAAGGAATCCAGCCGGCCGCGGGTGGAGCTGACTCATCGAAAGAAGCGGCCGGAGCCCATTGCCAATCGGCCGGATCGAGCCGATCCTGATCCGTGCCGCGCAGGAGCAGAGAGAGTCCAAGGCCTACGAGCAGAAGCAGCGCAACCAACAGCAGCAAGGTTCGAACGAGCGGCAGATGGTTGCGCCAGCCATTGCGAATCAAGGGAATACCTCCATATGTACAAGAACAGTTTCCATTATTGTACCGGGACCGTTGGCAGTTTAGCCAGTGTTTGCGGTCATGTGACAGTCATTTTTTTCAGCCAAATGACTGCCTGGGTGCGGTCGTTCGTGCCGATTTTGTCGTAGATGCCGCTGATGTAATTTTTGACGGTGCCTTCGCTCATGAAGAGCAGTCCGGCGATTTCGCGGTTCGTCCGGCCTTCCGTCATGAGGGCGATAATGCTGAGTTCGCGGTCGGTAAATTTGATGTCGGACAGCTTGTGATCCTGGCGGAATCCGGGAGGCTGGTCCGAGGCCGCTGTCAGACGTGAAGCCAGCTTGGCCGCGATGGCGGCAGGCAGCATCATGTTTCCTCTCGCGGCATCCCGCACCGCATCCAGCAGCTTGTCCGTCGGAATATCCTTGAGCAGGAATCCGGTTGCCCCGTTCACCAACGCTTCAATAATGTATTGGTCTTCGTCGAAAGTCGTGAGCATGAGCACTTTGGTGTTCGGAAGCGACTTGCGAATTTGCTTGACCGCTTCAATCCCGTTCATCACGGGCATGCGAATATCCATCAAGACAAGGTCGGGGTGAAGCACTTCCGCGAGCTTGCAAGCTTCTTCGCCGTTTTCGGCCGTCGCAATGACTTCAATATCCTCTTCCAACTGAAGAATCGTTTGCAAACCGTCTCTCATGAGCGATTGATCGTCGGCGATCAGTACACGGAGCATGTTGATCTTCCTCCCCTTTGATTCCCATTATAGGGCATCGGCCCTTTTTTCGCGATTCTGAAAGTATAAAATTAGCTATCTTTTTCTGAATCGCCTCCGATAAAAACGACATTCTCTGTTCCATGGGACGGCAAAGTCGTTTTTACTTGCAATATCAGAAAGTATAAGTTTCACCTATACTCGACTGATAATGTGCGAATAACGGAACCGTCCTTTTTAAAGGACGGAGGAGCCGTTTTTCTTAGCACCGAAAATTGTCAGGAACAGTGACTGTAATGCTGACCCGCGTCACTGGTCATATGACGCGGGTCTCCCGTACGATAGAACCAGATAAGGGGACGGATGAGCGGAAGGGATTGTGCCAAGATGATACTGATGAGAACGAATGAGTGCAAGCCTGGCATGAAGCTGGGCAGATCCATTTACACGGAGCAGGGACATGTGCTGGCGGTCAGGGGATACCAGCTAACCGAGCATGCGATCAAGAAGCTTCAGAAAATGGGGCTATTGTTCCTTCATATCGAAGAACGGGGAACCGAGGATATCGCGCCCGATCAGGCCATCCGCGACGAGACGCTGATCGTGCTGCACGGCGCGTTGATGCACGCGATGGAAGAAGTGGCCTACGACCGGAAGGCGGAAGCCCTGTCGCATGGCGTGGCGAATTTCTTCATGGACGCGGCGCGCATCTTGATCGACGACTTGCGGCTGCGGCGCAATCCGCTCTTCCTGCCCGTCCAGTTAAGCACGACGCTTAGAGACGGGGATAAGCAGCATTTTCTTGAGCATGCTTTAAATGTAGGCGTATGCGCGACGAAGCTGGGACTGGAGGAAGGAATGCCTCCCGAGGAGCTGAAGGCGCTGGCGGTTGGCGCCATGCTGCACGACGTCGGCAGAATGCTCTTGCCGGGCGGGCTGCACGATGCCGATCCGGCCGATGCGAAGCACACGGAGAAGGGCTTCAACTTATTGCGCAACAGCGGGTTCCCGGCGCTTGCGGCCCAGTGCGCGCTGTTCCATCACGAACGCTACGACGGCAGCGGATATCCGTTCGGCTTGGCGGGACAGAAGATTCATCCGCTGATTCAATGGGTCAGCATCTTCGACCGCTACGATACGCTCGTCAACGGCCGCGACGGCGCGGAGCAGATGCTGCCGCATGAGGCGCTCGAGGTCATTTACGGCGGTGCAGGCACGCTGTACGATCTGGACAAGATTTGCCGGCTGCGGGACGGCCTCGCGCTGTTTCCCCGGGGCACGACGGTGCGGCTGTCTTCCGGAGAGATCGGCGTCGTCACCGATCTGCACGATGACAGCAAGCAAAGACCGGTCATCCGGATCATTCGCAATCGTCATGGCGTCAATGTCGAGCGGCCGTACGAAGTCGATTTGAAGCGCAATTTGAACCTGATGATCAACGGCTTCGGCAATTTTGATTATCCAGAAAAATCCATGCAGGTTTGTCCTTGACTTTTGACCGCAAAATCAATATTCTATAAAAGTGACTTGCTGATGTAGCTCAGCTGGTAGAGCAACGCATTCGTAATGCGTAGGTCGGGGGTTCGAATCCCTTCATCAGCACCACTTGATCCAGTTCAATATGGCGCGGTATCCGGGATAACCCGGACCGCGCCTTTTTGCGTATCGAAATCCGGCTTCGCTCCTTTGTGCATTTTTTGCTAGCATTCCCATTCGAACGATCGCATGAAAGCCCGATTCCGTGGCAATCTAACGGGGAATCAAAAATCGTTCAAAAGGTGGGTGCAACATGAAGAGACTGATTCAGAGCGGTTTGATGGTCGCAGGCATGTCTTTGATGTTGTCGGTTCCGGCTTTTGCGAATACGCCGGGGAACGGAACAATGGGGACGAGCGTCAACGGCACAGGTACAGGGTATCATGTTAACGGCACATACACGGGGATGAACAACTACAACGGAATGGGCGTGCGCAGCACCACGAACGGCATTGCCAACGGCGTCAACAGCATGACGGGCGGCGTAGCTAACGGGATCAACAGCGTGACGAACGGCGTGGCCAATGGGGTGCGCGACGTGACGAACGGCGTAGCGAACGGCATTACTGGCACAAATAATACGAACGGCACGTATGGGCGCTACGGCACGAATAACTATACGGGCTACAGCACGAACGGGGCCAACAACGGGCGCTACCGCACGACGGCCACGACGACGAACCGCAACTACAATTGGGGTTGGCTCGGCCTGCTCGGCCTGATCGGTCTTGCCGGCATGCGCAGCCGCAACCCGGAACGCGAACGGTAACCGAAATCGACAGAAAATGCAGAAAGCCCGTCCACGATGACGGGCTTTCTAATCGTGTGTGTGTGCTGGCGCTTCTTGCTTACAGTCTGCTGATCTTGACCTGGAACGTCAACGGACCTTGCTCGATATATTCCCACGTGAATTGGCCGGGATGCATCGCGTCGAATTGAAAACGCAGCGGCACCGGGTCGTGATCGTTCACGAGCAGCATCGATTCCGAAGGCTGCAGCTTGCCGAACGTTTCGAAGATCACTTTATGCTTCAAGTGCGGCGGATACTCCGTGGCGTTGACGGTGGCAGCAAAAGTCGTACTCATCTTGCATTCCTCCCCGATTTCCTTAAAGGTTGTTTGCATTTCCGATTATAGCCGAGCGATGCAGTCGGTATTGTGAGCCGTGTCACATATGGCAATGAAACTTTCGGCTGTTTCCGTGCCCGCTTCGCCTTCCTGGCATTTCAGTTCCTCCCAGAGGATGCGTTCGAAGATGCGGCGCTGGATTTGCTCCAATCTTCTAAGCGCAAGACGGGGCGTGACGCCGAAGCGATCGGCCATCCATGCTGCCGCTTCGTCCAGTCGATTCGGGATCTTCATGTCGGCGAGCATGAAAGCGGGAATTGCGGCATACAGTACGAACCGATTCGCCTCCGCCTCCTGACTTTCGCAGAACGATTTGGGCATGAGCGTCTGATTGCCGGCATGACGCAGTACGTGGCAAAGTTCGTGGAGGAAATCTTCCCATTGCTCCCGTTCGCCCAGCCGCTTGTCGATCAGGATCGAGCGCATGCCCATATACTCGAGCGCCTGGCTCGTTTCGCTCAAATAATGAACCCAGACGCTTAGCCGCATGGCAACTTCATCGATCGACAATTGGCCGACTTCGCGGATGCCCGCCTGTCGCCAAAGCTGCTCCGCCCATTGCTCGAAAGGCGTCAACAAGTAATAGCGGTGCATGGAACCACCTGACCTTATACGAATATATGTTCGGTAATAAGCGGAAAAGAAAAGCCCATGAAGGGCTTGTATCGATAATGCGATTATACGATCTTTCAACCGATGTTCCCATGACACTTTTTGCAAATTTTCCGCCAGAGCTTTCCAAAAATGCAATCCAATCAGGTCCTTATGCGGGGCCAGCCATTCTCGGAACTAATTTTCGCCCTGCCGGTCCCCAGGCTTTCTTCCCCGTTCCTTCTCCTGAATGAACGCCCAGAACCTGCGCATCTCCTCTTTGCGATCTTCCGGCGCCGCCAAATACTCTTTGAAAAACACGCCATGCTCCGGATTGTTGATGAATGCCTCGAATGCCGGCAACTCAGCAACCCGCCTCGGATCGGAGTGGTCCGGAGTCGGGTCGTCGATCCTGCCAAGCAAATAGTCGGTTGTCGTCTTGTAATATTCAGCGAATCGGCCAAGCATGTCCGGATCCGGGCGGCGATCGCCCGATTCGTAGCGGGACAACTGCACGTTGCTGATGCCGAGATCCCTGGCTGCGTCGAGCTGCGTCTTGTTCAGCTTCTCCCTGCGCTCGCGGAGTCTGATGCCTAGTGACATGACGAATCATCCTTTGGTTAGGTAGGATGCTATCTATTATAGCAGACTTGACGGATTGGTAAACATTTAATTTGCCAAATCGGGAAAATTAGTGATTGACTTTGCCTAAACGGTAACATATGATAAGTCTACGGCTGCTGCGGAAGAGATTATGGGTGAATCTGTATTTGGTGTTTACCATTTTGGCAAAATTTATTGGAGGAGCGTGACACCTATGACAAGCAAAGTTCATCAACTGGGACAGGCAACTTTGGACAATTATGTTCGCACCCGCCGGGAGCTGTTGCGCGTCGCGAATGGTCTGACGGTCCGGATCGCCGCGCTGGAGCCGGTTCGTACGCTTGAGCAAATGAATGCCGTGCTGGCGCTGGAGGAAGAACGCAAAGTCGTGGTCGGCATGATCGCCAGCTGTTCTTATATTATCGATTGGCTCGCGATGGGGAGAATGCCGGGAAACCGCAGAGGCATTGAGAGGAGGTCGGAGAGCCAGCGGGAAATATTGACCGACCCTTCCCGATTGAATGGGCTGCAGGAGCGGGCGGCGCGTGTTTGCGGCAACGATGCTGTTGAAGGGGACGTTACGGGGAGTGCAAGCGGCGGGGGCGGTAAGGGGGATGCAGGCGGTAAGAATGGCGGAGGAGCAATCGGTGACGAATCCCGCATGCGGCTGGAGGAAGCGTTGGCGGGACTGACGGAACGGGAGCGCGATTGCTATGTGCTGGCACACGGGGAGTGCTTCACGTTCACAGAGATTGCAGGATTGCTTGGGATCAGCAAGTCGAGCGTGGGCACGTACATGACTCGGGCGCAGCGGAAAATCACGTTGAACGTGACGGCGGAAATCGTGCGTGTCGGGTGATGTCGGCGGCGAAGCCTGGCGATGTCGTACGATTGCCACCTATAGATGCAAGGGCATCAATGCAGGCGGGGAGGTGAGAGGATGAGAGAGGCGATTCGGCAGCGGCTGCTCGCGGCCATCCCGGCGCTGAACGGTCAGGCGTTCGATCCGGATGAAGATGTTGGCTCGGCGCAGACGCCATACATTGTCATCGTGCAGGGGCCGGATGCGGTGGAGAGCGGCTGGGCGGGCATTCGCAGAACCTACGATATATGGCCGTACTCGGTTGCGGGCGGCGGGTTCGACGAAGTGGACGATTTGGCCGATTCGGTCATTCAAGCGCTGGACGAGCAGATGCTGACAGACACGCTGACGGGCGAAACGCTCGTTTGCCACTATCAGGGGGCTGCCGAAGGCGACCGGGTGAACGAGGCGAAGACGGCGATCACCCGCGGCATTCGCTTTGCGGTATGGGGACTGCCGATCGGCGTCGGTGAGCCGGGCGAGGCGGCCGATGACAGCTGGCTGGCTGCGCTCGGAGGTTGGTCGTCGGAATGGCTCGGCAGCTCGTGGCAAGTGCACTTGAACGTCTGGCCGCTCGCATTGGCGAAACCTGCCGTGTTGTGGAGAGTGCAGAGCCTGGAAACGGGTGCGGGAAACGCGGCTGCGCATGAGGTTCAAAAGCGGATCGTCGGGCATTTTCTCGGCATATCGCAGAACGACACGCTGGCGGCTTCGTACGAGGCGATCGGCCGTCTGCAAGCCGCAGCGAAGATCGCGCTCGATCCCGACGCACGAACCTTCCTGAAGGTGGCCGAGGTCGGGGCCGATATGCAGGCGGACGGATTGACGGCGGGGCAAGTGAATTTGACGTTGTCCCGGCGCGAGACGCGGCCTGCGGATGAAGCCCCGCTGATGCAGGAAATCCGCATTTATTCCAAATCGTGAGGTGACGGTTCCATGGCAAGCAAGAAATTCGGTCGCGGCGGCGAGACGTACAGCCGGGATCAACTTCTCCAGAGCGCGGAAGCGCTGTTCGGCGTCAAGCCGGAAGCGTTGGCGGGCGCGTTGCATGACGTGCGCCATACGGCATTGACTTTGGACGAAGCGCGGAGTTTCGTATCCCAATTCATGAAACGGAAGGTGATGTAACAATGGCAGGCGGAACTTGGAGTCAGACGGACAAACCGGTGTTGCCGGGGTTTTACATGGCATTTCAGGCGGCTGCGGCTGCAGCGATTCAACCCGGGGCGAGAGGGATCGTCGCGATCCCGGTAAAGGCGCATTGGGGGCCGGTTCGCGAATTCGTGTCCTTGACGAGTGAAGCGGCTGCGGCTGGCGAGTTCGCGCTGGATGCTGCCGGCGGGGCCACCGCCTACACGGCGGCGCGGTTGGCGCTTCTTGGCGGGGCGCGACAGGTGCTGGCGTACCGGCTGGCGGACGGAGATGCGGCTGCGGCAGAGCTTACGCTTCAGGACACCGGTGCGGAGCCGGTCGGCGTGCTTGGGCTGACGGCGCGCTATCCCGGGGAGCGCGGCAATGCGTTCAAGTTGACCGTGCAGACGAATCCGGTCGACGCGAGCAAGAAGGATTTGCTGCTGTACGAGGGCACGACGCTGCTGCGCACGATCACGTTCACCGGCGGCACGGTGCAGAACGCCGTCGATGCGGTGAACGGCGATTCCGGCAATGCGTGGGTGACGGCATCCAAGTTGGCGGACGGGAACGGGGAACTGGCGAACGTGACGGGGACCGCGATGACGTCCGGCCATTCCGGCATTGCCGGATTGAGCAACGCCGATTATGTCGATGCGCTTGCGGCATTCGAGACGCAGGAATTCGATGCGATGGCGCTGGACGGCGTGACCGATGCATCGCTGCAGGCGAGCGTGGCGGCATGGATCGCGCGAATTCGCGACGAAGGCCACGGAGCGATCGCCGTGCTGGGCGGTTCCGCGGCGAACGATACGGCATCGGATGCAGTCGCCAAGGCCGTGGCCCGCAGCGCGGGATTCGATAGCGAAGGCATCGTGAACGTTGGCGTGGGCGCCCGGATGGGCGATGAGAGCTACAGCTCCGCCCAATTGTCCGCATACGTGGCGGGCCTGATCGGAGGCAAAAGCCTGAGCGCTTCGGTCACGTACGCCGCGACGCCGTTCGAGGACGTGACCCGGCGCTGGACGCGCGCCGAACAGGAGCAGGCGGTGCGCGGCGGCGTGTTCCTGCTCGTGCACGACGGCCGGCAGGTGAAGGCGCTGCGGGGCATCAACAGCTTGCAGGCGCCGCGCCAGGGACAGAACAACGCCTGGAAGAAAATCCGGATGATCCGCGTCATGGACAGCATCAACGCCGATTTGCGGCGGACGGCGGAAGAGAGCTACATCGGCAAAGTGAACAACACCGAGGAAGGCCGGCTGGCGCTCATCGGCGCTTGCAAGCAATACATGCAGATGCTGGCACAGGCAGGCGTTATCGAAGCAGACGGGTATGACGTGGCGATCGATCCCGAGCAGACGCCGGAGCCGGACCAGGTGTTTCTGAAATGGGGAGCTCGGCTCACCGACGTGATGGAGCAAATTTTCAGCACCTTCGTGGTGCGTTAAGGAGGACGAGGAAGCATGATGGATCCGACCAGAGCGATTCTCGGGACATACGGGCAAGTGTTTATCGACGGTGTGTGGCAGACGAACATCAACAAGCTGGAAGCCTCGGTCGAGGTGGAGAAGCGGGAGCTCAAGCTGTCCGGCAAGGAATGGACGACGCACAAGCTCGGCGCGAAGAAGGGCACCGGCACGATGAGCGGCTATAAGGTGACCAGCGACATGATCCGGCGCGGCTTCACCCGATTCGAGATCATCAATAAGCTGGACGATCCGGAAGCGTATGGCTTCGAGCGCATTCGCCTGACCAACTGCGTCGCGGACAAGATCCAGTTGGCCAACTGGACGGCAGGGGAAGAAGTCGTGGAGGAGACGGCGTTCACGTTCGAAGGATATGAGCTGCTGGACCCGATCGTGGCGGGTTGACGCGGAGAGCGTTGATGGCTCGATTGCTCGAAGGGTACAAAGGACTTGAAGCATGAGGAGGGGTAGCAGGTGGAAATGGAAGCTTTGACTGAGGAGCAGGTGCTGCAGCGGCTGCTCGATGCCGATTCGGTACCGGAGCGGACCGTGCGGCTGGAACGTCTCGGTATCCCGGTTCGGTTGCGCGGTCTGACGGGCAAGCAGGTGTTCAGCATCCGCGAACGCTGCACGGAGCGCAAGGAGAAGCGCGGGCAAACCGTATCACGAATAGATGAAGAGATGTTTAACGTGTCCCTGATTGCAGCTTCAACCATTACGCCGAATTGGGGCGATGCGAAGCTGCTCGCCAAGTATGGAGCCAGCGGACCGGAGGAAGTGATCAAGCGGCTGCTTCTCGCGGGCGAGTTGTCGGCGTTGGGAGACGTTGTGCTTGATCTGTCCGGCTTCAATACGGAGCTCGAAGACGTAAAAAACTGATCCGATCCGGGGCGCTGGCCGGCATGCTGCATGCCGTCTGGGTTCGCCATCACCTGCGCCCCGGACAGTTCTGGCAGCTCCCGCGCGGTGAACAGCTTTTCCTGATGGCGAGTATGGAACTGGAATGGGAAGCCGAGCGTGAGCTTGTAAAGCATAAGAGGAAAGGAGGGTAACCATGGCGAGGGGAGATTTGATAATTGATGGCGACGGACGGGTTATAGGCGTTAATCCTCTTGGAGTATTTAGGCCAATTTTCGAGAGATTTGAATCATTCATGAATCAACTCCAACAGAGGACAACGAATATAGTACAGGGTACTAATAATGCATTTTCTAAATTTAATGAAAGCATATTTAAGGAATCATTTGGTTATGCATATGCAGGCTATGACGAAACGAACAAGAATTTTCCGGAAGTTATGAACAACGGCAAAGTTCCCGGAGACCCGTACAGAAATATAATTAACAAGTCTTTAAAAAGATATGATGCGATATCCACTGGAGTAGATGTTTATGAAATCCTCTCTCTACCTCCAGGAAGAGAGCAACGTGAGAAAATTGGTGAATTTTTTGGCAGTCGGGCAGGTGCATCTATCTTAGGAGCTTCAGGCGCATATTTCGGTCCGGGAGGAACGTTTGTTGGGGGGGCAGTGGGGAGTTATTATGGAGGCAAACTTGGAAAATATCTCGGCGGCCAGTTCATTGATGAGGATTTTGATAACTTGATGAAATTATATAGTGAATCATCGACTCGTCGAGCGGAAGCGGATATGGCGCTAGCGAACGGCGTAAGCGATATAACTAGAAAAGCATGGGATAGTATAAAAAAATCATTGGTTAATTCATTGGATAAGTATGGTGAATCATCGGCTCGTCGAGCAGAAGCGGATATGGCGCTAGCGAACGGCGTAAGCGACATAACTGGAAAAGCATGGGATAGTACAAAAAAGTCATTGGTTAATTCAATGAATATGTATAGTGAATCATTGGTTCTTCAAGCAAATGGAAATACAGAATTAACGAATTATGTATTCGACCAAATAAGTAAAGCATGGAATAGTGTAAAGAAATCAGTTGTGTTTTCAGTGGAAGAATATGAAAGTTCAAGGAATATTGAAACGAATGTAAATAACGAAACAAAGAGTATTTTATCAAGCTACGTTAAAAATATATGGGATTTTGCAACAGGTAAGCGCGACAATTCAAGCTCTATTCCCCAGACTGATGACAATATTTCAAGTTTTTTTAGAAAGAGAAATTGGTTTGATTTTTTTACGCTATTCCCAGGGATCATTCCACCTGACATCCAGATAGGGACACAGGACAATTCAAATTCATTCAGGATGGTACCGTCTCCGGAATATAACGTTGCGCCAGGGCTAAATCCCGGTAACAACCTGCTATCGCCGGAAAATACGACCATCAGTGTCAATATTCCTGTCGGAGCGGTTCAGATGAATGTGGAGGAAAAGCCGGATTTCAGTCAGTTTGCACATGATTTTGGCATTATGATAGCGCAACGAATGCAACAAGCCTTTGAAAATCGGGCCTGATTCAAATCAAAAGCGAAACAGAAAGGTGTGGCTCATCTTGGACATCTCGCTGCGTTACCCTGCGGGGGAAACGTTCGTCTTCCCCGTCAATCCGGAGGAAATCACGATTCGGCGGGACAAGCAATTCGAGACGGTCAACCTGTTGTCGATGGGAGAAGTGGACGTGCCGCAGCAGGAGAAGGTGCGGGAGATCGCCTTCTCTTCTTTCTTCCCCAAGATTCACGATGATCGTTACTGTCAATGCGGCGGCGAGGGCCGGCATCCCGATCCGCAAACGGCCATGAATCGCTTAACGGCGTTAATGAACAGCAAGACCCCCGTTCAAATTATCATTTCTGACACGGTGGTGAACGTCCTGGTGACGCTCTCTGCACATAGCTCCATTTTCAAAGGGGGAGAGCCGGGCGACGTCTATTTCGACGTCACGTTCCGCACTTACCGGGAGATGAAAGTGAAACCGGCCGCCCAAGTCAGCCAGTCCGCCACCGCTGCCCGCCCCGACAGCAAACCGCTGCCGAAAGTGTATGTAGTGAAGTCAGGCGACACGCTATGGGCGATTGCGAAGCGAGAGCTCGGAGACAGCGGCAAGTGGAAGTCGCTCTACGAGACCAACAAAACAGTCATCGGACCGAACGCCAACCTGATTCACCCCGGGCAGAAGCTGGTGATGCCGTGAGCTATCAAGTCATATTGGCGGACAAGCATGATATCAGCGACTTCGTCGAGGAAATATCGCTTGAGGAATCGCTGAACGAGATCGCCTATCGGGCCAATATCAGGTTGCTGGTGGCGAAGGGCTTGCCGCAGATCGCGCCAGGACAGGAGATACGCATCCTGGGCACGTCATTCGAGGGCGGCACGAAGCCGGAAGCGCTGCTCCATCCCGGGATGATCTGGGAGTGTCAGAGCGAGGACAGCGGCACCAAGCATCTAAGCGTTACCGTGTATGACCGCAGCATTTACCTGGCCAAGTCCGAGGACGAGAAGCTGATGCCGGCCGGGCAGACAGCGTCTCAGCGGCTTCGCGAGTATGCCAGAGATTGGGGCATTCCGATCGGAGACGTGGCGGATACGCCCGTGAAATTGTCGCGAGGCATCAAGCGCGCCCAATCGATCATGTCCATGATCATGAGCGACTTGCAGGAGACGGCCGACAAGGGCGGAGGCATGTACAGGCCTCGCATGACCCCGGCGGGATTGGGCTTGGTGAAGCTCGGCAGCAACCGGACGGTCTGGGAACTCGCGCTGCTGGAGCAGGTGACGCAGACGAGGACGCTCGAAGGAGCCGTCACGCAGGTCAAGGTGCTGGGGGCCGCGACTGGCGATAACCGCCTCTCCCCTGTGCTTGCGGTGGTGAAGAAAGAGACGGAGAAGTACGGCACGCTGCAGAAGATCGTGGACGACTGCAAGATCGAAACGCCTGCAGAGGCGAAGGAAGTCGCGGGCAAGCTGCTGCTCGGTATGCAGGAGACGTTCTCCGTCACGGCTTCCGATATCCCCGCAATTCGGGCGGGGGACCGTGTGGTATTGAACCGGATGAGTCTGATCGTGATGCGGGTCAGTCATCGATTGGGCGAGCCGGGGCGCATGGAACTGGAGTTGGCGGCCGAGGGCAAGGTGAGGAGGGACTGTTATGGTTGACCCTTACGGTAAGCTGGCGGAGGCGCTGGAGACGAGGCTCGGCGGCATTGCCGCCAAGGCGGTGTCCGGCATGCCGTCCGAGCTGGGCACAATTACCGGATCGGGAGGGCTCAAGCTCGATTCGTTCAAATACGAAATACCGGATTATCTCGTGGCGGATTGGTCGGTGCAGCTTCATTTTCCGGCATTCTCCCGGGTGGGGACGATGACGGCGCCGGTCAATGTGAAGGGTGAGGCGCAAGCGGGCGCTGTCACAGGGCAGTGGACACGGTTCGATCTGACGGAGGCTCAGGTGGCGGATGTCCGGATGAACTGGCAGGCCGGGTTGAAGGCGGGAGACCGGGTGCTGGCCGTGCCGGTCAATGGCGGTCGGGATGCGGTCGTGCTGTGCAAGGTGGTGAGCGCGGGTGGCTGATTTATTTCCGGAAAATGGTGCTGTGGCGGCGGATACGGGAGACTTGGCTGCGGATAACGGCGGTACGGTGTCGTTCGGGCGTAGCTGGCGGTTCGACTATGGGATGGGCGAGTTCGTCAGGACGCCCACAGGGAAGATCGCGGTTGTCACGGACACAGACGCCTGGGTGGAATGGTGTTGCAAAGCGCTGCAAACCGAACGATATCACTACATGGCGTATTCGCGCGATTACGGCCAGGAGTTCGACGGGCTGATCGGCAGCGGATTGTCCCGCTCGGCGGTGGAGAGCGAGATCCGGCGGTTGACCCGCGAGACGCTGATGAGCGACCCGCGCACGGCCGGGGTGGACGATTTCAGTTTTCGGTGGGAAGCGGACCGCTGTTACTACACATGTACGATAACGAATGTCCGGGATGAGACCGAATCCATTACAGGAAGCGTGGTGAACAGTTGATGGCGCTGCCGGATTATTTGACGGATGTGACGGAGGAGGCAATACGCGAGCGAATGCTGGCGCGGGTGCCAACGGATGTGGACAAGTCGGAAGGCTCGTTTATTTGGGATTCGCTCGCTCCCTCGGCCTTTCAGTTATATGAAGCATCCATTTGGGCGCAGGAGGTTTTGCGGCGCGGATTCGCGTCGACGACGTTTGGAGCGTATCTCGATCTTCGGTGCGAGGAGCGCGGCGTGACGAGGCGGTCGGCAGTCAAGGCTGCCGGAAGTGTGACGTTTACCGGGGCCGCGGGGACGGCAATTCCGGCTGGAACGCGGGTAGCGACACCGGCGGATGCCGTTACGGCTACGCCTTCAGTCGAGTTCGAGACCAGGGAAACCGTCACGCTGAACGAACTGGGTGAAGCTATTGCGGAAATAGAAGCAGTCGATCCGGGTGTCGCAGGCAATGTAATGCCTTCTTCAATCAGTCTTCTGACTACCGGCGTTCCCGGAGTCACCGGCGTTATCAATGCGGCTGCCTTGACGGGCGGCGTTGAAGCGGAATCGGACGAAGCGTTGCTTGCGCGATACCTGGTGAAGGTTCGAGAGCCGGCAACCTCCGGCAATGCTGTGCAGTATCGGCAGTGGGCGCTTGAAGTGCCAGGCGTCGGCGACGCTAAAGTCTTCCCGCTATGGAGCGGCCCGGGAACGGTAAAGCTGGTCATCGTCGATTCGGACAAGCAGCCGGCAGAGCCTGATCTTGCAGCGGCTGTCGCCGACTATGTAGACGACGTCAGGCCGATCGGCGCGACGGTAACGGTTGTCTCGGCTGCGGCCAAACCGATTTCGGCTGCCGCTACAGTCGTGCTTGCTGCCGGATATACGCTCCAAGCCGTGCAGGATGCTTTCGTAGCCGCGCTCAAACTGCTTTTCGAAGAGAATGCATTCGCCCCCTACATCAGCTTCGCTCGAATCGCGACTTTGCTGCTGGGTGTGCGAGGTGTGGTCGATCATGTCAATTTGACCGTGAATGGAGGCACGTCCAACGTCGTTCTGAACCCGGACGAAGTAGCGGTCATAGGTTCGATCACTTTGGAGGTGTAATCATGGCCTATCCGGAGATTGTTGATCGATTCCCGACCAAGCTGGATAAAAAGCCCGACGGCAGCACATACGCGATTGAGGAAAAGCTGGCGATTGCCGGGGGGAAATTTGAGGGTTATTTGTCGCATGACAACATTGCCAACAATACGGTAAAAGTGTTCACCGGATCGCATTTCACCGGGACTGAATTGACGAACTGGACATTATCGTCGCCAACCGAAGCGCCCTGGAGACGATATTTCAAAATTTCGACGGCGCCGGGGCCTTATGTTTTCGTGACTTACGAGACACCGGGAGATTCGGTCGACGCCGACGATGTGAACGTCATGCAGCAAGCTATCACCTCAACGCAAACCGAGATTGAACGCTATAAGTCGAGCGGCATTATCGATGGAGGCGCATTTAACGAAGGAGAGTGAACGGATTGTCACAAACAATCAAAATAAGGCGCGGTACGAAAGCCGAGCTCGCCGCTCGCGGCGCACTCCTGTCCGGCGAGATGGGATTCTGTACGGATACAAAGGAGGTTTATATCGGTGACGGCACCGCGAATTTATTCGTTGGCCGGGTACTGAGCGGCCCTTACGTCTCCAGGCCGAGCGCCGCCACGTCGGGCCGATTTTATTTCGTGACGGGCGGCGGGGCGAACAACGGGTATTTGTACTTGGACGACGGTACGCAGTGGGTGCGAATGAACGCGATCGGTTTAAGCGACCTCGACGGCACCATCGACGACATTGGAGACGGGACGACTTACGCGAAAGTGCTAAAGACGGATATTACATCCGGTCACGTCAGCAAGGTGTCAGACGGCACGAACACCAAGACGGCCGCGGAAATCAGGACGCACATCGACGATGCGACGATGCACCGGAAAATCAATGACACGGCGAGCGGCGCCACGAATTTGTGGTCGGCCCAAAAAATCAAAAACGAAATTGAACTTGCGAAGCACAACATCGAGCCTCAAGCCAGCGTCAAGGACAAAGATTTGGCGGCTCCGCCCGGATTGCCGGCGTCCGGCGACCGATATGTGATCCCGGCTGGCTCTACCGGGGCTTGGGCGGGAAAATCCACGCAAATCGCGGAATGGAACGGATCCTCCTGGGACTTTTATACACCGCAGACCGGTTGGACCTGTTACGTAGACGACGAGCAGAAAATTTACTCGTGGAATGGCTCGACGTGGGTGCGTACCGGTGGTGCCTTACAGACGATTACAGCCGGTGCAGGACTGGCAGGGGGCGGACAAGCGGATACCGTCACGCTGGATATAGGAGAGGGCGATGGTATTAAGGTGACAGTCGACGATATATCGGTGAGGTCTTATCACGGGATCACGGTCGACAGCAACGGAGTTGCGGCGGACATTGATGCCGACAGCATCGTCTACGACGCCGCAAACGGGCACCGGCTTATGGTCGCGGCCATCGACGGAGGGACGTTCTAGGAGGGGGCGGCGATATGGCGCGCAAAGTAATGATCCAGATTCGGCGCGGGGTGGAGTCCGTTTTAGGAACGCTTGCGGTCGGAGAGTTGGGATATTGTACCGATACTACCAAGCTATATATCGGGACAGCGGCTGGAAACGTCCTCCTGGTTGCGGCGCAATCCACCGGGGACATGCTCAAAAGTATTTACGATACGAACAACAATGGGAAAGTCGATGCCGCGGAAGTCGCAAGCAGCGTGCCATGGTCGGGAGTGTCAGGGAAGCCGAGCACGTTTACGCCGGCAACGCATACACACGATGTTTTGAGCGTGAAGCCGGATAACTACAAAGTATCTACCGACCTTCCGTCGACGTATGACAGAGGCCAGACCGTATTTTTCAGCAAGGATCCTGCAAATAAATTCAACGGCGTTTCCTATTGCACTGTGCACACCATCAAAGGTTACACAAACATGGCGGTTGTACAGTTTCTATATCCATACAACGTAGATGCGCCAATTTGTTTCAGGTACGGGTTGCATAATAGCGACTCATGGCTGGGATGGCGCGCCATCCTTACGGCCGGGGCCACCTGGGACCAGCTTAAGGGGGTGTAACGAGTGGCTTTATATGGTTCGACGCTGTTTGGTATTCTTCCGTTCGGGGATGACCTGGAATCCGGCGCTGATGAGGAGATTGCCGCTCCCGATTTGATGCAGTATTTGCCTTCGTTTTATAGCCGCAGTCGGATTATGCATTCCATCCAGAACGCCTCTGCCGAAGAACTCGGCATGCTGACATACGCACTCGATGACATTTTGCGGCAATTCTTCGTGCAGACGGCTACTTGGGGGCTGTCGATCTGGGAGCAGGAGTTGGGCACGCCGATCGATCCGTCAAAACCGGCCGCTCGGCGCCGCGAACAAATCGTGGCCAAGCTTCGGGGAACGGGAACGACGACAAGAACGATGATCGTTGCGGCGGCGGCAGCTTTCAGCGGCGGCGAGGTCGACGTCATTGAATACGTCGATGAATATCGGTTCGTTATTCGATTCATCGGCTTTCTGGGTATTCCCCCAAACATGGCAGGCTTCGCCCAGATGATCGAGCAGATCAAGCCCGCACACCTGGCCTGCAGCTTCGAGTACACCTACACAGCATGGAACATGCTGGCGGGATCGGCCTGGAGCGGATTGGCTTTTAAGACTTGGAATGATTTGAGAATTTATCAAGGAGGTTGACGGTATGCAGACTTCTACGAATCTTGGCTTGAACCTGATCGAGGGAACCGACAATGTCGACATCTCGAAGGTGACGGATAACTTCGCGACGCTCGATACGGAAGTAGCCAAAGTCGCGACGACATCGGCTGCGGGCCGGATGAGCTCGACGGACAAAGCAAAGCTGGATGGCGTTGCCGCAGGGGCGAACAACTATGTGCATCCGAGCGGAGACGGAAATTCGCATGTACCTGCTACGGGAACTACGAACAACGGCAAAGTGCTTAAAGCCGGAGCAACTGTTAACAGCGCAGCGTGGGGGAACGTAGCATTTTCGGAGCTGACAGGCACCGTGGGAGCGGCTAACGACACCGTGATCGGCAATCGCACGATCGACGACACCGTTGCCGCAGCGACCGGTGCAGATACACCGACGCGGCTATGGTCGAAGCTGGGGAATATGATCAAGGCGATAACGGGCAAGGCGAACTGGTACACGGCACCCGCGACAACTTTAGAAGCGGCCAACACACACATTGCTGACAATGTGCGGCATATTACTTCCACCGAACGCACCGCATGGAATGCAAAAGAAACGCCGTCCGGCGCACAATCAAAAGCAGACGCAGCCGCTGCGGCAGTGCAGGGCGGGCTTGATTCGCACTTGGCGGATTATACGCTGCAAATTCCGTACGCAGAAGCCGCAGGATCAGCAAATACGTACACAGTAACTTTAAACCCGGCCTTGACAGCATATGCAGCGGGTGTAGGTCTGGCGGTCAAGATCAAGATCGACAATACAGGTGCATCTACAATCAACGTAAATGGGCTGGGTGCTAAGTCAATCCTGGACAGCAAGGGTAATGCGCTGACGGCTGGCAAACTGAAAACTAATAGTGTCTATACTCTCCGCTATAACGGAACGTCTTTTATCTTACAGGGTGAAGGGGGTGAATATGGTACAGCTGCAGCCGTTCAGGTTCTAACCGGCTACTCGATCGGCACAGCCGCCGGGATCGTCAACGGCTCCATGCCTAACCGCGCAGGAGATACAGCGGCACTTGCATCTAGTGTGAGCGGTACGACATTAAAGCTGCGGGCGTCGAATGGCTACCGTGACGGTGTGGACGACAATGTGACAATTACAGATGCGAACTTTATTGCGGCAAATATCAAGATTGGTACTAATGTTCTTGGAATTACCGGGATGTTGATAGTACCGATACTACTCGATAAAGACAGTGCTAAAGCAGTGCCCGGAAATACAATGTCATATACAAAATTTAAAGAAGTGACAGTAAACATAACACAAGTTGTTCGAGTCACATTTAATACAAGACTGGATGACGCGGGCACTGGAACTTTGTATGCGAGGATCTATAAAAATGGATCACCAGTTGGGATTGAGCGTTCAACTACTTCAGGAAATAACACAACCTATACAGAAGACATCTCTTGCAATGCTGGTGACAAGCTACAGCTGTATGCCTACAAAGCGTCAAGTGGTGGAGGGCAAATTTATTGGATAAATTTAATGCCACCGATTGCATCTCCGTATAACATTACAATTAATTTGGCGTGAAAGGAGCGCATTGTGTTTATGATGGTGGACAACTTGTATTCATTTACCTTCAACACCAACGATGAACGTGATCGAATCTTGAATGAAAATAGAGACTATCATTTAGTTGAGGAAAGAAACACGAGTGAAGGAAATGTTTTAATCTTCAGTGATATGTCCGTTGCAAAGTATATTCAAAGCCTTGAAGATCAATTATTGCTGGCATTCGATGCAGCGGAAGGAGGAATCCTATGAACATCAGTCCGATTGTAGTAAGAATAGCAGCAGAGCGAATCTTGAACAGAAGGATTAATCCTAAAACTAACGGCGTCTACCTCTTAGACGACATCACAAACATTGATTATCGGCAAGCTGTTGAGGGTTATATTTTGCTCAATACTCAGGTTGTTTAATTGAGGCCTCCGCATAAGCGGGGCTTTACTTTCGGGGGAGTGATGTCCATGAATGTAACTGCGGTTACGGTGTTGGTTTCAATTGTATCTGTTGGGGTTGCTATCAGCGATATTATTTTGGATGATCAGTAAAATCCTGCACTATTAAGCGGGATACGGAATAAACAGATCAAACTATTCATCAATTAAATAACCCAACCCAAGGCCCCCTCCGGGGCCTTTACTCATGGAGGTGAAACCCATGCCTAGCGAAGAAGCGCGCGTACTCTCGGATATCCGGGAGCGCGTTGTTCGTTTGGAGACGAAGATCGATGCGATGACGGACGTTCGAGAGGCGGCGGAGGCGGCTCGGGATGCGGCGATGCAGGCATTGCAGACGGCGAAGTCGGCGCATCACCGGATTGACGAGATTGCCGATAATCAGCGGTGGCTCTGGCGCACGGCGGTGGGGGCGATTCTTGCGGCCGCGATCGCCATATTGACGAATTTGAAAGGGGGCTAAATCATGGGAAATCTAAGCCGGCTCACCGAGCAGGCGGCGCTGCTGGCTCCGATCGTGGCGGCATATGTTGGCGTTGCCAAGGAATTCAAACTGCCCAGCCGTTATAACCATCTGCTGAGCCTAGCGGTTGCCACTCTGTTTGTCCTTGCGCCCGAACAGATCCAGTACACGCTCATGACGATATCTATCGTGGGGCTTACGGCTTCAGGCGTCTATCACTTCACGAAGAAGAAGAGTGAAGACATCAGGGGGTAAGCATTTCAACGGTGCAATGACTGCAATGACCGTAACGATCGCAACGAACCCAACGACCAAATGAACACAACAACAATAAAGATCATTCACCGCAACGTACGACGGAAAGGATGAATCCCATGGCCAAAGCAATCGGCATCGATTGTGCCACGCCGTTAACGCCCGCCAGCGCCAAAGCGCTTGTAAACGCAGGCAATCGTTTTGCCGCGCGTTACCTGGTCCCGCCCGCCTACGGCTGGAAGCGTCTGACGCGCAAAGAAGCTGAAGCGATTGCGGATGCGGGCTTGCAAATTGTCTCGGTATACGAGACTGCGGCGAATCGCCCCGCTGGGGGCGCATTATCCGGCCAAGCAGACGGATTGGCGGCGTTCCGGGAAGCGCAGGCGATCGGTCAACCTCTCGGGTCCGCGATATATTACGCCGTCGATTTTGATGCGGCCCCGCAGGATTATGACGCGATCGAAGCGTATTTACGGGCGGCCGCGACTCAAACATCAGGTTATGCAACCGGCGTATACGGCTCGTTCGACGTCGTAGAAGAGATGGCGAAGCGGCAAGCTTGCGTGCATTTCTGGCAAACATATGCCTGGAGCCACGGGAAGAAAAGCGCTCATGCCAACCTCCATCAGCATCGCAATAACGTCCAAATCGCAGGCATCACTGTCGATCTGAACGAATCGTTCGGCAACGAGGGAGGGTGGTCACTGCAACCTAAAACCCCAAAGGAGACAAACAAACCTATGAGCAAGGAAGATGCCAACGTGATCATCGGTTTTCTGCAAGCGGCTTGGAAAGCGACAACGACGCAGGCGGACAAGGACGAATTCCACCGCCTCGCCAATGAAGTCCGTAAAGCTGCCAATATCCCGCTTGAATGACCTACATTTAACGGACCGGAGAGACGTTATTCGGTCTATCAAGTCCCCTTTGCAAATCTAACGGACCCACGTGCGCTTAATGGACGAAATGAAGTGGAAACTTCCACTTTTTGCGTGCAATAGCGTCCTGCAGGTCCGTTAGCGTGTTCGATCCGCCGAATTGTCACGATTAGCGTCTGTGGTGTCCGTTAGCACATTCAAGCCATGGGGCGGTCGTGCGTATTATTCATTCGCCCAAGATTCAGGCACCGATCAACTCGGCCCATTCAAGTCTTGGTAGCTTCGGCCTCATTCACCCATTTCCGCCGTCCTGCCTGTCCTCAATGATGCCCGGACCCGCAGCTGCCGCCGCAGCCGCAGCCGGCCTTCTTCAATTCGCTCATCTCAGGCACACGGTCCAGCTCGATCGTCATCGTAAAATACTTGCTGACCATCTGGTGCAAGTTGCTGAATTCCCGTTGCGCATACATGAACTGACGAATCACGTCGTTCTCGTACAGTGCCAGCTCAGACTGCTCGTAGGCCGCAGCCTCCTCCGGCGACAGCTCCTGCCCCAGCTCTTCCTTCCGCTGCAGCGCCTGGTGCTGCTCCATGAACCGCTCATATTGCGCAATCGCGCCTTCGTTCGCTGCGAACGCGTCAATCATGTCCCGCATCGCCTTATAGCCCTCTTGCTGCAGCAGTCCTTCGCACAATTCCGCCATCTGGCCGGCCACCGCGTCTGTATTCAATTTGACGAGCATGTTATTCAACCTCCTCAATCGATCTTCTCACTTACTTTACCGCTGTCCGAATCGCCGGGATGTGACCGTACTCACAATTATCGGGGTAAAATAACGGGAGCAGCAGGAATGTGCACGGCCCGGTATCGAATATAGCAGCAGGAGGGATTGCGCATGCGCGATGAAACCCGCAAACTGCCGCCGAATTTGCACATTTTCACGCTGACCTTTGTCTTTTTCGCAACCGGCCTGCTCGTGTTCCTCGCTGCGATGGCCGCCGGAATCCGTCTGCTGCCGCAAATCGCAACCGAGCTGACCGCGCAGAGCCCTACAGGATGGCTGCTCGCGCACGCTTTCCTGCTGGGCTTCGCCTCGACGATTGCGATGGGGGCCAGCTATCAACTGACTCAGGTGATCATGCGGACGTCCCTGTTCAGCCGAACGCTCGGTTACATCCATCTGGCGTTGTACGTGCCCGGAGTCGCCGGCTTGCTGGCGGGATTCGTCGGCGACACAACCTGGATGGCTTGGGGCGGCGGAGGCGTGGCGCTCGGCGTCGCTGCTTACACCGTCAATATCGTCGCAACCTTTATCCGCAAGCGGGAGTGGAATTTGTTCGTGTTCGGCGTAAGCCTCAGCCTCATTTCATTCCTCGCGATGATCGGCATGGGCATGGCGATGAGCGCAGCGTTCGCTTATGGAACGCAGCCTGGGCGATACGACGCCGTGCTCGGCACGCATCTGTGGCTCGGCTTGGGCGGCTGGCTGTCCGGTCTCATTCTCACTTACAGTTTCAAGCTGCTGCCGATGTTCTACGTGTCCCGCAAGAAGCCGACCGCCTCTGCCTATTGGTTGATCGGAAGCTTTCATGCCGGCATCTGGCTGCACGTGCTCGCGCTGTGGCTGGATGCGGACCTGCTCGCCGCGGCGGGCGACATCATCGTGCTGGCGGCGTTTCTCGGATGTCTTCTCATTTTCCGCGAAGTGCGGGCTTTGAGCAGCGGGAAGCAGCCGATCGGTGTCGTGAAAATTGCGTATAGGCTCTTGCCCGCCATTTTCGTCGTGTTTGCGGCTTGGTGCGTCGTGCGCTGGCTCGGCTGGCAGTTCGAGATGATGAACGAGGCGCTTGTGACCTGTCTGGTGCTCGGATGGTTCGCGCCATCGATCTTCGCCTATCTGTCCAAGATTTTTCCTTTCCTCTGGTGGGCGCGCCGCTACCGGACGAAGGAAGAGAAGAAGACGGCGCCGATGCTGTCCGAGATGATCGCCGAGAAGCGGATGGTCCGGGAACTGGTCGGCTGCTTGGCTGGGGTTGCGGTTGTCGTGTGCGGCTTCGGGTTTGGATTATCGAAAATGGTACTGTTGGGACAGGCGGCGGCATTTGTGTGCATCCTCGTGTACATGGCAGAATTGCTGCGCGTGTTTCGGCACTGAAACGAGGAAGCCTCTTCCCGTATGGAGAAGAGGCTTCCCGTTTATGGCGCAGTCGATGGATCGCCGGCTCAATGCCCCATCGTCGCGCCTCCGTGATCGAGGCCGTCCTCGGTGACGCGGAGAATGGCGACGGCGCCCTTGGATGCATGGTTGAATTGGTGGGTCACGATCGGGTAATCGCCTGCCTCGGTGACGGTGAACTCGATGACCGCTCCACCGCTGGCCGGCAGCATCATCGTTTGCAGCCCGTACAGGATGTTCTTCGGATTGCCGTCCACGTACACCCGATCCATGACCGTGCCGACAATATGGAAGGAAGACACTTCGTTCGGACCGACATTGTTGACGTACAGGCGGACTTTGTCGCCGACCTTGGCCAGGAGCGGATGCTCGCTGAGCGAGAAGGTGTTGCCGTTGAATACGACGTATGTCGGTTCGCCGTTCAGGAAATCCTCATAATCGTTCTCTTTATACCATTCGCTTTGCACGATCGTGTATTCGCGGTCGATCTCGGCGTCGGTCGGATAACCGTCCTTTGGCTCGACGATGATGACGCCGTACATGCCGTTGGCGATGTGCATCAGGACCGGCTTCGTTCCGCAGTGGTACATGAACACGCCAGGCGTATTGGCCGGATAGGTGAAGGTGCCTTCCTCACTGGGCATGACGTCGATGAACTTCTTGCTGGGCGCCGCGTGCACGGCATGGAAGTCCATCGAGTGCGGCACGTTCGGATCGAGATTTTTCATCGTAAAATGGATCGTGTCGCCTTCCTTGACGCGCAGTACGGGCCCCGGCACGGTACCGTTGAATGTCCAGGCGTTGTAGAATACGCCTTTGTCGATTTCAATATTTGTTACTTGCGCGGTCATCTCGATGTACACGTCGCTGCCATCCCGCGTAACAACAGGCTCAATCGGCGGTTGGTTCAACGGTGCCGGGTCTGTCGTGTCGCTTGCTTCGGCGGCTGCATGATGATCGGCGGCCAATTGTTCCGCGGCAGCGTTGCCGCAGGCGGATACGATCAGGGTAATTGCGATGAGCAGGAGCAGGGTGCGGCATTTGGCGATCCATTGTTTGGTTGTGAACATGTTGATCATCTCCTTAATTTTGTGATTAATTTCACAATATCTTGGAAAAGAAATGCCGCATTCGCTGGGCTCGCATTCGTTGCAGCATGTTTGCCATCCTGATCGTTGGTGGCCGGTTCTTTTCCTCGTGGGGTACATTTATAATGTACGTTAGATTCTTGCTGTAGAATGTGATTTAATGCACAAACTTTACAGTGTCAATGATTCGCCACAATTGCCCTGAATCGGCCCATACCGGAAAGGTGTCCACACCATCCGGCAGCTTGCTGCATTCCCTGATGGTAGCAGGGTTTGCGACAAGTCATGGGAGGCGGTGATATCGGATGACGGAAGGAATCGATTGCGCAACCCCGCTGAACGCGCAGACGGCAAAAGCGATCGCACGCGAAGGTTACCGGTTTGCGGCGCGTTATCTCGTACCGCTCGGTTATGCTTGGAAACGGTTGACGCAGGCCGAAGCGGAGGCGATCACGGATGCGGGCATGCAAGTCATCTCGGTGTACGAGACGTCGGCGAACCGCCCTGCCGGAGGAGCAGCCGCCGGTCAGGCAGACGGTGCGGCGGCTTTCCGCGAAGCGCAGACGGTCGGCCAGCCGCCCGGAACGGCGATCTATTTCGCTGTTGACTACGATGCAAGAGCCCAGGACTACGATGAAATCGAAGCCTATCTGCATGCTGCCGCGACGCAGATTCCCGGATATGAAGCAGGTGTATACGGTTCGTATGCGGTCATCGAGGAGATGGCCAAGCGGGGAGCATGCCGGCATTTCTGGCAAACGTATGCGTGGAGTCGAGGCCAGAAGAGCAGCCGCGCCAATCTCTATCAATATCGCAATAATGTCAAAGTGGCCGGCGTGACGGTCGATCTGAACGAAAGCTTCGGCAACGAAGGCGGATGGACGACGAAGCAACGGGGAGGGGATGGCGGCGTGACGCCAGAAAATCCGGCAACGGGCGGCGGGACGAATGAAAAGATGAGCTCGGACGATGCGGTGAAGATCATCGCGTTTCTCCAGGCCGCTTGGAAGGTCGCGACGACGAAGACGGACAAAGAGGAATTTCACCGTCTGGCGAATGAAGTCCGCAAAGCGGCGGGTTTGCCGCTTACGTAATTCTGCCGCGGCCGCCCGCAATGAAGAACCTTGACGACCGGACAGCCCGGCCGACAAGGTTCTTCTTGCATTTGCGTCTCAGTTCGAAGCCGCGGCGCTGGTGGACGAGCGCGAGGTCGCCGCCACTAACCGAAGCGAATTCGATTTTCCGGCAAAAAAGGAATGCCACACCTGCAAAAACACAGCGGGGATATCCCTTATATCAATATAGTGCAATTATAACTTTGAAAATGAACGATTATGCCTGTAAATAAAGGCTCGAGACTTAATAATCACAATATACAGTGCAAAGACATATTGCAGCTCGTATTTTATTATAGTTATAGACAATTCAAATAATCTCATTCCTGATCGAAAGCGGTGGTGTTTATTCGGGTGTTCAAGATAGTCGATGATGGTTTGGACAAAATTTATCTTATTGGGGGAAATACTCAATGCGCAGGTACTTGAAAACGCTTATATTTGTTTTGGTCACGTTAATGTTGTTAACTACTGTTTTGGGTTGTAGCGGTAAATCCAATCCAGAGGCCTCCGAATCGATGAAATCCGGCACACCAAGTGCATCTGACAAGGCTGCTTCAACTCCATCAGCAGCGGACAATGTTTATCCGGAAAATGGATTGCCGAAAGATCAGAAGGTTACATTGAAATTTGGAGTTTGGGAAGCAGGCGGAGGCAGAGAAGGCATCAGCTATGCAATGAAAACATTTACTGAGAAATTCCCGAATGTAACCTTCGATCCAACGTTTTCACCAGACATATTTAAAATAGTTTCAACGAAGATTGGTGCCGGTGATGATAAAGACATGTTTGATATTTTTACAGCATCAAACTCGCTAGCCGACCTCAATGCGCTCATCGACGAAGGGAAACTTGTACCGCAAGAAGATTTGTGGGATAGGGACGTGTACGATGCCCCGAACAAGAAGCTGAAGGATGTAACATTGGACGGCCTCTACGACGGAACGCAGCGTTTTAATAAACTATCTTATTCGATTTCGGTCACTGGATGGTCGGGCGGACTATTTTACGATAAAGCTTTCTTTGAGAAGAACGGGTGGAATCAGGATCCGAAGACATGGGATGAATTTACTGCTTTACTCGATCAGATTAAAAGCGCCGGTGTCATCCCAATTACATATCCGGGCGTATATCCGGGATATCTTGACTTTGGGTTTGGCGGAAAGGACTTCGAAATAGCGGAAGAGAACGGCAATTTGGATGCTTTCTACAAGAATTATAAAAGTTTCGGCGTGCCGTGGTATACAGCTCCGGAGACCAAAGAGAAATGGAATCGTATTTATGAGTTGGGCAAGAAAGGATACTTCCCGGCAGGAGTCGCAGCAATCAATCACCTGCAATCCCAAATGCAGGTTATGCAACATAAAGCGGCTATGGTTGTAACCGGCAGTTGGGTTCAGAACGAAATGAAAGATTCCACGCCTGAAGGATTTGTGTGGGGCTTCATGGGTGTACCTCCCAAAAAGGAAGGCGGAACGATGTGGTTAAGAAATGGCGTGCAGGGGGGAATCTTTATTTGGGCGGCTAAACCGGATTTGACCAAGAAGTGGGCAAAGGAATTTGCTCTTTGGTTGATGAATCTGGATATTCAAACAAAGAATGCTTCTGCTGGCGGCTCTCTTCCTGTGCGCAAGGATTTCGGCGATGATCAAGCGAGGCTGGACGCTCTTCAGGATGCGCCCAAAGCAGTCGCCGCTTATACCGCTGTACACCAAGTACGATTTGAAAATCAGCTGAGAGACGTCACGTTGAAGGACCCTGCATTTGCACAGTCTGACAAAACATTGCAAGATGCCACTCCTGGAATAACGAATGGAAAAACGGACCCGGGGCCTGTCCTGGAACAGGCCGAGAAACTGCTCGAAACTGCAGTAGCCAATCAAAATAAATAGCGATAAAGGTGGGGGAGACATGCTCGCTCCCCCTTCTGATTACAAATGAGAGGAATCATTGCCTATGATGAGCATTTTCCAAAGATCATGGTATCAAAAAGCTTCAATCCAAAAAAGAATATTTATTCTTCTCGCAGTCGGACCTGCATTCTTAGGTTATTTGCTGTTCACCTTATATCCGAATGCGACATCCATTTATTATTCTCTATTGTATTGGACCGGGATTTCAAAGCCCGAATATGTCGGTTTCTCCAACTACACAAAAATCTTTCACGATCAATTTTTTTGGAGCGCATTAAGTCATAACCTCATCTATACCGTAACCGTGCCCCCTCTGGTTCTGGGTATTTCATTGTTTCTTGCCTATCTGTTAACTTACAAAAAGTACATCGAGGGTCCATTATTCAAAATTATTTATTTCATTCCCAATGTGCTTCCTGTGGTTGTGATTTCTCTGCTGTGGGCTTTTATTTATGATGGCAGCTATGGCTTGTTGAACGGATTTCTAAATGTCTTGGGCCTGGATATGAAACAATTTTACTGGCTGGGAGATACACGAACTGCATTATGGGCCTTGATTCCACCACTAGTGTGGGCTGGCGTGGGGTTTTATGTTGTAATCATTGTCAATGCTATGACAGCGATTCCGAAATCGTTGTATGAATCGGCAATTCTGGAGGGGGCAAGCCATTTTCGACGCGCTTACCATATTACCATTCCATTAATTAATGGGGTTTTGCGGGTATGTCTTTTGTTTTTGATTCTTGGCATATTCCGAAACTTCGAATTGGTTTTGATTATGACAAGAGGCGGCCCGGCAAACTCTACGAATGTGATTGGTAATTATATGTTTAATTATGCATTTGGTGAAGGAGTTGGGGCTACCGTCAACCATGACTTTGGTTATGCTTCGGCAATCGGAATGTGTTTATTCATATTATTAGTCAGTGTAAAATTATTAATGGACAGGTTTCTGCCGGATAATTCAGTGGAGTTCTGATGCGAGCTGCAAGGTAAAGGGGAGTTCTTATGGAAGAAAAAAAATATTTTTCGGACTACATATGGCGCTCTTGCCTTATGGCTTGGGCAATCAGTATCATATTTCCTCTGGTGTGGGTATTTTATGAAGCACTCAAGACGAACAGGGAGTTTTTTGCAGACATATGGGCGCTGCCTGCCCGATTGAATTGGATTAATTTTTATAATGCCTGGACGAGCTTTGACTTGGGAACATCCATGCTTAATACTGTTTATTATGTTGGGGCAAGCCTGGTTATCGGGACATTGCTTGTTTCCTTGAATGCGTACGCCTTAATCCGATTGGAGTTTCGCGGAAGGAAGTTAATTTGGGGAATTATCATGCTTTCCTTGTTCTTGCCGGGGATTACCGCATTGATCCCTCAGTATGTCCTCATGCGATCTTTTCATTTGACAAATAGCTTAACCGGATTGGTGATTCTTGACAGCTTGGGCGAAAATGTCTTCTTTTTGCTCCTACTTGCCGGGTTTATGCAATCGTTGCCCAAGGATATTGAAGAAAGCGCATTTATCGATGGCGCGTCTTTGTTTAAAGTTTTTTTCCGGATTATTATGCCGCTCTCATGGCCGGGGATCGTCACGGTGGCCATTTTCAGATATCTTTCCGTATATAATAACTTCATCCACCCACTGATCTACCTAAGCGATCATAAGAAATATACCATTGGGCTGAATATATACAACGCTAACATCTCCATGCAATATAAAGCGAATTGGGTGACTTTATTCGCAGGCGTCATCATTGTTCTGGTTCCTTCAATCGTGATATACATCTTGTTTCAGAGGAAAATTTTAGAAGGGGCCACGCTTGGTGCGGTTAAGGGCTGAGAGAGGATGCAGAAGTGAAGGATTGCCATTTAATAATCAAAGGAGATGGATGGTATGAATTTCAAAAAAAGCAAATCAAAAATGAAATGGTACTTACCGCCGCTGTTTTCTCTTTTTTTAATATTGGGGAATACGCCAATCTACGCGTCGGGAATAGGCGAGTTCTATGTAGGAGCTTTCGAGTCGCCTCAGATCAAACCCGTTGATTATAATACCAATGCCACTTGGGCAACCATCGCTGCAGCCAATATCGATCGAATGGTATCGATTGAAAATTCGGGATCGCTTACTTATAATAAGACCGAAAATGAGAATGCGATTGCAAACAGCAAGCTCAATAACGTCGGACTGATGGTGACCGATCTTGGTCCGAACGGTATTTATGATTTTCAGTCCTATACGGCTGCTGATTACGCTGTATTGGAAAGCAGAGTCCTTCCTTACAAAAATGACGCTCGCGTGTTTGGGTTATCTTTAAAGGACGAGCCTTACGGCTATAACCTGGAGGGTTATGCCAACACCTTTAAACATCTTCAAGCGTTTGCACCTGATTTGCATTATTATGTGAATTTGCAACCGCAAATCAATGAACGTTATTTGCATAGCCCTCGGGGTAAACTGTTTCTTTCCAATTCGGGCGCTTCCGGAACCGGCAGCTACGTTTCGTCCGGTGCGAGTCACGCCCTGGGTCAAACGTTTGTGGTTCCAGCAGGAATGACTGTTTTGGATGGCATCGATTTAAAAATCGATCCCAACACCTGGGCGTCTAACGAAACACTTACACTGACGTTATGGAACTACAATCGTACTGTATCCTATGCCAGCAGCAGTATAACAGGCTCCACTGCGGAAGCATGGCAGTACTATCCCTATTTTACGTTGAATGTTCCTGTAACGGCAGGTTCGACCTATTATTGGGAGCTGACGCATAATGGCGGGGGAAATAATTCGGTTGGTTGGGTAACACGCTCTGCGACAGACGTCTATAATGGAGGTCAAGCCTATTCCGGGGGGTTCCCGATCGCAGGCTCTGATTTTTGGTTCAGATTATATGAGCCAAGGCCCATTACGCCTCGCATCTATAATAACGCCTCAGGGGACGGGGGATACGTTTCTTCCTCATTGAGGTTGGGTCAAACCTTTACAACTCCATCGAATGTGAATCGCAGGTTATATTACATGCAAGTTCAACTGGATGCCGGTCGATGGACTGCCGGGCAGTCGATCACTCTGACATTATGGGATAGTCCGTCCAAAACGGTTAAGATTGCCGAGAATTCGATGAATGCATCGAATAACGGAAATTACCCTGTATTTTATCTGAATGCAAGGTTAACCTCCAATACTTCTTATTACTATGAGCTGACCAGCAATAGCACGACATCGGTAGGATGGGTAACAAGATCGACCAATGACGTCTATTCCGATGGCGCTGCTTATCTCAACGGCTCTATGCTTGCTCCTGCCAAGGATTATTGGTTCAAGGCGGTATTCGGCAGTCCATATGAATACTATTTGGATGATTGGTTGGACTATAGCGGATCGAATGAACTCTTGTTTGATATTTATCCATTTAAAACTTCGTCAGATGATCCTACCTATTTCTTGAATTTGGAACAGGTTCGCGAACGGGGATTGGATCACGACGTGATATACGGAAACTTTCTGCAAAACTGGAGTAATACCAGGCACCGGAATCCGACGCTGAATGAAAAAAGATATAATGTTTACACAAACCTGACTTATGGCATGAAGATGATGTATTGGTTTACCTACTGGCGGCCGATTGGGAATTTTAATGATACTGCAGTAGATTATGACGGAACGATTCTGCCGGCTTACGCTCAAATCCAAGGGTTGAATGCTGAGATGCGCAACTTGGGAGGCACATTGAAAAATCTGACATCGCAGCAAGTGTACCATACCGGAACCAGCCTGCCGATGGGTACTGTAGCTCTTCCAAGCACTTTCTTTATCAAACCTGCAAACCTTTCGCTGCCGCTCATAGAAGGATACTTTACCGACCCTGACGGGCGTAAATATTTAATGTTGACGAATCGCGATTATAATAATACGCAGACGAACATTACGTTTAACTTCAGTCCGGCAATGCCTGCTGATGTGACCGAGATATCCAAGACAACGGGAGCGGAAGTCGCCCTTGTTCAGGGAACCTACACCAGCGGCACCGGAGCTTTGACCGTCACCCTGCAGCCTGGGGAAGGAAGATTGTTCGCTCTGCCTGCAGGTTATTAAACAGGCTGAGATGGGGGGATTATATCATGGCGGATATCCGGATTGACATATCCCGGAAGGGCACTCCGTTGAAGAAACTGCATGGCGTCAACAATGGCCCGATTACCTTCGGATCGTTGCTCGACGTTTCCCACCATTACCGCAACGCGGGCATTCCGCTCGTTCGTCTGCACGATACGAACTGGCCGCATCCAAGAGAAGTCGACATTCACACGATTTTTCCCGATTTCAGCAAAGATCCCGAAGACCCGGGGAGCTACGACTTCGCGAGAACGGACGAGTATATCGCCTCTATTCTGGCTACAGGCGCCAAAATCGTATATCGGCTGGGAGAAAGCATCGAGCATACGCGTAATAAATATTACGTTCATCCCCCGGCAGATTTTGCGAAATGGGCACGAATCTGCATCGGAATCATTCGTCACTACAACGAAGGTTGGGCGAACGGTTTTCACTACGATATCCGTTATTGGGAAATTTGGAACGAACCGGACAATCCCTATGGCGATCTGATGTGGTCGGGCACGGACGAGCAGTATTTCGAGCTCTACCAGGTGGCTTCGACAGCGATCAAGCGGCACGACCCCTCGCTGAAAGTGGGAGGCCAGGCAGCTACGATGGTGAATCTCGATTTCACCCGCCGGTTCATCGAATATTGCGGGCAAAACCGGCTGCCGCTCGATTTTTTCACTTGGCATGCGTATACCGACGATCCGCATGCTGTGGCAAACAACGCCCGGATGCTCAAGGAATGGCTGGCGGCAGCCGGCTATCCGGATATTGAAAATCACCTCAATGAATGGAGCTATATCAAATTCGAGACCGAGAAAGACAACTCCCGGCTCTGGGAACAAGGCGGAGAGTGGCAACGCAGAAAGATGTTCGATCGTCAAAAGAATGAAGAAGGGGCTTCTTTCACCGCCGCACTCTTCGCTCTGCTGCAGGACAGCCCGGTGGATGAAGCCAATTACTACGATGGACAGCCTGTCAATTTATATTGCTGCCTGTTCGACAGGTACGGCGTTCCCGAGAAATTGTACGACGTGTTCCACAAATTCAATGAGCTTTGCTGTTACGAAAACCGGGTTGAAGCGACGGTCGATGAGGGGGTCAAGGGAATTTATGCCTTGGGTGTTTCCAATGAAAATGGGGAATCGGCGCTCTGGGTCGCCAACTTTACAGGAGAAAGCCGGGAGTATGAAGCGGAGTGGGCGGGTTTTAGCGATCCATCGCAAACGTTAAATGTGGAAACGCTCATTTTGGACCGCGATCACCGCTTTGACTGCCCGGAATATGGGAAGTTGCCATCGAATCAGTTCAACTGGAGAATGTTTCTTCCCCGCCACTCCGTTTTCATAGCCAAGCTCGGGCCCGCGACGACGGCGCCGGAACTTTCGCTATCAGATGAATGTTTGGAAAGAGGACAATGATGGATCGTAACGTCGAATTCGCGTTCGATGCCAGGTTGAAGCTTGCTCATCTTCTTTCGCCGGACATATCCAACTGCCTGCCGCGCCATCGAATCGGACTTTCGCCGTACGTTTTGCGGAACAGTCTGCAAAAGTAGTGAATGCTGTTGAAACCGGTTTTTTCGACGATGACCTTCAGCGGCAAGTCGCTTCTCGTCAGGAAGCTTGTCGCCGCATTCAGCCGCAGGTTCTGCAAATACTGGAACGGAGTAAGCTGCGTATGCTCCTTGAACACTCGAACGAGATAGGAAGGATTCAAATAGACGAGATCGGCAAGCATCTTGAGCGTAATTTCGTCGCTGTATCGCCATTCCATGAAATCAATGAGAATGTTGACGGCTTCCTGCGCGCTCCGGCGGCTCTTTTTTCCCGCCCGGTGGCCGCCTTCATTCGAAGCTGATTGCAGGATATAGGCGATTAATTTGAATATTTTATTTAACTCGAGCAGGCAGGCCTGCTCGAGTTCTTCGTAGTGCGCGACTTCGCCGGTTACATAAAGCCGGTGAATGAAAAGGAGAGATTGTTCGATCGCGTTCGTGAACGTTGAATAGGCGCCGTTCATTTTGTTCGATTGAAACAAGTTCCAGCGGTCCATGTTCGCCGTCGTCAGAAACGGATCGTTCACGTTGCTTAGCTCCAGGAAACAGCAGCCTATTTCCGGGTCGAGGCTTTCGAGAACGTGGGGTGTCGAAGGACCGATGAGAAAAACCGCGGGGGCGTCCAACTCGCAAGAATGCCCCGCCCACGCAAAGCTTGCCCGGCCGTTCGTAAGATACAAAATTTCGAAATTATCGGCATGGATGCCGCCCGAGGGATCGGCCTGCGACTTGCTTACGGTCAGCGCCTTGCAGACGCGAATTTTCAACCTATTCCGCCTCCCTGAAGAGAATGTAGATATAGTGCAACTTTAATCCATGAAAGTACTTACTTGCGCTTGCAAGCAGCGGCAGCAAAAACCGAAAGGGCAACACCCGGTGCAAAGACTGTATGCACTATCTATTGTACACTTAAAACTAGTCGTACGACAGTTACCGAAATAAAGAAGGTGAAGCATACGGTAGTGGAAACATCTGCGCTTCTTTTCTATGGGCCGGGCGATGTCGGGCTCGGCACGATCGAAATCGGCGATCCGGGAGAAGAAGAGGTTCAAGTTCACACGATCGCTTCATTCGTGAGTACGGGGACGGAACGGTGGATTTTATCGAACCGCTTCTCCGCGACCGGTACGCCATACCCGTGCGTCCCGGGCTACCAACGGGTTGGCGTTGTCGTGAAAGCAGGAGTGAACGTGCACGATGTGCACGTCGGGGAACGCGTCATCGCAACGAGCGGAGCTTGGAATAGGGGAGCGAATTTTTACTGGGGGGCCCATCTGGCGCTTGGCAATACGCATCGAGCAGAGATTTACGTCGTACCCAATCGTGTAGGGAATGACGAGGCCGCCGGAGTCGTCGTAGCCCAAGTCGGGTATAATGCGGCTTCCCGCGTCGCGATGAGCGGCGACGATTGGATCGTCGTATACGGGGACGGAATCATCGGGCAATGCGCATCCCAGGCGGCCCGCGCCAGAGGAGCGCGTACGATCCTGATCGGCCGACGGCCTGATCGGCTCGCGCTCGGGGCAAAAATTAGCGCAGATTTCGTTTTGGATGCTAACGCGGGCAGCTTGCACAGCCAGGTGATGACGATTACGGGCGGATGCAAGGCAACAGCAGTGATTGATACACTGCAACGCGAGGCGATCCAGAAAGAATACGTTCCGATGCTGCAGCTTGGCAAGGGGCAAATCGTGTATTGTGGCCATACGCTCGATAAGGCATGGGCGGATATGTCCTTGCTGCAGGTTCATGGTTTGACGTGCCACTTCGTTTCGGATTGGACACGCGACAGGATCGAAGCGACGATCGCGCTGATGGACAAAGGAGACTTGAAATTGGCACCGCTGGTTACGCACCGGGCAACGGCCTCCGAAGCGCCTGGCTTGTACCGGATGCTGCTGGATAACAAAGAGCCTTTTCTTGGACTACTCATCGATTGGAGTACCTGAAAATGAGAATCGTCATAACGGGAGCATGCGGATTTATCGGAAGAACGTTGATCGAGGAATTGGAAAAGTGCGGGCACGAGTTGCATCTTGTCGACCGCCAACGTCCGGAAGAGGCGACGATATTCGTGCCGGGAGCTCGCGTGGCCGCTCCATTCACGACGGATTGGCCATTCTATCAAGCCGATATGATGGATGCGGAAGCCATGCTGCACATCGTCGAAGGAGCGGAAGCGGTCGTACATTTGGCCGCGATACCTTCCGGACTTCCCGAATCGGGACGAGAAACCTTCTACTACAACGCGTGCGGCACTTATACGCTGTTGGACGTTTCGAGACTGGCCGGCGTATCCCGATTCATCGCCGCTTCCAGTATTAACGCTTTTGGCACGTTTTATTGGCGCATTCGCGAAGCACCTGTCGTTTATACCGATCTGCCTCTTACGGAAGCTTTTCTTCCGGAGCCGCAGGATCCGTACAGCTTGAGCAAGCTGGTAAACGAATACACGTGCGAATCGTTTCACCGGGCTTACGGGATAAAGACGGCTGCCCTTCGTTTCGGCGGGGTATGGAGCGATGAGGTTTACAGCCGCGCAATGGAGCGGAAGCTGCCTCCAACCCGGGAATGGCAGGACGACTTGTACACATGGATTCACGTCCGGGACATCGCCAAGGCGATCCGGCAGGCGTTGGAAGCGCCGGAATTGCCGGGCTGCGGAGCTTACACGCTTAACGCCTCGGACACGAGTTGTCCGGAACCGACGATGGAGCTGCTGCGTCGTCTGCGTCCCGATTACTTGCCGATTTTGCGATCGGAAATTGAAGGGAGAGGCGCGCTGATCTCCTCGGCGAAAGCCCGGAAGGCGTTCGGGTTCGATGCGAGTTACCGTCTTGAGCGATAACCCGCCGAATTGTTAAGGACGTGAACGGGATCGCGGTGCCGAATGAAACGGGAAGGGCCCTGACTTGCGTGCGATATTTCAAAGCCTGTTAACGAAGAACTGATAGCGGAGGGCGATCAAATGAGGCGGATGCAAGAAGGGGAATCGTTCGTGTTCGTCGGAGAAGAACAACAACGTATGAGGCACACGCCTTTGCTTCGTGGAGGCGTTCAAGTGCGGACCTGTGCGGACACCGATCATCCTGATACGTTCTCGTTCACGGAGGGAATCGACTTTGCGGTCGATTATGATCTTGGCGTTATTTGCCGGACGCCAGCAAGCCGAATACCCGACTGGTCTGAACACGTCTTAAGCGGCGTAAGCTCGTTCGACCATACGATGTATGAGGATTATGGCAACCGTCGCTTCACGGTGTATGTCAGCTACGAATACGATGATGTGTGCGGCGGGGAGGCGACGGGCTTTTCTAATCGGAAAAGCGCCGAAATGTTGGGAAAGCTGCTGACGAAGCTGGCCGAAGGCCGCGAAATCGTCTATGTGGTATTGGGAGACAGCATCAGTGCAGGAGGGGATGCGAGCGAAGAAAAGTACGCCTTTTGCGGCCGGCTGGCTTCCTGGCTGGAGAGCCGCTATCCGTCTGGGGGAGTCAGCCTCATCAATAAGGCGATCCCGGGCGAGACGAGCCAAGGAGGTGCGGGCCGGGTCGCCCGAGACATCATTCCTTTGCGTCCCGATCTCGTGACGATTGGTTACGGAATGAACGATCAGAACAAATACGAGCATGGAAACGGCGTTGCTCTCAACGATTTCGAGAACAACATTCAGACAATCGTGGACGACATTCGCCGCGATTGCGACGCCGAAATCGTGCTTGTCACGCCCTGTGAGCCCAATCCGCTGTGGAAGCATACGAGCGGGCAAATCGGTGAGTACGCCGAGGTTATCCGAAAAATCGGAAGCCGATTGGGTATCGCGGTGGCCGACGCGCACGCGCTGTGGAAGCTCGAGCTCGCGGCGGGAAAAACGCCGGAAAGCTTGCTTCTGAACAACATTAATCATCCGAACGACTACGGACACAGATTGTATTTTGAGGCTTTTGAATGCGTTTTTAATCTAAAAGGCAAGGTGGGATGAATGAAAAAGAAGGGGATGAGAGTTAACATACTTCCTGAATGCGGAACTCATCCGCGAGCGCGGCCTCGCAGGGGTTGTTTATGCCTGACTAAATTCGGGTTTGCAATAATGCCTTTGTGGCTGACCGGCAATCCGGCGCTATGGAGACGGGACACGTCGCTGAATCCGAGTACACACGGTACGGCTCATTCCGGCGAGCGCTCCTCCATAAGGACGGTCGTCACAGAGCTCGGCGCCATCCAGAAGCTCGACCAGACAAGGGGAAGAGGAAGCTCCAGCAAGTGAGCCAGCCATTTAAGTCCGAGCCCATGATGGCAGAAAATAGTGATGCGACGCTGATTTAATTGAACCGGCTTATGCCGCTCGTGCTCGCGCTGGCAACCAAATGGGCCACTGGCGGAAAAAGTTATAATAATAGGAACGAGTGTTCTTTCCTGCGCATTCGCAGATTGCAAACGCAGATTCCCGGATATGAAGCAGGTGTATACGGTTCGTATGAGGTCATCGAGGAGATGGCCAAGCGGGGCGCATGCCGGCATTTCTGGCAAACGTATGCGTGGAGTCGAGGCCAGAAGAGCAGCCGCGCCAATCTCTATCAATATCGCAATAATGTCAAAGTGGCCGGCGGGACGAATGAAAAGATGAGCTCGGACGATGCGGTGAAGATCATCGCGTTTCTCCAGGCCGCTTGGAAGGTCGCGACGACGAAGACGGACAAAGAGGAATTTCACCGTCTGGCGAATGAAGTCCGCAAAGCGGCGGGTTTGCCGCTTACGTAACGGGATTTGCGGCAGCGAACAGCAAACGGGCGGTGCTTGCCGCCCGTTCCGTCGTTTTCGTATCGTACAGGAAGAGTAACCGATCGTCCTTAAACGGTGCGCTGTTCAGGACTGACTGCTCCACCAGAGAAACACAACGATCGCCGCGGCGACGCAGGCCAACGTGAACAGTGTGATCTTGGCGGCGCTGCGCGGGACGCGCCCGGACACGGTGCCGGTCTGCCCGTTCACCATGTAGCGGTAAGGCTTGGCCTTATACGTATAGCTGGCGTTCCATACAGGAAGCAGCAAGTGTTTGTACGTGATGTCCGCATAGTTGGTGCGGATGCTCAGATTGCGGATTTCGTCGCCTCCGATGATGCGGCGGATTTCGTGATCCAGCGTAGCATCGGCGCGGCTTTGCGCTTCCGTCCATCCTTGACTGCGGGAGACGGAGTAGCGTTCGGCGATAAACCCGCTTAAATATTCGGGACGATAACCGTTCAGCTTGCTCAGATCGAAATCGCCCAATTTGTTCAGGAGCGCCTTATCGTATTGGCCGGAGGCAGGAATCAAAATGTCGTCGAAGCCGCGTTCGTAATCGCCGTTCGTCCAGTGCCAGACCGTATAGCGCTCCGTATCCGTGTACGTTTCCGTCTTGCCGTTCACGACCCGCGTGCGAGTCACCGTCCGGTAATGATAAACGCCGACTTCGGCGGAATAAACAGAGTATGTGCTGGCATCATAAGTCCAGTAGGGAATGTAAATGCCGTTCAGCTTGGCGTTCACGTCCAGCTTCTTGAAGGCGTTCGGAAGAAACCAGCGCTTGCGCTTCCACTTCTTGAACAGCGCGATGGCTTCTTCCCGCGTGTTCTGGAACGGGATGACCGACTCGGGGCGAATGCTGCCCGGCGCGCCTTGCGCCAGAACCTTGGGCGAACCGCAGAAGGCGCATGCCGCCGCAGTCTGACCGGTCGGGATCAGACTCTCACCGCCGCAGCTCTCGCAATGGATCGCTTGCTGCCGCGTTCCCCAGTCGGTGAGCGCGGCGTCGCGCTCGTCGTCTTCGCTATCGTCGAACGGGTGCTCCTGCGGCTGCCCCATGAGACTGTCGATCGATTGCACACCGCCGCAGTAGTGGCATTTCAATCCTTGAGACGCCGCGTCGAATTGCATCGGGCCGCCGCACCCGCTGCATGGGAAGCTGGCGACGGCAGCCGCCGTTTGCGCATCGCTCGTCATGTCCGATTACACCTTCGTTCCGCAGCTTGAGCAGAATTTGGCGCTTGCGGCGAGTTCGCCGCCGCATTCGGAGCAGAATTTCTTCTCCGGGCGCGGCGTTCCGCATTCCGGACAAAATTTCTGGGAAGGCTGCAAAGCATGGCCGCATCCCGTGCAGGCGACATTCCCGTGCGATGCGCCCGCGTCCGCCGCCTGTCCGCCGGACGGCGCGCTGGCGGCGGACGCTTGCGCTTGGGCCGGCGAAGGCTGCGGCTGGTTCATCGCCTGCGTGAACATTTGGCCCATCGCCATGCCGGCGCCGAGTCCGACGCCCGTGCCCGCCGCGCCGCCGTCGGGATTGTTGGCCGCTTCCCGCATCGATTCCGCCGCCTGGAACTTCATATATTGGTCGAGGTTGCCGGCGATATTCATCGACGATTTGCGGTCGATCATCCGCTCGACTTCTTCCGGCAGCGACAAATTTTCGATCGTGATGCCGGTCACCGTCAGGCCGAGCGCTGCGAATTTCGGCTGCAGCTTCTCCGTCGCCTGGGCGCTGAGCTCGTCGTACGAACTGGACAAGTCCGCCACCGGAATTTTCGTTTCGCCAAGCAGGTCGCTCAGTCCGGACACGATGAGGCTTTTCAAATACCCCGTAATGCTCTCTGTAGAGAAATCCTGGCGCGTACCGAAGATTTCCTTCAGGAACACGGCCGGATCCTTCACCTTGATCGCATAGACGCCATAGCCTCGCAGCCTGATCATGCCGAATTCGGGATCGCGCATGATGACCGGATTCGTCGTGCCCCAGCGCAGGTCGGTGAACTGGGCCGTGTTGACGAAATACACGTCCGCCTTGAACGGCGAGTTGAACATATGCTTCCAGGAACGCAATGCGGTGAGCACCGGCAAGTTCTGCGTGCTGAGCTCATAGCGGCCCGGGCCGAACACGTCGGCGATCTGGCCTTCATTCAGGAAGATCGCCGCTTGCGATTCCCGCACGGTAAGCTGAGCGCCCATCTTGATGGCATTATCGTACGCAGGAAACTTGTGCACGAGGACGCCGTTGTCGTTCTCCCACTCGATCACTTCGATGAACTGGCCTTTGATAAACGAGAAAATTCCCATGCTTCACCCTCCGCAGCGACAATTTCGAAAAATATATACCTTCATTATACGTGATGGACAAGCTTTCGGTCGCGGTATTTGGGAGCTCAGGCTTCGTCGGTGCAGTCCAGCCTGCTGCTTCATGGTCGGCACAGTTCTTCCAGAATGCGCATCCGGCCGTCCGGCGACCAGCTTGCTGCCGCCCAATTGTCGGTATATCGAACCTGGTTGCGGCGGACGGCGGTAATTTTGCGCCATTGAGGTTTCGTTCGAATCTCCTCGAGAATGTTCCGGTCCTCCGGGTAGAAGAACCTGTCTTGCACAAACATGTGATCCGTCTCCATGTCGGGCAGTTTGTCCGGGGAAAACTCGGCGATCATCACGTTCGACGGCACGCAGAACCCCGGCTTCAAGCCCAGGTCCACGTACAGCAGTTCGTTGAGCGGGTGGCCCGACGCGCCTTGTATCCGAATGAGCTTGTGGATGATGCGCATGGCCGTGAACGTCTCCCCCTTGTACCGCTCGTGAAGAATCGCCTTCGTTTCCCGCGTTTTTCGCCCCAGCATGCGTTCCTGGTCCCTCGCTTCAGCTTCGCGTCCGACCAGTTCGGCAATGCGCGAATAGATGGCCAACCAGTTCATCTCTTCGCTGCATATGACCGTCGGAGCAATTGCGCGCAGCAGGTCGAGGTAGGGTCGGTGATAGTGATCGCAGACGATCAACTCGGGCCCGGACTCCCGGATGTGCCGAATCAGATTGGCGAGCAAGGCTTCGTGCTCCAGTCGGACAGCGGTTTTCGCCGGGTGGCAGTTCACCGAGGCGGTCGGCTCGACGCCCAGCGAGCGAAGCATGTCCTGCAGCCGCAGCGCCGAAGCGACAGCGATGCGGATTTCTTTGCGCTTCATATATAAAGTTGGAGGAATACCGACTTCGCGCTTGAACATGCGGCTGAAATAAAACTCGTTGCCGAAGCCGCTCGCCGTCGCCGTTTTTTTCACCGAGCTGCCGCTTTCCATCAACATTCGTTTCGCTTGGCCAATACGGTAAGCATTCAGGTATTCGATCGGCGACTGGCCTTTCTGCTTCTTGAACTCCCGCGAATAGGAAGTCGGGGCGAAGCCGGCGATCTCCGAGAGCGACTCCAGGCGGATCTTCGTATCGAAATGGCGGTGCATGAAGGCAATGCTCCGTTCGATGCCCGGCTGGGGCGATCGTTCCGCTGCGGCGGTTCTGGCTTCAGAGATGGCCGCATGCAGGAATGCAAGGAACGTTGCCTGCCAGGCAACCGGCTCCTCCCTCGCGCTGCCGGACGCGTCGCCATCGTACAAGCGTTGCAGGCTGTCGGACAGCACGACAGGGTTGCGAAGCGGCACCTCGGTCGATTCGGCCGGCAGGCCGAACAGCTCGAACAGCCCGCTGCCGGACGCTTCATACTGGGCGCGCCCGACCGGGGAGAAGGAGCGGACGAACAGCAGTCGGCACTCGATTTGGCCGGAAATGAGCTCGGCTTCGGATGCGTCGGCCAGCAGGAAGAGCCGATGGGGTTTGGCCGCGTGTAATTGCCCGCCGATGCGCAGCGCTCCCTCCCCGCGGATCACGAAGAGCAGTGTCGTTGCCGGAATACGGCGGCGGCTCGGTCCGCAGTATGTTCGCGTTTTTGTCGAAGACAATACGACGATCGGCGGGCGCATGCGTGAGGCCTCCTTCAATTGATAACTATTCTCAATTATAACGGATTACTCTTCGAGACGGCAATGGGATGGAGATCAAGCCCAGGCTCAAGCTCAAGCTCTGGCTTAGGCGCAGAAGAAGGCAAGATGCTTCATGAAAACTGGGCAGAATCCTTCATGTACACAGGCATGCCTCCTGTCTATAATTGATAAAGATTCTCATTATCAATAGATAGGCTTAGACAACAGGAGGTCATGTTCATGCTTTCATCCACTGCTCGCCGTGCGTTCCGATTCTCGTGGCTGATCTTGCTAGCGGCGTTGATGCTTGCGGCTGCCGCGTGCGGCCAGGGGAGCGGCGGCGCTTCCCCGGAAGCTTCGCCATCGCCGGAGCCTTCCGCTTCGTCTTCTGCCGCTGCCGACGCCGGGATGCGGACCGTTACCGACGCTTATGGCGAGACGACGATTCCGGCCGACCCGCAGCGCATCGTTGTGCTGACAAGCGGAGCGCTGGACAATCTGCTTGCCCTCGGCGTGAAGCCGGTCGGCGCTCCATACAGCATTTCCGTAAACGCCAACTTCTTCTCCTATCTTGCTGACAAGACGGAAGGAGTCGAAAACACCGGCACCGTCGATCAGCCGAACCTCGAGACGATCGCGAAGCTGAAGCCGGATCTGATTATCGGCCAGAAGAGCGATCACGACGCGGTGCACGCCGATTTGAAACGCATCGCTCCTGTCTATATGGTCGACATGATCTCGGACAAGTGGAAGGATTCGGTGCTGGGCAATGCGGACGCGGTCAACAAGCGGGCTGAAGGAGAACGGCTGATTGCCGAGTATGAGGCGAAAATCGCCAAATTCAAGGAAGACGCGGGCGACAAGCTGTCCAAGCTCACCGTGAGTCTGATTCGGCCGCGCGCGGACCACGTTCGCATCTATACGGACGGATCGTTCTCCGGCGCTGTGGCGAAGGAAGCCGGCGTGACGCGCCCGGCCAATCAGGCGGGCGTTGCCGAACATAACGTTTCGATAACGGAGGAACAGATCGCAGAGATGGACGCCGATTTGATCCTGTCCTTCGGACGGGAGACGGAAGCGGAATATTTCGAAAACAAGATCAAGAAGAACCCGCTCTGGGCGACGCTGAAGGCTGTGCAGAACAATCAGGTTCACATGCTGGACTGGGAAGTGTGGCTGAGCGGCCAGGGCATTCAGGCCGCCAATCTGATGGTGGACGATCTGATCCGGATTTTCGGCGTTTGACCGGGAGCGGGAGGTCGGAATGTCCATGCGAATGTCCGGTTTGATTATCGGGGCTGGGCTGGTTATGGTCTGCATGGCCGCCAGCATCGCCTTCGGCAAACATCCGCTGCCGCTTCACACGGCGGCGGATGCGCTGTTTTCTTTTGACGGTTCCAGAGAGCACCTGATCGTGCGCACGGTCCGGCTGCCCCGCGCCTTGACCGCCATGGCCGTCGGCGCTTGCCTGGCCATGGCGGGAACGCTCATGCAGGCGGTGACCCGCAATGCGCTGGCCGGCCCCGAGCTGTTCGGCGTGAATCAGGGCGCTGCGCTCATGATCGTAGTGAACATCTACTTGTGGGGCCGCGTTTCGTTCGACGGCTACGTCGCCTTCGCATTCGCGGGCGCGGCGGCGGCCGGCGCCATCGTGTACGCGCTCGCTTCGATCGGGCGCGCGGGCAGGAGCATGCCGGCGATCCGGCTCGTGCTGGCCGGCTCGACCGTCAACTTGCTCTTTGCTTCGCTGACGCAAGGCGTGCTTATCTTCGATGAAGAATCGCTCGATACGATGCGGTTCTGGCTGGCCGGCTCGCTGACCGGCCGCAGCAGCGGCCTGCTGCTCCAGGTCGCGCCGTTCATGGCGGTGGGCGCCGTGCTGGCCCTCTCGCTCGGACGGCAGATGAACCTGCTGTCTCTCGGCGAGGAGACGGCGGAAGGTCTCGGGCAACGAACCGCATGGGTGAAGGCGGCCGCACTCGCTGCGGTGGCGCTGCTCGCCGGCGCTTCCGTCGCACTGGCTGGCCCGATCGGTTTCGTCGGTCTGGCCGTTCCGCACTTGACCCGCTACCTGATCGGTGCCGACAACAGATGGGTGCTGCCGTATTCGGCCTTGATCGGCGCGATCCTGCTGCTGCTCGCCGACCTGGCTGCGCGATTCATCGTCCCGTCGCAGGAAATTTCCGCGGGCATCGTCACGGCCGCGCTGGGCGCGCCGTTCCTTCTGTATTTGGCGCAAAGGAGGGAAGCCCGGTGACGGAGCGTGTTCGAGGCAGGCCCGCACGGGCATGGGCGCTGCGAGTTGCCATGCCCCTCGTTGTGCTGATCTTGATCGTCCTGATTCTGGAAGTAACCCAAGGAGACTATCCGATCCCGTTCCGGGAAGCGCTGCTGACTCTTATCGGAGCAGGGACGGGCGAATACGACCTGGTCGTCAACCGGTTCCGCTTCCCCCGGGCTCTTGTCGCCCTGCTGGCGGGCGCGGCGCTCGCCGTATCCGGCGCGATCCTGCAAGGCATCACACGCAACCCGCTCGCCGCGCCGGGCGTCATCGGCCTCAATGCGGGCGCGGCGCTGCTTGCGGTATTCGCCATCGTAGCGCTGCCGGGGCTTTCTTCGTCCTGGCTGCCGCCGATCGCCTTTGCCGGCGCACTCACGGCCGCGGGGCTGTGCTACGCCCTGGCCTGGCGGCGAGGGTTGTCGGCGATTCGTCTTGTGCTCGTCGGCGTAGCGATCTCTGCGGTCGGAGGCGCGGGCGTTGCATTCCTGCTTACGTTCAGCTCGATTTATGACGCCAAGAGAGCTGTGTTGTGGCTGGCGGGGAGCGTGTACGGGAGAAGCTGGGAGCATCTGTGGTCGCTGCTGCCGTGGCCGGCGGTTCTGTTCCCGTCGGCGCTGCTGCTCGGCCGGTCGCTGGACGCTCTTCAGCTCGGGGACGAACTGGCGAAGGGGATCGGTTTGCGGCTGGAATGGAGCCGCGGCCTTCTGCTGCTGATCGCGGTCGGCTTGGCCGGTTCGGCGGTGGCCACCGCCGGCACGATCGGATTTGTAGGCTTGATGGCTCCGCACATGGCCCGGTACATGGTCGGGTCCGTGTCGGCCAGAATGCTTCCGGTTTCCGCGTTGTTGGGCGGCTTGCTCGTCATGCTCGCGGATCTGATCGGCAGAGTCGCCTTCGCGCCGATCGAGGTGCCTTGCGGCATTCTGATTGCGCTGCTGGGAGGGCCGTATATGATCGTGCTGTTATATCGCAAACAAGAAACGGGAGGAAGCCGCATATGAACGAATCGATCCGCTTCCCGGTCGCTCAGGCGATCCGGGAGCGCCGCACCGTGCGTCAGTTCCGGCCGGAACCGGTTGACCGCGCGCTGCTGCTGGAATTGATGGAGATCGCCTGTTGGGCGCCCAATCATGGCCTGCGCGAGCCTTGGCGGTTTATTTTGTACCTGGACGGGGCAAGACGCTCGTTCATCGAAGCGGTGCTGGCGGGCATGAGCGCGGAGGACAGAGAGAAGTACGGAAGCGGGCGCACCGTCTATTTGGAAGGAATACCAGCGCATCTGGTTGTGGTGATGGCGGAGGACCCGAGGCAGAAGCAATGGGAGGAAGATTTCGGCGCGGCGAGCAGCTGGATTCAAAGCTTTCAGCTTGCGGCGTGGGAGCGGGGACTCGGTGTTGTCTGGAAGACGAACACGTACATGTATCATCCCGGCTTCCGGGAAGCGGTCGGCGTGCTGCCCGGGGAGCGGGTTGCCGGCGTGCTGCATGTCGGTTACCCGGCTGCGCTCCCCGATCCGAAGCCGCGGGCGCCGTTGTCGGACAAGTTGATCTTGCACGAAGAGTGAAAGCCGGATTTTCAGACTGTGTTTGAAGCATACGCCGCTTGCTCCATTGACATCGGGGCGGGCGGCGTCTGTTGATTGTCCGCACCACTTGCCCCCGTTGCCCCGCCAACACCGCCGAGAAGATGCAGTCTTCAGAAGTTTGTCAAATCCGCAAGCGATTGCTCCGGGCCCGGTCGCGTTTTTTTTGACGCCGATGGCTGAAAAAGCTATAATAATGAGAACAAATATTCTGATTCATGCAAGGCGATAGATGAGGAGGCCCCGCCCGTGGCAACCAGTGAGCATCAATTGATGGATAAGAAATTCAAGCTTGTGTCCGACTATTCCCCGCAGGGCGACCAGCCGGAAGCGATCCGCGAGCTAGTCGAAGGCATCACCGCCGGCAAGCGTCACCAGACCCTGCTCGGCGCCACCGGCACGGGCAAGACGTTCACGGTCGCGCAGACGATTGCCAAGGTGAACAGGCCGACGCTCGTCATCGCGCACAATAAGACACTGGCCGCGCAGCTGTGCAGCGAGTTCCAGGAGTTCTTCCCCGAGAACGCGGTCACCTACTTTGTCAGCTATTACGACTACTACCAGCCGGAAGCGTACATTCCGTCTTCCGATACGTATATCGAGAAAGACTCCAGCATTAATGAAGAAATCGACAAGCTGCGGCACAGCGCCACGTCTTCGTTGTTCGAACGGCGCGATGTCATTATCGTGGCCAGCGTGTCCTGCATCTACGGCCTCGGTTCGCCGGAGGAGTACCGCGATTTGCGGCTCAGCTTGCGGGTGGGGATGGAGAAGCCGCGCAACGCGATCCTGCACAAGCTCGTGGATATTCAGTACCAGCGCAACGACCTGAACTTCACGCGCGGTACGTTCCGGGTGCGAGGCGATGTGGTCGAGATCTTCCCGGCGTCCCATGGAGAACGCGCGATTCGCGTCGAGATGTTCGGCGACGAGATCGAGCGGATTACCGAGATCGACGTACTGACCGGCGAAATTGTTGGAGAGCGGGATCATGTGGCGGTCTTCCCGGCGTCTCACTTTGTAACGGCAGACGAGAAAATGAAGCTGGCGATCGTGAACATCGAGCGGGAATTGGAGGAACGGCTGGCGGAGATGCGGGAAGCGGGCAAGCTGCTGGAAGCGCAACGGCTGGAGCAGCGGACGCGCTACGATCTGGAGATGATGGCGGAGATGGGCTTCTGCTCCGGCATCGAGAACTATTCGGGACCGCTCACGTTCCGGGAGCGGGGCGCTACGCCTTATACGTTGATGGACTTCTTCCCCGACGACTTCCTCGTCGTAATCGACGAGTCGCACGTCACGCTGCCGCAGGTTCGGGCGATGTACAACGGCGACCGCGCGCGCAAGGAAGTGCTGGTGGAGCATGGCTTCCGCCTGCCTTCGGCGCTGGACAACCGGCCGCTGCGGTTCGAGGAGTTCGAGCAGAAGGCGAAGCAGCTCGTCTACGTCTCGGCGACGCCCGGACCGTATGAATTGGAGCATTGTCCGGAGATGGTGCAGCAGATCATCCGTCCGACCGGATTGCTCGACCCGGTCATCGAAGTGCGCCCGACGAAAGGGCAGATCGACGACTTGCTCGGCCAAATCCGGCAGCGCGTCGCCAGGGACGAGCGCGTGCTCGTCACGACGCTGACGAAGAAGATGTCCGAGGATCTCACGGATTATTTCAAGGATGTCGGCGTGAAGGTGCAGTATTTGCACTCGGAAGTGAAGACGCTCGAGCGGATGGCGATCCTGCGAGATCTGCGGCTCGGCACGTTCGACGTGCTCGTCGGGATCAACCTGCTGCGGGAAGGGCTGGATTTGCCCGAAGTGTCGCTCGTTGCGATATTGGATGCGGACAAAGAAGGGTTCCTGCGCGCCGAGCGATCGCTGATCCAGACGATCGGGCGGGCGGCGCGCAACTCGGAAGGCCGCGTCATCATGTACGGCGACAAGATCACCGATTCGATGGCGAAAGCGATCGCCGAGACGGAGCGTCGGCGCACGATTCAGATCGCCTATAACGAGAAGCACGGGATTACGCCGCAGACGATTCAGAAGAAAGTGCGCGATGTCATCGAAGCGACGAAGGTCGCCGAGCAGAAGGCCGGGTATCTCGTCGGCGCGGAGAACCTGCAGAAGCTGTCGAAGAAGGACCGCCACGGCATGATCGAACGGCTGGAGCACGAGATGAAAGAGGCGGCGAAAAGTTTGCAGTTCGAGCGCGCGGCAGAACTGCGCGATGCGCTGCTGGAGCTGAAGGCGAGCCTGTGAGAGACGGGGGAAGCTTCGCGGAATCGGGGTTAGCAATAAAAAACACTAAAGCAAGGAATGCTTTAGTGTTTTACCGGAATAAGAATATGAAGTTTAACAATAGTGTTCACGTAAATTGCAATTAACCGTTCTTGTCGTCATTGCGGCTCATTTGATTGACTGCGCTGAACAGAGCTTTTATCGACGAGGTCATAATGTCAACGTCTATGCCACAGCCCCAATATACGTTGCGGTCTGTGGCCGTGATCCCGATATAAGAGACCGCTTGTGATTTGGAGCCTGTCTCCAAGGCGTGCTCCTTATAGACCAGGTCGCTGTATTCCAGTCCAAAACAGGCTTGCAGCGCATTGCTGATCGAATCCAGCCCGCCGTTTCCGGTACCTGTAATTTCCCTGACTCCGTCCGCGGTCCGCACGACAACGATGGTTTGAAAATCCTCTTCGTCGTTCACACGATATTTGACAAACTCGATAGGCGTTATAATATTCACATATTCTTGTTTGAAAATATCGTAAATTTCATCGGAGAGCAGCTCTTTTTGCCGATGATCGGATACGTTTTTAACGCAATATCCGAAGTGCTCGCGCATTTTCTGGGGAAGATCAAGCCCATACTTTTGCTGCAGCACATAGCCGATTCCGCCCTTGCCCGATTGACTGTTGATACGGATAATATCTCCTTCGTATTGTCTGCCGATATCCTTCGGATCGATCAGCAGGTAAGGGACCGACCATATCTGCGGCTTCTCTTCTTCGCGCCACTTCATTCCTTTGGCAATCGCATCCTGATGCGAGCCGGAGAAAGCTGTAAATACAAGCTCTCCGCCGTAGGGGTGTCTTTCGCCCACCCTCATCTTGGTAAGCCGCTCGTAAACGGCAATGATGGCCGGGACGTTCTCGAAATTCAACTTCGGATCCACCCCGTGCGAGAACATGTTCAGGGCCAGCGTCACAATGTCCACGTTCCCCGTCCGTTCCCCGTTTCCGAATAAAGTGCCTTCCACACGCTGAGCGCCGGCCAGCATCCCCAACTCGGCATCAGCCACACCCGTGCCTCTGTCGTTATGCGGATGAAGCGATACGATAACGTGCTCCCGGTACTTCAAGTGTCCGCTCATATACTCAATCTGACTGGCGTATACGTGCGGCATCGACATGGACACCGTTGCCGGCAGGTTGATGATGACCGGATTGTCCGCCGTCGGCTGCCATACGTCGAGCACTTGGTTGCAAATGTCCAGCGCAAAATCGATCTCCGTACCTGTGAAGCTTTCCGGCGAATACTGGAATTGAAAGTTCCCCGTCGTTTCCGATGCGTACTCCTTCAGCATTCTGGCGCCGCTCAATGCGATGTCGATAATTTCCGCTTTCGATTTGCGGAATACTTGCTCCCGCTGGGCAACGGAAGTCGAGTTGTACAGGTGTACGACCGCTTTCTTCGCGCCTCTCAGCGATTCGAAGGTTTTGCGGATAATATGCTCCCTTGACTGGGTAAGCACCTGGATCGTGACATCGTCCGGAATCAAATCCTGTTCGATCAATGTGCGCAAGAAAGCAAATTCCGTTTCCGACGCTGCGGGGAATCCGACTTCGATCTCCTTGAACCCGATTTCCACCAGCATTTTGAAGTATTCCAGCTTTTCCTCCAGGTTCATCGGAACGATCAATGCCTGATTGCCATCGCGCAGGTCGACGCTGCACCAGGTCGGGGCTTCGGCAATATATTCTTTGCGGGTCCAATTCAGGCTTGCCTCCGGCGGCATAAAGTATCCTCTTGCGTATTTTTCGACATTTTTCATGGGAACCCACCCTTTCATCGATTTTGACAACGAATCTGTTACAGATCAGGTATAACGCAAAAAAGTCTTCCGCCTCCATTAACAGAGACGAAAGACTGTGACGTCTTACGCGGTACCACTCCGAATTCATGCCCTGAAGGCATGCACTCTGCGGATACGGGTTTCCCGGTCTGTCGGCAAACTTCATATCCTCCTGAAGATAACGGTCAGGATTCCGGCTCCGCCTACTTCACTGTTCAGCGGGCAACTCCAAGGCGAGTTCGGCTTTTCCTTGCGGCTGTTTCGCACCAACCAACAGCTCTCTGGTCGCTTAGAAAAACGTACTATTCCTTTTCGACGTAGTTTCGTATTTAATTATGCTATACCACCTGAGTTTTGTTGTCAAATACATTTTCAGACTTCCACTGCACGAACGGCAGGATGACCGGATCGTTGCGGGTTTGCAAAGCGTAGGATAGCGTCCAATCGAGCAGGAACTCCATGCTTTCCGCGTCTTTGCGCAGCAAATTCGCGGATTGATTGCCGTATTCGGTAATCATCGTTCTGGAGAAAATGGTGTATAAGACAATCGTGGAAATCATCAGCACGAACGTGCATGCGACGGTAATGTACATGAAAATATCCACATAGGGCAGCTTGGTTCGCAGATAAAACCGAAACTTGCCAAGGCCGTGGTTCACGGATTTATTCAGCCCTTTCCGGTGCGAGACGAAGTCGGCGTATCGTTTAGGTAATGTTCCCTTAGTATATAAGAAGACTCGAGCGTTCTGTCAATGCCGAACTGCGCGGCCTCCAGGGCGGTCGCTTGCGAATTTAACGGCAACTGGACAACCTTCAGAGGGCCGAAGCACAGAGGGGCGGTTTTATTGCGTAAACGATAGCCCTGCAGCAGCATTGCTTATTCGGCCACTTACGGATTAGAAATTATTGCATTTAAGCAACAATTCTCCTCCTCAACTACGAAGGACCGCCGAATTATTGCGTTCGAGCAACAATTCAGCCGATTTTCTGCAGCACCTTCACCATTCGCTTGATTTGTTGCTCGAACGCAATAAAAATAGTCATCCCGCTCGTGAAGCGAGACTTTTATTGCTCCAAAGCAACAACTATTATAACGATCCTTAAGTAACGTTACTCAAACTCTGCACCCGGGTTTTGTCGGGTTAGGAGCCACGTTCGCAGTTGCTGGGATGCTGTAACAGGGTTTTGTCTGGTTAGGGACCACGTTCGCAGTTGCTGGGATGCTGTAACCGGATTTTGTCGGGTTAGGGACCACGTTCGCAGTTGCTGGGATGCTGCACCCGGGTTTTGTCTGGTTAGGGACAACGTGTGCAGTTGCTGGGATGCTGTAACCGGGTTTTGTCGTCTTTCTTGGATTTGAAGGGCATGATATCTCTCCAGTCGAAATGTTCTATGAAGATTACACCACAAACTTTTTTTGGGAATATAGTTGCATTATTTATGGATCGCTATACTATAGATTGCGCATCATTTAGGCGGGGGCGGTAGGCGGCGAAGGCACTTATTTCGTAAGCGATTGCCTTGACGCGGCCTCCCTTCAGACGGACGTTCTTGCTTTCCGGGGGCGCGTGGTATAATCAGAAGAACTTGGCAAGTTTGCGTCGGGGTCGGCGAGGGAGGAGTCGTTGCGGATGTCTAAGCTGGAACAAGCGATGCCGGGCATGCACCCGGTGCTGGCGGCGTGGTTCGCGGGCGCGTTCGGTTCGCCTACGGACGTGCAGCGACGGTCATGGGAGGCGATCGGGTCCGGCAGCCATACGCTGATCGCGGCGCCGACCGGGTCGGGAAAAACGCTGGCCGCACTGCTGCCTTGCTTGAATCGGCTGCTGGCGGAGAAGGAAACAGCCGGAGAGAGCAGCGGTCAACCTGCGGATGGCATACCGGGCGGCAGCGGCAAGTTTGTGGATGGCGTACCGGGCAGCAGCGGCAAATCTGTGGACGGCACGCAGAGCAGGGACGGCAAGTCGTCTGTGGACGTCACGCAGAGCAGTGAGGGCAAGTCTGCAAGCAAGCCGCAGGCCGGTATTTCCGCCAAGGGCGTTCGTATCCTTTACATCACGCCGCTGAAGGCGCTGAACAACGATATCCATCATCATGTGCTTGGCTTCGTGGCGGACCTGGAACAGGTTGCGGCGGAGGCCGGGTTGCCTTGGCCCGGCATTCGCAGCGCGGTGCGGACGGGCGACACGAAACCGTCGGAACGCGCCGCCATGCTGCGCCGTCCGCCCGATGTGCTCGTGACGACGCCGGAGTCGCTGTACTTGCTGCTCACGTCGGAGCGGGGACGGGAGACGCTGCGCACGGTCCGGCAGGTCATCGTAGACGAGATTCACAGCTTGGCGGCAGATAAGCGCGGCACGCATCTGTCGCTGTCGCTTGAGCGGCTGTCGGCATGCTGCGAGGGTGGAGTGCAGCGGATCGGCGTATCCGCCACGCAGAAGCCGCTGGAGCGGGTAGCCCGCTATCTCGGCGGGTGGGAAGAAGCGGAGAGCCCCGGCGATGAAGCGGCAAGCAGCGGCACGGAAGCTTCGGCTGCTTTTTCTGCTTTGGAGGAGGCGGCAGATTCCGCTGGGCACACGAAGGCGGCTTTGCGGGCTGCCGTCGCTCCTGTCGACTCGGCGATCGAAGGTTCTGACCGCTCATCGTCACCATTCGAGGAAAGCTTTATCCATCCGCTGGGCTACCGCCCAAGACCCGTGCGCATCGTGGAGAGCGACATGGTCAAACGTTATGCCGTCGTCGCCACCCTCCCGGATCAGAGCCGCCAGCTGCAAACCCGCGATGCCGCGGTGTGGCTGCCGCTGCTCGACCGGTTGACCGCGCTGATGGAAGGCAGCCGATCCGTGCTGATCTACGTCAACAGCCGGCGCTTGTGCGAACGGCTTTGTTTGCGTCTGAACGACCATTTCGGCTATGAGATCGCCCGCGCGCATCATGGCAGCATGTCGCGCGAATGGCGGCTGGAAGTGGAACGGATGCTGAAATCCGGCGAGCTTCGGTGCATCGTCGCGACCGCGTCGCTGGAGCTGGGCATCGATGTCGGGCATGTCGATTTCGTTATCCAGATCGATCCGCCGCCCGAGGCCGCTGCGGGCATTCAACGCATGGGCAGGGCCGGTCATGCCGTCGGCGACACGAGCCGCGGCGCGATCGTCGCCCGTACGAAAGGCGCACTGCCGGACATTGCCGTCTTGAGCCGCATGATCGCCGAACGCGATATCGAAGCGATCGTCATTCCGCGGGATGCGCTGGGTGTGCTGGCCCAGCAGGTCGTCGCGATGACCGTGGAGCGGGACTGGACGGCGGACGAGCTGTATCGGCTGACCGTCCGCAGCGACAGCTATCGCGCCTTCCAGCGGGAGCGCCTTAACGCGCTGCTGGAGATGCAATCCGGCTTCTATCCGTTCTTGCGTCCGCTGCTGGATTGGGACCGGGAGGCCGGACAGGTGACGCGCCGCGCCAATTCCGGCATGGCCGCGATGGCGGGGGCGGGTACGATTCCGCAAAGCTCGGCATACCCGGTTCATCATGCCGAGAGCCGTGCGCAGATCGGGGAACTGGACGAGGAATTCATTCACGAATCCAGGGTCGGCGACGTCGTGCAGCTCGGCGCGCAAGCCTGGACGATTACGGACATTCGGCAGGATCGGGTTTACGCGACGGAAGCGGGCAACCGGTTCAGCGAAATTCCGTTCTGGCGCAACGAGTCGCCGGCCCGCTCCTATGAGCTGGGCTGCAAGATCGGCGCTTTCCAGCGGGAGCTGGAAGGCCGATTGGCGGGGCCGGATGCCGAGATCGTCGAATGGCTGGACGCGGATTTCGGCATGGATGCGCACGCGGCGTCGGAGCTGATCGGCTATATGCGCGCTCAGCAGGCGGCAAGCGGCATTCCGACGGACCGCAGAATCATCATCGAGCATTACCGGGACCCGTCCGGACAGAAGCACGTGCATATCCACAACCATTATGGGCGTAAAATCAACCGGACGTGGCTGATGGCGATCGAGCGCCAATTCGCGGGGCTCGTGCCCTATCGCATCTACGGCAACGCAAAGGACGGCGGCATCGAGCTCGTCTTCTCCGAATGGGACGCCTCCTGGCTGCATGTCATCTGGCAAGTGACGGCGGCCAACGCGCAGACGCTGCTGTCCGAAGCGCTCTCGGGCTCGCCCTTGCTTGCCGTCTCCTTCCGCCGGATTGCGGAGACGTCGCTGCTGCTCGCCCGCAGCTTCACGCGCGTGCCGCTGTGGCAGAAGCGCCTGCGCAGCGCGGAGCTGCTGAAGCGGGCGCTTCCGTATGCGGAGCGGTTTCCAGTGTTTCAGGAAGCGATGCGAGAGGCGATGAATGATTTTCTTGACGTCGATCGCCTGCTTGTCATCCTGGAGGAGATCGCGGACGGTCGCATCGAGACGGTCGTGCGGGAGACGGCGGCGCCTTCGCCGCTGGCCGGCCAATTTCTATTCGAATATGTGAATATGCGCATGTACGAAGGCGACGGGCTGGACGAATCGGTGCAACTGCAATTGCTGCAATTCAGCAAGTCGGCGGCGGGCCAGATGTTCGGAGACGAGTCGGGCGGCCTTCCGTCCGTGGATCCGGCCGTATTGGCGGAAGAGGGGGAGCGGATGGGCGAGCCGGCATTCGCGCCCCGGCACGCCGACGACTTGCTCCGATTGCTGAAGGAGCGGGGCGATCTGAGCGGGCAAGAGCTTGCGCGGCTTGCCGGAGACCAGGCGATGAGTTGGCTGGCCGAATTGCGCAGCCGCCGCAAGGTGGCCGAGATTGCGTTTGCGGCAAAGGCGGATGGCGGCTGGGAAATCGCTGCAGGGGATGCCGCTGAAGGGAACGGTCAGGAGACCCGATACCTTGCAGCGGACGAATGGGACATGTATCGCGAATTTCCGGCGTCCGCCGCATCCGTGACGCTCATCGCAGGCCGCTATGCGGAGCATCGGATTTCGTTCACGGAGGAACAACTGCGGGAGCGTTACCCCGTGCTGACCGAAGATTCGGCGGCATCGGCCGTCGATACGCTGCTCCGTCAAGGCGTGATCGAGCAAGCGCCGTTCGCCGCGGGCCCCCATGAGCGGATCTGGACTGCCAGCCAAGTGGCGGAGCGCCTCGTTCGCTTGTCGATCGGCAAAGCGCGAAGCGATCTGGAGCCGGTCGATGCCGCCCGCTGGCTCGGCGAACTGATGCGGCGCCAGCGCATTGTGGCACAAGAAGGCGCCGGCAGCGGGGAATCCGGCTTGCTCGCGGCGATCGAGCGGCTGCAAGGGCTGTATTTGCCGTTGTCGCATTGGGAATCGATCATCTTCCCGTCGCGTGTGCCGGACTACCGGAAGGATACGCTGGACCTGCTGTGCGCGACGGGACAAGTCATCTGGCTCGGGCGCAAGGACGAAGGCGAGAAGGAAGGCAAAGTCGCATTCTTCCTCGCGGACAATCGGCCGCTCTACGAGCCTTGCTTGCAGGCGATCGCCGCGGCGGACGATCAAAGGGATGGACCAGCCGGAGGAGAAGGACAATCGGTTTCGCGCGAACATGATCAGGCTGATTCGGGTGGAGAAGGGGGCTCGGTTTCGCGCGAACGTGGTCAGGCTGATCTGGGTGGAAAAGGGCGCTCGGTTTCGCGTGAAAGCGATCTGTCTGTTCCGGGTGCCGACGGGCAACCGGTTCGGCCCGGACACGGTCAGTCGGCTTCCGGAACGACCAAGCATCCGGAGCTGTTGCGGCGTCTCCGTCATGGCGGCGCGAGCTTCCTGACCCGGCTCAGCCAGGAGATGGGGCGGCTGCCATCCGAGGTGCTGGCCGACCTGCTGGACCTGGTCTGGGAAGGGCAAGTGTCCAACGATCAATTCGCGCCTCTGCGGCAGAAGCAGGGAGGACGGGGCAAGGACTCGTTTCACAAAACCGGCTCCGGCCTCGGTCGCTGGTATTGGACGGGTTCGCTCATGGCTGACGAATCCGCTGCATGGAGATCGCCGGGAACACCGCAGACCGCCACGGAACCATCCGCCGGGGACTCTGGGATTAACGCGAGGATAGTTGCCCCGTCAGCCAACCGCTCAACCGGAACAAGCGCCGTACCTGCCGGTTCCGCCGCGCAAGATTCGCCGATCGTGCACTGGATTCATCATTTGCTGCAAACGTACGGTGTATTGACAAAGGATCTGGCCGCGCGGACGAGTCCGTATTCGTGGGATGTCCTGCTGCCAGCGCTCAAGAAGCTGGAGACGTGGGGCGCCGTCACGCGCGGCATGTTCATCCGCGACTTGCCGGTGCTGCAGTTCACCACGCGCGAGCTTGCGGCGGAAATCCGCAAGGGGCAGCCAAGCGGCGACGCGAACGAGGTTACGCTGCTCGCCTCCGTGGACCCTGCGAATCCTTACGGACTTGCGGTGGATTGGCCGGTCGCCGAGGATACGGCATTTGCCCGCAAGCCGGGCAATTATCTTCTGGTATCAGGGGACCGCTGACTTTATTGGATCGAGAACGGCGGGCGCCGCATTTATCCGGTCGATCCGCAAGGCGAGCCGACTGCCGCGGACGTATTCAAGCCGGCTTTCCGCCAGTTAATGAAGCGGCAGTCTCTGTCCAAGATCGCGATCGAGCTATGGGACGGCAAGCCGGTGCTGGACACCGGCGCGTCCGAGTGGCTCCGCGCCATCGGCGCCGAACGCGACCGCAACGCGCTCGTGCTGTGGCCGAGTTCATTGCGTTAAGACGGACTTCGAGGGGGGCGTGCCGCAACTGCCTCCCTGCGTCTATATTCGCGCGGGGAGACACCGATCTTCCGGCGAAACAGCGCAGTGAAAAACTTTGTATCCGCGTAGCCGACGCGACGAGAAATCTCGGCTACGCTTAGCGTCGTGCCTGCGAGCAACTCGCAGCTCTTGCGAATGCGCAAGCTTTGCACGTAGCCGGTGACCGCTTGTCCGGTTTCCCGCTTGAACAGGCGCTGAAAATGGCTGACGCTGACCGGAACCAAAGCTGCCAGCTTCCGAAGCGCCATCCTTCCGCCGAAATTGTCCTCCATGTAACCGTACACGTCCGCAAGCGGCGACGCCGCTTCCGCTTCGCCGGATGCTCGCAGCTTCAAACGATGAAGCATGACGAGCAGTTGGATGAACTGTCCGTGCAGGATCGCCTCGTACCCGGGCAGCTTCGCTTGATACTCCTTATGCATGCGCTCGATCAAAGCCCCGGCTTCCCCGCGCGTGTCGCGAAATCGGAAATAAGGCCGCTCATTACCTTCCAACCCTTCCATTGCAATCGGCCACTCCGGATAAGCGGCGGCCAGCTCCATCGCCAGGTTCGCTTCGAACAAGCAATTGTAGACGATTAACTCATCCTTGGGCGCTTCCGACGCGGGGCGGTAGACGTGAGGCGTGCCTACGGGAACGATGAACAGATCGCCTCTGGCGACCGTCAATCGGTCTTCGCCGATGTAATGATAGCCGCTGCCTTCCGCCACCCAATGGATCTCGACGAAGTCGTGATGGTGATAGGGCAGCGTGAACCGCTCCCTCTCCCTCGTCAGACAGAGATGCAGCCGCTCGCGCCAATAAGCTGCGCCCCGCAGCATGAGCCTTGATTTCGCCACGATATTCCTCCTGATCGAAATGATGTGATCACCCCCTATTTAACATGATTTACCCGCTGTTGACCACCCTTTCTTTCGTGCTATCTTTGAAAAAATGAAAGGGGAGTCGGCGAATGGGCAATGGGCGGGAAGCGGTCTGGATTTGGCGGTCGCGAAAAACGCAGGTCAACGATTTCGCTTATTTTCGCAAGGTGTTCCGCTTGAAGTCGCAAGTACGCGTCGAATCGGCGATACTGCAAGTTTCCGCGCATAATACGGCACATGTATATTTGGACGGCAGGCAGGTCGGCGGATACGGTTCGCCGGCGCCGACGGACCCGTACAAGCGCAAATATTACAATGAATATGATATTACGGCGCATTGTCTTGAAATGGGGGAAGCACACTGCTTGACGGCGGATGCGCACTATTTGGGCGGCAGCGGGCAGAACTACGTGAACGGGGCACCCGGATTTTGGCTTCGGCTCACGCTTGGATATGAAGACGGGACGCGGCAGCAGATCGTCAGCGGGCCTTCCTGGGACATGCTCCGTGCGATGCCGCACCAGACGGGAACGTCCTATCAGCAGAAGCGCCGAATTTCGGCTATCGAACAATACGATGCTCGCAAGTGGGACCCCGAATGGCGGCATGCGGACTGGAAGGGCGGGCTGCCGACGACCAAGGCGAAGCGGGCGAACGAAGCGTGCGCAAGCTGGTCGATGGAGCCGCAGCGGATACCGGAGGGCCGGATCGAAGAGGAAATCGTTCCTGTGGAGGTTAAACAGAAGGAAGACCGTTTCGAAATTGAATCGGCGGGAGACAAGCCTGACGTCGAATCGACGGGAGCCGGACCCGACATCGAATCGACGGCGCAAGTGTTCGATGCCGGCCGCATCGTCAGCGGCTGGCCAAGGCTGAAGCTGGCCGGCCGCCGCGGCGTCACGATTCGCATGCGTTATTCGGAGGACCTGGACGAGCAGGGGCGCGTGCGGCACAACGTGTGCAATGAAAAGTCCGATCATTACTACGACCAATACACGATGCGCGGGGACGATATGGAGACGTGGCAGCCGGCGTTCTCCTACAAAGCGTTCCGTTACGTAGAGGTGACGGGCTATCCCGAGCCGATCGTGCCCGGAGACGGCATCGTCATTTGCTTCGCGCACACCGACCTGCATCACGCCGGCCAATTCGCATGCTCGGACTCGTTTCTGAATGACCTCTACGCTGCCTGCATCCGTACACAGAAGAACAATGTGCTCGGCCAGACAGTCGATTGTCCGCACCGGGAGCAGGCGCAATATTTGGCCGATACGGATTTGCAGGCGGAGACGCTGCTGTACAACTTCGACGCTCGCGAGACGCTTCGCAAAACGCTCGCAGACTTCGCAGACGCGCAGCTCGAAGACGGCACATTCCCGTTCGTTGCTCCGGTCAATTATACGCATAAGGACTTTCACATCCGCATTCCGGAATGGGATTTGCACTATGCTTTCTTGCTGTGGAAATTGTATGAGTCCGAAGGCGATGCGCAGTTGCTGGCGGACTGCTATGAGCCGATGCTCAGGATGGCAGACGCTTATGTGCGGCGGATCGATCCCGCCACGGGCCTTGTCCCGAAGGGTGGCGGCTGGAACATCAGCGATTGGCCGTATCCGACCGTCGATCACGCGGGCGATTACTTGACAGTACAGCAGTTGAAGCTGGCGAACGCCTTGGATATCGTCAGCCGGGTGGCAGATGCGCTGGGACGCGCGCAGGATCGGGATCTGTACGCCGCTCATGCCGAGGAGCTGCGGCAGAGTCTCGTCCGGCACTTGTTCGACGCTGAAGCGGGTGCGTTCCGCGACAGTTCCGGTTCGTCGGCGCATCATCAAGGCGTCACGGCCTATGCGCTGTATGCCGGTCTCGTGCCGGACGACTGCCGCGAAGCCGCTCTGCGCCATATCGTGAGCCGTCCATGGGAGTGCCGGACCGTGCTGTCGCTCCCGCTGCTGCGCGTCCTGTTCGACAAAGGTCATGCAGCCGAAGCGTATGCGCTGCTCAGCCGCAGGGACTATCCGGGGTGGGGCTACATGATCGCGCAAGGCGCCAAGACGATGTGGGAGGGCTGGGACGATAAAGAAAGCCATTCCCACGCCTGGAACGGGTACCCTGCCCGGCTGCTGCAGGAGTATATCGCAGGCATAAGAGCGTCGGCTCCCGGTTTCAAAGAAGCGGTCATACGGCCTTATTTGCCGCCTAACCTGATCTATGCCCATGCTGACGTATGGACGGCGCAAGGAACGTTGTCTGCAGGGTGGGAGAAAGAACGCGGGGGGCGCATCCGGTTCCGGGCGGCGATCCCCGAAGGCGTTCAAGCACGGTTCGAGCTTCCGGGCTATCCGGCAGAGTCGGCTCGGGTGCTTCCACCGGGCAAGCACGAGTGGGCCGTCGCGGCGAAGAGCGGCCGAACAACCTAGTAGAGTGCTGCTGAAATATCGTTATTTTTTATCGGTCATTTTAACAAAACTCGGTTGCAGCAACTCAGCCACATGCACACGGTGTCTCTAACCGGTAAAAGAGACTGTCGATTAATGGTTAACAGAACGCATTCCGTACGAAGCATCGCTCTTTCGCCTAGCCATCCGTCGTAACGGAACACAGAGACCTTATCCGGTGAAGAGGGTTCCGCTCTGGATTTTAACGGAACACAGCGCCGTTATTCCGCGGTTTTACAGTGATTTTGGCCGCGTTTGTCGTTGATAAGGGCCCCCCGTTCCGTTAGCTTTTCCCAAACACCCTTTATTGCCGATTAAGGCTTCTGGGTTCCGTTACGCTGCCTGCACAGGTTGTTTTGCCCGATCTACAATTAATCGACAGTCCCTTCGCGACCCTTATTTCGGCAAGATGACGTTTAAAACACAAAATAGGTTCCTCTGCGACCCTTATTTCAGCAATGAACCTCCACAGACGACGATTCCGGAAGGCGTTGCGCTCCGTTCCGGCACGTCTCTACGGCTTGCGATACGAAGAAGGCGATACCCCTTCCTGCTTGCGGAATGCGCGGCTGAAAGCATGGATGCTCTGAAACCCCGTTTTCTCAGCGATCGCGGAGAGGGGCAACGAAGTGAACTGAATCAGTTGCTTGGCTTTCTCCAGGCGAACCGAAGCATGATATTGGATCGGTGTCCGGTTAAAGGCTTTCTTGAACAGTTTGCTCAAGTAGTATTTATTGAAATTGGCCAATTCGGCCAACTCGTCGAGCGTGACGGTCTCTTCCGAATTGTGGCTGATATATTGCTTGATCCGGTCGAGCAGCTCCCAGTTCGAGAGCAGGCGCTTATTTTTCTGCCAATGGCTCTCGCGCAGCAAGTGGACCCACAGTTGCGTAAATAATCCTTTGACGGCCAGCTCGGTATACGGGAAATTGCGCTCCATCTCGAATATGATGTCCTGGATCAGCTTGTCGACCAATATCGGCTTGTTCAGCCGGATATGATGGGGCAGCAAATCCTCCGTCCCGCCGGTGATGTCTTCGCGAAACCAGGCCATCTCTTCCTCCGCAATGGCGCTAAGCGGCCGGAACGAGATGGGCACCTGCGGGCTGTCCGGCTGATAGTACAGATCGAAATGAATATGCGGCTGGTGCAGTCGGATGTTGTTCAGACACTTGATCTCATGCGGAACTCTGGGCTTGAACAGAAAAACGTCGCCGGGAATGCCATGGTAAACGTTACCTTCGACAGTTACCTCGACTTCTCCATCCTTTACAAACAGCAATTCATAGTCGAATAGAACCCGCTCCGATAGATGGAAGGGGGGATCGAGATAGCTGTCCATAGCCCTGCGAATATATGGCGACAAAGTATGCATGCTCATCTGTCCTCCAATCCTGTCCCAAGTATACCCTCCTTCGCCTGCAGTGAATAGATGCTTCAAAGTCAATTTGAGTTAAATCGTCATCCAATTCGACTAAAGCTTTTTGGAAGCCGGTCCAGTATGATTCAAGTGATTCGAATGACAGAATGGCGAAAACGGGAGGTATACGATGATGGATGCATTCAACGGCTTGTCAATGAATCTTGGCAACCTGCCGAAGCTCTCGCCGGCTTTGACGAGATCGATCAGCGCGGAGAACTTTACGGGAGAAAAAGGGAAAGCGGGCATGGCGACCGAAGGGACGGGAGCCGGACCCGCGCGCGATTTGGGACAGGGGTGGAAGGTTTCTCCGTCCATTCAGGTGCAAGCGAAAGAGGTTGTAACGCTGGCGGAAATAACCGGCCCCGGCGCGATCCAGCATATTTGGATCACCTGCTTCCCCTCCCATTGGCGCAGCTTGATTTTGCGGATGTATTGGGACGGCGAAGCGTCGCCGTCTGTCGAAGCGCCGCTCGGCGATTTTTTCTGCAATGGCTGGTGCGAACGCAGCAATGTCAATTCCATGCCGATCTGCGTCAATCCGGCAGGCGGCATGAACAGCTACTGGGTCATGCCGTTTCGCGGCAGCGCCCGGATTACGCTCGAGAATCGCAGCACGGAAAGCTTTCCTGTCTATTATCAGATCGACTATACATTAACGGATGTGCCTGCGGATACGGCCTACTTCCATGCGCAGTGGCGGCGCAACAACCCGTTGCCTTACAAGGAAGTCCATACCCTTCTGGATGGCGTAACCGGCCAAGGCCATTATGTAGGCACCTATCTGGCGTGGCAAGTCAATAACACGGGCTGGTGGGGAGAAGGCGAAATCAAGTTTTACATGGACGGGGATCGCGAATTTCCGACGATCGCGGGAACGGGGACGGAGGATTATTTCGGCGGCGCATGGAATTTTGAGCATCCGGCCGGGCAGTATGGCTCCTTCTCGACGCCGTTCCTCGGATTCAGCCCGGTCGCGAAGCCCGACGGGTTGTATAAAAGCCAGCAGCGCTTCAGCATGTATCGTTGGCATGTGATGGATCCGATCCGTTTCGTCGAAGACCTGAAGGTGACGATTCAGGCGCTCGGATGGCGTTCGGGAGGCCGTTATCTGCCGCTGCAGGACGACATCTCGTCCACTGCGTTCTGGTACCAGTCGGAGCCGCACGCCGCTTACCCGGATTTGCCGGATCAGGACGGCTGCGAAGTGATCTGATCGCTCCGAAGCGCTGACCTGCCCGGCCGCCAGGATGATCGTGAACAGCCTGGCGGCCGGACTGTTTGGCGGAAAGGAAACCTGGCGATCGGCCAGTTTCAATGCGGGAAATAGACCTCGATGCGCGAATTTCCGTCCAGGAAAGCGTAATGATCCTTGAACCCGGCAAGCGTGACGAAGGTTGCCGTCGGGCGGACAACGACGGTTTTCACGATGCCTCCGTCCCGATAGATCTCCAACCGCTCCCCCCTGAAGCGCAAGCTGTCAAAATGCAGCCCGTCCCGCTCGACCAATTCATCCTCTTCATAGGTGTTGATGACCGTTTGCCCGTTCGCGAAGCGGCTCAGTATTTCGTTGACTTGCTCCAACATCCCGATTACCTCCGCAGGATACAAAGTAAGCTCATTGTATCGCAGCGCACACATCCGCATGGTGATCCCGGTCACCGATTGTGGCGACAATGACAGACGGCAGCCATATCCGGGCGATGTCCGTCGTCGGGTCGAACTTGCCTTCCCGGCATCATTGCATTGCGGCTACCTGCGGCGGCGCGAATACGTGATCCAGCAAAATGGCGGCGGCACCGAGCGGGATCGCCTGTTCCCCCAGGTTGGAAAATAAGATGCGCACGTTTCTTCGCGGATAAGGAAGCGCAGTTTTATGGATTCGATTGAACAGAGCGGATCCGATCGTGTCGCCGATTTCCGCCAGGGCCGTATCGACCACGACGGCGCCGGGATTCATTAGGTTGATCAGGTTGCCGACCCCGGTCCCCAAATATTCGGCAAATTCATGAACGGCGCGAATTGCGCCCGGTTCCTTCTCCTTGGCGTTTCGTATCAGTTTCGGCAAATCGACCCCGTCCTGATCCGTTGTATGATTTCCGTAGCTTTCCAGCAGGGCTTGTTCGGAAATGTAGGCTTGCAGACAGCCCCGGTTGCCGCAGATGCACTTGCGCCCCTTCTGATCGACGACGAGGTGGCCGAAATTGCCGACGAAGCCCTCGCTGCCGCGGTAGATCCGATCCTCGTACAGCACTCCGGCCTGAACGCCCCGATTAATGCGGATATAGCACAGATTCGCCTCTCCGAGCCCGTTGCCGAAATAGCGTTCGGCGGTGAGACCGATATGCGCGCTGTTCTCTACGATGACCGGACAGTCGAATGCCGAGGCGAATTCGTCGGCGAGCGGCATCTCGTCCCAGCCGAGATCGTAAGAAATGACATGCCGCCGATCCACGATTCCAGGCACGCCGATCACGATTCCGAGCAGCGGTTGCGGCTTCGGGGGCAATTCGGCATGGGCGGTTTTCAACGCTTCGACAGCTTGCTCGACCTGGGGCCTGGGCGGACGGTTCGGAAAATAGGGGAGCGTGCGCGTCCAGTGAATTTGTCCTTTCAGGTCGGTGACGCAGAGACGGATATGCTCGGACGTCCACTCCAGGCATGCGGCGTATGCGTAATCGGCGTTGAACTGCAAGAGCAGGGGAGGCCTTCCTCCCTTGGAGCTGCCGATTCCGACTTCAAGGACGAAGTTCTGCTCCATCAGTTGATGGACGACGGCGGTGATGGTGCTTCGGTTCAATCCCAGCGTGTCTGCGAGTTCGGCCCGCGAGATCAGCCCTTTCGATCGGATGATTCGAAGCGATGACATCAGATTCAATTGTTTTAAGTAAGATTGGTTGCCGGAAAATCTGGTTTCCTTCACCGTATCACCCGAACTTTCTGTATTGTTGATCGAAACAACTAAGCGTTTCGACAGGGAGCAGGCAGTCAACAAGAATTCATTTGCACACTTTTCATAATAAACCGAATGAATTATATAGATCAATAGTAATATGGGTATTGAAAATCAGAATTACACTCTGTATAGTTAATTGAAGAATACAATTAAGTAATAACAGAAAAGAGGAATCGTGCATGCAAACCGCGCTTCAAGCCTATGTGGAAAGCAAAGGACACGGCGGGATCGAGATCGCTCGAACGGCCGACCTGTTTCGCCGATACGCCTTCATTGAGCAAAGCTGCGTACGCGCCTTGGCCGGATGGTTCCTGAAGCATCCGGACTGGGAATGCAAAATCCGCCTGGGATACCTGTTGTTCAGCCATGCCGAGCATGTATACGAGCACAAAGGCCGTTTGGAGGAGCTGCGGGGCGGCCATCGCCATGCGACGCTCGCGCCGGAGCTGCAGCGGCTTGGGGAGGAACTGATCCATGCGCCCGACGGGAGGAGCTTTCTGGCGGGCTTGCGCACGCTGGCGCTGGCGCTGCGGGAGCAGTACGCCCGTCACGTCGGCGTTGCCGACCCGGCGGCGAATGCGATGGAAATTCGCATCCTCAACCGCACGCTGCCGGATTTGCAGGACGAAATCGACGAATTGGCCGGCTGGCTGCGTCAAGACGGGAACCGGGAACCCGACGGCGACAGGACTTCGGAATGGTCGCGGTATGTAGAGGGATTGATTCAGGCCGCAGGGGGCATCAGCGGGCTGGAGAAAGCGGCTGACCCCGCGTTGTCGCGCCCGGATACGGCGTTGTTCGAATGGCCGGCTCCCATCCAGTTTGACGATCGCCTTCGCCATGCCGACTTGGGAACGTACGAGTCCAAAGTTTCGCTGCCGTTAAGAGAACGCGCCATTGGAGAATACGAGGTTTATTTCAATGAATTTTACGCCGCGGCGCTGCTCGCGTCCGTCATGATGGATTCCTGGCAGATTCATGCGCCGCGCCAGTATTTCATGGATATCGCCCATCACTTCTGGGATGAAGTCCGCCATGCCGAGTTCGGCGCGATTCGCTTGCGGGAGCTCGGGATCGAGCCGAACAAGATCAATATGGTGCTGTTCGAGCAGTCGCGCAAAATGCCGCTGATTCACCGCATCTGCTACCTCGCCCTCGGCCTGGAAGTGTTCTTCATGCCGCGCAAGAGCGAGCGTTCGCGGTATTACGAGCAGCAGGGGGATATGCGTTCCCAACTGTTCGCCGACGTGGATTGGTCCGAGGAAATCAACCACGTGAATTACGGCAAGCGCTGGATCAAGCATTTCCTGGAGGAAGACGCCCGCTCCGTGGATGACATTCAGGAGGAGATAGCTGCATACTTGGACGAATTCCAGAAGCAGCTCCCGAAGGGCAAGAAAGCGCCTTGGTAGGCGGATGCGGAAGGGCGCGGGAATGTGCAATGAACTTTTGCTTCACTATTCCGCTGACCGACTACTGCCTGCCGAATTTAGTGAACTTTTCCACTTTGCGAAGCCTTTCAGATTTAAGAGCCTAAGGAACAACAGCCCGGAAATCATCTTAGAATAAAACGAGGAGTGGAATCGAATGAACAAGTTGAAAATCACGATTATGGAGGCCGATCGGATCTCCGGGTATGTCACCGCTTCGCTGGCCGATTGTTTGCGGATCAAACCGAACGCCGTGCTGGGCATGACCACAGGCAACACTCCTTTGACGACGGGCATCTACGAGCACTGGGCTCGTGCGGAGCAGGAGGGGACGCTCAGCTTTGCCGATACCGTATGGATCAATCCGGACGAGCAGATCGGCATCGCGCCGGAACACGATCAAAGCTATTATCACTATATGCAAACCCATATTTTGAACCGGCTGACCCGGCTTCCGCGGGAGTGGCATATCCCGAGCGGCGTGAGCGGGGACCCGGAAGCGGAATGCCGGAAGCTGCAAGAGACGATCGAATCGCTCGGAGGCGTGGACTGGCAGTTGATGGGGATCGGGATCAATGGCCATATTTGTTTCATCGAGCCTGCCGATGCATTGCCTGCGACGTGCTACGTGACGCCGATCGCCGAGGTAAACCGTCAATTGTACGCGAAAGGCTACGGCTCGCTGGAAGCGGTGCCGACCCGTGCGATCACTTACGGCATCGGTACGGCCCTGGCTTGCAAGACGATCAAGATGGTCGCGGTCGGCGCAGGCAAAGCGGATATCGTCGCCGCGGCACTGACGGCGCCGATATCCGCGGGGCTGCCGGCTACGTTCCTGCAGTTGCACGCGGACGCGGAATTCATCCTTGATCCGGAGGCCGCCTCCAAGCTGCCGGCCGATATTGCGGATCGGTGTGAAGTCGTCCGGTTTGACGACCGGGAGTCGGCGGTATGAGAATCGCCGTCGGCTGCATGATGCACGAGTCGAATACGTTCACGGAGCAGACAACGCCGCTCGGCGAGTTCGACGCGCATTGGGGAGAAGCGGTCTATGCCAAGTGCGACGGCGCCAGGCATCCGTTCGGCGGCATCGTCGATACGCTGCGGGAGCGGGGGGCGGAATTGGTCCCGACCTTCTACGGCAGAGCGATGATATCCGGCACCGTGCAGGCTGAGGCATACCGGACGATGAGAGACGCGATCCTGGACGGGGTCAGGCAGGCCGGGCGCCTTGACGGCGTCTGTCTTGCGCTGCACGGGTCGATGTACGCCGAAGGAGAAGACGATCCGGAAGGCGATCTGCTGTCCGCGCTGCGAGAGCTTGTGGGGCCGTCCGTTCCGATCGTGTGCGCGCTGGACATGCACGCGACGACAACCGATCGCATGATGGCGGCGGCGAACGCGTTCGCCGCCTACCGAACGGCGCCGCACGTCGACACGTACGAGACCGGCGCCCGCGCCGCCGGACTGCTCGTTTCCATTCTCGACAATGATCTCGATCTCGTCACGGAATACGTCAAGCTGCCGATGCTGCTGTGCGGGGAGCAGTCCGAATCGGATACGGTTCCGATGAAGGAGATGCTCGAGCTGATCGAGGAGACCGTGCGAGACCGCGAGGAAGTGGTCAATGCCGAATACTTGCTCGGCTTCCCCTGGGCGGATACGCCGCATCACGGCGTGAGCGCCATCGTGACAGGGGCGCGGAAAGACCGGATGAAGCTCCGCGATACGGCGGCGCGGCTGGCCGAGCGATTCTGGGCGCGCAGAAGCGAGTTCCGATACTCAACGGAAGCGTATCCGTTGGACGAGTGCCTCGACGTCGCGCTGGCCAGCCGCGAATATCCGGTCGTAATCTCCGATACGGGAGACAATCCGACGGCCGGCGCTTCCGAGGACTTGGCGCTCTTGCTGAACAGACTGATCGAACGGCAGGTCCGGGATACGCTTGTGGCCGTGATCGCGGACCGCGAATCGTACGGACGCTGCGTCGAAGCCGGGCCGGGAGCGGCGGCGAGCCTTGCGCTGGGCAGACTGGAACCGACTCCGCACGCGCCGCCCCTGCAAGTCGACGTCCATGTGCGCGCACTCGGCACGGGTCTCGGCGTTCGCGCGGCCGTGACGGATATTTGCGGCATTACGGTAATCCTAACGGAGCGGCGCATCGCGGTCTACGATCCGGGCTTCCTGGATCAGCTCGGCGTTCGTGCTGGCGACTACAGGCTGATCGTCGTCAAGAGCGGCTACATGAGCAAGGAATATCAGCAGCTCGCCGCCCGCAAGCTGTTCGCCCTGACGCCGGGGGAGACGAATATCGACATGACTTCCATCCCGTATAAGCAGTTGAAACGGCCCATCTACCCGGTCGATGCGGAGATGGCCCGGGAAGCGAAGTGAGTGATGCTGCAGTCGGCTTACCGGGATTTCGCGGGAAAGGAAGAGATGCGCGGTTCGGTCATGATGGACGTGCGAGCCGCTGCGGATGTGCAAGCGCGGTGGATCAGGCGGCGTTCAGGCTATCGCCGCTGGCGGCATTGGGCGTGACTTTACCGAAGGCATAGTTGTATCATGCAAGTAAGAGGTGGTCTTGCTCATGCGAACCGTCAAGCGCATCCGCTCGCTGTTTTCAACACGATACGATATCCGGCTGATGACATTCGGGTCCGTAACGGCCGTCATGATGGTGGTCCTGTTATCGTTCCTGTCGTATTTCGTCACGAGCAAACACCTCGAAGATCAGGTCAATTTCTCCTCGCTGGAAGCCGTGAAGCAAATCCAGGCCGGTCTCGACAACCGCCTGGAGGCTGTGCAACGGGCGATCTCGCCATTGCTGCACGACCCCGATCTGCTGGAAGCGGTCCACATCAACGGCAGGGAGGTCGACTATATCCAGTTGCTCGGCGTCGTCAAGAAGCTGCAGGCGCTCGAGCAATCCCTCAACGATATTTATTCCATCGACATTTACATCCCGAACAACCGGATTTTGCTATCCACGTTGAATGGCTACCGGAAATATACGAATCAGGAGTACGCGGATGCGCTGGCTGCCAAGCTCGGATGGGGGTATGGCCGCCCCGGCGGCATCATAAACACGCTGTCGCTCGTCAAGGCGATTCCCTTGTATTCGGATCAGCCGAACGCCTATCTGGCCGTGTACTTGAACCCGGCGCTGTTCCATCGCATGACGGGCGATATCGTGCGGCTCGGGGAGCTCACGGTGGTGGACGCCCAAGGCTTCGTCGTCGTGGACCCCGCCGGAGACCGGGCCGGCCAGTCTTTGTCGTCGCAGAGGCTGTACCGCTACTTGAGCAGAGGCTCTCCGGACGGAGTGATCCGCATCGGGGAGTCGGACGAAGTGGTGCTGTATTCGAACTCGCAATTCAATTCCTGGTCGGTCCTGTTAAGCGTGCCGGAAGACCGGATCTACAGTTACCATACCCGGCTGATCCAGATCTATCTGAGCCTCTGCGGACTCGGCTTGCTGGTGGGCGCTTTTATGATTTACGTGCAGACTCGCAAGCTATACAAGCCGATATCGGAGCTCGTCCGGGACGCGGGCGGAGGAGCCGTGCCCGGCAAAGTTACGGACGAGTGGCAGTTCATCCGCTCCCAGATCGAGCGCAAGGACAAGCTGCTGGACGATCTGAGCGCCCAGCATCGGCTCAATGTCCGCGAGTCGTTCTTCCTGGAGTTGCTGTACGGGCAATACGTGTCCATGTCCGAAGAATGGCTGAACAGAAAAATGAAGGAGAACGGGTTCTCGCCAAGCCGCCTGTATGCCGTCATGCTTGTGGAGGCGGAGCGGGTGGAAGAGAGCGGGCGGTTCAAGAAAGACGAGAAGGCGCTCGTTTCGCTGGCCATATCGAGTATTTGCAAGGACGTCCTGGCCAGCCTGGACTTGAACGGCTTTATTATTCAGGAAATGCAGACAGGGCGCGTCATTCTGCTGCTGCAGTCGAATGAAGCCCCCGAGGCGGAGCCGGTCGTTTCCGCGCACGACCGTCTGGCGGAATCGATACGCGGCGCCGTTCGGTCCTATCTCAAGTTTCCCGTCTCGGTCGGGATCGGCGGTTACCGCCATGGAGCCGACGGCTTGCGCATTTCGTACAACGAAGCGGTGGAAGCTCTGCAGTATCGATTGATCGGCGGCGGGGACACGATCAGGCGGTTCAACGACCGGATCCGCGAAGAAGAGGGGCGAGCCCCGTATCCGGTCGAAATCGAGAAGCGCATTCTCGGATCGCTCCGCGAAGGCAAGCATGAGGACATGCTGCGGCATTTCGATCACTTCGTGCGTTATACCGTTGACCATGTGCACGAAGGAGAGACGATCTACCTGTACTATCATATGCTGTACACGTCCATGAGCCAATATTATATTCACCAATCCGAGAACACCAGGGAGCGATTCGTGCGGTTGCGGGCGTTCCAGGCGATCAACGGCTGCCAGACGATCCATGAGCTCAAGTCATTCTTCGTGGACACCTTGTTCCCTATGCTGCTGCGGATGGCGGAAGAGGAACAGCGAAGCGCAGGCGGCGGTATCGTGGAATCGGCGTTGGCCTGGATCCCGGATCACCTTCACGAAGACCTGTCGCTGCAGGCGATCTCCGAGACGTTCCGGGTCAGCCCGTCCTATTTCAGCCGTCTCTTCGCCAAACATACGGGTACGACCTTCCTGGAGTACATCTCCGGCCTGCGCATCGAGACGGCGAAGCGCAAGCTGGCGGAATCGGAAGCGCCCGTGCAGGTGATCGCCAGGGAAGCGGGCTATACGGAGCAGACTTTCCGCCGGGTATTCAAGCAAGTCACCGGCCAGACGCCGACGCAGTACCGGGAATCGCACAAGTAAAAAAATCATAATAAAAGGCTGTGTTCCGCTTCAATGATGCTTATGACCCCGGCCCCTCAGGGATACAAAAATCGGGAACCGAATCGGGAAGCAATAGATGGATTTCTCCCCTTATTTCAGTTGCCTTTTCGTGACAAATGACAGATAAGAGGATTTCTCCAGTTATTATTCGTCCAGTTATCGCAGTTACAGCGTTTGGAGCAGAAATAAATGGATGATTCCATTTAATCACAACTTCGGATGATGATCGCAACCATTTTAATGGACTTTTCCAGTTATCGCAGCAAGCCTCAGCAACAAGTAGTATCACCTAAGCCACAACCATCCTGAATTTAGCCTAATAAAAAGACCGCGGACCGCCCGTCAGGTTGCCTTGCAGGCAAGCAGCGGAGCGGTCATTTCTTTACCGGATACGGCGCGCGGATGACAAGAAATGATCGGTCTACGCGCAAAAAGCCCGCTAAATCAAGGGATTCGGCGGAGCAAAAATTAACTCTCCCCTGTTCCGGCACGGTGCGTGTATGCTGAGGCTGAAACGGAACGGGAGGAGGTGCAGAGCTTGTCATTAGCGATGTTGGCGCGGATGAAAAGGCATAAGTACATTTACGTGCTGGTGCTGCCGGGGTTCTTGTACTTCGTATTGTTCAAGTATGCGCCCTTGTGGGGGATCTTGCTGGCGTTCCAGGATTACAATCCGTTTCGGGGATTCTGGCAAAGCCAGTGGGTCGGCCTCCAGCATTTCAAAGATTTTTTCACCTACGATGATTTCTGGGTGCTGCTGCGCAATACGCTTATGATTAATTTGATGAACCTGGCGTTCTTCTTCCCGCTGCCCATCATCCTAGCGATTATGTTCAACGAGATTCGCCTGGAAGCATTCAAGAGGGTCATGCAATCGATCGTGTATTTGCCGCATTTCATGTCATGGGTCGTCGTCGCCAGCTTTACCGTGCTGTTCTTCTCCGTCGATATCGGGGTGGTCAACAAGCTCATGGTATCGCTCGGTAGGGAGCCGGTCTCCATCTTGACCGATCCGAACTATTTCTGGATCACCTTGACCGCGCAGAGCATCTGGAAAGAGACGGGCTGGGGCACGATCATCTTCCTGGCGGCGATCGCCGGGATCGACCAGCAGTTGTACGAAGCGGCGATCGTGGACGGGGCCAGCCGGTGGAAGCAGATCATCCATATTACGCTGCCTTCCATCAGCGGTACGATTGTCATTTTGCTTATTTTGCGGATGGGCACGATGCTGGACGTCGGGTTCGAGCAAGTGCTGCTGATGCTGAACTCCCTGGTCATGCCCGTAGGGGACGTGTTCGACACGTACACGTACAGGCAGGGCATCCTGTCCGGGCAACTCAGCTACAGCACGGCCGTCGGGCTGTTCAAGTCGCTGGTCGGGCTCGTATTGGTCGTCGGAGCCGACAGACTGGCCAAGCGGATGGGGCATGACGGGCTGTACTAGCATGACCGGCCGCTGCGGCCGGAGTCTGGAGGGAATTCCATGCATCACCGACGGGTCAAGCTTGCCGACGTCTGGATCTACGCGTTCATGCTGGTCGTTGTGCTCGTCATGTTGTTTCCGTTCGTTTATGTTGTTGCCGTATCGTTCACGGACCGCGATGTCTACGTGCCGGGTCAATTCATTCTCATTCCCGAGCAGTGGTCGCTGGATGCTTATCGTTACATTCTGTCGTCGAACAGCTTCTTCCACTCGTTCCGCTCGACGGCGTTCATTACAGTAGCCGGAACGCTACTGGGATTGATTTTCAGCGCTTCCTTCGCATACGGCGTCACCAAACGGGAATTGCCCGGGCGGAAGTTTCTGATCCTTGTCGTGCTGATCACGATGCTATTCGGCGCCGGCATGATTCCGAATTATTTGCTGATCAAGGAGTTAGGCTTAATCGATTCGCTATGGGCGCTGGTGCTGCCGGTGCTCACCAATGCCTGGACGATCTTCGTCATGAAGACGTTCTTTCAATCGCTGCCGGACAGCCTGGAGGATGCCGCCCAGATCGACGGATGCAATGATTTGACGACCTGGTGGCGCATCATTCTGCCGCTGTCGCTGCCGATGTTGGCTGCATTCTCGCTGTTTTTTGCGGTCGCACAGTGGAATACTTACTTTGCCGGCGTCATTTATATCCAGGATACGGACAAGTGGCCGCTGCAAGTGCTGCTCAACCAATTGATTATCCAAAATCAGACGCAGGTCGTCGCCGACTTGTCGTCGATGGTGATCGACCCGAACTCGGCCCGGGTGCCGCAGGAGACGATCAAGATGGCCGCGCTCGTGCTGGTCATGCTGCCGATTCTGGCCATCTATCCGTTCTTGCAGAAGTATTTTGCCAAAGGCGTTCTGCTCGGTTCGGTCAAAGGCTGATTTCATTATCGAGATAAGGGAGACAAGGATGCCATGAAGAAAATAAGCTTGATCGTGCTCGCACTCGTATTCACGTTGGCAGTGGCGGCATGCGGAGGAGGCAACAAGGAAACTGCGAGCAGTCCTCCGGCCCCGGCATCGTCGTCCGGCAACAGCGTACAGCCGTCCAATTCCAAGGCGCCGGAAGCGGAGAAGCCTGTGGAGTTCACCTGGTCCACGCTGCTCTGGAACGAGCCGCCGAATGTGGAGAAGAGCCCGTTCTATCAGGAGCTGTTCAAGCGGCTGAACGCTAAGATCGACTACGAGTTCGTCCCGAGCTCGAACTACTCGGACAAGATCAATCTCGCGCTGTCGTCGAACTCGCTCGCCGACGTCACGACCGTGAAGCAGACGAACGAGACGACGATCGTCAGCGCGATCCGCCAAGGCGCATTCTGGGAGCTTGACTCGCTACTTGGCGATTTCTCGAATTACCCCAACCTGGCGAAAATACCGAAGGATATTTACGACTTCTCCAAGGTGGACGGTAAAATTTACGGCATCCCGAACACGACGGGCGACACTGCGATCGCCATCGTTATCCGCAAGGACTGGCTCGATCGGCTCCAGCTTCAAGTGCCGACGACGCTGGCCGAGTTCGAAGCGGTGCTGAAGGCTTTCGCCACCCAGGACCCGGACAATAACGGCAAGAACGACACGATACCGCTCGGCGTCAGCACCGAGTATATGGACATGGCGGGCAACGTCATCGCGGCGTCCTTCGGCGTGAACAAGCCGCAATTCGAAGGCGAGCAGATGCTGCTGCAGTGGATGACCCCGGAATACGCCGGATACCTGGAGCAAATGCGCAATTGGTATAGTCAAAGCTTGCTGCCCAAGGAGTTCCCGGTGCTCAAGTTCCGCCAGGAGATCGACCTGTTCAAGCAAGGAACGGTAGGCGCGTTCGGCGTGCCGATCCACGAGATTTGGGGCATCGAGCAGGAGCTGGCCAAGAACAATCCCGATGCCAAGCTCGTTGCGATTGCGCCGATGCAGGGACCGGCCGGATATACGGCTTACAATAATTCCAGCGGATACTACGGGGCGTTCATGATTCCGAAGTCCGTGTCCGAGGAGAAGGCCGTGAGGATTTTGCGCGTGCTGGACCAGTCCGCTTCCGAGGACATCAACGAATTTTTCAAATTCGGCATCGAGGGCGTTCATCACAAAGTGGAGGGCGGAGAGAAGAAGATCGATGCGGACGCGGTTCAGCGGGACATCGGCGTCGCCTACACGATCGTCAACTCCTATGACAAGTACAAGTCGTTCAGCAGCATCTCTTCGGCGCCGGAGGATGCCGTCAAAGGGCTGATGGGCACGCTCGACCAGTATCAGGCGAAGATGGGCGATTACCCGATGAATCCGTTCAGCGGCTTGATCTCCGACACGAACAACAAGCGTTCCGCCGACCTGTTCAAGGATCTGACGACGAACCAGAACAAGACGGTGATGGGGCAGATGACGATGGACGATTGGAACGCCTATGTGCAGAAGATGAAGCAAAATACGGAAGTGCAGCAGATCATGAAGGAATTCGAAAGCCAATACAAGCTGAAAAACCCTTGATCGAGCGGGGAAGGAAGAAGGAGCCGGGCGCCGGCTCCTTTATCTCGACGATTCAGAAAGTATAAAATGAGCTCTCCTTTTCTGAATCGTCTTCGATAAAAACGACATTCTTTGTCCCGAAGGGGACGACGAAGTCGTTTTTACTTGGTTGGAAGGCTGCTGGCGGGCGGGGGTGTGTGACGGGCGAGAGCGGTCGGCGATCGGCGGGAAGTAGCGGAAGAGTGCCGGGGTGCGGTGAGTGTACGAATCACCAGGGAACTGATTTCGCTTAGGTTGGGCACAATCACACGTTAACGCACTGAGCGTGGACCGCTAACCCGTACACTTTCGTCGTTTTCCCGCGACTTTCCGTTCACGTGGGCCGATGGGGCCAAATAGAGGTTCACAGGACCACTATCAGCCCGGAAACAACGAATTTCCGACCAATAAGCGTTCGTAGGACCACTATGCCTGCTCAATCCCATCCAAATGGGCCATATTCGACTTGTCAGGAACAAATAGGGGTTCACAGAACCGCTATCAGCCCGGAAACAGCGAAATTTCGACCAATAAGCGTTCGTAGGACCACTATGCCTCCACTCTCATGTCGCTCTCTTGGAGTGCCGTGGAGATAGGTGCAGGCAACGATGGATGTTGCAGTGGAGAGCTGGCAGTGGAAGTCGTGGAGGAGGTAACCAATATGTATAGCAGCAAGGCGATCCGGGACGCGCTGCGGGCAGGAGAGGCACAGGGTTATCGGCTGTTCCCGGAAATCCGCGATGCATCGTGGCGGTCCCGGGTCGAACGTCATCCTTACGCGTCGCGGCTTTCGGCGGAGGTGACGCGTGTTGCCGAACAAGCGGCGGCAGCGCTTCCGCCTCCAGTGACGTTTGATGCGTTCATGTCCTATGCGCGTCATGGCAGCCGGGATCATTACGACTTGCTGCTCACGCGGCGGCTTCAGGATCTGGCCGCGCTGACGATGGCCGCCATGCTTCAAGGCCCGGAGCGGTGGATCGGGTCGATCGAAGAGCGGCTATGGGACCTGGCCAACCTGTACGTGTGGGAATTGAACGCCGTGCTGACTCTGGATGCAGGTGAGCTTGGTCCGGGGCGGCCGAAGCCGCGGCAGACGATCGGCTTGCTGACGGCGGAGACGGCTTTCCAAGTAGCGGAGACGCTCGACCTGCTTGGAGAAGCGCTGGACCCGTTCCTCGCGCATCGTCTGCGAGGCGAACTGAACGAGCGCGTGTTCCAGCCCTATCGCGACTACGCCTACTGGTGGCAGTCCTCGTCGACGAACTGGCAAGCGGTATGCTCGGCCTCTATCGGCTGCGCGGCTCTTTATTGCATCAAGGACGATGCGGAGTTGACGCTCGTCCTGGGCAAAGTGCTGCAAGGTCTTCAGTCTTATTTGGAGGGCTTCGACAAGGACGGGGTAACGGCAGAGGGGCTGGAATACTGGACATACGGGTTCAACTCGTACGTTCTGTTCGCGGAACTGCTGCATGACCGAACGGCCGGGAGACTTCACCTCCTGGAAGATTCGGAACGAGTCGCGGCGATTGCCGGGTTTCCTCGCGCGATCATGCTGTCCGGGGGCTGCGTCGTCAATTTCTCGGATTGCGGCGAGCGCAGCGCCGTGCCGCGCTATCTGGCATCGCGTCTCGGCCGCAGGCTCGGGATTGCGTTTGAATGGAAGTGCGGGCCAGAGGCAGGGGCGGAAGCGGAAATGAATTCGACTGCGGCAAAGAATGCGGGTTCAGGTGCAGATGCGTTAGCGGAAGTAAATGCGGATGCCAATGGGGATGCAGCACAAAACACGGATGCAAGTGGGGATACGGATGTGGAGCGCCGGTGGGCCTACTGGTCCAGGAGCTTGACTTGGCCCCTATTCGACGAGGAAGGTGCGGATCAAGCCCCCGCTGCGGGTATGATTTATTTCTCCGATGCGCAGTGGCTGGTAGACAAGAGATGGACGGAGGCGAACCAACTGATCGCCTTCGCCGCCAAGGGCGGTCACAATGACGAGCCGCATAACCACAACGATCTCGGCCACTTCATTCTGCACGTCGCGGGACGGAACGTCATGCCGGACTTGGGAGCGCCCGCGTATACACGGGATACGTTCACGGACAGGCGTTACGAGCAGCTCGCGAATGGCTCGCGCGGGCATGCCGTGCCGATCATCGATGGCTATGTGCAGAAGCCCGGTCGTGAAATGCGAGCCGAAATGACGGCGTGTCGCGATGACGGGCAGCGGACCGTGTTCGGACTGCGGCTGGAGCATGCCTACGGCTTGCCCGAACTGACCGGACTGTTACGCGAGTGGGAGTGGCGCTATGCGGAAAGGACGTTGCGCATAAGGGACAGCTTCTCGTTCTCTACACCAGCTCATGACATTGTGGAAACGCTGTTGTTCCGCGACGAACCTCGCATCAGGCTTCCGGGGACGATGGAGGTCGATGCCGACGTTTGCAAGCTGGAAATCGCGTATCCGCCGGCGGCGGATGTTCGCGTGACAAGGGAGACCTACACGACCCGCAAAGGGGAAGAGGCGAGCGTATACCTCGTTGCCCTCGGCATTCCTTGCCCAGGGCGGAACGCTGACATCGGCATCGCCATACGAATCCACCTGCCGTGACGGGCATCCTGCCATCCAGATCAGGGCCGCTCCAGCCAGAACAAAGCCAGCTTATTCACAGCCCAGACGGCCACGAGCAACCTGCAGAGCATGGGGCGCCCGGCTGCATGCAAGGCGACTGCGGCAGCGCCGAAGACGAGCGCTTCCGGGAGCAGAGGCCATAGGCCGGGCAGCGGCACCGACGCCCTGGGGGATACGAATATCCCCCATATGACGACGGCAAGCAGCGGGGCTCCAAGGCCGGCGCCGATTTTCGCGATCAGCTCCTTGTCCAGATGAAACCCCCAATAGCCCAGCGCGGCGAGCGCGCGCAATTCCAATAGAGAACGTATAGCCAGATTAATGTTTAACAGCATTTATTTAGGCTATGTTCCGCTTCAATGATGCTTATGACCCTGACCCCTCAGGGATACAAAAATCGGGAACCGATAGATGGATTTCTCCCCTTATTTCAGTTGCATTTTCGTGCCGAATGACAGATAAGAGAATTTCTCCAGTTATTATTCGTCCAGTTATCGCTACTACGCCGTTTGGAGCAGAAATAAATGGATGATTCCATTTAATCAAAATTTCGGATGATTATCACAACCATTTTAATGGACTTTTCCAGTTATCTCAGCAAGCCTCAGCAGCAAGTAGTATCACCTAAGCCACAACCATCCTGAATTTAGCTTTTATTAATTCCTTTACCGCGCCGACCATTCGGGCAGTAATCTTCAGCATCCGTTGCCCGGCGCCGATCCCGCACCTTTGCCCGTAACCGATCCCGCCCCCGTACCCGCATCCGAGCCTGTACTCTTGCCCGTTGTCCCGTGGGCATTCGGCAGCCGCAAATTTCCGCCTCGGTCTCCGTTCCTGTGCCCGTAACCGCTCACGCCCCCGTGCCCGCATCCGAGTCCATACTCTTGCCCGTTGTCCCGTGGGCATTCGCCCGCAAATATTCGTCCAGTTGCTCAGCCGGGCGAAGCACAGGGTCGCCGTGGCATACTTCCAGGTGCACGGGGTCCAGCTCCCGCAGCAGCAGGCTGCTCTGCACCGCCTCCCGCATATTCGCGGTGAACATCGGCATCGGGCGGCGCAGCTTCCCTTTCTTCGATGTGAACAAATCGCCGGCTAGCAGCACGCGGTCCTTTTCGTGATAATACACGACATGTCCGGGAGAGTGGCCCGGCGCGAGCAGCGGTGTCAGGCCGCCGATCGTCAGCAGCCGCCCGTCTCCATCCTCCGGCAGCGCCTGTGCTACTCCACGGGCAACGCTTGCGGCCGCTTTCTTGCGGCGCGGATACGCGAGATCGCCTTCCATATAAGGAATCTCGATGCGGTGCGCATAGACGGGGACCGATGACGGCGCCGCATCCTTCAGCAGTTGCGGGATTGCGCCGACATGGTCCGAGTGCCCGTGCGTCAGCAAGATCCGCGCAAGCGGCCAGCCGCCCAGCGACTCCAGGCAAGCGCGAATCCCTTTCGTCATCGCAGGAATGCCTGCATCCACGAGCGTAAACCCGCCATTTTCATCCTTCACGAGCCATACATGGACCGGAATGATCAGCCAAATTTTCAAGCTCCACACATGCTCCGATACTTGCGTCACTTTCATTTTTCGTCAACTCCTTCTTCCTTTATTTTATGCGCGAATCCGATGAGCAAAGCTTCGAAAGCATCACGAAATGTCGGGGTCAATCTGGCGAGCAATGCCTCTGCCGATTCCGCAGAATGCGTATAGGTGCCGACGATACCATAGAGCGTGTAATAGGCGATCCGGCTGTACGCAAGCAGCCGCTCGTCGCTCCGGTCGATCCGCAGGCAAGCCTGCAGTGCCTCGGTCAGCATGCCGAACAATTCGTTGCGGACTTTGTTCAGTTCAAGCTTCGGCTGCGCTTCGTCTACCCGCACCGCGCCCACGTTGAAGAAGATGTCGTGCATATTCCGGTTTGCGAGGCAGAAGCGAATGAAAGCCAGACAGATCTCCTGAAGATTATGCTCCGGCGGGTTGTCCGTGGACTGCAAAATGTGGCGAAATTCCCCTTGGAGCTGCAGCAGCGGAGGCATGGAAAGCTGGTGCAGCAGCGCTTCTTTATCCGTAAAGTAAATGTAGATCGCCGTATGAGAGCATCCCGCTCTTTTGGCGATTTCCCGCATCGTGACGGCGGCGAAGCCTTTTTCGGCGAACAATGCGCCCGCCGCTGCGAGGATGCTCCGCTTCGTCTCTTCGGAGCGTTGTTCTTGCCTTCCTGCCATGAGGCGTCAACTCCTTGCATCATTTATAACCTGTGGTTACTAACCGGTGGTTACAATATAGCTGACAGTTACTTATAATGTCAATCTTTTTGGGCGGATGTTCAAGAAACTCGGATCTGCGGCGGGTGGCGAGGCAAATAGGCGACGACATCGACAAAATGGCGGGCGGCGGTGGGTGGCGAGGCGAATAGGCGATCAAGAACAGTCAAGATGATCTCCCCCGATAAAAGCAAGACAAGGCAGCGCACACGCTGCGGCAGTATGCCGGCATGTGCGCTGCTTAAAGCGGGGATTCGTTCGTTCAGTCGGCCCGGGCAAGCAGCGGGAAGCGCGGTCCGGCGATCGGATCGCCTTTCTGCAACCCGCTGCCGTTGGTTACGACATGCGCTGCGCCGCTGTACGTGATGCCGTCGGGCATGTAGATGATGGCAAGCACGCGCCTGGGTTTGTCGGTGACGTTGGCATGCGCGTAATGGAAAGTCAGCCCGTTGTGGAACGTGCAGCTGCCGGCTTTGAGCGGTACGACAACCGGCTTCTGCTGATCCGCGCCGCCGCTTTCAACGTAGTCGAATATATTTTGCGGATTGGCCAAATCGATGCCCTTGAGCTTTCCAAACGTGTGGGATTTGGGCACGAACGCCATGCAGCCATTGCGCTCGTCGACGTCATCCAGCGTAATCCAGATGGACAGCGCGCCCGCCTGCGCCTCGTTGACAGGCCAGTATGGCGTATCCTGATGCCAAGGCGTCGCCTTGGAGTCGCCCGGCATCTTCCACAGCCCATGATCGTGGAAAAAGCGGATGCCGGAAGCGCCCGTCAGTGCCAACGCGGTCCGGGCGAACTGCGGGTGAAAGCTGTATTTGCCCATGTTCGCATGATCGCGCCACAAATTGACCTTCTGATTCAGTACCCGGTAGTACAGCCCGCCGGACTTGTCGGTATTCACCGACCTGTCTCCCTCCGTCGCCATCGCTTCCTCCAAATACGTCCTCAGTTCCGCCAATTCGTCCGCCGTCAGCATGTTATCCACTTGCACGAAACCATTTCCCCGATAAAAGTCGATATGGGATTGCGTGATCGGCAAGCCTGCTTGCTGGTTCGTTATCATTGAGAATTCCCCCTTGTGATCTAGCTCACATCAAGCATAATAGAAGGAGCGGATCAGAGCGATGGAGAGAAGTTCGGAGTTTTTGTAAAATGGTCGAATCCGTACGAGGAGGATCGGAATGAGCGAGCAGCCGCGATTGGATTACCGTACGTTGTCCCCTTACGTCCGCTATGTGCATGAAGTGGAGATTCCGCCGGGCTCCCATTTGCGGGAACGGCATATTTACGACTATGAGTTCATCTACGTTGTGAAAGGGGACTGCACGCTTCGCATCGAAGATCGGACGCATGAGCTGAAAGGCGGAGATTTGGCGTACATCAGACCTCACTTGGCGAACGAGATGACAGTCGGGACCGGTGCGCCGCTGCATTGCTTCGCCGTCCATTTCGACTATCTGTTTCTGGGGGATAGCATGGATTTCTCGCCGCATGCCGTGTATTTGGGCCGGAATGACGGGGAAGGAGGGAAGAGCGCGGGCAACTGGCTGGAGCAGCGGCCGGCGACTGAATGGGTCGATTTCGAAATCGCGGAAAAAATAAGCGTGTCGAGCGTTCAGCCCATGTACGAGGTGTTCCGTCAGTTATGTCTGCATTACGGCCAGGCTGCGGCGGATGCCGACTTGTGGCTAAAATCCGGGATGCTGCAGTTGATCGGTCTCGTGCGCCGCGAGCAGATGACGAAAGAAGGCATCCGCGTCGGGCACTCGCACGCCAATCTGGTACTGGATGCCATCGCTTATATGGAAGCCCGTTATGGAGAACGGATTACTGCCGCGGCTTTGGACGGACGCGCATCGCTTACGCCCAAATATTTCGGCACGATCTTCAAGGATGCAACGGGTCGGACGATTTCGGAATATTTGCTTCATCTGCGGATGGACCATGCCAAAAAGCTTCTCGGACAACATGCCTGCTCCGTGCAGGAAATCGCAGAAAAAGTAGGCATCGGAGATCTCTATTATTTCAGCAAGCTGTTCAAGCGTACGTGGGGCATGCCGCCCAAGCGCTACGCGGATTCCGTCGCCTGGCTGAACCAGCGGCGGATGTGATAGAGTAAATTCTCATTTGCAAGGCAGCTTCTCTTTCGGTATAATGGATGGGAACAACCGTTCTGTAACGATGGGAGGCTTTATTCGTTGGCCAACGAGCATATTGTCATCAAGGGCGCGCGAGCGCATAATTTGAAAAATATTGATGTGACCATACCGAGGGACAAGTTCGTCGTCTTGACGGGTCTTTCGGGCTCCGGCAAGTCATCGCTCGCCTTCGATACGATCTACGCGGAAGGGCAGCGCCGCTACGTGGAGTCGTTGTCGGCATACGCAAGACAATTTCTGGGACAGATGGACAAGCCGGACGTCGATTCGATCGACGGCTTGTCTCCGGCAATCTCGATCGACCAGAAGACGACAAGCCGCAACCCGCGCTCGACGGTCGGCACCGTCACCGAGATTTACGATTATTTGCGGCTTTTGTTCGCCCGCATCGGGAGGCCGCACTGTCCGGAACACGGCGTGGAGATCACGTCCCAGACCGTCGAGCAGATGGTCGACCGCATCATGGAATATCCGGAGCGGACGCGTCTGCAGATCCTCGCGCCGATCGTGTCCGGGCGCAAGGGCGAGCACACGAAGCTGCTCGCCGATATTCAGAAGCAAGGCTTCGTTCGCGTGCGGGTGAACGGGGAAATTCGCGACCTGTCCGAGAAGATCGAGCTGGAGAAGAACAAGAAGCATTCGATCGAAGTCGTCGTGGACCGGATTGTCGTGAAGGAGGATGTGGCGGCCCGTCTGGCCGATTCGCTGGAGACTGCCCTGAAGCTGTCCGAAGGCCAGGTCATCGTGGACGTGATGGACAAGGAAGAGCTGATGTTCAATTCGAACCTGGCTTGCCCGATCTGCGGCTTCTCGATCGACGAACTGGCGCCGCGGATGTTCTCCTTCAACTCGCCGTTCGGCGCATGTCCGGAGTGCGACGGACTCGGCGCGAAGATGGTCGTCGACCCGGAGCTGCTGATCCCCGACCGTCGCAAGAGCATCGAAGAAGGCGCATTCGAGGCTTGGGCCGGAAGCACGTCCAATTATTATCCGCAGTTTCTGGCGGCCGTCTGCGCGCACTATGGCATCAAGACAGATGTGCCGGTCGAGCAGTTGACGGACAAGCAGTTGCAAATTATTTTGTACGGCACCGGCGGGGAGCGCATCCGGTTCCGTTTCGAGAACGAATTCGGCCATACGCGGGATGCGCAGGTACCGTTCGAAGGCGTCGTGCATAACCTGGAGCGCCGCTATCGCGAGACCGGATCGGACGGCATTCGCGAATTCATCGAAGCGTACATGAGCGCTCAGCCTTGTGCGAAGTGCCACGGGCAGCGGTTGAAGAAGGAGACGCTGGCGGTCACGATCGGCGGCGAGAATATCGCGCATGTCACGTCTCTGTCGATCGGGGACGCGCAGCAGTTTTTCGACGGGTTGCAATTGAACGAGAAGGAGCAGGCGATCGCGCACCTGATCCTGAAGGAAATCAACAATCGGCTCGGATTCCTTGTCAATGTCGGATTGAATTATTTGACGATGTCGCGGTCCGCGGGTTCGTTGTCCGGCGGCGAGGCGCAGCGTATTCGGCTGGCGACCCAGATCGGTTCCAGCCTGATGGGCGTGCTGTACATTCTCGATGAGCCGAGCATCGGGCTGCACCAGCGGGACAACGATCGCTTGATTCGCACGCTCGAGCATATGCGGAATCTCGGGAACACGTTGATCGTGGTCGAGCATGACGAAGACACGATGCTGGCGGCCGATTACATTATCGATATCGGACCCGGCGCCGGCATTCATGGCGGACAGGTCGTTGCTCAAGGAACGCCGCAGGAGATCATGAAGAACACTTTATCCTTGACCGGCGATTACTTGAGCGGCCGCAAGTTCATTCCCGTGCCGCTGGAACGCCGCAAGCCGAACGGCAAGTGGCTGACAGTGAAGGGTGCGAAGGAGAATAATCTGAAAAACCTGAACGCGAAGTTCCCGCTCGGCGTATTTACGGCGGTGACCGGCGTCTCCGGCTCCGGCAAGTCGACGCTCGTGAACGAGATTTTGTATAAGACGTTGGCGAGGGATCTGAACAAGGCGAAAATTCGTCCCGGCGCGTACAAGGAATTTCTCGGGCTGGAGTACCTGGAGAAGGTTATCGATATCGACCAGTCGCCGATCGGCCGGACGCCGCGCTCCAATCCTGCGACATATACCGGCGTATTCGATGACATCCGCGGCGTCTATGAGATGACGAACGAGGCGAAGATCCGCGGCTACAAGAAAGGGCGCTTCAGCTTCAACGTCAAGGGCGGACGCTGTGAGGCTTGCAAGGGCGACGGCATCATCAAGATTGAGATGCATTTTCTTCCCGATGTCTACGTGCCTTGCGAGATTTGCAAGGGCAAGCGGTACAACCGCGAGACGCTGGAGGTGAAATACAAGGGCAAGAATATTGCCGAATTGCTGGAGATGACGATCGAGGACGCTACGGCGTTCTTCATAAACATCCCGCGCATTCACCGCAAGCTGCAGACACTGCTGGACGTCGGGCTTGGCTACATGAAGCTCGGGCAGCCGGCAACGACGCTGTCCGGCGGGGAAGCGCAACGGGTCAAGCTGGCAGCCGAGCTGTACCGACGCAGCACGGGCAAGACGCTGTACATCCTCGACGAGCCGACGACCGGCTTGCACGTCGATGACATCGACCGGCTGCTGCAGGTGTTGCACCGTCTCGTCGATTCGGGAGAGAGCGTGCTCGTCATCGAGCATAATCTCGACGTCATCAAGACGGCCGATTACATCGTCGACCTTGGGCCGGAAGGCGGCGACGGCGGCGGTACAGTCATCGCCACCGGCACGCCCGAAGAAGTGGCGAACAATCCGAAATCTTACACGGGCAAGTATCTCGGCCCGATCCTCGAGCGCGACCGTGAGCGCACGGAGGCATCCTTGGTTCGCGCGTAGCGCGATGTAGGCACAAGAAAGAGCGTGCAGACGACTTTAGTCGCTTGCACGCTCTTTCTGCTACGGATTCAATTCCGTCCAACCGCCGCATTGACCATCCACCGCCGCTTCCCGAAGCGAGCTAGGTCGATAATCGCCACAGCTTCCGTCCAACCGCCATTCCTCAGAGCGAGATAGTTCTATAATCGCCACAAAACCGTCCAATCGCCGCTCCTCCCTATGTGCGGGTCATCCGTTCGCGGCGTCCCATGCATATTGGGCGACTGAGAGGCTCGCAGCATCGCCGACGTTCTCGCGCAAGCCGGAGGGAACGATCTTGCATGCGGCCAGCGAGTGGGGGAGTGCCTCGCGGCGCAGTTCCTCCAGCGCGATGGGTGCGAGCAACGATTCCTGGCGGGCGTAGATGCTGCCGATGACGATTCGCTCCGGGTTGAGCACATCGACCAGGATTGCCAGGCCTCGGCCCAATTGTCGGCCGATACGCTCCATGATTCGCAGCGCCAATTCGTCCCCGGATTGAGCGGCTTCCCCGACGACACGGGCGGACAGTCCTCCGTCCGGCTCACGCCCATCCGCTCCGATCATTGTCGAACGTTTGCCCGCGGAATGCCACTCCTGCGCCATGCTGCGGGCGAGTTGCGCGATTCCGCCTCCGCTGCAGAAGCCTTCGAATGAGCCTGATTTGCCGTATCCGACAGGTCCGTCCTCTTCAAGCCGCATATGTCCGACTTCTCCGGCCATATCGTTCGTGCCCGCATATAACGCGCCGTTCAGGATCAGCCCTGCGCCCATACCGGTGCCGAACGTCAGGAAGATCATATTTCGCGTTCCCCGTCCTGCTCCCCACTTCCATTCGGCGAGCGCGCACGCATTCGCGTCGTTCTGCACGGCCGCAGGGACGCGGTACCGCTCCCGCAGCGGCGACAAGACATCGACGCGGTCCCAACCGGGCAAATTTGGCGGCGACAAGATAAGTCCCAGCCGGCTGTCGAGCGGCCCGCCGCAGCTGACGCCGACCGCCTTCAGTGCGCCGGATTGGCTATGCTGTACGAGCAAAGCATCGAGTGTTGCCATCAAGGCTGACATTGCAAGTTCCGGTGTCCCAGGTGTCGGAAACATCCGCTTGCCAACGATCACGATCCCGTCTGCAGTCGCTCTCCCAAGCACCGCTGCGCACTTGGTCCCGCCGATGTCCAGCCCGCCGAGCAGGCCTTCTGTACGATGTGACGCTACCGAACCAGGCAACGCCCCTACATCTGATCCAGCCCGGGAACCAGTTCGCGCTCCCGAAGATTTGCCGTGAGCGTCATCAGGCATCATCATTGGAAGAAAGCCTCCTCCAGCATGATGCACAATGCATGATAGATCGGCAGGTGTCGCTCCTGGATATCGGGCGTCACGTCGTAGGGAACGCATATCGTCGTGTCGGCCAGCGCCTTCAGCTTGCCGCCGCTGCGCCCGGTGAATCCGATCGTGGCCAGCCCGCGCGATTTAGCCACTTGCACGGCGCGGAGCACGTTCACGGAGTTGCCGGACGTGCTGAATACGACGAGCGCATCTTCCGGCTTGCCGTAGCCATAAACTTGCTGTGCGAATACCATGTCCGCAGCCACGTCATTGGCAAAGGCGGTTGACAGCGCCGAATGGCCGGACAACGCGATGGCAGGCAGCGCTCCTTGCAGATGGTCTGCCAGATAGGCGCCTTCTTCGCTGCCGTACAGCGAGCGGAGCTTGTCCCGTTCAGCCGCCGGCAGCGCCCTTGGGGACATGAAACCTTTCATTAATTCTCCTACTATATGCTCGCAGTCCGCCGCGCTTCCGCCGTTGCCCGCCAGCAATATTTTTCCGCCGGCCCGGTAACATTGATACAGCGTCTCGTAAGCGCGCTGAATATCGGATTCGCACACAGCCAATTCCGGATATCGTTCGATCAAACGTTGCAAGGTTGCGGACACGGAAAATCCTCCTCATGACTCTATAAGGGTATATAAGAGACTGTCAATAAATTGTTAACAGAATGCATTCCGCACGAAGCATCGCTTTTTCGCATAGCCATCCATCGCAACGGAACACAGCGCCTTTATCCGGTGAAGAAGTTTCCGCTCTGGATTTTAACGGAACACAGCGCCGTTATTCCACGGTTTTACGGTGATTTTGGCAACGTTTGTCGCTGATAAAGGCCCTCCGTTCCGTTAGCTTTTACAAAACACGCTTTATTGCCGATTAAGGCTTTTGAGTTCCGTTTATGCTGCCTGCACAGGTTGTTTGGCCGATCCCACCATAAATCGACAGTCTCTATAATGGGCTTATGATGACATAACGCCGCTTATTTATCAAGATCACGGATCGTGCTCATACGCGAAGACTGCCAGGGAGATGACAAGCCCCTGACAGTCCACGCGCTGCTGTATTCAATTGTGCGGAGAAGAGACGGCGGCGTCCGAATCGCCGGGTCGGTAGGCGATCAGCGTGATCGGTTCCCCGCATTGCTCGGACAGCTTCTTCTCGGTCATGCGAATCTCGTCCACGGCATCGGATTGCAATTCCGCTATGACGTAAGGTTCGCGGTTCATCGCTGCAGCCGCTCAAGCACTTTCTTCTGTGTATCCAGCAACTGCTTCTGCTTGGCAATCATCTCTTGCTTCTTGGCGATGACTGCTTGCATATCGAGCTTTGCAGCATCCCACTCTTTGGCCGCCGAATGCTGGGCGAATTGTTCCCACGCCGACCGCTTTTGCTCGCTCAGCTTGCGAATTTCGACCCTGGTCGCTTTCAGCTTCGTCACCGATTCCTTCAAGTCGTTCTTCAGCGTCTTGCGTTTGGCTTCGGACAGCTTGTCATGAGCGGCTCGAATCTGTTCGCGCTGCGACTTGAATTGTTCGAACAAGCCTTTCTGCTGCTCCTTGAGCTGGTCGAGCTGCGACTTGAAAACTTGAAACTCGGCGGGATAAGCGGACCAGTCGAGCTGCGGGCGGTGGTGCCCTTGCCCGGAATGCCCCTGGCCGTTGTGGTCGTGACCTTCGCTGCGGATGCCGTCGTCATGCTTTCCGTCCGGGTGCGCGGCTGCGGCCCCCCAGGCCGGCATCGACAGGAGCAGGCTCAGACTGAGCATCAGGGATAACGTTGTTTTACGCATTGTCGCGTTCCTCCCAGTTGTTGGATTCCCTCCTAGTATGGGATTTTGCGGCCGGATTAAACCTGCGCAGGGACATCGGCACGCCAATGTGCGGATGGCTGGGCGCCGGATCTGTGACAAAGTTGTTACGGGAGCAACTTCGGACTTGCAACGGCGCTTCCCAGAAGATAACATAGATGAAGATGGGCAGGAATGTCCTGTCCGACTTGTTATAACGATGGATAACGTATAACTTACGTATATTGAAAAGAAGGAGGTCCCACCATGTTCCTGGCTGAACAGACAGAATCGACCAGCACATTCCAGGGATTTGACGTCTTTATGCTGCTGTTTACGATTGTCATCGCAATCGGCTTGGTGAGACTGCTGCTGCAGCGGCCTCGCAAAAATATGTTTGCCATCGGATTCGCGGCGGTCGCACTGCTCGTCTTCTTGGTCGCGGACGCGAAGATGATCAGCGGCTGGTAAAGAGCGGACGGCAAGTCATCGCTGCACGGGAACAGGCCAGGAAGCGGAGCGCTTCCCGGCCTGCTTGTGTTTTCGTGCTACACTGGCACAGGCGAGACCGCGAATCTGCGAACCTATTTCCGAGAGGGCCTGCTTATGATAGAGTGATAGCATGCCTTAGCAAATATTACCGATCGATCGGAGAGACGTCCCTTGTTGAAGCCCAATCGCCGCTTGGCGATGATCGTCATGTTCGCCGCTCTGATGCTGACGGCTAGCAGCCCCGCCTATGCGGCGCAAGCTGTTTCAGACAGCGTACCCCTGGATGCCAAGGTGATCAATGGCGAGGTGTATGTCAAAGCTTCGTCGTTGACCTCCGAGATGGGCGGGTCAGGCGAGTACGACCCGGCGACGAAGAAGTATGCGTACCGCCCGAGTGCGCGAGTGCCCGAAGTGATCAAGCAAGTTTCTCCGTCCGTCGTCGCCATTATGGGCAAGCCCGATGACGAGTTCGCCGACGATCGATTCTCTCTGTCGCACGGAACCGGCGTCATTGTGAAATCGGACGGCTGGATCGTCACCAATGCGCACGTCGTGCAGGACATGAAGAAGATCCTGGTCGTGACGGAAGACGGCAAGGAGTACGAAGGCACGCGCAAACAGATGGACCTCACGAGCGATCTGGCCTTGGTGAAGATCGAAGCGAAAGGTCTTCAGGCCGCCGCATTCGCGCCGTCTCCGCTGCAAGTCAGCGTAGGAGAGACGGTCATTGCCATCGGCACGCCGGTCTCGTTCTCGCTGCGCAATACGGCGACGGTCGGCGTCATCAGCGGCATGAACCGATCGGTATCGACGGATTACAACTTGCTGCAGACGGATGCGGCGATCAATCCGGGCAACAGCGGCGGGCCGCTCGTGAACTTGAAGGGTGAAATCGTCGGCATCAACTCCATGAAATTCGTGGATGTCGACATCGACAGCATGGGCTTCGCGATCCCGGCGGATACCGTGCAATACGTGCTGCATCAATTCGAAAAATACGGCAAGGTAATGCGGCCTTCCTTGGGCGTCACGCTGGATGAAAGCTGGGCGGCGGTCGTGGGATTGCCGACGGACGAACCGCTTCAAGTGATGGGCGTCTTGTCGGAATCCGCGAGGATGGCGGGCGTTGCGGCCGGCGACCGGCTCTACGCCGTGGCGGGACAACAAGTATCGACGCTCGTGGAAGTGAGCGAGCTGCTCAAGGCTTATTTGCCCGGCGATCAAGTCGCCATCACGCTGCTGACCGCGGATGGCGAACTGGCGTTCAAGCAAATCGAGCTGTCGGCCAGCACCGCCCAATAGAGGGCATAACGCCAAACGCGCGAAAGGAGCCGTTCTTTTGTGAAAGCCAAGCGGATTTCGATATTATGCATTTTTATCTTCCTGTTTGCTTATGCGGCCGCTCCCGCCTATGCCGATGTTCCGGCAAACGATCGCAACACCGAGCTGATCCTGCATGCGGGAAGTTCCGAGCTGCTCGTAGACGGGATGCCGACCGAAATTCTGGCGCCGTATGTCGACAAAGATACGACGATGGTTCCGATGTCGGTATTCACCCGCGTGCTGGGAGCGGGCCTGAAGCTGGCGAACAATCGAACGATCACGCTGACAACCCCATCCGACACGGTAGTTGTCACGATCGGCAGCGCGTCGGCGACGGCGAACGGAGCTGAGGCGAAGCTGCCGGCGCCGCCCACGGTGAAGAACGGCTATACTTACATTCCCGTCCGTCTGCTGGAGCTGTTCGGCGGGGAGATCGCTTACGACCCGGCAAGCCGGGAAATTACCGTTATGATCGAAATTGTTGACGGAGCCGGAAGCGGAGGCTTCGCGATCGACTCCGACGCCGGCAAGACCGGGATCGGGGACAGCCATTATCATTGGTCGATGAGCTATCCGTCCGGCTTGATCCAGGAGTATCAATCAGATTCGGGAGATTCGCTGATTTTTCGGGATTTGAAGAGAGAAATTTACCTGGGTATCTTCATAGAGTCAGAACCGGAAGCGGATCCGGAGCTGGGGCAGGAGCCGCTATCTTCGGACGACCGTCGGGAGCGATTGTACGAGTACGTAGAAGGAGACGAGACGATCGTCGACAAGGCGACCGTCGATGCCGCCTCTTATACGTACGACCGCATCACGACGAAGGACAAGACGGGTTTCTATTACGAGATGCGCGGACTTCAGTCCGGCGATTATTTCTATGTCATCATCTACGGCAAGAAGGCCTCCGGCATCGCCGACCTGCGGCAGCACAGCCGCATTCTGGACAGCTTCACGCCGACGTTCGATCCGGATGATCGCGCGATCAAGAACTTGGCGAAGCAGCAAGAAAAGCTGGCGAAATTCCAGAACGAAGACTATGGCTTGACGCTCGAGCTTCCGCAATCGTGGCGGGCGAGCGATGCGGTCGGATCCCCCTATTTCAGCTCGACGGATGAGGATGCTTACCTGTGGTTGGAGGTGACATCGCTCGCGCCCGGCGATACGGTCGATGCGTGGATCGACAGAAGCGTCGACCGATTCGAGCGGGTGTTCAGGGAGGAGTACCGCGACACGCCCGCAATCAGCGACGTGACCTGGAATGGCATGCCGGCTCGGATGGTGAAGCTGTCGTATTCGCTGGATACGGACGCTTGGTGGGACGAATACGAGATTTACGCCATCCAGGGGGACTACCGGTATTACACGGAATTTGCTTATTTGACAGACGCGGATGCGGATTCGGATGCGAGCCCGGAGAACGCAACGAACACGGATTACGAAGCGTTGCTGGCGGACATTCTGGACAGCATGGAAGTCGACTATGAAGCAGTGGAAAGCCACTTCGGCGAAATTCCGGACGAGACGGACATGCTGGACATGACGTTGACGACGCGCAAGACGAACCGGACATACGGCTACAGCTTGCAAGTGCCGAGATTCTGGAGCGTCCCTGCCAGCACATTGGACAGCGATCAGGTCGAATTTACTTTCCCGGGCGGCACGCTAAGCGTGATGGTCGTGCAGGAGCTGGATGACCCGAAGGCGGCGGTGGATGAGATGCGCGAGCGCTATTTGGACAGCTTCGCGGACGATGGCGATGTGAAGGTTATCACGGACACACAGGTCACGTTCGCCGGGCAAGCGGCGCGCAAGCTCGTCGTCGAAGACGTCAGCAACCTGGACAGGGTGCCAAGCCGCGACACAGCGTACCTGTTCGAGCACGGCGGCCAAGTGTATATTGTGCAGGGATCGTACGGCCTCGCCAATGGAACGGATTTCGTGACCGACCAGCTTGAGGCGGCGATGAATTCATTCCGGTTGACCGGCAAATAGAAACGGCTGCGCGTCCCGCTCCCTGCGTATGGGGGGCGGGACTTTCGGCTCTATATCCCTTGTTATAGATTCCAAGATAGAGGGCGGGGAGGAATCTGGGAGGGCGTAAACCCTTCATTTTTGTGGACTTATCTTATCGAATGGCTGAGCTCCGCTTCAATGATGCTTATGCCCCCTACGCCTCAGGGATACGAAAACCGGGAACCGATAGATGGATTTCTCCCCTTATTTCAGTTGCCTTTTCGTGACGAATGACAGATAAGAGGGTTTCTCCAGTTATTATTCGTCCAGTTTTCGCTGCTACGCCGTTTGGAGCAGAAATAAATGGATGATTCCATTTAATCGAAATTTTGGATGATTATCGCAATAAGTTTAATGGACTTTTCCAGTTATAAGCGAAGAATGCTGCGGCGAATGATCCAGAATATCCCATTTAACGTCAAACTGTTTAGGGACGTATGAATAGGTTTTTGCTTACGATGGTTCCGGCCCGGCTCGTCTGTTATACTAAAGCGTAACGAAGCCGCCGCATGCAGCAAAAATTGGCGGCGTTTGGAGGTTGTCCATGCGATCGGAATTGGCCGCAATGCGGCTTGAAGATATGGAACTGCTGGCCCCGGCCGGCGACTGGGAATGCTTGAAGGCCGCCGTGGCGAACGGTGCCGACGCCGTCTTCTTCGGCGTGGAGAAGTTCAACGCGCGGGCGCGGGCGCACAATTTTCAATCCGGCGAGCTGCCGGAGGTCATGAAGTTCCTGCATCGATACGGGGTGAAGGGATTCCTCACGTTCAACATCCTCGTCTTCGAGGACGAACTGCCGGAGGCGGCGCGGGTCGTGGAAGCGTGCATCGACGCCGGCGTGGATGCGGTCATCGTGCAGGATCTCGGGCTGGTGAAGCTGATCCGCGAAATTTCGCCGGACTTTCCGATTCACGGATCGACGCAGATGACGATCACGTCGCCGGAAGCGGTCGAATTCGTCAAGCCCTGGGGGCTGGAGCGGGTCGTGCTCGGCAGGGAAAACAACCTGAAGCAAATCCGTCAGATCGGCGAGCAGGCGAAGCTGCCGATGGAAGTGTTCGTGCACGGGGCGCTGTGCGTTTCTTATTCGGGTCAGTGCTTGACATCGGAAATGTGGGGCGGACGTTCCGCGAACCGCGGGGAGTGCGCGCAAGCTTGCCGGCTGCCGTACGATCTGATGGTCGACGGCGTGCAGAAGCCGATGGGCGATGTGGCGTATTTGCTGTCTCCGAAGGACCTGGCGGCTGTCGAGCTCGTGCCGGAGCTGATCGAAGCGGGCGTCACCTCATTCAAAATCGAAGGGCGACTCAAAAGTCCGGAGTACGTGGCGAACGTCGTCGGCAAATACCGGCGCGCGATCGACAACTACTTCGAAGGCGTGACGGAAGGGCCCAGCCGCGAAGCGATGCGCGAGCTGCAGCAGAGCTTCTCGCGCGGCTTCACGCACGGATTCCTGCGCGGAACGAACAACAAGCAGCTCGTCGAAGGGACGTTCCCGAAGAGCCGGGGCGTCTATCTTGGCCGAGTCGAGCAGGTGCTGCGGGATGCGGTTATCTGCCGGCTCGACGCGCCGCTGAAGCGCGGAGACGGCATCGTGTTCGACGCGGGCGATCCGACGAAGAAGGAAGAGGGCGGCCGCGTCTACGATGTAAGGCGGAGCGGAGTCAAGCTGGAAGGCGAGGTGCCGGAGGGCGAACGGATCGAGATCGTCTGCGGGCGCAACGATGTGGATCTCACGCGCGTGCATGAAGGAGACCGCATCTGGAAGACGAGCGACCCGGCGCTCGATCGCCGTTTGCGCGGCACGTTCGAAACCGAGAAGCCGTATTGGACGTTCGGTGTGGCGGTGTCCGTGTTCGGCCAGGAAGGCGTGCCGCTGCGCACGATCTGGACCGACCTGGCCCGCGGGACGACGGCAGCCGTGGAATCGGAGATGCCGCTGGAGAAGGCGGAGAAGCGGCCGCTCGGCCATGAGGTGCTGAGCGAACAGTTCGGGCGGCTCGGCGGGACGCTGTTCCATCTGGAACGGCTGGACGTATCGCTGAAGGGCGACGTCATCGTGCCGATGCGGGAGCTCAACCGCATGCGGCGCGAAGCGGCAGAGCAGTTGGAACGCCTGCGCGAGCAGCCGCCGGTGTATGAGAAGCGGGCGGTGGACGTGTATGCGGACGCGGCGTTGAAGGAAGTCGGGCATGGCGGCCCGGCGGAGCTTCATTCGGTCGAGCGGAACGGCTCGGCGACGGTGGCCGCTGCGAATCGTGCGATCGGAAGCGGCAGTCGCGGCGGCACAGCGGCGCAGGACGCCCGCTTGACCGCACTGTGCCGCAATCTCGAACAGGTGCGGGCGGCGGTCTTGATGGACGTCGCGATGATTTACGCCGATTTCGAATTCATCAAGCAATTCCCGGATGCGATCGCCGTCTGCCGCGAGGCGGGCAAGCCGATCGCGCTCGCCACGCCGCGCATTCACATGCCGGGCGAGAACGGCTACCACCGGAACATTCTGAACTTGCAGCCGGATGCGGTATTGGTTCGCAATACCGGGGCGCTCTACTATTATCTCAGGGAACGCATGGCGCATCCCGACGCGCAGCACCCGCTGCTCATCGGCGATTTCTCGCTGAACGCGGCCAACCACAAGACGGTGAATCTGTTCCGTGAAGCGGGTCTTGATTGGGTTACGCCGTCTTACGACCTGAATATACAGCAAATGGTTGACCTGCTCGGCCGCTCCGATACGTCGCGTCTGGAAGTCGTTATCCATCAGCATATGCCGATGTTCCATACCGAGCACTGCGTCTACTGCACATTCCTGAGCGAAGGGACCGACTATACGAACTGCGGACGTCCTTGCGAGGAGCACCGCGCGTCGTTGCAGGACCGCATCGGCATGTCCCACCCCGTTCGCGTGGATGAAGGATGCCGCAATACCGTCTATAACGCGATCGAGCAGTCGGGCTCGGAATATTTGGGCACGTTCATGGAATTGGGCGTACGATCCTACCGCGTGGAGTTTCTTGAGGAGAGCGCGGACAAGGTGCGTGAAGTGCTCACGCTGTACCGCGCCGCGCTGGACGGCCGCATCGGCGGGCCGGAAGTATGGCGCAAGCTGAAGGCGATCAACCAGCTCGGCGTCACGCGCGGGCAGTTGGTGAAGAAGTAAGCGACCCGCCGCTCCGACGATTATGGTATCCGTATCCTCGACACTCCAAGCGCTGTGTGCTGCCACAGCGCTTGTTCGATTGTTTCCCATTTACTCTCGTCGCATGCGATCATGAGCACAACCTCGGAAGTGATGGGGCGGATATAACCGTCATTGCTCCGCAGTTTCTTGCGAACCATCGCATACTTGATGAGCAATCCGAGCGATATGCCGCCGATCGCTCCGGTCAGACCGCACAGGATCGGTCCCCAAGGCAGAACGTAGCCGTAGATCGCGCCGAGCAGCATGAATACCGTGCCGAGCACCGCCGCCAGCTCCAGCATGGAGAAGCCGTCCGAGCCGTGAATCGAATCGAAGAGCCGCTGCGGCGCTTCGCGCTTGTCAAGCGGTACGGCCAAAATATTCGTCCTGGCGACGCCGCGCTGCTCCAGAGCGGTTATGGCTAGCTCGAGCACGACGGATTGTTCGAATGTTGCGATTACGTACATCAGTTCACCATTCCCGGACCGGCATTGGAAATTCCTTGCTCTGGTAATGCTGTTTCAAAAATTGGACCTGCTCCAGCTCGAACAGCTTGTTCTGTTCGACGACGGAGAGGTAGGCATCGTAAGCGAAAAACAGGTACATGGAAGGGAGGTACATGGCCCACTGCATATCCAGCGTACGAATGCCGCCGGCAATTTCACCCAAGGCTGCATATTGAAAGCTCATCGGAAGGCGGGATAGTGCGGTGACCGCAATTGTGGCGCCCAGCACGAAGAAGCCCGAAATGATCTTGTGAGCGTACAAGTGACCGGTGCCGGGTGCGAGCAAGGACCAGATGAGCGCTGTCGCCGGCTTTTTCTTACTCAGAAAATTGATGTCCCAAGACGACAGGCGGGTATTTGGAATGTCGGCATTTTCGTGTTGGGCCAGTTGATATTGTTTGTTCAAATCGACGGTCAAACGATAGCTGTCCCAGATGTTGAACAAGTACAAGCTGACGTAGAGAATCAACCAATCTGCGTTCAATATGGATTTGGCTTGATCGAATCGGCCGAGCAAGGAATACATGATGCCGAGGTTCACGTGTGCTTTCGTATTGATGAACACTTCCCATCCGATGAGGGTAAAAGCGGGCAAATATCGATCAAGCAGCAGATAGCCGAACCCCGGGAAGGAAAACGCGAAGAAGGCGGCCATCCAGGGATTCCGGGGTTGCATGCAGGTAAGGCCGAGCGGACTCATATGCGCGACGGACCGTCTGCCGGGAGGCGGGGACTGCATGATCGATTCCTCCTTTGCGTTCATGCCTCTAGTATTTGCCGGAATCAGGATTTTACACGTTCAAATTCCATTTATACCCATATCAGCAATTTTCGACGCGTTTCGGGTGAAATGCTTTATGGCGGAGAGATTTCGAACTATAATAGGGAAGAAAGCCGATAGGGATTTCAAGATAAGATCAGGAGGAACTTTTCCATGAGCATTCGCAAGGCGATCATCCCAGCGGCCGGTCTCGGCACGAGATTCCTGCCCGCGACAAAGGCGATGCCCAAGGAGATGCTGCCGATCATCGATAAGCCGGCGATCCAATATATCGTGGAAGAGGCGGTCGCTTCCGGCATTGAGGACATTATCATCGTGACGGGCAAGGGCAAACGGGCGATCGAGGACCATTTTGACAGCTACTATGAACTGGAACAAATCTTGGGTCGGCAAGGCAAAGTGGAAATGCTGTCCGAGGTGCGCAAGGCGACGGAGTTGACCGACATCCACTACATTCGGCAGAAGGAGCCCAAAGGGCTCGGCCATGCGATCTGGTGCGCGCGCAAGTTCATCGGCAACGAGCCGTTCGCGGTGCTGCTCGGCGACGATATCGTGCAGTCGGAGGTGCCGTGCCTGAAGCAAATGATGGATGTGTACGACCAGGTGCATGGCGCGGTGTTGGCCGTCAAGGAAGTGCCGTCGGATGAAGTGAAGCGTTACGGCATCGTGGATCCGGAAGCGGATGGCGGCGTTGCCGGCAATCGGGTGCTGAAGGTGCGCGGCTTGGTGGAGAAACCGTCTCCGGAGGCTGCGCCGTCCAACGTGGCCATCATGGGCAGGTATATTCTGACGCCGGCCATCTTCGATCTGCTTGAGACGCAGGATACGGGAGCAGGCGGCGAAATTCAGCTGACGGACGCGATTTCGCGGCTGCTGCTGGACGAGCCGGTATACGGGTATCATTTCGAAGGCGCTCGTTACGATACGGGGGAGAAGCTGGGCTATCTCAAGACGATCATCGACTTCGCGCTGGAGCGGCCGGACCTGCAGGATGAGCTGCGCAAGTATTTGACGGAGAAGTTGAGGGAGAGATAGACTGATAAGTAAACGATGCGCGGAGGCTGTATGGTTTCTTCTTTCTATCGCGAATGGCGGCATGTGTTCAAGCTTGATCCCGAACGGGAAATCGAGAACCGGGCGTTGGAGGCAATATGCCGGTCCGGCACCGATGCGATCCTGGTCGGGGGGTCGACCGGCATCACGTACGACAATACGGCGGACCTGCTCGCGCGGGTGCGCCGCTATGCGTTGCCGTGCGCGGTGGAGCTGTCCAGCCCGGAGGCCGGCGTGCCGGGATTCGACGGGTACTTCGTTCCCATCGTGCTGAACAGCAGACGGCGGGAGTGGCTGGTCGGCCACCATGCCGCCGCCTTGAAGGAATTCGGCCATCTGCTGCCATGGGAGACGGTCATCGGCGAGGCTTATCTGGTGCTGAATCCCGATTCCGCCGTGGCGCGGTTGACGGAGGCGGAGGCGGCGCTGGACGAAGAAGATGCGCTGGCTTACAGCCAGGTCGCGGACCGGTTGTGGCGGGCTCCCGTGCTGTACGTGGAATACAGCGGAACGTTTGGCAGCATGCCGCTCGTTCGGCGCATCAGGGGCGGTCTGCGGCAGGCGCACCTCTTCTACGGCGGCGGCATCGACGGCCCGGACAAGGCCAGGGAGGCGGCGGGAGCGGCGCATACGGTCGTTGTCGGCAACGTGATTTACGAAGATCTGGATGCGGCGCTCGCGACCGTTCATGCCGTGAAAGATCAATAGGGTAAAGGAGTTGTTATGATGTTTTTCGAGCAGGTTCCACCTTCCGAACAACTTGACATAGACGCGGCGATCGGCAGATTGAATCCGAGACAGCGGGAAGCGGCGACGGCCGTGGAAGGCCCGCTGCTCATCATGGCGGGAGCGGGCAGCGGCAAGACGCGCGTGCTGACGCACCGGATCGCCTATCTGATCGCCAAGCGGGTGGCGGCGCCGTGGAGCATTCTGGCGATCACGTTCACCAACAAGGCGGCGCGGGAGATGCAGGAGCGGGTATCCAAGCTGGTCGGACAGGGCGGGCGCGATATCTGGGTCAGCACGTTCCACTCGATGTGCGTGCGCATCCTGCGCAAAGACATCGAGAGGATCGGATACGGCTCGAACTTCACGATTCTGGATTCGGCCGATCAATTGTCCGTGATCCGCAACGTGATGAAGGAACAGAACCTGGACGTGAAGAAGTTCGAACCGAAGGCCATTCAGGCATCCATCAGCAACGCGAAGAACGAACTGCTGTCGCCGGAGCAGTACGAACAGCGGCAAGGGGACTATTTTCAGACGATCGCAGCGAAAGTGTACAAGCAGTATCAACGAAGGCTCAAAAGCAACAACGCCCTCGATTTCGACGATCTCATCATGCAGACGATCCAGCTTTTTCGGGACGTTCCGGACGTGCTGGCGTTCTATCAGAACAAGTTCCGCTATATTCACGTAGACGAGTACCAGGACACGAACCGCGCGCAGTACATGCTGTGCCGGCTGCTGGCGGACAAGCATCACAACATCTGCGTCGTCGGCGACAGCGATCAGTCGATCTATCGGTGGCGGGGCGCGGACATCACGAACATCCTGAATTTCGAGAAGGATTATCCCGAAGCGAAGACAGTGCTGCTGGAGCAGAATTACCGTTCGACTTCGACGATTCTCGACGCGGCCAATTCCGTCATCAAGAACAACCTGGGGCGCAAGGCGAAAAATCTGTGGACGGACAAGGACAGCGGGGATAAAATCGTCGTCTATCGCGGAGATTCGGAGCATGAGGAAGGGTACTTCGTCGCCGGGGAAATTCGCAAGAACCGCCAGCAGAAGCGCCGCTACGGCGATCACGCCATTCTGTACCGGACGAACGCGCAGTCGCGGGTCATCGAGGAAATTTTGATCAAGTCGGAAATTCCGTACCAGATCGTCGGCGGCATCCGATTCTACGAACGCAAGGAAATCAAGGATATTTTGGCGTATCTGCGGCTTGTGTCCAATCCGGACGACGACATCAGCCTGCTGCGGATCGTCAATGTGCCGAAGCGCGGCATAGGCGATACGACGATGGACCGGATTCAGGAGGAAGCGCAGCGGCTCGGTATCTCGATCTACCGGCTGCTCGGCGAGAGTCTGCATGAACTCGATATCACTTCGCGCGCGCGCGCGGCATTGTACGAGTTCCGCGACCTGGTCGGCAATCTCAGCGCGATGCTGGAGTATTTGTCGGTGACCGAATTGACGGAGAAAATGCTGGAGATGACGCAGTACCGGCTGGAGCTGCAGCGGGAGAATACGATCGAATCGCAATCCCGGCTCGAGAACATCGACGAATTCCTGTCGGTGACGCAAGAGTTCGAGAAGCGCAACGAGGACAAGTCGCTGGTCGCGTTCTTGACCGATCTGGCGCTGATCGCGGATATCGATTCGATGAACAATGCAGAAGACGAGGACGCCTCGGATGCGGTCGTGCTCATGACGATGCACAGCGCCAAGGGGCTGGAGTTTCCCGTCGTGTTCATCGTCGGCATGGAGGAAGGCGTCTTCCCGGGCAACCGGGCATTGCAGGACAACGACGAGATGGAGGAAGAGCGGCGGCTCGCCTATGTCGGGATCACGCGGGCAGAGCTTAAGCTGTACCTCACGTGTGCCGGCAGCAGGCTGCTGTACGGGCGAACGAACAGCAACATGCCTTCACGGTTCTTGAACGAGATACCGGAGGAGCTCAAGGACACTTCGATGGTACGGGGCGGCGGGCGGTATGGCGCCTCCGGGTTCGGCTACGGCAGCAGGCAGGCGGGCAGCGGCTACGGCTCTGCGGGAAGGCAGCCGGGCAGCGGCAGCGGGAGTTATGACAGTGCCGCGCCGCGTGCAGGCTTCGGTGCGCGGCCGGTTGCCGGAGCCGGCGGCGGGGGGCTCGCGGGCGCAAGCGCGTCATCGGCTGCGTCGCCCGCCGCGAAGCCGGCCGGCAGCGGCGAAGGGCTGAGCGTAGCGGCCGGAGACAAGGTACAGCATGCCAAGTGGGGCGTCGGCACCGTCGTCGCCGTGAAGGGCAGCGGCAACGATACCGAGCTGACGATCGCATTCCCGGCGCCGACCGGCGTGAAGCGGCTGCTCGCGGCGTTCGCGCCGGTGTCGAAGGTGTAAGGAGAAGGCTGATAGGAATAGCGGCCCGTCACGGGGTCGCTTTCCTGTTATAAGTGGTTGATTGAGGGGAATAGACGCCCAAGTCGTCTAAACGGTGGTTAGCGGCGGGTTGGTCGGGGGAAATAGACGCCGTGGAGACTGTCGATTAATTGTGGATCGGGCAAAACAATCTATGTAGGCAGAGGCGGCAGTGTAACGGAACCCAGGAGTCTTAATCGGCAATAAAGGGTGTTTTGGAAAAGCTAACGGAACGGTAGGCTCTTATCAACGACAAACGTGGCTAAAATCACTGTAAAACCGCGGAATAGCGGTGCTGAGTTCCGTTAAAATCCAGAGCGAAACCTTCTTCACCGGATAACGTCTCTGTGTTCCGTCTACTTTCCATCACGAATGACCCCCTGCTTAGATGTATATACTCAGTATATACGTCTAAGCAGGGGGTATGATACAATGGATGTAAATTTACGGAAAAGGCTGGTGTATATGGCGACGGCGACGATCCGCAAGTGGGGCAACAGTCTGGCCATTCGAATTCCTAACGAAGTAATTAGTCGAGCCAAGCTTGATGAAGGAATCGAAATGGAACTATTGGTTAACGATGCTAATGAGCTTCTTCTGCGCCCGGCGTATCCTGATTCAGACGACCAAGTAGCCCTGCGGCAGCATTTTCTGAAATTGCGTTCACAGTGCAAGCCGGACAGGGAGCCGCATCAAGAAGCCTTTGGAATGCCAATGGGAGATGAAAATATATAATGGCGATCACGGGCAGCGTGCAAAGGGGAAGTGTAGTGTGGATGCGGCTGCATCCGCAAGCCGGCAACGAACGATCCGGCTTTCGCCCGGCCATTGTATTGTCGGATGGACTGATCGATCCCTTCCATTCCTTCTTTGCATTCGTTGTTCCGGTAACGAATCAAGTGAAGGGGTACCCTTTTGAAGTTGCAGTTCCGGCAGGAATCGCAACTTCCGGGACCGGAACGCCGCAGACAGAATTAACTGGTGTTGTGTTGACAGATCAGGGCAAGTCACTTGACCTTCATGCCAGAGATGCCGAAGTCGTCGGTCAAATCGATCCTTCATCTACCTTCTACAAACACGTAGTTACGAATGTCAGATCGATTCTTGCTTAGTACGTCGGGAAATGACAAGAAGGGGTTGCGAGTAAAGATGACGATGCCTATGGACCGCATGCGGGAACTGGTGGCGGAATTGAATCGCTACAGCCGCCAATATTACACCGAGGATAGCCCTACGATCAGCGACAAAGAGTACGACGAATTGTACGACGAACTGGCGCGGCTGGAAGCGGAAACCGGCGCCGTATTGCCCGATTCCCCCACGCACAGGGTCGGCGGCGATATCCTCAAAGGATTCGAGCCGCACCGCCATCTGGCCCGCCTGTGGAGTCTCGACAAGGCCCAGAACATGGACGATCTCACGGCATGGGCGGCACGCGTGCAGCGGTTGATCGCCGACTATAATACGAAGAATCCGGATCAGCCGCTGCCGGAGCCGGAATTCGTGCTGGAAATGAAGTTCGACGGGCTTACGCTTAACCTTACATACGAGAATGGACACTTGGTGCAGGCGGCGACACGCGGCAACGGCGAGGTTGGCGAAGGTATTCTCGCCCAGCTCCGCACGATTCGGTCGGTGCCGCTGTCCATCGATTTCACGGGCGGCAGGATTGAAGTGCAGGGCGAAGGCATCATGCGTCTGTCGGTGCTGCATGCCTACAACGAGACGGCTGCCGAACCGCTCAAGAATGCCCGCAATGCTGCGGCCGGCGCGCTTCGCAATCAGGACCCGCGCATTACCGCTTCGCGCAAGCTGGATGCGTTCTTCTATAACGTAGGGTTTGCGGACGGCATCGTATTCGCCAATCACCGCGAAATGCTGGCGTTTCTGCGCAGCAACGGATTCCCTGTGAACCCGTATGAGAAATACTTCTCCTCCATTCAAGAGCTGGAGACAGAGCTTGAACGGATCGCAACGGAGCGGGCCAGTCTCGACTATCTGATCGACGGCGCGGTCGTCAAGGTTGTCGACATGCGCACGCGTGACGCGCTTGGCTACACGGACAAGTTTCCGCGCTGGGCCGTCGCCTACAAGTTCGAAGCTGAGGAAACGACGACCGTGCTGGAGTCCGTGTCTTGGGAAGTCGGCCGGACGGGCAAAATTACGCCGCTCGCACGCGTGGCTGCGGTGGAGCTTGCCGGTGTTACCGTGCAGAATTGTACGCTGAACAATATCGGCGATATCGAGCGCAAGAACCTGCTGCATGCGCTCGGCACCCGCGTTTTTATCCGCCGATCGAATGATGTCATCCCGGAGATTCTGGGCAAGGCGGACGAAGAGGAAGGCGGCGCGATCGAAGCGCCTGCAGTATGCCCGGGCTGCGGCTCGCCGCTGGAGATGCGCGGCGCGCACCTGTTCTGCAACAACAAGCTTGGCTGCAAGCCGCAGACGGTCGGTCGGATAACGCATTTTGCTTCCCGCGACTGCATGGACATCGAGACATTCAGCGGCAAGACGGCTGAACAGCTCTATGTAGAACTTGGCGTGCGCGATCCGGCTGATCTTTACGACTTGCAATTGGATCAGCTAACAGGACTCACGCGGTTCGGCGAGAAGAAGGCGGCGAATTTGCTGGATGCCCTGGAGAAGTCGAAGTCGCGGGAATTGGCGGCATTCTTGAACGCGCTTGGCATTCCGAACACGGGGAAAGCGACGACGAAGACGCTGGCGGAGCATTACGGAGACTTGGACAAGCTGATGGCTGCGGAGGCAGAGGAATTGATGACGCTGCCGGATGTGGGCGGCATCGTCGCGGAGAGCATCGCGGGCTTCTTCCGCGATCCGCTCATGCGGGAGAGCATTGCCCGTATGCGGGCCGCAGGCGTCAAGGCAGAGGCGACCAGGCCGGCAGCCGCGGCAGCCGACGCGAGTCATCCGCTATTCGGCAAGACCGTCGTGCTGACCGGCACGCTCAGCCGGATGGGGCGCGACGAGGCGGCCAAGCGGCTGGAAGCGCTCGGCGCGAAAGTGTCGGGCAGCGTCTCCAAGAAGACGGACCTCGTCATCGCCGGCGAGAGCGCGGGCAGCAAGCTGGCGAAGGCTCGCGATCTGGGCGTACCCGTGCTGGAGGACGAGGAAGAATTGCTTAGGCTGTTGGACATGGGCGAGTAAAGGCAACAGGATGCGCATAATACCCGGGTTGCATGTTGGCACATGCGAACTCGGGTTTTTTATCTTTTATAGAGCATGACATCTATACGTTTTGCAAGTCCTGCACAGGTGCGGCTTCGGCAACGAATGTGCGATCTTCGATCCCCCGCAATTCGATTTCCTTCTTCAGCAGTTCAATGAAATCTTCCTCGAGCTTCATTTCGACCGCATCATGATAGCATTCGATCAGTATCTCGTCATCTAATCTGATAAGCAATTGTTCCCACAGCTTCCTTTCCGGACGATCTGATTTCGATAAAATCACTGCGGCGACATTCTGCTGCTGCTGCTTCATTTCGTAAGCATTCAACAGGAGAATCCCGCCCTTCTATGAAAAAATTCCTAAGGTAATAACTGTTAAAATGGTATATGATTATAATAGCCGATTGAACTAGGAGGTTCATCCCAATTTTGGTGCGCGTTGATGCAAACTATTATTGCATTGGAATGCATGTGAACCGGGGAAATGAACGAAAACAAAAAAAGATTGCCTATTGAAATCAATAGGCAATCTATAAAACGGTGAAACCCTAAGCCCAAAAATCGTTTTTCGGTTCTTTTAACTCCTCTGACTTTGCAGAAAAAATGCTGCTCACTGCGTTCTGTTCGTGAGCGGATAAGGTGGTGCAGTTTGCGTGTGATGCCGATTCGATACTGCTGTAAAGCTTGAGCTTCTTCACTTCGATGCGCAATTCAGGAGACCAAGTCACAACCGTCATAACTGAATCACTCCTACGAAAGTATGATATTTCATAACCTATTATATTAAACTTATTAACAATGGAAAAGAGGAAATGTATGAAATTCAATCAATCAATTAAATTGACTGCAATTTTGTTCATTTCTGTCCAGATTTGGTTTGTTTATGTCATGATGAGCTATTCCTATATAGGAGCGGGTTTGAAGGAGCATAATGGTGTCTGGACGGTTGTAAGAATGGATTCCAAGTCGAATTCGGGATTAATGATAGGGGACACCGTTCTACAGGTGAATGGAATGAATACTGGCCAATTTCCATCGATTGCAAGGTGGAGAACGCTTGAGAAAGCTGAATCTATCGTAGTTTCTCGAAACGGAGAAACGTTTCAAATGGATACCCGGTCAAGTGAAAAAATTACAAGAATAGATATTCAGGCACTGGCCGGCGGAATATTTAGTCTTTTTGTTGCAATGATGCTATTTAAATGGGTAGCAAGTTCCAGGTCAGCACAATGCTTGTCTCTTCTCTTTATTATTATTGGCGCAACGTTTATGAGCTTGGTAGCTTCAATTCGGGGAGATGTGATAGGAAAAAGTATTATTTCGACGTGCCTTGTATTGTTGCCGATTGTTCTGCTGCACTTTTTCACGATCTTCTTCAAAGAAAAGGGCGGTTTGCAGCTGCCGTTTCGCTATATTCGGTATATTTATATTTGTGTACTAATAGTACCTGCCGGCTATTCGGTCGTATTTTTTGATAATAAGGCAAAGTACTACAGTTACCTTGTAAATTATTCTTTAGTTGTTCCATTTTTTATTGTAGGGGTTTTGTTGAATTTATTCCTGTTAAGCTATATTTTCTTCAAGTATCGCAAAGAAAGCAAAGATATCGCTAATATTATTAAATTGATGTGGACCTCGCTTATTATTTCATTCGCTCCGATGGTCTGTCTTTCTTTCATACCGAGAATTGTTTACGGCCATTATCTGATCGATTCATTCTACACGAGTTGGGCAGTGTTGTTGTTCCCGTTATCCTTCTCCTACTTGCTTGCATCCAAGAAACTGTACGATATCGATCTGGTTGTTCGCCGGTTCATCTTTACCACGTTGATCTCCTTTGTACCGGGAGGCGTGCTGACAGGGCTCATTGCGCTCCTGCTCCCGGGGGAAATCGGCGCCGGTCGTCTGGCGGTTGTATTCATTATCAGCGTCATTCTTCTCTCGATCACCTTGTATTCGTTCGAATATATCACAACAAAGCTGGAACGGGTCATATTTCCGAGGAAGCACCAGCTTCAGGAATCGCTCAAGATGATCGCCAGGAATCTCGGGAACATCTCCAGTTTTCGCGAGCTCAAAGATATTATACTTGTAGACATCATTGAGACGATGCAGGTATTCGGCGGGGCCATCGTGCTGCGTTATCCGGATGCAGAGGAAGAAGTGATCCGCGGAGGGGAATTCGAACAGTCTGTTTATGACTCCGATAAGGACTGGATAGAGGACCCTGCCTTCACCCGGTTTGAGATCAATCGCAATGAAGAGTACGTTTGTTATTTAATCCTGACGGAGAAGAAGGCGAATACCCAGCTTGGATTCGAAGAGACGCAGTGGCTCAAGCTCATTATCTCCTACTTATCCGTCAGCCTGGAAAATCTTCATCTTATTCGCAAGCTGACTGTCAAGCTGGAACAATTGGCGGCTAACCTGCCTCGAGAGGAGGAATCCGCCGAATTCGCCTGGTTCCGCAAGCTGATGTTCGAACTGCAAGAGAAGGAACGAGTGCGTATTGCAACCGATCTGCATGACACGACGATGCAGGACCTGTTCTTCCTTAAACGCCGCTGCACCTCCCTGCTCGAAAAATATGCGCATCCACAGCAAGCGATTGCCCAGATCAAGGGGATCATCGAATATATCGATGTCATCAACATGAATTTGCGCCAAAGCTGTTTTGAACTGCATCCGTATCTGCTTAAGGAAATCGGGTTGATCCGCACGATTCAAAAGATCGTTGATTTGGAAGCTTCTACAGCTCCTTACGAGATCAAGTTTCATGTCGGAAATACGGCTCTTATTGAACACTGCGATCTCGACTTTAAACGTCACCTCTTCCGAATGGTGCAGGAATTGATCAATAATGCGAAAAAGCATGCGGCTCCGAGAAGTGTTCGCATTGAATTTTCCGTAAGAAATTCGCGTTTGTATCTGTTCTATGAGGACGATGGGGTCGGATTCGATTCGAATGCTGACGTTTTGCGGGAAATCGGGTCTTCTCGCTCGGGGATGGAGTATATGAAGAGCAGAATATTGTCGTTGAACGGGCACTTTGAGATCGTGACAAGTAAAGGCAATGGCTTCAGATTCATGGCAGACTTTCCGCTGGCAGAAGGGAGAAATGCATCTTGAAGAAGATCAGCACGCTCGTAGTGGATGATCACCCGTTGATGGCGCAGGCGACCAAGTCGATCCTGGAGCGAATGGAACGAATCGAAGTCACAGGAATCGCGCATGACGGAAAAACGTGTCTGGAATTGGTAGAGGCAATAAATCCCGATTTAATTATGCTGGATTACCAATTGCCGGACCAATCCGGTACGCAAATACTGGAGAAAGTCAGAGAATTACTCCCGCAGGCGTTCGTTGTGGTGTTTACTGGCCTGGATGTGTCCGATCTGGTGCACCCCTTGCTGGGGTTGAGGGTGAACGGCATTATTTCGAAAGGCACTGGCGAGACGACGCTCAAACATATGATGACCTGTATACTGGATCGTCAAGTCGTGCTTCCTTATGATGATTTTTATAAAATTAAGCTGCCCGAAGCAGCGGCCATTCAGCCGTCGAACCTGTCTGAAGAGGAACTGCTGATCATGAGAATGGTGGTCAAAGGTTCAACATACGAGCAAATCGCAGAAACGATCCACGTCAGCAAGCGGTCGATCGACAATTACTTGCGCAGAATCTACGATAAACTTGGCGTTCAGAACAGGACTCAAGCCATTGAACGATTCGTGCAATCTGGGTCATACTATTCAGCGGAGTAGGTGTGCTAATGCGTTCCGGCACGGATATCACAGTGACGCAGCTAATGCTGCAATGGGTGGAGGAGCTTTTTGCGGGCAGCCATCTGAAGTCCATGCTTCAAGCGTTCATTCGGGAGAAAGCGGAAGAATCCACCATTTGGTCGGAGCTTACGCGCAATACGCATTATATGCTAGGGGGAGACTCGGCATCCATCGATAGAGCGGCAGCTATGACGGAGATGGTTATGCTGCTGTTGGACATTGTGGATGATTTGCAGGACAAGGATAATACGGAGAAGGGCTGGATGAAGTGTCCGGAAGCCGATGTGCTCAATGCGATTCTTGCTTTTCATGCGATGATGTGTGTTGAACTTCCCAAATTCGGATCATTGGAGTTGTCGGAGCGAATCGGCCGATTGCTGGCGCAAGCGATCAGCGGCCAACATACGGATGTGACGCAGGCTGTCATGACGGAAGAGGATTACATTGCAATGGTACGGCAAAAGTCGGGCTCATTGATGCAATTGGCGTGCCTGATGGGATATTCGTTAGTGGACGGATTGCCGCAAGAGACGATCGAGCGCGTGAATGAGCTTGCGGAATGCATGGGCGTCATAGCCCAGATCAGCAACGATATTCGGGATGTGCTCCGATATGACGTGAAGAACGATCTGCTGTTCAAGAAACGAACGCTGCCGATTCTGTTCATGCTGGAAGACAGCCTTGAGGAGTTCCCGGCGCTTGCACGTTATTATGAGGGGAGCATGACGGTGGAACAGTTCCTCCAGGTGAAGGCTGCTTGCATGCAGTACATCCGCGATTGCGGCTGCATCGAGTATTCTCAGGTGATTCGGAACTTGTTCGCCGACCGGGCCAAGGAGCTGTTGAATGCGATTCCCGGCGTATCCCCCTGGAAGGAACGATTCGAGAAAATGGCGATGGGAAACGCGTGACGAGGCAGCCAGTCAGAAGCGATGGCGCAATTGCTTAAACTGATAATAAATCGTGCAGCCGATGCAATAGCCGAGCAGGGCTGCCGTTGCCGCCACGAATAACATTGCCGCGAATGAATAAGCTGCAATCGTCCAACCGAGTGCGAGTGAGAGAAAAGAGAACGTCAGGAAAATGACGGCCAGCGTGTTGTTGAACCTCGTGAGCTCCGCAGCCTGCGTTTCCTTGTCCCGAGTGTTCAACCACGGCTTGGCCGCGCGGATGAATAAGTTGAATCGTCCGCTGGTGAGCAGGCCTGTAATTTGGATCAGCCAAAGAGCGGCCAAGATCCATGGTGTCAGTAGGAATGAAGCGATGACGAACAATACGATGCCGGCTTGATTGGCTTTAATGTAGGACATGGGAATCTCCATGATGATCGCCTCCGTTATTAATACCAACTTAACACATCGGAATTGATGATTCAATAGGTTGGGGCTGTCGATTCTCAGATTTGTTGATAAATATTTTTTGTGAAAGAGGACATGATTCGCCATACAGTCGACAGCTTCGTGCAGGCTTATCGCGATCAGCGATTGAGTTGTCATATTTTGGCGGTTGAGATCGGTTGCCTGCCATGGTATAGTAGATATCCGCCCGATACGAGGCGGCAGGTTTAAAAGCTTTGTTGCTGGCTCGGAAGAAGATTCGCAGGCAATTGCCGGAATTTGGCGGTTGACTTCACGAATCGAAGCTGGTAAAGTTATCTGCTGTCGGCATTTAAGCCGGTGAGCGAATCAGAAGCTTTCCTGGCCGAGTCGAAATTGCCCTTTGAAAACTGAACATCGAGCGTAATACGGAACAGTCGTCTTTGGACGACAAACCAGTTTCAAAATGAGCCATATGGCTCTTCAAGGTTGGACATTCGGCTCTCGGGATTCCCTTTGGGAACCCTGCCGCCGAAGTCCGTGGATATCGCCCGATCATCCTAGCGGATGATTCGGAATCGAATCCGTTATCGGAGAGTTTGATCCTGGCTCAGGACGAACGCTGGCGGCGTGCCTAATACATGCAAGTCGAGCGGAGTTGCCGCGCTTCCTTCGGGAAGCGCTAGACTTAGCGGCGAACGGGTGAGTAACACGTAGGCAACCTGCCCAACAGACCGGGATAACATTCGGAAACGAATGCTAATACCGGATAGACAGTTTCCTCGCATGGGGGGATTGGGAAAGGCGGCGCAAG
>Ga0206106_100153_pt1 | contig 111601 bp, 97 predicted proteins | sample 1B1ome_FD_148677 | JGI IMG/M metagenome (GOLD analysis project Ga0206106, IMG submission 148677) | Enriched microbial communities from leaf-cutter ant dump, University of Wisconsin, Madison, United States - 1B110A | ecosystem: Environmental > Terrestrial > Nest > Insects nest > Nest dump...
ATCAGGTATCCCGCGGACCAGTCGGTGCCGTTGTTGGGAAATTCAAGCTGTGCCGTCGCTACGCTATTTGCACTCCGGTCAACGATCGCAAAAGCCTTGTCAGAGGCGCTCGACCGTGACGCCCTCAGCACGAGGCGGGAATGATTGGACCCGACCAGGCGCATGGTCCCAAACGGCGTCTGATTGCTGGCCAGGGACGTTGCCCTGAATGCCACCATGATCCCCTCAAAGGCGTTTCCCGCCAGATCGCTCAACGGGTCGGTGAATAAATCCTGTGTGGCGGCAGCATTGAAAACGACGGCGGGGAGCCCGCCCGGACCGCCGGACTCGCTCCAGATCGGCTGATAGATCGCATTGGTCTGGTTGGCGTTGATCCCCCGGATGATGTCGCGCCACTGCCGTACCGGCTGGCCATGGGTGGCGAGGGTGTCGGGCAGGGTATTGAAAACATTGAGCCACGACACCCAGGCGGCATGGCACTGCGGAACATCGCGGGGATGCCATACCCGCACCGCGTGACTGTTGCCGCACCGGATCACCGCGCCGATGTCCCGGACGCTGACGGAATAACCCGCTCCATATCCGATCGGCTCACCATTGCGATACCAGATCCCGTTTGCCCGTAAAAACTCTCCGGGGAACGGAATCCCCGAAATCCGCGTCCGCGTCAAAAGCAGACGGTTAATCCCTGGTGATGGCATGAACGGCCCCTCCTCCCTGTTTGGTCTTCATCCCTTCACCTTTGCCGATGAAACCAGGTGCGAAAGTTTCCGTAGCCCGGATGCCGCCAAAACACCCGCCCCCGGGACATCCCAAAAAGGTGCGGAAGGGCGTTTCGGCATTGAGAAAAACCGATAAAGAGATGATTTTACCTGATCCGCCCCTTCGGAAACAGACGGCCCCGAATCCGCACCCCGTTTCCCCCGGGGCGCGACGGTTGACTCAACATCCTTACCCATGATTCCAGAAGCCCCAACCATCCGCACCGAACTTCAGGTGATGTTTTTCGACACCGACTGTGCCGCCGTGGTCCATAACATCGCCTACCTCCGCTTTATCGAAACGGCCCGCACCCAGTTGGCGGAAAAGCTCGGCATGTCCCTCAAATCGATGTCCGCCACGGGCCGCTACCCGGTCGTCGTCCGGACGGAGATCGACTACAAACGCCCGGGAGCCGTGGGAGATCACCTCGTCGTGCACGGATGGCTGGAAGGGGTGAAGCGGAGCCGCTTCTGGTGCGGCTTCCGGATCGAGCGTCCGAGCGATGGCACCGTGCTCGTGGAATCCCGGCAGATGCTCGCCATTGTCCAGATGCCCGAGGGCCGCGCGATCCGCCTCCCCGACGACTGGATTGCCCGGTACAAAGACCTCCCCGCCCCGGAAAGCCAACGGTAACCGCTTTTCCCCGATGCCCGCGGATACACTTCCGTTCGAATCCCCGATGCTCCCCCCGCTGGTCCTGCGCCCGCCGCTGGGGCCCCGGGTTCTGCGGGCGGTGGTCATGCTTCTGGCCGCGCTGCTGCTTCTGGGGACGACCGGGTGGAGCCTCCTTGCCAACGGGCGGGAAGGGGATATCGCCGGAGCCGCCAGCCAGGCCCTGCTGGAACGGCAATGGCTGCCGACCGCCACCGAATCCCCCGCGGGTCCGCTCACCCTCTGGCTCGTGCGCACTTCCATGAGCCTTTTGGGAAACAACGAATTCGCCGCGCGGCTGCCGGCGGCGCTCGCCATGCTCGCCGTCATCTGGTTCACCTTCCGGATCGGTGAACGCCTGCGCGACGCCTGGCACGGGTTCGTGGCCGGGATGCTCGTCCTCTGCAATCCGGGAACCTTCACCCTCGGGCGCACCCTCACCCCCGCCCCGCTGGAGGCGGCCTTCCTCGCCGCCGCCTTTTACGCCCTGCTGCGGGGGTATCAGGACCGCCGGAGCCGCCAGCAATGGTTCTTCCTGGTCTGGCTGATGGCTGCGGGGAGCTTTTTCGCAGGGGGCTGGATGGCCCCCGCCTGCCTCGCCATCACCATCCTCGCCACCATGGGATTCTACCGCAAGGCGCGGGTGCGCTTTCCCGCGCTGATCATGGCCCGCAGCGAAGTGGTCATCATCCTCTCGGGCATCGCGGCGGCCGGCCTCGGTTATTCGGGGGTTCACCTCCCCTTCCTGCCGATGGAGATCAGCCACATCGCCTGGTGGCAGCTCTGGCTTCTCTTTCCGTGGTCCCTGCTGCTCCTGCCGGGCAGCTACGCCGTGGCCGCCCGGCTGCTCCTGCGCCCCCGGCGGCCCCTGGAATGGGAGGAAGGGTTCCCGCTGCTCTGGCTGGGCACCGGCCTTGCCCTGATTTTTCTCCTCCCGGACCCGAATCTCTTCGCCTCCCTCCTCATCTGGCCCGCCTTCGCCCTCTGGGCCGCCTATCGGCTGGAGATCACCCCCCGCATCCGCCTTCTGCGCGTCATCGGCGCGGTGGCGCTCATCGCCCTGCTCTGCCTGGGGATCGCAAGCCGTTTCAAGGTCGTGGCCGTCACCCTTTTCCCGGTCATCCGGGATTCCATCAACGGCATTCCGGGATTTCTCTGGCCCGCCATCGCCTCCGTCGCCCTGATCGCCATTCTCGCCTTCATCCTGTTTGTCGGAGCGGCCCTCTGGCTCGAATACCAGCACCAGCGGCGCTTCGCCCTCATCGCCCTGCTCGCCGCCATGATTCCGACCGCCTACGCCTTCGCGGATACTTCGGCGAAGTTCGCCCCTTATTTCTCCTGCGCGGATCTCGCCCGTTCCCTCAACAGCACGAAAAGGCCGGAGCGGATCGTCGCCTTGGACGGAAGCCTTTTCTCCTTCAGCAGCCTCCGCTTTTACCTCAACCCCGCCTTCACCCTCCTCCCGGCTCCACAGGGGGAGGCGGCGGCCCGGGCGTTCTGGGCGGAGCACCACCCCTTTCTCATCACCCGAAGCTCCCGGCTTCCCGAATGGGAGGCCCGCCTTGGCACCCCCCTGCAAACCATCAGCCGCACGGGAGCCAGCGTTCTGCTCATTCCGGGAGAGACTCCCCCGCCGCCACCCGCCGGGCAACCGGCGGGTCCGTAAAAGGTAGAGCCTACTCCGCCATCGCCTGGGCCGAGAGCGCCTCGCGCGCGGCCTTCAGCACCGCTTCCGTGGTCAGTTCGGCTTCGGCCTGCCGCCCTTCGATGCAGAGAAGGAAATCGTCGAGGTAGCGGCCATCCTGCGCCGGTTCGAGAGCGATTTCGCGCGGCGCCGGATCGCCATCCTTAACGACCCGCACCTGCTTCGCCCCGTAGGACGTGGAGGCCACCCCCTCCAGCCCGTGGCAGGTGATGTTCCAGTAGACCGGGTCCGGAAAGCCAAGGCGCGCTGCCGCCAGATAGGAAAAATCCGCCAGCACCCCCACGCCGTTGCCCAGGCGGGCCATCATCTGGGCGCAATCGCCGAAATGCGGGTGCTTCTTCGCCTTCGCGTTCCAGCACCGGGCGGCCAGCACCTCCTCCACGCGATAGCCCGTGAGCCACGGCAGGAGGTCAAAAGCGTGAATGCCGATATCGTTGATCGTCCCACCGTGCGCCCCCGGTTCGAAATACCAGGCGGGCCGCACCCCGAGATTGAGCGGATGCTGGCCGGTGATGTTCACCGTCACCACCTCCCCGATCATTCTCTCGCGGATCACCTTCCGCAGGGTGATCATCGGAGCCGCGTTGCGCAGATCAAGCTGACAGCCGATCTGGAGATTCGCCTCGCGCGCGAGGCGGCCGATTTCATCCAGCTCGTCGAGCCGCGTGCAGATCGGCTTGTCACTGATGACATGCTTGCCCGCCTTGAGTGCGGCGATGATGAGTTCCCCGCGCCTGCCGTACACCTCCCCGATGGCCACCACATCACAGGGAACCTCCTGAAGCATCGCCGCGTGGGAATCGTGGGTGAGGGCGATTTCGCCTTCGGCCTCGATCACCTTTCGCGTCGTCTCATCCTCCTCGCTCAGCGCCACCACCTCGATGGAAGGGTGGGCCTTGGCGTGGGAGAGGAGCGATCGGATGTGAGCGTGGCGAAAACCGGCGAACGCGAAGCGAAGTTTCATAGGGCGATTGAATAAGCCCGAATCAATCGGCGAGTAAACACCAAACCGCCCGAATCGGAAATCCCGCGGAAAAACCTCCCTTTTCCCCCCGGCGGCCCGCCGGAATCATCTCCTTCTGCGGGAAAGCGCATCCGCCACCCGCGCGATCCCCCCGCTCTCCCCGCGGGCGCGGGGATCGCAAGGCGGGAATCAGGCCTGCCCGGCGTAGCGGGATTCGTAGGTGAAAAGCTCGCCCGGGGCAAAGAACCGCTTGAGTTCGATCGCGGCGTTTTCCGCCGAGTCCGATGCATGGGCAATGTTCACCATCACATCCACACCGAAATCGCCACGGATCGTCCCTTTCTCCGCTTTCTTCGAATCGGTCGGCCCGATCAGGGTGCGAACCCGGTCCACGGCATTCTCTCCGGCCAGGGCAAGCGCAATCACGGGGGTCGATTGCATAAAGGTCACGATTTCGGGAAAGAACGGCTTGTCGAGCAGATGCGAATAGTGCTCCCGGAGCAGTTCGCCGGAAAGTTCGAACATCTTGGCTCCCCGGATCTGGAAACCGGCTTCTTCAAAACGGCGAATCACTTCGCCGACACGGCCGGTCGCGATACAATCGGGTTTCAGTAAGATCAATGTGGTTTGCATGGGCCGTAGGGTTATATCCGTTCCATGGAACGAATAAAACGAATTCTTTGGTTCGGGTGAAAAATTCCGTTTCCGCCCGCCGTTCCCCCGTCCCGGGAGGTATTTTCCGGCGGGCGCTGTCGAAGCGCGATCCCGTTTGCCGATGAAATGAAGAAGGAGCCGAGCCCATTTTCCGGCTCCGGCAACGGATCGTTGCGCTTCTTCCCTCCCCCTTCATCCCTTCCGTCAGTCCGCCTTCCTTCTTTAAGCGAATCGCGATTTCCACTGATCCCCGCCGCCTGCCGCCTGCCGCCTGCCGCCTGCCGCCGTTCCCGCAAGCTCACCCGTCAGCCTCCCTGCTCCCCGGTTCCCGCGCCGCCCGCCACGGGAAGAGTGCATTCCTCCCCCGTTTCATCCCAAAACACAAAACCCCGCCTCCGATGAAGGAAGCGGGGTTTTGTTTAAGGTTCAAATCGGCTGATCGCCGAGCGGGAATCGCTTAGAACGCGACCCGGAATCCGCCGTTGACGGAGTGCGAGTCGTAGTTCTTGCGGCCCAGCTCACCGGTGTAGTAAGCGAAGACCGACACCGAGGAGTTGAACTCCACGGAAGCACCGGCGTCGAGCACGAGGCTGTCGCGGCCGAGGTCCGGTCCGTCCACCGTGTAGTGCTTGGAGGCACCCACGAAGCGGGCGTCGATCGAAGCGGCGGAATCGAGGTACTCGTGCTTCCACTGAGCGCGGACTTCCGGCTTGATCACCACGCTGCCGGCGTTGATCGCGTAGGCAACCTTCAGACCGAGCAGCGAGCGGAGGGACTCGTAGTGCTGGGACTGGAAGTGCTGGGGCGCGTCGGAGTTGGTTTCGTCAAACGAGTTGAGGCCGATGTAGGTGTACTGGAACGACCCGACAGGTCCGACGGTCAGGCCGCCGGTCTGGAAGTCGTAGCCACCACCGAGGAGGGCGTTGAACTCGCCGCCATCCGTGTCGCCGTGGGCTTTGCCACCCAGGGTCTCACGACGGCTGCGGTAGGAGTTGTAGCCACCGCCAACCGCGGCATTCACATAAGCGCCACCACCGAAGGCGGTCGCGTAGACGCCGCCACGGCCACCGTCCACGTCGAGGCTGCCGTCACCGGGAAGCTTGGTGGAGGTGTTGGTGTAGCCGGCGTTCACACCGACCACGAGGTTTTCGCTCACGCGATAGTCGGCGCCGAGGGTGAACCCGGCGGAGCGGAAGCTGAACCCGCGGCTGTTGCCGGTGTTCTCCACGTCGGCCCATTCACCGGTGCCGGTGGCGAAGAAGCCCCAGCGGCTCTGCTCGATGACCGGAGCGACCACTTCCTTGCTGACGATCGTGCCGCCATCCCATCCGGCGAGGGTAAGCCCGTCGGCGGTGTTGGCGATCGGAGCGCCGTCGTAGTTGATGGTGCCGCGGTTGTTGCTCAGGGCGAGACCGTTCGTGCTGAACCCGTAGGAACCGGCACGGACGTCATCGAGACGGCGCTCGATGTTCACGTTCTGGATCTGCGAGGTGGCAACACCGATGGTGAAGATCGAGGTCAGGCTCTCGGGCGAGAGGAGGTCGATCAGGCCGGGGACGTTGCTCCGGTCGGTGTAGTTGAGGTGATCGAACACACGCTGGATTTCGCCACGGGCGGAAGCGTGATCAAGAGCCTTGGCCACCTGCTTCTGGTTGTGGGTCAGCCCCTGGAGGCTGCTGAACGGAATCTGCTCAACACGCAGCACCACATGGTTGTTGTAGTAGTGCGGGTGGAGGCGCAGCATCGTGTGGTCGAGGCTGGAGCGGACGCGGCGGAAGCGGCCCACCACGCCACCGTCAGCTTCGATGATCGTGTAGCGGTTTCCGACGATCGGCTTGTAACCGTCGATCGTGCGGACCAGGAGGCGGCCACCGAGATCGGCAACACCGTCCACACTGAGGTGATCGTAACCGAAGCCACGGCGGGAGTCGCTGCGGAGAGCGATGCCGAGGTTGCCGGTGGCCGTCTGGGTGTAGTCACCGGCCACGTTGAGGGTTCCCACGCGGGTAAGGAGGGAACCGGGGCTCACGAGCGAGTGGTTGAAGACGTTGCCGAAGACCGTGCCGCTGCCGACGAGAACACCGAATTCACCGTTGGGGATGTCGTTGGTGACAACCACATTGGCGAAGGCGTTGCCGTCAAGGGCGAGGACACCGTCGGTCACGGCGATCGTGCCGATACCGTTGATCCCGGCGAGGTCGATGTTGCCGGTCACTTCCCAGATGCCGTCGCCGTCCTTGATCACGGTGCCACCGGTGGCGGTGGAGCCGTCAACCCCGAGGAGGTTTCCGGAGAAGATCGAGTCGCTCAGGCCGGTGATCAGCGTGCCGCCGCCAATGACGACATTACCGCTGCCGGAAAGCGAGTCGATCGCCTGGACGGTGTTCTGTCCGGGAAGGGTTCCCCGGGTGTCAAAGGTGCCGTTTTCGCCAACCCAGACGTTCCCCGCCACGAGGTTGTCCTCGGCAACCTGAAGCGTGCCGGTGTAAACATCAACGTTGTTGAGGAGCGTGTCCACGTTGGTGAGCGTGGTGACGCCGGTGGCTTCGTGGATGAAGAGACCCGGGCCGGTGATGACGCCGGAGATTTCCACGTCGCCGGGGTTCGTGCTGTTGTCGGAGACGCTGACGATGCCGAAGTTCTCCACGTCGCGGCTGAAGTCGGAGCCGTCCTGGAGGCTCACTTCGAGTTCACCGAGGATGCCGACGAAAGCGGGGTCCGCCCCGTTGCCGAGCGAGTTGACGCCACGGATGCGGAGGACGCCGTTGAGGATGTCGACGTCGCCGGTGAAGCTGTTCGAGTTGTGAAGCACAACCGTGCCTTCGGTGGTCTTGACGAGGTTGCCACCGCCGGCCAGAAGGCCGCTGCCGGCAACGGCGCCGGAACGGAGGTCGAAATCCTGCCCGGCGGGTACCGTGATGATATCACCGACACCGTCGCGGCGGATTTCAGTATCGTTGCTGAGGATGATGCCATTAGTCGCGTTGACCGGCGAGGTGATGTCCACGACACCGCCGGTGTCGTACGTGATCTGTGCGAGAGACGCCCCCGTCATCATCGCCGAGGCGATGACAGCCGCAGAAAGCGTCCGCTCGAACGTGCGTCCGGACCGGAGATTCTTGATTCGTTGATTAAGACGTGTGCTTTTTTTCATGTTCAGAGTTTATTCCCTTGGTTTGTGTGCGGTTTAGTCTCTCGCGGAGATTTTGGCGATGTTTCCCGTTTTCGATTGAATTGTCTACAACAATTTCAGCGGGCAACCACGCAAAAGGCAGGATTGTCAGAAAAACTTGAGTCGCTTTGCTTGGGTCGTTTTGAAAAAAATCGAATCCGGGTTGGAGCCGGTCCATCCGGCATCGGGCGGGACGTTCAGCGGGATAGGGACAAAAGGGATCGGGGAAGCGTACGGGGTGGTTTTCAAACCGGCTTAAAGGCCGTAAAACCCCGGCTTATAGGGCATGACCTCTCGGTAGCGCAAGGGTTTTTTTGGAAAAACAAACGGAAATCGGTTCATTTTTTAACTTCCCCGATTCGTATCCCGACCGGCTTCCGGCTGTGAGGCGACGAATTTTCCGGGGTTGAGGATGCCGTGCGGATCGAGGGCGGCCTTGAGGGCGGCGTGCACCTCGCGGTTCACCGGGCTGGTCGCCCCGGGCCACCAGCGCTTCTTGGCGATGCCGATCCCGTGCTCGCCGGTGATCGCCCCGCCCCAGTCGAGAACCTGGGCGAAAAGCTCGTCGAGCGCGATTTCCATGCGGGCGCGCACTTCGGGGCGGTCGTAATCGGCGGCCATCAGGTTGGTGTGGATGTTGCCGTCGCCCGCGTGGCCGAAACAGGCGACCGGAAAGCCGTGGCGTTCCCGCAACCCGGCGGCGAACCGGGCCAGATCAACCAGCCGCCCGCGCGGGACCACGATGTCTTCGTTGAGCTTCGTGAGCCCCGTCGATTTGAGCGACTGGGAAAACTGCCGCCGCAGCGCCCAGAGCGTTTCGCAGGCCTCCTCTCCCTGAGCCGTCTCGCAGGTGAGCGCGCCGAGGCCCCGGACGAGCCGCTCCAGCGCCGCCGTCTCCCCGGCGACGGAGTCCGGCTGGCCGTCGAGGTCGATGAGGAGATGCCCCTCCCCGGCGGGGATGTGGGCCTCCCCTAGGAATTCGCGCGCGGCCTGAAGCGTGAAGGCATCGGCGATCTCCAGCGCCGCGGGAAGATACCCCGCCCCGAGCACCTTCTGCACGGCATCCGCCGCCTGCGCAAACGTGGCGAAACTGGCCGAGAGCGTCGCCCGGGCGGGCGGCAGGGGGATCAGGCGCAGGGTGGCCTCCGTCACCACGCCGAGCAACCCTTCGGAGCCGACAAAGAGCCCCACCAGATCAAACCCGGTCTTGTTCTTGTGCGTGCGCCCGCCCGCGCGGAGGATATCGCCGTTGGCGAGCACCACTTCGAGCCCGAGGACGTAGTGGCGCGTCACCCCGTATTTCAGGCAGCGCGGCCCCCCGGCGTTGGTGGCGATGTTCCCGCCGATGGAGCATTCCTTGAGGCTCGCCGGGTCCGGCGGATAATAGAGATTCCGCGCGCGCACCGCCGCCTGAAGCTCGCCGGTGATCACCCCGGGCTCCACCACCGCGACGCCATCGGCCGCGTGAATCTCCCGGATGCGCGTCATGCGGGCCAGCGAAAGGGCGATCCCCCCCTGCGCCGGAACGCATCCGCCCACATAGCCGACCCCCGCCCCCCGCGGCGTCACGGGAATGCGCCGCTCGTGGGCGAAGCGGAGGATCGCGCTCACCTCCCGCGTGGTGCGCGGAAAGGCGACCAGATCGGGCTCCCGGCTGGCAAACCATTTGTCCCGCGCATGAAGGGCGAGCTGCGCCGCTTCGTCGCTCACCACGCCGGGGCCGACGACGGCTTCGAGTTCTTCTTTGAGTCTCATCAATGTTCTCCTCTATCTCTACCACTCCCCCCGGAAGGGAGGTTCCCGGTCGCCCGGAGAATCCCCGCCGCCTTGTGCAGCGTCTCGTTCCATTCGTGCGCCGGGTCGGAATCGGTCACGATCCCCGCGCCGACATGGAAATGCGCCTCCCCCTTTTCCAGGATCAGCGTGCGGATCACGATATTGAAACGCGCCTCCGAGTTAAAGCCGAAATAGCCGACACTCCCGGTATAGAGGCCGCGGGGAACGCTTTCGAGTTCCGCAATGATCTCCATCGCCCGCTTTTTCGGAGCGCCGGTGATCGATCCCCCCGGGAAACAGGCGCGCAACGCCGTCACCGGGTCCACTTCGGGCCGCAGCCGCCCTTCCACCGTCGAAACCAGGTGGAAAACCTGCTCGTACGCTTCGAGTTGCAGCATCTCCCGCACGGCCACCGACCCGTAGCGGCAGACGCGCCCCAGATCGTTGCGTTCCAGATCGGTGATCATGATAAGCTCCGCGTTTTCCTTCGGGGATTCCCGCAACTCGCGCGCGCTCCGCGCATCGGCGGCGGCATCCGCGAACCGGGGGCGGGTTCCCTTGATCGGGCGGGTGCAGATCCGCCCCCCGCTGATGGCCAGAAAAAGCTCGGGCGAGGAGGAAAGCACCGTGCGCCCCTCCAGCGCCAGATACGCCGCGTATGGCGCGGGCGAAACCTGCCGCAGCCTCTCATATAGACGGAAAACAGGGGCCGCCTCCCCTCCCCCAGCCCACGGCGCGGAAAGCCGGTGCGTCAGGTTCACCTGATAGATATCCCCGCGGGCGATCGCCTCCTGCACGCGGCGCACCCGCTCCATGAACTCCCCGCGGGTCATCTCGTGGCGAAAGGGCGGGAGCCGCACCGGCCCGTCCGCCGGAGGGGTGGCCGCCATCGCCTCCTCCAGCCCGCCGAGCGAATACCATTGCCCGGGCTCCCCGGGGCGGCGCGGGTGCCGGTAGGCCAGCAGCCGTTCATAGAAAGCGAAAAGAAAGCTTCCGTCGTACTCCACCCACCCGGCGGCGATCCCGGGCGGGATATCCCCCTCCCACCCCGGCTGCCGACGCCGGGCGAGAGCCTCCCGCAGCCGCTCCCACTCCCGCTCCGTCCGCCCGCGCAACAGCGCCACCGGCTCCGCCGCCACCAGCGAGAGGGGGCCGCGCGGGTCCGGACCGGGAAAAAGCGGGGGCGGCGGGATGGCGGCGTCGAAAAAAACCATCCCCCGAAGATGGGCGCAACGGGCGGCCACCTCCGCCGGGGTCAGTTCAAGGTGGATCGGGATCAACGGTGAAGGCAGCGCCATCGCCCCAACATCGTGACGAGACTTCTTTTCAAATCAACCGATTTCTGCCATCACTAGCGCCTGACGCCATGAAAACCGCCTCCTTCCTCGCCGCCGCCCTCGCCCTGAGCCTGGGAATGGCCACCGCAGCCGAAACCAGCCCGGACCCTGCCGCCGCAGCCACCGGCGAGGCGGCAGCCTCCGGCGAAGTGATCACGACGGAAACCGTCGATGGCGAGGAAGTCGTGCCGGATTCCATCCCGATCCCCACGGACGGAGCCGAGTTCGCTCCCGGCGTGGTGGACGAGCCGCTGCCGCTCATCCCGGAGTTTCCCTCCGGAGACCGTGGCGGCTTCGGCCCGGCCCCGGGCGGGGAACTCCGCCCGGAACGCGCCCCGCAGTTGCGCCAGGCGATCCGCATCCGCGAGCTTCGCACCCTCGTCCTCGAAGACCCCGCCGTCGCCGAACAATGGGCGCTGGCCGAAAAGGCGAAAACCTACGAAGGCCGCCGCACCGCCCTGCGCAATTACTACACCCTGATCGCAAAGAAAACCATCGAGCGCGACGCATCGCTGAAGGAACCGGTCAACGAACGCCTCAAGAGGCAACTCCGCTCCCTGGAACAGCGCCACGTCCGCCCGAGCACGCTGATCGAGCCGATCGCCCCCGTCCCCGGCAGCACGCAGCGCACCGAAGGGAACGGCTGACCGCCCGTGGCCATGGCACCCATTGTCGGCATTGATCTCGGCACCACCAACTCGCTCATCGGCGTCATGGACGCCGGGTTCCCCGTGCTGCTGGCCGATCGCGACGGCGAACGGCTCACCCCCTCCGTCGTCCACTACCCGGCCGGGGGCGGCGCGCCGCTCGTCGGTCGCCCCGCCGCCCGGATGCGCGCGCTGGAGCCCGCCCGCACGTTCTACTCCGTCAAGCGCTTCATGGGCCGCCGTGCCGGGGAAGAGGCGGAGGAGGGCGTCCCCTACGCCGTAAGCGGCGCTCCCGGCGCTCCCGGCGCTCCCGTCCGCCTGGTCGTTCCGGATACCCCGCCCCGTCATCTCAGCCCGGAGGCCGTCTGCGCGGAAATCCTCACCCGCCTGCGGGAAACCGCCGCCCGGGCGCTGGAGAGCGAAATCACCGCCGCCGTCATCACCGTCCCCGCCTACTTCAACGACGCCCAGCGCAACGCCACCAAAAAGGCCGGGGAACTCGCCGGGCTCACCGTCGAGCGGATCATCAACGAGCCGACCGCCGCCGCGCTCGCCTACGGGCTCGACAAACTCGGCGAGCACGCGCGGATCGCCGTCTTCGACCTCGGCGGCGGCACCTTCGACATCTCCGTCCTGGAACTCAGCGGCGGCGTTTTCGAAGTCCTCTCCACCAACGGCAACACCCGGCTCGGCGGGGACGACATCGACGCCGCGCTGGAGGCCCACCTGAGCGCCGAAGCGCTCGCCCGGCTCGGCCCCCTCCCCCCGGAAGCCGCCACCCGCCTGCGCGAAGCGGCCATCGCCGCCAAGCACACCCTCTCCGGGGCCGATACCGCCACCGTGGAACTCCCCTTCCTGAGCGGGGAAGCGAGCTTCAGCCACACCCTCACGCGCGAAACCCTCGAACGCCTCGCCCGGCCCATTCTGGAGCGGACCCGCAGCCACTGCCTGCGCGCGCTGGCGGATGCCGGGGTCGCCGCCGCGGACCTGAGCGAAGTGATCCTCGTGGGCGGGCAGACGCGGATGCCCCTCGTCCGCCGGCTGGTAGCGGAAATCTTCGCCCGCGAGCCGAACCTCTCCCAGAACCCGGATGAAGCCGTGGCCCTCGGCGCGACGATCCAGGCGGGCATCCTCTCCGGGGCCGTTCGGAACGTCGTCCTGCTCGACGTCACCCCGCTCTCCCTGGGCATCGAGACCTTCGGCGGTCTCATGAACGTGATCATCCCGCGCAACACCACCATCCCGACCAAGGCGGGCGAAATGTTCACCAACGCCGTCGCGGGGCAGGCTTCCGTCCTCATCCGCGTCCTTCAGGGCGAGCGCGAACGGGCGGACGACAACTGGGAGCTGGGCCGTTTCGAGCTTCCCTTTGACGCGGAAGCGCGCCGCCTCGGCAAGGGGGAGGCGCGGGTGGGCGTCCAGTTCGAGATCGACGCCGACGGCATCCTCCACGTCCTCGCCCGCGACGTCAAAACCGGGAAGGAACGCCTCGTGGAGATGCGCAGCGCCATCGACGTTTCCGATGAAGCCGTGGAAACGATGATCGCCGAATCGCTCGACCACGCCTTCGAGGACATGGCCGCGCGGGTCTTCACCGAAGCCCGGCTCAAGGCGCAGGAGATGCTGCCCGCCGTGCGCAACGCGCTCGGGCAGGTGGGCGACCAGCTCGCCCCCGGGGAACGCGAACGGATTGACCGGCTCGTCGCGGAAGTGACCGCCGCCATGGAAGAGGAAAACCCGAACGCCCTCAAGAAAGCGACCGCCGCCCTCGACGCCGCCACGCAGACCCTCGCCACGCTGCTCATGGAGCGGGCCATGGAAGCCGCCCTCAAGCGGCGCGGCATGATCTGAAGCCCGGCCCGGTTTCAGCCTCCGTCACTCCCTCCGAAAGAGGGAGGCTCTGCGTACCCGCCGACTTCCAGCCCGGGATAATCCGCACCCAACGGGCGACCGGTGATTTCCACGTTTTCAAACCGGATGCCTTCCACCCGGTGTTGCGCATCGTCCCCCGCCATGCGGATCGCCGGGGTGCACGGCTCGCCGATCACCGTGATATTCCGGAAACCGATATTGCGGATCTGCCCCGGCACGGGCCGCCTCATGAACCCGTTCGCCTTCGTTTCGAGGCGGATGAGATCATAACCATCGCGCTCCGCAGTGATATGGATGACCACATTTTCAATGGCGATGGATTCCATGAGGCAATCCTCACCGGCCACAAACCCGAAGGCGGGCGAGGCCTCGTCCGCATCGCAAAACCCGGAAATTCGCGCCGGATACCCCAGAAAGAGGACTTCACAATCGTGAAGATGAACATCGCCGATCCGATCCGCGTAGGTCTCCGGGCCGACCATCAGCACCCGCGCGAGATCACTCCACAACAGGCAGTGGCGGATCGTGATCTTCTCACAGGGCCGCCGGTCATCACAATGGGCCTTGATGGAGATGTTGTCATCCTGCGTGCGGATGAAACACCCCTCGATCAATACCTCCTGACAGCTTGAGGGGTCGAGCCCGTCATCGTTGAGGTTCTTTCCCCCGCAGAGTTTGACATTGCGGATCGTCACCTTTTGGCAACCGGTCATCCGGAAGGTCCATTGCCAGGAACAGCGCAGGATAATCCCCTCCACATGGATGCCGGAGGACTCCGTAAACATCACCATATCCTTCTGCGGGCCATCCCTCCATGCCCACGGATCGCCGCAGAGAATGCCGCGCCCGATCATGCGAACGTTGGCCGCGTTTTCCACGCAGACACCCCCTTCCACAATCGCCCCGGGCGCGAGGTAAAGCGTCTCGCCCTCCGCAAGACGGATCACTCCCGCGCGATGAAGGCCGGGGCCGTAATAATGAACGCGCGGATCGTCCGCATCCGGGATCTCCGTTTCCGGCGCATCCGCGAAAAGGAGCAGGCCACCGTGGCGACCGGCCGGTTCGATCGAAAGATGCGCGGGGCCGTCGAGTTCGATCCTCAGGCGATTGCCGGTCACCGAAACAGGCCGGGACGGATGCTCCGGGCGGATGCGCACCCGGTCCAGAGGCAGGGAACTGACGATTTCCACCACCGCCGGGCTTTCGATGCTGAAATACGCGAAGGCGTAAGGAGCGTTGCCCGCCTCGCCCACCGGCGTCGGGCCATAGGGGGCATCCGGCCGGATCAGGCGGGTGCCAGGGTGTTCCCCCGCCCTTAAAATCGTGAAAGGCCACGGAGGCTGACAGCTTTTGGCCCCATAAACGTCGATTTCCCGTCCATTGACGAAAACCTGATACGTTTTGGATTGAAGCGGATCGGATGCGGATAGGCTCATGGGAAAGGCAGGCAAAAGGAGGCGTTCGGGTGAAACGGGAAAGCACGCTATCAGGGAAGGCCCGCGGCAGAAGGACGATTCGATGCGCATTGGTGCATCGCAAGCGGCAACGGTTCCCGCCCGCTCTTGCGGGAGGGGGCGCAAGCGCAAATCGCGCCGATGCTCCGTAACCGCTTTTATCATGGAAAAGCGAAGGGAACTCAAGCGGATCGGCCTCCTGATGGCCGTCCTGGCGCTGGCGGCTCCGGCCATGGCGGCCCCCCAGCGGGTGGTGATCAACAAAAGCCAGCAGATGCTCCGGGCCTACGAGGGGGACCGCCTCGTCCTCCAGACCCACGTGAGCACCGGCAAGGAAGGCAAGGAGACGCCCAACGGACGTTTCCGGGCCGGGGCGAAGTACCGGATGCACCGCTCCAGCCGTTACCATAACGCGCCGATGCCCTACAGCGTCGTCGTCAACGGCCACTACTTCATCCACGGCTACACGTCCGTGCCGAACTACCCCGCCTCCCACGGCTGCATCCGCCTGCCGCTCAACAACGGGAACCCGGCCCGCTGGTTCTATCACTGGATCAAGCCGGGGACGCCGATCTCCATCGTCGGCGACTGGCCGGGGAGCCGCTCCGGGCGGGACTCCCGCTCCCTCACCATCATGCGCGCCCGCCCGGTGCCGTGATCGCGGGCGCGAGGCCGCAAACTTGACTTCCACCCCCGGCGGGCGGAAGCTCCGGAGCCGTGACTTCCGAACCTCATTCCTGCTGTCATCATTCGGAGCACCCCGCGCCCTCTCCCGCCCGACGCCCGCGGGCCGCCTACTACTGCCCGATGTGCCCGGGAGTGGAATCGGATCGCCCGGGCCAATGCCCCGTCTGCGGGATGGCGCTGGAGCCGACGGACCCCGCCGCCGCCGCCAACGACGCGGAGCTTCGCTCCATGGAGCGGCGCCTGCGGATCGGCGCGGCGTTTGCGATCCCCGTCTTCCTACTCGCCATGGGGGGGATGATCCCGGGGCTTGACCGCGTTCCGCCCCGGCTCTCCCAGTGGCTCGAAGGGCTCCTGAGCATCCCGGTCGTCTTCTGGGCCGGGTGGCCGCTGCTTTCACGCGGGTGGCAATCACTCGTCTCCCGGCACTTCAACATGTTCTCGCTCATCCTGCTGGGGGTGGGCGCGGCGTTTCTCTACAGCGTGGCGGCGCTGCTCGTGCCGGGGTGGTTCCCGGAGAGCTTCCGGCATGGCGGCACCCTCGGGGTCTATTTCGAGGCCGCCGCCGTCATCACCGTTCTGGTCCTGCTCGGGCAGGTGCTCGAACTCAAGGCCCGCGCGCGCACCAGCGCCGCCTTGCGCGACCTGCTCGACCTCGCCCCCCGCACCGCCCGCCGCCTTTCGGGGGAAGGAGAAACCGAGGTGCCTCTGGAGGAGGTCCACCCCGGCGACCGCCTCCGCGTCCGCCCCGGGGAGAAGATCCCGGTGGACGGCGTGGTGCTCGAAGGCCGCTCCAGCGTGGATGAATCCATGCTCACGGGAGAACCGATCCCGGTTGAAAAGGAACCCGGGGCGGCGCTCACCGGCGGCACCCTCAACCAGACCGGCGGCCTCGTCATGGAAGCCCGGAAGGTCGGCGCGGAGACGCTGCTCGCCCGGATCGTGGAGATGGTCGCCCAGGCCCAGCGCAGCCGCGCGCCGATCCAGCGGGTGGCCGACACCGTGGCGGGCTGGTTCGTCCCGGCGGTGATCGCGGTCGCTTTCCTGACCTTCGTCATCTGGGGCTGGTTCGGGCCGGAACCCCGCTTCGCCCATGCCCTGCTCAACGCCGTGGCGGTGCTGATCATCGCCTGCCCGTGCGCCCTCGGGCTGGCGACGCCGATGTCGATCATGGTCGGCATCGGGCGGGGCGCGCGGCACGGCGTGCTCATCCGCGACGCCGAGGCGCTCGAACGGCTCGAAACCGTGGACGCGCTCGTCGTGGACAAAACCGGCACACTCACCGTCGGCCGCCCGGAGTTGACCCGCCTCCTCCCCTCCCCCGGCGGGTCCGAAGCCGATCTCCTGCGGATTGCCGCCGCGCTGGAAGCCCCGAGCGAACACCCGCTCGCGAGCGCCGTGCAACGCGCCGCGCAGGAGCGGGGCATCCGCCCGCCGGAAGCCGAGGGGTTCGCCTCCATCACCGGCGGCGGCGTGGAAGCCCGGGTGGAGGGGCGCGCCTGCCTGCTCGGGAGCGAGGAGCTTCTCCGCTCCCGGGGCGTGAGCGATCTCGACGCGCTCGCCCGCGAAGCCGCCCCGTTGCGCGAGAGCGGGGCCACCGTCGTCTTTCTGGCCATCGAAGGCCGGGCGGCGGGGCTGCTCGCCCTTTCCGATCCGGTCAAGCCGACCACCCCGGAAGCGATCGCCGCCCTGCACCGGCTCGGCCTGCGCCTCGTCATGCTGACCGGGGACAACGCCGCCACCGCGCGCGCCATCGCGGAGCGGCTCGGGCTCGACGAAGTGATCGCCGGAGCCGGGCCGGAGGAAAAGCGCAACCGCCTGCTCGCCCTCCGGGAAGCGGGCCACCGCATCGCCATGGCGGGCGACGGCATCAACGACGCCCCGGCGCTCGCCGTCGCGGATGTCGGCATCGCCATGGGCACCGGCACGGATATCGCGATGGAAAGCGCGGGGGTCACCCTCGTCAAAGGCGACCTGCGCGGCATCCTCACCGCCATCCGCCTCAGCCGTGCCACGCTGCGCAACATCCGGCAGAACCTCCTCTTCGCCTTCCTCTACAACGCGCTCGGCATCCCGATCGCGGCGGGCCTCCTCTACCCGGTCTTCGGCTGGCTGCTCAACCCGATGATTGCCAGCGCCGCGATGGCTCTGAGCAGCGTCTCCGTCATCGCCAACGCGCTGCGCCTGCGCCGGGTTGCCATTGCCGGTTCCCCGGACGGGAAAGCCGCCAATCAGTAAACCGGGATCCCTCCCCGGCGCATCTGCCGGGCCGATGCGCCGAAGCGTTTCTTTACCCAGGTGGAAAAATACGACTGCGAGGCAAAGCCGAGGTGGTAGGCGATCTCCTTGAGGCTCTGGCGGCTCCGGGTGATGGCCAGATGCGCGGCCTGCACCCGTTTCTTTTCCCAGTACTCCATCGGCGTTTGGCCGAGGTTCGCCATGAAAAGCCGGTTGAGCTGGCTGCGGCTCAGGCCAACCATCCGCGCGAGCATCTCCTCGCGGACCGGCTCGCGGAAGTGGCTGACGTCAATCTTCGTCAGAGCCCGGATCACGCGTTCATCGAGATGGTGAATCGGGTTCGGTTCGAGCCCCTGTGTCCGCATGGCGGCGGTGTAGGCGGCGAGCCAGTCGTACAACCGGCCCTGAGTGCGGAAATAATGGGAGGCCGATTCCTGAAGGCCCAGGAAAGCCACCGGCTGGTAGTGGGATGTCTCCTCAATCGCCATGATAAGGCGTTCCGCCGCTTCGTTAAGCTCCGGCACCTCTTGCGCCGGAATCCGCACCCCCCGGCTGCGATCAAAAAGCGGCGCCCCCGTCGGCCATTCGGCGATGAAACGGATGCTCAGCAACTGCGTGTCCTTGCTGAAGGATTGCACCGCCCCCGTGTATTCCGGAGGGAAATACCACATTCCGGCGCGGATCGTTTCCGAACTGTTGGCAAAGGTCATCGTCAGTTCACCCTGCATGAGATACCAGGCGGGGATCGGGAACCCGGTAAAATGGGTCCAGCGAAGATACACGGGAGCGCCTTGGTACGCCCAGACGACCCGGAGGTGGAGATGATGCCAGCTATCCGGCTCCAAGTCCCTTGGGGGGGCTCCGTTCATCCACTCGTCATAGCGGTTTGTCTCCCGGCAGGCAACCCCGGATGGAATGGAGGCCTATAACACCCCGGTTCGCTTGCGACGGACCCGGTAGCCCAGCCCGACCCCGGCGACAAGACCGATCATCCCGAGCGTGGAAGGCTCGGGGATCGCCGTCAGGACCACACCGACATTTCCGTCCGCCCATTGAAACTGGCCGCTCCACCCCTCATTGATGATCGTCCATGAAGCCACGCCGGGATCGGATGCCAGGCCGGTAATCAGATCCGTGTAGCTCCCCCCGGCGGCACCCGGGAGGAACGTAAACTCCACCTCCTGATTCGCGCTGAAGGTCCAGTTCCCCGATTCGCGCACCAGCGAGGAAGAGGCTCCGTCGGCTCCCAGCACCAGTTGAATCCGGGAGGTTTCGCCAAAAGTGACCGCTCCGTGAAGATCGAACGTATCCGTCGCCGTCAACCCGGCGATCAGCGTTCCATTGAGCGTGAGCCCCGTGCCCGTGGTGGCTATCCGCCCCGAGCCGCCGATCGCCGCGCCGCTGGCGACGCTCACCGCACCGGTCCCGGTCCCGGATTCAGTGGCATTGGTGAGCAGAAGCGTTCCCGCGCTCACCGTGGTATTCACGTAGTTGCTGCCGCTGGAACTCGCCAGCGTCACGGTGCCGCTGCCGACCTTCTCGACATGGATGGGATTGACGCTCGCGAACGGGCCATTGATTTTCGCGCCAATGACGCTATCCCCGGCGCCGCCGAGGGTCAGATTAACGGTGCGGTTCGTGGAGCCGCTCGGGGCGATAAATGAAACATCAATGGTAAAGAGCGAAGCGGAATGGTTGAGGATCGAGTAGGTGTAGCTCCCGGCGGTTTCGTTCACAGCGCCCAGACGCAGGTTGATCCCCGACGTCGATTCCGTGATCCGGTGTTCGCCGCCCGACCCCGATTCCACGATGATATCGTGGCGGAGCCGGAGGTTTCCCGCCAGGGTGACGGTGACGTCCTCGTCCGCATCTTCATTGAAGCGGATGCCGCCGATATTCCAGCCCGCACTGGTCACATTGACAGCGGTGGTGGTGGCGTCCGAGGCGGAAAAGACCGCGACGTCCTCCGTCTGATCGCTGGTCGTCGATGCCCCCGGAATCCCGTTGCTCCAGTTGCCCGAAGTGTTCCAGTTCGCATTGGTTCCACCTCCCTTCCAGGACGATTCGATCCCATAACAGGGAGCGCCAACCAGGCTTGAAAATCCAAGAACCGCCGAGATCAGGAGGGAGGAACGCTTTTTCATGGAGGCTCACGTTAACGTTTCCCGTCGAACTCGCGAAGGAAGGAGGTTTCCGACATCTGCTTAAATATTTTCACTATTTGCGCATCCCTCTCCTCTCCGCTCCCTCCCAAAAAAAAGCGCGGGCGCATCCCTTGCTCCGGGAGCGCCCGCGCGTCAATTTTTACCCCTTACAAAGCGGCGATCACCGCGTCGCCCATCTCCGAGGTGCCGACCCGGCGGGTGCCCTCGCTGTAGATGTCGCCGGTGCGCAGCCCCTGGTCGATCACCTTGCGAACCGCCGCATCAATCGCGTCCGCCGCAGCGGTTTCGCCGAAGGAGTAGCGGAGCATCATCGCCCCGGAGAGAATCTGCGCGATCGGGTTGGCGATCCCCTTGCCCGCGATGTCCGGGGCCGTCCCGCCGCTCGGCTCGTACATCCCGAAGCGGCCATGCTCCGTCTCCCGGGTGCCGAGGCTCGCGCTCGGGAGCATCCCGAGCGAACCGGCGATCATCGCCATTTCGTCGCTGAGGATGTCGCCGAAAAGGTTTTCCGCCAGCACCACGTCGAACCCCTTCGGGTTGCGGATGAGCTGCATCGCCGCGTTATCGACGTAGAGGTGGTTTACGCTCACATCCGGGTATTCCTTCGCGATCGCGTTGATCGTCTCGCGCCAGAAGACCCCGTTTTCCAGCACGTTCGCCTTGTCGATGGAGGTGAGCTTCTTCCCCCGCCCCTGCGCCGCGCGGAAGGCAACGTGGGCGATCCGCTCGATCTCGCTCTTGCGATAAACCATCGTATCGACCGCCACCGGCTCGCCGTTCTCCTCCCGGCGGAATTTCGGCTCTCCGAAATAAAGCCCGCCGGTGAGTTCGCGCACACAGAGCACGTCGAAGCCGCCCGCGACGATCGACTCCTTCACCGGCGAGGCGTGGGTGAGCGCCGGGAAACAGAGCGCCGGGCGCAGGTTGGCGAAAAGGCCGAAATGCTTGCGCAACGGAAGCAGCGCCGCCCGCTCCGGCTGCCGGTCCGGGGGAAGGCATTCCCACTTCGGGCCGCCGACAGAGCCGAAAAAGATCGCGTCCGCCGCCTCGCACGCCCGGAGCGTCTCCGGGGGAAGGGCGTGCCCGTCGTGGTCGATGGCGATCCCGCCGACCCGGCACTCCGTGAGTTCCGTCCCGAATCCGAACTTTTGACTGGCTGCGGCAAGCACCCGCAGGCCCTGCTCCATCACTTCCGGCCCGATTCCGTCGCCGGAAAGAACCGCGATTTTGAGTTGTTTCATTGGTGCCCGGTTTTTTAACCCGAATCCCGGAGCGATCTCAAGCCGCGTTTCTGCGCGTTTCGCTGCGCGGGGCCGTTACCGCTGCGGCGTGCGGATGACGATCTCCACGCGCCGGTTCATCTGCTGTTCCTCGGGCGTGCCGGTACCGGGGACGAGCAGGCGGGTGCTGCCGTAGCCGCGCGTTTCGATCCGGGAGGCCGGCACGCCGACCTGCGTCACCAGCCACTCCTTCACCGCCTCCGCCCGGGCCTCGCTCAGGCGCAGGTTATACTCCGCATTGCCGAAGGAGTCGGTATGCCCCTCAATGCTGAAGGTCGCCTCCGGGTTCTTGTGGATGAGCTGCGCGAGCTTGCGCAGTTGCTCGATGGCCTCCTGCCGCAGGTCCGCCCGGTCGTACTCGAAGAGCGCCCCGCCCGGCATCGCCACCGGCGCGACGCTCCCGGTGAGCGGCCCCGCGCGGGAAAGAAGGTCGTCCAGATTGCTGAACCCCGGGTTCTCGTGCCCCTCCGTCCCGTGCACCTCGCCCGAAGCGCCCGGCCCCGGCGGATGCGTGGAACTCGGGGCGATCCGCGGGGCGCGGTCCGCGGCGAGGTGCTGGCGGATCGTGTCGAGATCCTGCTGCACCGCCGGGTTGAGCGCCGGTTGCGCCGCCTTCGGCAGCGCGCCCCCCATCGGGTTCGGCTTTTCGTTGATGAGCGGCTTGGCGAGGTCCGGCGCATTCGGGGTAAGCTGAAGCCGCTCGGGAAGCTCGGAGAGGTCCGGCCGCTCCTGCGGGATCGTCGGCGGCGCTTTCGATTCCGTAAACCGGGGGCTCTCCACCTCCGGCTCGAACGCTTTCGGGTCGATGTACGCCTGTTTGATCGAAAACGGGCGCGGCTCCAGCCGCTCCGCAGGCCCGTCCACGGCGAAACGCCGGAGCTGCGTCTGCCGGAAAACGATCAGCAGAACGAGGTGCAGCACGACCGAGGCCACCAGCGCCGCAAAAAACCATTTGCGCAAACCGCGATTCTCCGCTGCGCTAATGCCTGGATTGGAATAAACATCCACACTGGCGAAAATACACCAAAACGTTCCGGACTCAATCCTCCATGTTCAAGACCCTCCGCGACTTCGTCCGCCGGCACCTCACCGATCTCGGCCAGTTGCGCGATCACCCCCATGCCATCGCGGGCGGCATCGCCATCGGGACGCTCATCGGCTTCACCCCGCTCATTTCGATCAAGACGATTCTGGCGATCGTGCTCGCGTGGCTCTTCCGCTGCAACCGGATCGCCGCCGCCATCGCCGTCACGCTTCACGACATCACCCTGCCGCTCTCCCCGTTCCTCGCCCGCTTCGAGTACGGGCTCGGCCACTGGCTGCTAACCCACCCCCACCAATGGCCCCCCGCCCTGCAAACGCACGATTTCCACCTGAGCACCTGGTTTCACTGGCAGATGCTCCATGACCTCGTCTGGCCGATGCTCATCGGGGCGCTCATCGTCGGCACACCGCTCTCCATCGCCGCCTGGTTCCTCTCGCTCGGCTTCATCCGCCGCCGTCAGCGCCGCCGGGCCGCGGAGTCGGTGGCCGCCCTCAACTCTGGTGAGCCAGACTGGCCGCAATAAACCCCTTGAAAAGCGGGTGCGGCTGGTTCGGCTTGCTCTTGAACTCCGGGTGATACTGGCAGGCGAGGAACCACGGGTGATCCTGAAGCTCGATCAGTTCCACGAGCGAGCCGTCCGGGGAGGTGCCCGAGATCACGAACCCTTTTGCCGTCATTGCTTCCCGGTAGTCCGGGTTGAACTCGTAGCGGTGCCGGTGGCGTTCGCTCACCACCTCGCTGCCATAGACCTGATGCGCCTTCGTCCCGGGGACGATCTTCGTCGGCCACGTTCCAAGCCGCATGGAAGCCCCCTTGTTGGTGACGTCCCTCTGTTCATCGAGCAGGGAAATGACCGGGTGCGGCGTCTGCGGGTCGAACTCCGTGCTGTCGGCCTCCGTCAATCCGCAGACATTGCGGGCAAACTCGATGGTCGCCACCTGCATCCCGAGGCAGAGCCCCAGAAAGGGGACCCCGTTCTCCCGGGCGAACCGGGCGGCCTGGATTTTCCCCTCCACCCCGCGATCCCCGAACCCGCCGGGCACGAGAATCCCGGCGACATCGCGCAGGTCATCGTCGCTCACCGTTTCCGCGTCGATCCGGGCGAGGTCGATCCCGCAATCGTGGCTGGCCGCCGCGTGGGTGAGCGATTCGTAAATGGATTTGTAGGCGTCCTGAAGCTCGATGTATTTGCCGACCACGGCGATCTTGACCCGCTTCTTCGGGTTGATGATCCGCTGGACAAACTTCCGCCAGTGGGTCATGTCCGCCTCCGGGGCGGCCTGCGTCAGGTTGAGCAGGCGCACCACCGTGTCATCAAGCCGCTCCTGCTGGAGCATCAGCGGCATTTCGTAGATGGAGTGATCCACGTCCCGGGCCTCCACCACGGCCTCCACCGGCACGTTGCAGAACATGGAGAGCTTCTGGCGCACCTCATCCTCCAGCGGATGTTCGCACCGGCAGACGAGCACCTGCGGGTGAAGCCCGATCTCCCGCAGCTTGGCGATGCTCTGCTGGGAGGGCTTCGTCTTGAGTTCCCCCGCCGCCTTGATGTAGGGGACGAGCGTGACGTGCATGATCATCGCGTTCTGCGGCCCCACCTCCAGGATGAACTGCCGGATCGCCTCCAGAAACGGGAGCCCCTCGATGTCGCCGGTCGTCCCGCCGATCTCGGTGATCAGGATATCCGCCGGGCATTCGCCCACCTTGCGCAGGCGGGCCTTGATCTCGTCGGTCACGTGCGGGATCACCTGCACGGTTTTGCCGAGGTAATCGCCCCGGCGTTCCTTGTCGAGCACGCTCTGGTAGACTTGGCCGCTCGTCAGGTTGTTGTCGCGGGTGAGTTCGCAGTTGGTGAACCGCTCGTAGTGGCCGAGGTCGAGGTCGGTCTCCGCGCCGTCGTTGAGGACGTAGACCTCCCCGTGCTGGAACGGGCTCATCGTCCCGGGGTCCACGTTCAGGTACGGATCGAACTTCTGGAGAATGACCTTGAGCCCCCGGTGTTCGAGCAAGGTGCCGAGCGCCGCCGCCGCGAGCCCCTTGCCAAGCGAACTGACAACACCGCCTGTGACAAAAATGTATTTCATGGTTGGAATGGAAGTTGGGAAAAGATGCGCGGGTCCGGGGGAAGGATTGAAGCTATCAGGGAATGGCTTGTTTCATCAAGACGCACTCTCCCCGGAAAGCGCCGCAAGCTGTTTTTCCACCGTGGCGACATCGGCGGGCGTATCGACCCCGACCGAGGCGTGCCCGGTGAGGAGCACGCGGATTTTCGCCCCGTTCTCCAGCGCGCGAAGCTGTTCGAGCGCCTCCGCCCGCTCCAGCGGCGACGGGGGCCACCGCACGAAACGGAGCAGGAAGGGCAACGAATAACCGTAAAGCCCGTGGTGGCGCAAAAAGGGCGGTTCCGCATCCCCGTCCCCGCTCCCGCCCCTGCCTGAATCCCGCCGGAAGGGGATCAGGCTGCGGGAAAAGTAAAGCGCGTTTCCGGCCGCATCGACGACGACTTTCACCGCGTTCGGGTTCGCCGGGTCTTCATCCGGGCCGAAGCGGTTCGCCGTGGTCGCCATCTCCAGCGCCGGTTCGTCGATCAGGGTTTGCGCCAGCCGGTCGAGCAGGGCGGGATCAATGAGCGGTTCGTCCCCCTGGATATTGAGCAGGTGCGTCACGCCGGGAAGCGTACGGGCCACTTCGGCGATGCGGTCGGTCCCGCTCGGGTGATCGGGGGAGGTCATCGCCACCTCCGCGCCGAACGCCCGGGCGGCGGCGGCGATCCGTTCGTCATCCGTGGCGATGATCACCCGGGAAAGCAGCCGGGCCTGCCGGGCGCGTTCCCAGACGTGGCGGATGAGCGGCTTCCCGGCGATCGGGTGAAGCGGTTTTCCCGGGAACCGGGTGGACCCCCAGCGGGCGGGCAGGATGGCGGCGACCCGGGGCGGAGGCGAAAGCGGCGTCTGTGGCATGACAAGGAGTACGCTCGCGCGCGCCTCCCGGGCAATCACTTTTGCGCACAAAATGCCTTCCGGGGCATGGCATGACCGGTCAAACCGGTTGCACACCCGCCATGCTCCCGCCCCCCGTCGCCCGTCGCCGTTTGGTTGCGATCAGCCCGCCTTGAGCTTCGCCGCCTGGGCGTCCCGGCCGGTCAGGTGACCGTTGCCGTCGGAGACCCCGTTGTAAGCGTGGACGCTTTTCCCGCGCGGGTCGGGTTTGGGCCGGGGGCTGAAGTTGAAGGAGAGGTTCTTCCAGTTATCGCCCGGCTTGGCCTGAAGGCCGAGGCTCGCGGAGGGTTCGTACCCGCAGTGAACCATGCAGTTTTCGCACCGGGGATCGCGCGCGTGCCCGTCGGCGTAACCGTAGCGTTCCCACTCCGTGTCGCTCAGGAGTTGCCCGTAGCTGCCGTGATGGCCGTCGGTCATCAGGTAGCAGGGGCCTTTCCAGCCGCGGATGTTGCGGGTCGGGATCGCCCAGGCCGAACAGGTGAGATCCCGCTCCCCGGCCAGAAATTCGAGGTAGATCGGCGTGCCGAAGAACGGATAGCGGCGGCCCCAGTCCATGATCTTTTCGAACTTCTTCTTCGTCGCCTCGCGGGTGAGGAAGAAGTTCTCCGGGTTGAGGTTGAGCCGCTTGAGCATGTCCTTCTTGGCCGCGTCGTAATCGTACCCGGGGGAGATCGTGTGCCCGTCCACATTCAGCGTCCCGAGGTAGGCGAACATATCCTCGATCTCCTGCATCTCCGTCTCCTTGTAGATGGTGGTGTTGGTGGCCACCTGGTAGCCGAGAATCTTCGCCATGCGGATGGCGAGGATGCATTCGCGGAAGACCCCTTCGCGCTCCACGATGAGATCGTGCGTGCGCTCCAGCCCGTCGAGGTGCACGTTCCAGTACATCCAGCGGGATGGCTCGATCACCGGGCGGGTGCTGTCCTTGGGGCCCTTGCGGATTTCGGCGGCATCCTTTTCCGTGATGAGCTGCTCTTCGAGCAGGCGGGCGATCCACTGGTCCACCGCCTCGGGCCGCCGGAGCCGTTCCGCCGCGAGATAATCGCGCATCTTCCGGCGCATCAGCATCGCGTTCGTGCAGATATAGACGATACGCCCCTGCCGGTGCAGCCCGTCCACGAGTTCCTCGATCTTCGGGTAAATGAGCGGTTCGCCCCCGCAGATGGAGATCATCGGCGCGTCGCATTCCTGCGCCGCCGCCAGGCAATCCTCCAGCGGGAGGACATCCTTGAGCGAGGTGGAGTATTCCCGGATGCGCCCGCACCCCGTACAGGTCAGGTTACAGGTATGAAGCGGCTCAAGCTGAAGAACCGTCGCAAACTTCGGCGTCCCCCGCAGCTTGTGCTTGATGATGTAACCCGCAATCTTGAGCGTAAGCGGAAGTGGAAATCTCATTTGACCGGGTAGCTTATGAAACCCCGGGAAACGGGCAATCTTTTTTTTACGGCCATCCCGCCGCATTTTTGCCGAAAATCTGCCCTCGTCCGGTAAAACATCCCGTCACCTCCTGTTATCCACTCCTTATTACGGGCAAACGCAAAATTTGGCTGGCTTTGGCGGGGGAACTTTTCTTTGCTTCTGCCTTCGATTTCAACTCATCAACCTTTTATGGCATCACGTTTCCTTCTCAAAGATAAAGCCGGCCCGCAGGGCATTGGCGCAGGCGTCTGGAACCTCGGCCCGGGGGGCGATCCCTTCGGCGGCCCGACCCGGGAGGCGATCCCGATCCTCGACCGCCTCCCCCTTCTGGCGAAGGCCGGGATGAGCTACTACGAAGCGCACGACACGGAGATTCCCGCCACGGACGCCGAAAAGGCGCGCCAGCTCGCCGGGGAACTCGGGCTGGAGTGCGGGATGTACACCCCGTCGTTCTTTGCGGACGCGGTCTTCAAGGACGGCGCGATGACCTCGAACGACCCGGGCATCCGCGCCCTCGGGCTGGAGAACGCCAGACGGGCCGTCGATACCACGAAGCTGCTCGGGGCGAAGACGATGGTTTTCTGGAACGGGCGCGAAGGGTTTGATTTCGTGCTCGCCAAGAACGGGCGGGATTCCTTCCGCCGTCTCGTGGAAGGGTTCAACGCCGTCGGCCACTACGCGAAGGAGAAATACGGGGACGCCATCCGCTTCGCCATCGAGCCGAAGCCGAACGAACCGCGCGCGAACATGTATCTGGCCAACGTGGGCGAAGTGCTCTACCTCATCAGCCGTCTGGATGCGGAGATTCAGCCCCTCTTCGGCGTCAACCCGGAAACGGCCCACAGCCGTATCTCCGGGCTCGACTACCTCTGGGACGTCGAGCTTTGCCTCGAAGCCGGGAAACTCTTCCACATCCACCTCAACTCGCAGGACGGCCAGCGGTACGATCAGGATCTTCCCTTTGGCTACACCGAACCGCTCAAGGATCTCGCCCTGATGGTGGTGCTTCAGGACGCGAAGTACGACGGCATCGTCTGCTTTGACGTAAAGGCCCCGCGCACCGACGCCCCCGAGCACATCGCGGATATTTTGGAAGTCAGCTCCCGCAACCTCCTCTGGCTCTGGGAACGGGCGCTGACCGTGGACCGGAGCCGCATCGAAGCGTTCCGCAAGGAGCATCGCGCGACCGCCCTCTCCGGCTACCTCGCCGAGTGCCTCTACGGGCGCTGACCGGCGCCGATCAAACCAATCGGTTTTCTTCAAAAGCGGATGCCACCCACGCGGCGGCATCCGCTTTTTTCGTTGTCGGAAGCGTAATCGCCCTTTAGGAATCGCTGATAAAATGAAGCCGGGCGAAGATGCAGGCGGTTTTGAGCCATTATTGAGGGGGGTTCCGCAGCAGGTCGAAAGGGAGAGTATTCCATGGCAAATATGGTTCCGGGTCTGCCACGGAGGAGAGAAGCGGGTTGATGTAGCCCGCTCTCTGGGATATAAAAATGGAAGTGCTATTACCCATATCCTGAAGCGACTCGACAAGCAATGCAAAGACGAACCCACTGTGGCCAACCATGCCGTTTTCCTCACCAAGAAGCTTCGCGATATTTCAAGTTTCAAGGCCTCGACCCCGCCTCCTGACCCCGCCTCGCGATTGTGGTGGAAGGAGGAGTTCCACAGGATATCTAATTCTCTTCTGCAAATTTCCATAATAGGATACGATGGAACCCTTTCCATCTACAGATTAGGCACGACAATCACAAGAACTCCTTGAATGAGGGCTGGGTATTTATTATGATTAAACAATTTACGATTGCTATCGTCGCTCAGCTTTTAACCTCAACCCTCTCATTGCCTACTGAGTTAACAGAAAGCGAATTGAAATACAATAAACACGGTTTAGATATTGCATATTCTGCAAATTTTCTACGAAAACTAGAATCAACGGATCCGGGGGACATTTCAATTGACGAGTTATTAGCAGCGGGAGAAATTTACTCACATATAGAATACGGGAAAATTGAAAATGCGAATGCAGTGCTGCTTCTCCAACTGGAATACGCCAGAATTTCCTTTGCAAAATCCCGAAAACTAAATAATCCTAAAGTTTATCGAAACCTCGCTGTGGTGTTTCAACGTTCTATTTCAAATCTCGAATCGAATTTAGGCGAGGAATCCAAAGCACTGAGAAAAACTTCTGGTGTTAAAGGTTTCGAAACAGTTCAAATTCCGCAAGGGAAGTTTTTTATAGCAGGAATGAATCCGGATTCCTTCAAAGATCCAAAAGAGCGCGATTTATTTAAAGGGGAAATGAAAAAATTAGAAAAGGAGAAAGCCAGAGATGCTTTACTTCACCGAATCCCCAAAGTCATTTTTACAATGCGATTTTTGTTAGATCGATTGAATCACTTAGGGAACGGCGAGGCTAACCAAGGCGGTGAGACCAAACCTTAAAAATTCCTCGCTGCTTTAATTCTACTTTGTTAGAAATTTTTTTGCAGAATGAATCGCGGACGGGATCAGGTCTTGAAACCTGACAAGTCATCTTGCATGACGACCCTCGACTCATGGCCCGACCACCGAGAATCGAATACAACGGAGCGGTTTACCATGTGACAGCCCGAGGCAATGAGCGACGAGAAATCTTCCGGGAGGATAAGGACCGGGAGATGTTTCTATCCACCTTAAAGGATGCGGTGGGTCTTCACGGTTTGAAGGTGTTCGGTTATCGCCTGATGGCCAACCACTACCACCTTCTACTGGAGACACCCCTTGGCAACCTCAGCAGGGCAATGGGGTGGGTTCAGGCAACCTCTACTATTCGGTTCAATCGCAACCCCCGGCGGAGCGATCATCTCTTCCAAAGTCGACGAGTCCCGTTCCCGTTGATAAATGGGTACCGTTTCAGGAATACCGCAGGAGTGGCCGAACGCCTCTTCAGAAAAAATTTAAACCACATTCACACCGAGCCCCTGAAGCGAAAGATCGTTAAAAGACTGGTCGAAAGGGAGAGTATTCCATGGCAAATATGGCTCTGAGCCTGCCACGGAGGAGAGAAGCGGGTTGATGTAGCCCGCTCTCTGAGATATAAAAATGGAAGTGCGATTACCCATATCCCGAAGCGACTCGACAAGCAATGCAAAGACGAACCCACTCTGGCCAACCATGCCGTTTTCCTCACCAAGAAGCTTCGCGATATTTCAAGCTTCAAGGCCTGACCCCGCCTCTAGACTCAGGCGCCTCTTACATGGATGGAAATCCCCCAACGGCAAGTGATAGAATAACAGGATGGACTTGCCCTCATTAAAACCCTAATGAAAACCGTTAGAAGAAAATTCACACTCACCCTTATTGCCCTCTTTAGCACATTTGGAATTGCTATAGCATCTGGAAACAAAGAAATAATAAATAAAAAGATAAAGGAGCTTTTTCCTAATTATATCGAGGAAAAACAGGAAAATCCTTCAGGCTTTGCATGGAGCTTTAGACAACCCAACACGCAAGGCGTCATTGATTTGACAATTGAAAGGTTTCGCTCAAGCGCTGAAGCGGAAAAGCATATGAAGTTTAGTCGACATCTTCCCATCGGTCAATCCAGTCAGATGCGGGGCGTTGGGGATGAGGCATACTTTGTAGATTTTTCAACAAATGGATCTTTTGGGAAAAATCATCCGACTAAGGAGGGAGGGTGGATAGCGTTTCGGGTGAAAGATAAGGTGGTTATGGTTTCGTGTAGATTTATTTCTTTTGGCGAAGTCGAAAAACTGACCAAAGCAATTCTACCATTTATAGCCAACATCGAAATTGAATCGGTTTCCGACAGCATTAATTTAACGAGTTCGACTGAGGAAATCGAAAGCATAAATCTGAATTTCAAGAGCATGAGTTACAGACAAAAACTCAAAGCGATTTCGGACGAAGTAAAATCGGTAAATTCGGCTATAGAACAGTATTCTTTGGAGTCAGGAAAGGCAAAAGGCGAAATTATTAAATGGAGCGAAATCAGACCTTATCTTCACAATGAAACCGATTTATACAAAAGAGGAATTGATTTATTTGGCAACAGTTACCCTACAGAGTTTAAAGTTGGTGATCCTCTGGATATCAACTCTTCATCCAAGAAGATGCTTGAGACAATTAAATCGGATAAGAAGTAACTCTTTAGCAAATGGGGTCAGGCATCGAACCATCCCGGACCTTGCCAAGCCCTCCTTTACATTTCAAGATTCAAAGACTGACCTCGCAGACGCACCACACAAGTATATGGCTTGCCAGCGCCTTGGTCGGCAGGAAGATATGATTGGGTGATTCCAAACAAATGGAGAGTACGAGGCTCGAATAAAGAATATACACTTCCCGATGTAACCCAAGAGGTCGAGCTTATTGGAAGCACAGGAACGTTGGAAGTTCGTAAATTTGGAGCAACAGTAAGACGGTCACCTTAAACGGAATCTATGAGAAAATACATTTTTTCAACACTCCCTCTGCTTTATTTCTTGCTTACAAACACAATTTACGCGGAACATAATTCATTTAATTTTTACCATGAAATTGCCCAGAAACAAACCATCACAAAAGATGACTTAATAGCGTTGGAAAACTCTTTGGATAAAATCAGGAAATCGAATGAGCAAACACTGAGCAAACAAAGCCTCATTGCTTTACTAAAGCCCCTTCTTTCTTTGGACGCCACTAAAACCGAAGAACCATTTATTCTTTTAACAATACAAAAAAATATGATTTCGCTAGTGTTAAAGCAATTCCTAAAAACAAAAGACAAGAAAGCACAACAAGAGCTAAGTTTAATATTAATTCGATATTTAAAACATTTAAATAGCCGCTTAATCAAAAATTATAAAGATGCCCCTGTTACAGCCAATGTCAGCTTACCTCAAGATGTCAGACCTCCAGCCAATGGCTTCTTTGTAAGCGGAATGGACCCTGATTTTATAAAGGATCCTGAAGTGCAAATGCACTATAGAGCCGCTATTAAAGAAAATCGCGATTCGATTTTTCAAAACTCCTATCAGAGTGGAATTCGCAGTGTGATTCCCGATATTGAAAGGGCATTGAAAGATTTGGGTGAACATTAATTCTCAGGATGTCCCTCAGATCGTTAAAATAGTGGCTGGAAAACGGAGGGGGGGTCACGGCCGGGGTCAGGCCTTGGAACTTGACAAGCCATCCCAGACCTCGCCCCCCCTTTACATTCAGGATTCAAGGGCTGGCCCCGCAGACAATACAGATGCTTTCTTGTTAAGATATTTATTAAAATCTATCGGCATTAACGGCGGCAATGTTTTGTACTATTGGGGCGGAGCTTGGGCATCAGAAATAACATATTACAAGTATTCCATTTTAAATCTCGATGGATCACTTTCAACAGGATATGCGAGCTTTAGATGCAATCGCGTCGCGCATGACATGGCGGGTTCAAATCCTCGTTTTATATTTTGCGCGATCAACTAATATTTGGGAGATTTCATACGACCCATCATATGGCACAGTAGGGTTGCCGGGGTTTACTGAGTTCGCACCAGCAGATATCAATGTAAGCCCCTATGATGATTTTAAGGGACTTGGCGATCGCGACTATAATAATGATGGAGTTCAAGAGGAACCCGGGCAAGCGCGAAGCGGCTCTGAATCATCATTTACCAGCTTCAATCTTATTCTTTATGACAACTTTTAATCACAGATTCATTAGATTCTTTATTATTCTAGGTGGTTTACTTCTGCCTATCTGCCTGCAATCAGCCAGCATCAACGATGCCAATCCCTTGAGCGAATTTGATAAATTCACTCAATCTCTATCTCTCGATAAAATCAAGGAAAAAGATCCCTTTGACACCGAAAACTGGACACAATACAAAATTGAGATCGATTGCAATTTGATTAAATTGCGCTTTAAAGAATTTAAGTCTACAGCCGAAGCAAAACAATTTTTTGAAAAACAGTGCAAACTTGAATCGATGATATCTAGGCGACCTGATTTCAGCGTGGGCGAAGAGTATTTTATACTAGGGACAAACCGGGTGGCATTTTTTCGCAATACTATTGTAGTAAAAATTGAACCTGAAACTACGCAATTTTGGAGTAAAAAAATTTTTGAACTGACATTAAAGTTTGATTCCTATCTTAAAACAAAGACTCCTTCGTCAAAATCAGGCTCTGCGGGCGAGAGCAGGCTCAGGCCTTGATGCGCGCATGGGTCAGCCGGACGGCTGGACGGGGCTGTCAGCGGACGGGGGTCAGGTCTTGAAACTTGACAAGCCATTCCAGCCCCTGCCAAACCCTCCTTTACATTTCAAGATTCAAGGACTGACCCGCAGATGCAAAAAGAAACATCGATTGAAAAATTGCCTCTGCCAGATCTGTATTCAGCCTTTAAATACAATCGCTATATTCTCTTAAATAAGCTTTATGGAATTTCTATTTATGGCAACCATTCCGACAATACTTGCTGTCTTAACGGCTGGATTGTCTTTTATGTTATCAATTCGGCTGCGTGCCCCTTCGCAAGTTTTGGTCACGGCGTTCGTAATGTCAATTTCGGCAATTTCGGTATGGAGCATTTATAGCATGATAGATCGGCGCGCTTGGCCTAGCGTGCTGCCTCATATCGCAATTTTCGGAACGTTATTGATTGTGATTTTTCAAATATATTTATATGCTAAAAAAAAGCGAAAGTAAAAGATCAAGGTCTGCGTTCGATCTGTGCTCGGGGTCATGCCTTGAAACCTGACAAGTCGTCTTGAATGACGACCCTCGACTCATGGCCCGACCACCGAGAATCGAATACAACGGAGCGGTTTACCATGTGACAGCCCGAGGCAATGAGCGATGAGAAATCTTCCGGAATGATAAGGACCGGGAGATGTTTCTATCCACCTTAGAGGATGCTGTGGGTCTTCACGGTTTGAAGGTGTTCGGTTATCGCCTGATGGCCAACCACTACCACCTTCTACTGGAAACACCCCTTGGCAACCTCAGCAGGGCAATGGGGTGGTTTCAGGCAACCTCTACTATTCGGTTCAATCGCAACCACCGGCGGAGCGGTCATCTCTTCCAAAGTCGACGAGTCCCGTTCCCGTTGATAAATGGGTACCGTTTCAGGAATACCGCAGGAGTGGCCGAACGCCTCTCCAGAAAAAATTTAAACCACATTCACACCGAGCCCCTGAAACGGAAGATCGTTAAAAGACTGGTCGAAAGGGAGAGTATTCCATGGCAGATATGGCTCCGGGTCTACCACGGAGGAGAGAAGCGGGTTGATGTAGCCCGCTCTCCCGGATATAAAGATGGAAGTGCTATTACCCATATCCCGAAACGACTCGACAAGCAATGCAAAGACGAACCCACTGTGGCCAACCATGCCGTTTTCCTCACCAAGAAGCTTCGCGATATTTCAAGTTTCAAGGCCTCATGGCCTCACCCGCGCCTCGCATGAATAAGTTATCTTCCATTTTTATTTTCCTAATGATTATCGCATTTTCATCTTTTCAAGAAAATGCATTTTCAGAAAGTAGTCAATGGCCACATGCAGAGGAAACAGACAGCATCGAAAGAATGGTGGACATCCAGAGACAACGAGCAAAAAGGGCTGCCAAGAAAGCCAAGAAACAAATGGGTAAAAAAGATGCAGAAGATGCTGATCTCGCGAAAATTCGCAGTGATGTTGTTAAGATCGTTTTGAAATTCAATAAAGGCATCGATCAGGAAAAGTCACTGGAGACGTTGCGAGATATCTTAAAGCAACATCCTGTATTTTTAACTTTTGTCATCAATCAATTGAAAGCAACACCAAAAAGCATCTCTTTTATCGAAGAAATTGCGCTGACCGAAGAGCTGAAAGACACGTATCGTATATCCGCAGCTTTTCGACTTCGAGAAGTCTTACCCGGCACCCCTTCAATACAAAAAACATTGATTTCTATTTTGAACAATAGCTCAGAAGACGACTCTCTACGTGATGCCGTTTCGATATCTCTTATGAATTGCAAAAACCCGGAAGTCTATGATGCTCTTTCAACCTATTTGACAGAGCCAAAGAACCACCGAAGACTTAAGTATATGGAAAAATTTCATCCGGATGAATATAGGTTAATGATCGATTATCTACAAAAATTCAAAAAAAGGAAATACGATGATATTTTGAGATTAATTTCTTCATTTCCATGAAAATAAAATACATTGCAACAATCGCGCTCATTCTCATAATAGGGAATACGATTGCCATAGTTATAGCAATTCCACCTCCAAAGGAAATTATTCAAAATTCAAAAGTCATATATGTCGGAATTTTAAGAGAAACTCCACACGGATTCGAATTCATCGTTGAAAACACCCTGAAAGGAAAAACACCTTCAGAAAAGGTAATTTCTTTTCCAGATTTAAATGAGGAAGCCTTTCCATTAAAATATCTCACGGCAAAATTAGGAGGAAAACCAACCATTTTTCTTGGGGATTTAGATTCCTCTGGAAAGCTCGTTCCGAAGTACTCAAATTGGTCCTTTTGGCCTCAAGGAATACCCGAAAGCGCTCTACCGGTTGGATTTTCAAAAGAAATGAAACTCAATGAACTCATAAAACACATCCAAGCAATAACAGATAAAGATCAATAACATTTCCAGCGATCAGCAACGGGCGAATTGACTCAAATGAAATCACACCGACCGCGCACAGGGTCAGCTCACGGGGTCAGGCCGTGACGGACTGTTGCCCAAAGCGTGAGAGCTGTTGTCATGAGGACCGCGAAGCGATAGGATGTGCGGGCCGGGTCAGCCCTGAGTCTCCCATGAAAAATCACATCTCCTTATTGTCTTTATTTCTTTTAAAGAGTGTCTTGGTTTCCACGCAATCATTCGCTGATGAAAATCAGAATGAAATTAAAATGAGGGTTCAGGGATTAGAGGAAAGGTGGGCGATCAAAGAAATTTCAAAGATGGGGCGCCCAAGGCAATGACATGCACCGGGCTCGGGCATCAAGGCCGTAAGGCCATCGGGCCGAGCCTGTTCCATTGTAACACGATAACGCGGGTTTGACGCCGACCCAATGCCCTTCCGCAAGGCCATCTCCCTGATTGACTTTTCCCAAAAAACATTTCCGGCATGGGCGTTTCGGGTTGAAACCGGGTTCATTTTTGGCATACCTTGACCCTCCGTGCGGTATCCGGCCCGGTCCGCCGGGCGGTTTCGCCCAGAAATCAGCCGGGTTGACTCCATCTCCCGTGACTGAACCCCAGAAAACGCGGTTGATCTTCCACTGTATGAACATCTCCAGAAAAATCCTGAACGTGACCCTGAGTTGCCTGCTCGCGCTGACCTCCGCTTCGGTGGCCGCGGAGTCGGAACCGATCCGCATCGGCGAATACCAGTCGCTCACCGGTTCGAGCGCCAGCTTCGGCATCTCTTCGACCAACGGATCGAAGCTCGCGCTCGAAGAGATCAATGCCAATGGAGGCGTGCTTGGGCGCAAGGTCGAACTGATCACCGAAGACGACCGCTCCATGCCCGGGGAACCCGCCACGATCGTCCGCAAGCTGATCGCCCGGGATAACGTGGTGGCCATTCTCGGGGAGTTCGCCTCCTCCCGCGCGCTGGAAGGCGCGCCGATCGCCCAGGAATCCAAGATTCCGTTTCTCTCCGCCGGGGCGACGAATGTGAAGGTGACGCAGGTGGGCGATTACATTTTCCGCAACTGCTTCATCGACCCGTTCCAGGGGACGGTGATGGCCCGGTTCGCGCTCGGCCGGGGATTCAAGAAAGTGGCGGTGCTCACCGATGAAAAGCAGGACTACTGCAAGGGGCTCTCCGAGTCTTTCATCGCCGATTTCAAAAAAGACGGCGGCGAGATCGTCCGCGAACAGAGCTACAGCACGGGTGACAAGGATTTCCGCGCGCAGTTGACCTCCATCAAGGCGGCCAACCCGGACGCCGTCTTCCTCCCCGGCTATTACGGGGAGGTCGGGCTGATCGTCCGGCAGGCCCGGCAGCTCGGCATCAAGGTTCCCTTTCTGGGTGGGGACGGCTGGGTCGGCAGTTCGCTCATTCCCGTGGCGGGCAAGCAGCTTGAAGGGTGCTTCTTCTCCAGCCACTGTTCCATGGAAAACCCGGACCCGGTGCTTCAGGATTTTGTCAAAAAATACCGGGCGAAATACAAGGCGGACCCCGATGACATGGCCGCCCTCGGCTACGACGGGCTGAACCTGCTCGTGGACGCGATCAAGCGCGCCGGGAACACGGATGCGAAGGCGATCCGCGACGCCATCGCCTCCACGAAGGATTTTGTCGGCGCGACCGGAAAGATCACCATCAATGCGGAACGCAACGCCCACAAGGCGGCGGTCATCCAGACCATCCACAACGGAAAGTTCAAGTTTGTCGAAACGGTCCAGCCGTAATTGAGACCGGCTCCCTTTTCCCTCGCCGGGTCCGCCCCGGCGGGGGATGCCGGGTTTTTCCCCCCGCGCTCCGACGCCCGGGAATGCGAATCCGCTCCCGGAAAGAAACCGAAAACCGCTCAAATCCAGTAAACATTCGCAATGCGTCGGAGACTTCAGTAAACCAGCCTCTGTGACGGAGTTTATCCAGCAGCTCATCAACGGCCTTTCCCTCGGCTCGATCTACGCCCTGATTGCCCTCGGCTACACGATGGTCTACGGCGTGCTGCGGTTCATCAACTTCGCCCATGGCGAGGTCTACATGGTGGGGGCGTATATCGGGTTTTCAGTGGCCCCGCTGGTCGGGAAGGTCTTCCCCGTTTCCGATGACTGGGAGAGCTTTAGCTGGAGCACCACGGCGGGGGCGTTCTCCGTGCTCCTCATCGCCATGCTCGGGTGCGCGCTGCTGGGCATCCTCATCGAGTGGTTCGTCTACCGCCCCCTGCGCTCCCGGCCCCGGCTCACGGTATTGATCACGGCGATCGGGGTTTCCATCTTTCTTCAGAACGTGGCGCTGCTCATCTTCGGGGCCGCGCCACAGTTCTTCCCGGACATCCAGCCCGATCGCGTCATCGAGGGGCTCGGCACGCTGACGGTCACGGTGAACCAGGTGATCGTGCTGGTGGTGACGCTCCTGCTGCTGGCGGGCCTGCACTTCGTGGTGATGAAAACGCGCATCGGCACCGCCATGCGCGCGCTCTCCTACAATCCCGTGGCGGCTTCGCTCATGGGGATCAACATCGGCGTGGTGATCTCCTTCACCTTCGCCATCGGCTCCGCGCTGGCGGCGGCGGCGGGCATCCTTCAGGGCATCAAAGACCCGTCCATTGATCCGCTCATGGGGATTCTCCCCGGCATCAAGGCGTTCGTGGCCGCCGTGCTCGGGGGAATCGGCAACATCCCGGGGGCGGCGATCGGCGGGTTCATCATCGGGATTCTCGAAACGATGGTCGTCGGCTATATCTCGCCGATGTACCGGGATGCGATCGCGTTTGCGGTGCTCATCCTGATCCTCCTCTTCAAACCGACCGGCCTTCTGGGCAAGGCCGAACGCGAGAAAGTCTGATGAAGCACTTCGGCCCCAAGACCTGGCTTCTCATCGCCATCCTCGCGAGCTTTGTCATCTCGCTCTTCGAGGACCGGATCAACGCGTACTTCTTCGACATCATCATCACCATCGGGATCAATATCATCCTGGGGGTCGGGCTCAATCTGGTGACCGGGTACGCGGGGCAGTTTTCGCTCGGGCACGCCGGGTTCATGGCGGTCGGCGCGTACATCAGCGCGGCGATCACGGTCTTTCTCGGCGAGGGATTCGCCGCCGCGCTCGGGGGCGGTTCCTTTGGCGGGACGACGCTCTACCTCGCCGCGCTGGTGGCCGGGGGGCTCGGGGCCGGGCTGGTCGGCCTGCTCGTGGGGGTTCCCTCCCTGCGGCTCAAGGGGGATTATCTGGCGATCGTGACGCTCGGCTTCGGGGAGATCATCCGCGTGGTGATCCAGAACACGGAGGTGATCGGCGGCCCGCGCGGCTTCTCCCTGCCGGACCGCACGACCACCTTCTTCTGGACGTACCTCTCCGCCGCCGTCTGTGTGTACGTGGTGGTCCTGCTCGTCAACTCCACCTACGGGCGCGGATTCTGCACCGTGGCGGATGACGAGATCGCCGCCGAGGCGATGGGGATCAACACAACGAAATACAAGGTGATCGCCTTTGTCGTCGCCGCCTTCTTCGCCGGGATCGCCGGGGGGCTCTACGCCCATTTCAAGATGTACATTCACCCGGAGGGGTTCAATTTTCTCAAATCGGTCGATATCGTGGTGATCGTCATCCTTGGCGGCATGGGGAACACGCCGGGGGTGATCGCCGCCGCGGTGTTGCTGACGATCCTCCCGGAGGGGCTGCGTTCCGTCGCCCGGTGGGAAGCGCTGCCCGAGTGGCTCCAGCAGGTGGCGGCGAACCGGATGATCCTCTACTCCCTGTTGCTCATCATCCTGATGCTCAGCCGCCCGCAGGGGCTCTTCACCCGCAGATCGCGTTTCCGAAAAAAGAAGCCATGAAAACGCTCCTCCAGATCGAGAATTGCACCGTGCAGTTCGGCGGGCTGAAGGCGGTCTCCGGGTTTGACCTGACGATCCGCGAAAACGAACTCATCGGCCTGATCGGCCCGAACGGCGCGGGCAAGACGACGATTTTCAACCTGATCACCGGCGTCTACCGGCCCACGAGCGGGGAAATCCGCTTCCGCGATCGCTCCGTGGTCGGGCACCCGCCCTACAAAATCACCGCCCGGGGGATCGCCCGCACCTTCCAGAACATCCGGCTCTTTCCTTCCCTGACGGTTTTCGACAACGTACGGGCGGCGTGCAACCTGCACCTGCGCCACGGGATTTCCCACGCGCTCTGGCGCGGCCCCTCCTTTGACCGGGAGGAGCGGGAAGTGGAAAAAACCGCCTCCGAACTGCTCGAAATCTTCCACCTCCAGCACCTGCGCGAAGCCCCCTCCACCGGCCTGCCGTACGGGGACCAGCGGCGGCTGGAGATCGTCCGCGCCCTGGCCACCCGGCCCAAGCTGCTCCTTCTCGACGAACCGGCGGCGGGGATGAACCCGACGGAGAAGGAGGAACTCATGCGGCTCATCCGCTTCACGCAGGAGAAGTTCGGGCTGGCCGTGCTGCTCGTGGAGCATGATATGAGGGTGGTCATGGGAATCTGCCAGCGGATCGCCGTGCTCGATCACGGGACAAAGATCGCCGAGGGGACGCCGGAAACGGTCCGGGCCGATCCGAAGGTGATCGAGGCTTATCTGGGAGACACCGATGCTTGAAATCCGCGATCTCTACGTCAATTACGACACGATTACCGCCCTCCACGGGGTGAACCTCGACGTGCCGCGCGGGAGCATCGTCACGCTGATCGGCGGCAACGGCGCGGGGAAGACGACGACACTCCGGGCGGTCTCCGGCGTGATCCGTTCGCGGGCCGGGTCGATCGAGTTTGAGGGCGAGCCGATCACGAAACTACCCGCCCATCAGATCGTGGGCCGGGGGCTCTGCCAGGTGCCCGAGGGGCGGATGGTCTTTGCCAACCTGACGGTGAGGGAAAACCTGCTGCTCGGGGCGTACCTGCGGCGGGACAAGGCGGCGTTCCCGAAGGATCTCGACTACATTTTCGGCACCTTTCCCCGGCTGCGGGAGCGGCTCCACCAGAGCGCGGGCACGCTTTCGGGCGGGGAACAGCAGATGCTCGCCATCGGCCGCGCGCTAATGAGCAAGCCGCGCTGCCTGATGCTCGATGAACCCTCCCTCGGGATCGCCCCGCTGCTGGTGAAGACGATTTTTGAAAAGATCGTGGAGATCAACCGCGAACTCGGCATCACGATCCTGCTCGTGGAGCAGAACGCGAATCTCGCGCTGGAGGTGTCGCACTTCGGCTATGTGCTGGAGACGGGCCGGGTGATCCTCGGGGACGAATCCGCGAAGCTCAAGGCGAACCCGAAGGTACGGGCCGCCTATCTGGGCGGGTAGGTCCGCCCGCGTTTCCTGCGCCATCGTGGAACCTCCCGTCGCCATCCAGTTCTGCGCCACGTTTCTCAGGCCGGAGATGCTCCACGTGTACCGGCAGATCACCGGGCTGCGCCGCTGGCGGCCCGTCGTGCTCACCTGGAAGCGGGAGGAGGCGGAGCGCTTCCCCTTCGAACCGGTGGTGCGGCTTCCCCGGCCCCGGACGCGCGGGCTGCGGCGGCTGGTCGTCCGGCAATGGCTGCGGCGGCCCGTGCAGATTTACCCCGGCGAAGCGCGACGGATCACCCGGGAGATCGGGCTCGCGGGGGGAAAGGTGCTCCACGTTTATTTCGGCCACATCGCCGTGCAGTTACTTCCGTTGCTGCGGCAGCCGCCGGTGCCGGTGGTGGTTTCCTTTCATGGGGCGGATGCGCTCGTTGACATGGAAAAACCGGCGTACCGGCGGGCGACGCTGGAGATGCTCGCCCTGGCCCGGCTGGTGCTGGTCCGCTCGGAATCGCTGGCGGCGGCGCTCGTCGGCCTCGGCTGCCCGGAGGCGAAGATCCGCCTGCACCGCACCGGCATTCCGCTGGAGCGCTTCCCCTTTCGCGAGCGTCCGGTGCCCGCGAACGGCGCGTGGTCGTTTCTTCAGGCGTGCCGGCTGATCGAAAAGAAAGGGCTTTTCACCACGCTGGCGGCGTTCGCCCGGTTTGTGGAAACCTTTCCCCGGGCGCGGCTGGTGATCGCCGGGGAAGGGCCGCTGCGGGAGCCTCTGGAGGCGGAGGCGCGGCGGCTCGGGCTGCCGGTAAGCTTCCCCGGGTTCCTGAGCCAGCGGGCGCTCATCGCCGCGATGGAGGAGGCGCACGCCTTTGTCCACCCGAGCGAGATGGGGCGCGACGGCAATCAGGAAGGGGTGCCCAACTCCATGCTGGAGGCGATGGCCACGGGGCTCCCCGTGCTGGCAACCCGGCACGGCGGGATTCCCGAGGCGGTGGATGACGGGCGCACCGGCTATCTGGTGGGCGAGGGAGACGCCCGGGCCCTCGGCGGGGCGATGCTCCGGCTCGCGCGGGAACCGGAGCGCTACCCCGCGCTGGCGCGGGAGGCGGCGGCGGCGGTGGCCGAACGCTTCGGGCAGGAGCGGCAGGTCGCCGTGCTGGAGGGGTACTACGACGAAGCGTTGGCACTCTCTAGTACCTTGTAACATGGAAAATTGCGTATTGAGCTTGTCCTTTTGGCCCAGGGCTGCGTTGTCAGCCCGAAGCGGTTATCTTTGGATGGCCACTTGGGCTTCCGCCTTGCCCTGAACCAAAAATCCTGCGCTCCATCCGCAATTTCACTTATTATAGAGTACGCTCCAGTATTACTGCGTCAGGTTATTGGGATGCCCGGTGATTACAGGGAAGAATCGGGCAAAACCAAGACCAAAAAGCCACTTTTTGACCCGAAAACCACGCCTTGCACCGGTCCGATACTTTTCAGCTTTTTTGCTCCGTTTGGCTTCCGAGGAGCTCTACACAAGCCATTGCGGTCGCAAACTTTGGCCTCTGGCGATTGAGGAGTTCAGAGAATCCGTATTTCCTGCCGGTTTGATCCGAAGAAGCATCTGTGCTAGCCTGCGCTTCACCGATGAAGCCCCGAATCAGGCTCAAAGACATTGCGCGCGAAGCGAATGTCCATGTCTCGACGGTTTCGCTCGCCTTGCGAAACGATCCCCGCATTTTGCCCGGGACCCGGGAAAAAATCAAAAACCTCGCGCGGGACATGGGTTATACCCCGGATGCGATGATGAGCGCGCTGGCAGCCTACCGCAAGACGCGTCGCTCCGCTCATGGGCAGGGGGAACTGGCCTACCTCACGGATTTCCCCGCGATCACCAAACGGACCAGCAACAACGTTTTTTTTCATTGCGCCAAGGCGCGCGCCATCGAACTCGGCTATTCGCTTGAGGAGTTTCCCCTGGAAACCAGCGATTTCAGCGCAAAGCGCCTGCGCTCCATCTGGCGGCAACGCAATATCCGGGGCATCCTGATCGGCCCGTGGCTGAATCCCGGCGCGAAGTTCGAGATCGACTGGAACGATTTTGCCGTCGTTGCGTTCGGGCATTCCACCTGCCTTCCCGGGGTCAATCGCACGGGGGCCGATCAATTCCAGAACATGCTCCATCATCTCGGTTGCCTGAGGGCCATGGGATACCGTCGCATCGGCTTCCACCTGCTGGAGTCGGTGGATATTCGCTCCGGCGGCAAATACCATGCGGCTTACCGGTATGATCAGGAAAAGCATCCCCTGAAGAAACAGCCCGGGCTATTGACTCACCCCAAACCATCCGCGGGAATCTTCCGGCAGTGGATTGAAAAGAACCAACTGGACTGCGTGATCACCCATATCGAATACCGCGCGGTCATTGAATCGTCGGGATTTCGCATTCCCGGGGATATCGGGTTTTCGCTCATCAGCCGCAGTTCCCTGAACCCGGTTGATTTACCGGAGGTCTCCGGCTTTGACGAACGCCCGGATCTTCTCGCCGCGGGGGCCGTCGATTTTCTCGTTTCCCTGATCCATCAGAACAACTGGGGCCTGAGCGACAATCCCAAGAATTACATGATCCTTGGGGAATACTATCGGGCGAAAACCACGCGATCGTCCGGCCGCGCCAAGAGCCCCCAAATCGAACCCGTCCGGCTTTGATGCCGTGGCCGGTCATGCCCGGAACGGCAGGTTGCTTTCCGATATGCAACTGTTTGAATGAATAATCGCTGGCGGGAACATCTTTTCTGCCTAACATCGCTCGCTGTCAACGCCTCCCTCCCCTCCAATGGTTCACCCGGTTACCATTTTTTTCGCCGCACCTCCATCACCCATCACTCCCCCTTTGCGGAACGCTTTCCGCGGGGTCAACCAACTCATCTCCAGCCCACCATGAAAATCCATTCATTGATATCTCCCCTCATTGCCCTGCTGGTTTCCGTCGCGCAACCCTCCGCGCGTGCCGCGGTTTTTTCTGATGACTTCAATACCTCATCAGCGCAATGGAGCGACTATTTTGCCGAATCAGGACAGGACTCCCCGAAAGTGAATTACACCTGGGTGGAATCAGGAGGGGTTGGCGACAGCGGCGCCGTGAGCGTTTCCGGCTCCCCGGAGACGGCTTATTACAAAAACAGTATTGAAGGGTTCCCGGAAAAGGGAGGGTACACGATCTCGGCCTTTTTCCGGTTGAAATCAACGGATACGGGTGCTTCCGCCAACCTGGGCTTTGCGACCGGATTGATCGCGAGCCCCTCGGACCTGATGGGGAGCAATTCAGGGACAAACACTTACCTGACGTTGCAGGCGCAGATCAATAGCACGGCGGCCGGTAACGATACGGAATATCAGTTTTCGTTCCGCTCCAGGTCCGGTTCGGACAATCATGTGGTCAGCACCGCCGACGACCCGTTTACCGTGACGGACGGGAACTGGTACCAGTTCATCACGAACTATCAATTCGATGCCGGGCTAAAGACATTCACGGCGACGGCCCAGCTTTGGGATTATGGCGCGTCCGGCACCCTGCTCAACCCGGTCCTCATCGCGTCCTTTACCAGTGACGCCATTGCCAATGCCAGTTTTGCGACGGACACCGAAGTCTATGCGGCCATCAAAGCTGCGCGCCCCGCTTACGGCGGTGTCACTCACCTCGATAACTTCGAGCTGGCCGCCATTCCGGAACCGGGGGCGACGGCACTGATGACGCTTGCGTTCCTGCTGATCGCGGGGGGGCGAATCACCAGGCTCCGGCCAAAGCGCGCCGTTGCGTAAACCAATCTGTTTGTCGAAAAATCATGATCATGCCTATCTATCGTCGCCTGGCGGTGCTGGTGGCCGGCCTCTCCCTTTGGGCTCTGCAACCAGGCCGATCCGAAATGCCCAAGGACGAACCGTACGGCTTTGACGGTCCGTTCGAAGCGATCCCTTCCGACCATCCCGGAAATCCGGATTCCAGCCTTTCCGGTGAGATGGCATCGGGCTGGGCCATCCGTTCGAAAGGAGCGGTCATCTCGCTGGAAAAGGACGAGAGCGTCAAACACGAGGGGGCATCGTCCCAGAAAATCGAAATCAGCGAACGCGGGTCCGGTGAAATCGAATTCAACCACCGCTTTCGTGGAAAGCTTGAGAAAGGCGAACGCTACCGTTTCTCGGTGTGGCTCAAGGCCGACAGGCATACCCGGGCGAGACTATTCATCCGTCAGGCGGGTCCTCCTTACGAAGTGTACATCAGCCGGTCCATTGAGGCGTCGCCGGAGTGGCAGCTATTCGAGATGGAGGGAGACGTCGGCAATAGCGACAGCCGTTTCGTGATCGCATTCCATTCCAACGCCGTGTTCTGGATCGATGATTTCACGTTCCGGAAGGTCAGGGCGGACGAAGGAGCTTTCCTGAGCGGGCCGGGCAACTATTTCGCCGTTTCCTCCTTTGAGGCGGGGTTGTCCGGAGGATGGAGCGCCTATGTGCGGGGCGGAACGGATCTCCCGAAGGCGGCGAGGGGAGCAGCCCGGGAAGCAGCCATCGCAAAGGATGGCGGATCGTCCTTTGTCGGGAAATCCTCTCTGGTGGTGCCGATTGCCGACGCCCAGGGAGGCGTCATCACCTCCCCGCCCGTTCCGGTGAGCGGAAGCCGGAGGTATGTGGCATCCATCGCATTGAAAGCGGACCGGACCGCCGACGCGCAACTGATCCTGACGGGCTTCAGCCTGAAAGACGTTTATGCCCGGCGCACCGTCCGGCTGGGGGAAAACTGGGAACGGTATGAACTGAGCGCGGAAGTCCCCTCCGGAGCGGCGCTTCGCCTGGGAATTCGTTGTTTTCCCGATGCCGCCACGACGCTCTGGGTCGATGCCGCCCAGCTTGAGGAAGGAAAGACCCCGACCGAATGGCAAGCCCGATACCCCGCGGAACTCGCCCTGGAAGCGGCGACCGACGGCGCCATTTTTTTCCCTGATCAGGTTCCAGTCCTGAACATTCATGTCGGAGGCCAGGTGCCGGAAGGCGCCCGCATCGTCGGCGAGGTTGAGAGCCTGCTGGGCGGCAAGGATGAAATGCCGGTGGCTTCGGCGGATGCCCGGAAGTGGGAGCCGGTGCTTCCCGGGGGGAGGAAACTCGGGATGTTCAAGGTAAGGGCATCCGTCATCGACGCGGACGGAAAGGCTCTCTCCGCGCGGGCGGAAAAAGTTTTCTCGGTGATTCCCCGCCCGAGAGAGATCGCGGCGGCAGACTCCTATTTCGGCATCCACACTTCGCTCCAACGCGGGCCAATCGCGATTGCCGTGGCCACCGGGAACAAATGGACCAGGCTTCATGATGTCAGCATCGCCACGCAATGGCCGGTGGTGGAAAGCGTCAAAGGGCAATTCGATTTTGTCGATGAAGGGATCGGGATGGCCCGCCGCGCCGGTCTTGAGATTTTGGGGCTGCTCAACGGCGCACCGGCATGGGCGAGCAAGTCCCCTCGTACCGCAACCGGTTATTTCAGTTCCTACAACGTCCCCGATACCGCGGAGGGGATGGAGGGATGGAAAGAGTACGTGCGTCAGATCACGACTCACTATGACAAGGTGATTACGCATTGGGAGGTCTGGAATGAGCCGTGGAGCAAGGGATTCTTTCCCGGCGGGGCCGATCTCTACGCGCAGCTTTTGAAAGCCGCTTATGAATCCGCCAAAGCCGTCAACCCGGAGATCCGGATCGTCGGCCTGAATACAGCCGCTCATCAGGATGCCTGGACCCACAAGGTCCTGGAAGAGATCGGCACGAAGTATTACGATATTTTCGCCTTTCACGACTACAACCCGCACTTTTACCAAGGCCCGGCAAACAACGCTTTCCGGCTGGCAAAAAAGTTCACTGAAATCCAGGAGCCTTACGGCGCTCCCAAACCGCTCTGGGACACGGAAGGCGGGCCGGGCCGGATCAACTCATGGTACGCGGAAAGCGAAGGACTCTCGCCCATCGCGCAGATCTCTCATGTGGTGAGATTTGAGGTCAGCCAGATCGCCGCCGGGGTAAAGCGGTTCTTTTACTACACCTTGCACCACCAATATCCCGAATCGGGAGCGGCCACGCTGACCCTTGCCGAGCACGACGGTTCCATTCGTCCGGCCCTGGCCGCACGGGCTGTCCTGGCGTCTTTTATTGATGGCGCCGCGTTTGTCCAGCGCCAATCTCCGGCTTCCGGCGTGGAGGGATACCAATTCAGGCATCCCGATGGAAACAGGGTGACCGTGTTGTGGAGTTTCGACGGCCAGCAGCATCCGGTCACCGTGCCCGAGGGCTCCCGGGCGTTTGACGTCTTTGGCAATGCCATGGTTCCAACGAACGGGATCAAAGTCGGAGACATCCCTGTTTACTTCGTATCCGGCCATGACTGAGAGGAATACGCCGCTTGAACCGGGCTGTGAAGCGGGTCCGCCGTTCCGGGTTCAGCGCGCGCCAGGGAACGGCCCGGGGGGATTCAGCATGATTGAGCTTCTGGTCGTCTGTGCGGTCATCGCCATGCTGGCTTCGCTCATGATCGGCGCTCTGTCCCTGGTCCGGGAGAAAGCCAACGCCGCAAAATGCGTGGGCAACCTGAAACAGTTGGGGATCGCGACGATTCTTTTTGCCAAAGAGAACAATGATCAAATCCCTTATGCCAACTACTATGCGGAAGCCAACACCCGATGGTACACCAAGCTTGTTCCTTATCTGAACGTGCGATTGCCGGACGAGGAACAAATCCCTCCCGATCCCTATCGTTGCGCGGCATGCAGTTATCCCGCCTACAAGGGAAATCGCACGCATTTCGGCAAAAATTACGAGATCAATTCCGATCCGTACGTCGATCAGACCCCCAGGAGGACAGGCTATCGTTTCTCCTCGATCGAGAGTCCTTCCCAATATTACTACCTGGCTGATTCCGCCGCCAACAGCAGCGGTTATGCGAATCGGGAACTGGGTTCCCATGTCAAGGATTCACCCAACGCCAAGCGCGGAATCGAGGCAAGGCACCGTGGTATGGCTAACATTCTGTTTCTCGATATGCATGTCGAACCGGTTGCGTTAAAGGATATTCCCGACGTGGTTTATGGAATGCCGCCGTGGTCGCCCCGGAGCGAATGAATCGCTGATCCGGAGACGTGCCCGATGTGAGGTCGCCCATTGGGGAAAAGCATTCATCGGGCACCACGCGCACGGCGGCTGCCCGCCCGTTCCTCCGGAAGGAAAAGGGAACTGATGCTGCACCGGCTTCGGCCGCGAAACCAACGTTGCATTGCCAAACGGGGCCAGGGTCGCTATGGACTGAAGGCTGACCGCTTTTTTAATCATGTCCCAATCTCCCGCTGCACCTACCGGCCACGAATGGCAGGACGAAACCCTTCTCTCCTCCGGACGCCTTCCCGCCCGGGCCACCTCGTTTCCCTTTGCCACGCCGGAACAGGCGCTGCAGCGGACGGCGGAGGCCTCGCCCTACGTCGCCCCGCTCAACGGCGAATGGAAGTTTCACTGGGTGAACCACCCCGACAAACGGCCCGCCGGGTTTCATTCCGCCGACTTTGACGACGGCGCGTGGGGTGTCCTGCCGGTTCCCTCGAACTGGCAGCTTCACGGGCACGATACGGCGGTATACACCAACGTCCGCTTTCCCTTCCAATGCAACCCGCCTTCCGTCATGGACGAACCGCCGGAGCATTACACCACCTTCCGGGACCGCAACCCGGTCGGCTCCTACCGGCGGCGCTTCACCCTGCCCGAAGGATGGGCGGGGCGGCGGATCGTGCTGCAATTCGAGGGGGTCGATTCGTTTTTCTACCTCTGGATCAACGGTGCGTACGTCGGCTTCGGCAAGGAGAGCCGCACGACGCTCGCCTTTGACATCACGCCGCATCTGCGCGAGGGGGAAAACCTGCTCGCCATGGAGGTCTACCGCTACAGCGACGGAAGCTACCTGGAGGATCAGGATTTCTGGCGGCTGAGCGGCATATACCGCGATGTGCGGCTGGTGGCGCAGGCCCCCGCCGGGATTCGCGATTTTTTCCTCCGCCCGCTCCTCAGCGACGACCTGAGCCGGGGAACGCTGGAGATCGACGCGGAACTCGATGGCGATCCGGGCGACCGGGGCAACACGCTCGAAGTGACGCTTTATGACGAAACGGGAGCCGCCGTCGGCTCCACCACCGGGCGGCGGCTGGAAATCGCCGCGCCCCGGCTCTGGAGCGCGGAATCGCCCGCGCTCTACACGGCGGTGCTGGCGCTCCGGAGCGCCTCGGGCGAATGGCTCGATGGGACATCGGCGCGGATCGGCTTCCGGCGCATTGAAATTCGCGACGGGGTTTTCCACCTCAACAACGTGGCCGTGAAACTCCGCGGGGTGAACCGCCACGAGCACACCTACCGCGAGGGACACGCGATCACGCGCGAGAGCATGATTGCGGATATTCACCTCCTCAAGCGGGCAAACATCAATCACGTCCGCACCGCGCATTACCCGAACCACCCGGACTGGTACGACCTGTGCGACGAGTACGGGATTTACCTCATGGACGAGGCGAATATCGAGAGCCACGGGTGCGGGTACGGCGAGGAATCCATCTCGCACTTCCCCTCCTGGCGGGCGGCCCATGTGGAGCGGTGCCTGAACATGGTGCGCCGGGATCGCAATCACGCCAGCGTGCTCTTCTGGTCGCTCGGCAACGAAGCGGGGTCGGGCGAGAACTTCGCCCACGCCGCGGAGGCGATCCGCGCCGAAGACCCGACCCGCTTCATCCACTACGAACGGGCGAACGACGTGGCCGATATCGACAGCGTGATGTACCCTGCCGTGCCGGTGGTCGATGCCGTGGCCGCCGCGCCCCGTTCGCGGCCCTACTATCTGTGCGAGTACGGGCATTCCATGGGGAACGCCGTCGGCAATCTCGCCGATTACTGGCGGGCCATCGACTCAAGCCCCTTCATGCTCGGCGGCTGCATCTGGGAATGGATGGACCACGGGCTGCCCGCGCGCACGGCGGACGGGCGGGAGTTCGCGGCCTACGGCGGCGATTTCGGCGACCACCCCAACGACGGGCTTTTCATCGGCGACGGGCTTCTCTTCTTTGATCGCACACCGAAACCGGCCTACCTGGAACTCAAGCGGGTTTACCAGCCGTTCCGGGCGGGCTGGTCCCCCGAGCGCCCCGGCGTGCTGGTGCTGGAAAACCGGTACGATTTCACCGACCTCGCCACCGTGGAAGTCGGCTGGGAACTGATGGAGGATGGCACGCCGGTCGCCTCGGGCGTCTGGGAAGGGCTCAGCGTGCCGCCCCGTTCCCGGCTCGAACTCCCGGCCCCGGCGCACCCGGTGAAGGGGAAGGAAGCCTGGCTCACCCTCTCCCTGCGGCAGCGCGGGGCGACCCGCTGGGCCGAAGCGGGCTACCCGATCGCCCACGAGCAGCTTCCCTACCGGCTGCCGTTGCCCTATCGCCTTCCCGAGCTGGAACGGCTGCCGCTGCCGAAGGAACCCGGGCCGACCCCGTTCCGGGAGGAAGGGGAAGGCTACAGCGTCACCGGCGGCGGCGTCCGGATCGCCTTTGACCGGGCCGGAGACGCGCTTTCGTTCCGGGAACCCGGGGGGCGGGCGCTTCCCGCGCTCCGGGCGGCGCTCAATGCCTTCCGCGCTCCCGTGGACAACGACCGGCCCTGGACGCGGGGCGTCTGGTTCGAGCACGGGCTTCACCAGTTGAAGGAACACCGCGAGCATTTCGGGATCGACACGGCCACGGGCACGCTCGTCTCCCGCTCCCGGTGGCAGGCGCAGGAGGGAGCAACGCTCGAATCCGCCAGCCGCGACGCCGATTTCCGGCTCACCCCCGCGCCCCTGCCGGAGCACGCCGCCTCCTTCCGGCTGGAGAGCCGCTACCGGGCGGACGCGCAGGGAGCGCTGCACGTTTCCCTCACCATCACCCCGGAGGGAACGAGCCTCGTCCTTCCCCGGCTGGGGCTGCTTCTGCCGCTCCCCCCGGAGTACGACCGCGTGCGCTACTACGGGCGCGGGCCGTGGGAGAATTACCCGGACCGTAAGTCCGGCGCTTCGCTCGGCATTTACGAAACGGGCGCGGCGCAGATGCACGTCCCGTATTCCCGGCCGCAGGATTGCGGAAACCGGGAGGAGGTCCGCTGGATCGAGCTTCGCAACGCCGAAGGGCTCGGCTTCCGGTTCACGGCGCAGAAACCGTTTTCCGCCGCGGCCCTGCCCCATCATCCCATGGAACTGCTGGCGGCGGCGCATCAGCACGAACTCCCCGCGCCCCGGGCCACCTGGCTTTCCCTGGATGCCGCCGTGCTCGGGCTGGGCGGAAGCAGTTGCGGCCCGGCCACTCTGGAGCGAGATTGGGTGCGGATGGAGCCCGTGACCCTCGCGTTTTCGATCGAGGCCATCCTGCCGTGAACACGCCCCAAACCTTATGAACGACCCTCGTTACGATCAACTCGCCCGCCTCCTCACCGGTTATTCCACCCGGGTTCAAACCGGGGATAAAGTCCTGCTGGAAGCCTTCGACATCCCGCCGGAGATGACCGTGGCCCTCATCCGGGCGGTCCGCGCCCTCGGGGCCACGCCGGTGGTGCAGCTTCACAACGCGCGGATCACCCGGGAACTCGCCCGCGAGGCGACCGGGGAGCAGTACGGCTTCATCGCCCGGCATGAACTCGCGCGGATGAAGCAGATCGACGCCTACATCGCCATCCGGGGCTCGGAGAACATCGCGGAGCTGGCCGACGTCCCCGGCGAGAAAATGAAGCTCGTCTCCGGCAAGATGCGCCCGGTGATCGACCACCGCGTGAAGAAAACCCGCTGGTGCGTGCTCCGCTGGCCGACCTCCGCCATGGCGCAGCAGGCCGGGATGAGCACGGAGGCCTTTGAGGATTTCTTCTTCAAGGTCTGCACGCTCGATTACTCCCGGATGCAGCCGGGGATGAAGGCGCTTGTCGCCCTGATGAACCGGACGGACCGCGTGGAGATCAAGGGGCCGGGCACCGACCTGAGCTTTTCCATCAAGGACATCCCGGCGATCCCGTGCGGCGGCTCGCACAACATTCCCGACGGCGAAGTCTTCACCGCACCCGTGAAGAAATCGGTGCAGGGGGTCGTCACCTACAACGCGCCGACGATCTATCAGGGGACGCCGTTCGATCAGGTGCGGCTGGAGTTCAGGGACGGCAAGATCGTCGATGCCACCGCCAACAACACCGCCCGGCTCAACGAAATCCTCAACGCCGACGCCGGAGCCCGCTACATCGGCGAGTTTGCCCTCGGGTTCAACCCGTACATCCTCCACCCGATGCGCGACATCCTCTTTGATGAAAAAATCTCCGGCTCCTTCCACTTCACGCCGGGCCAATGCTACGAGACGACGGAGAACGGGAACCGCTCCCAGGTGCACTGGGATCTCGTCTCCATCCAGCGCGAGGATTACGGCGGCGGGACGATCCATTTCGACGGCAAGCTGATCCGCGAAAACGGGCGTTTCGTGCCGAAGGCGCTTCGGGCGCTCAATCCGGAGAATCTCGTTTCCTGAGGCTGAGGCGGACGTGGCGGGTTTCCGGGGTGATCCGGAAGACGGCTTCCGGTTCGTACGGATTCCCTTTGCCGTAACCGGCCACCCGGGCAAAGAGGGCGACCTCTTCCCCGGAACGGGCCGTGAACCCGAAGCGCCCGTGGGCATCCGCGATCCGGCTCTGGCCGTCCCATCCCTTCCGGCGTAAAATCAACACCGTGGTGCCGGAGGGGAGCGGCGTTCCATCGGAAAGTTCGATCGTCCCTTCCACGGGAACCCCCGCTTCCACCATCAGGTCGCCGGCGTCCACCCCGGTTTCCGGTTCCCCGGTCCGGATTTCCAGCGTGCCGGTGACGCCGCCTTCCGGCAGGCGATCGCGCTGGGCGTAAAGCTCCCAGAGCTTCCCGGAAGGGACGTGGGTGAACTCGAAGGTGCCATCCCCAAGGGTCCTGCTTTCCTGCGGGCCGAGGAAATGGTCCACGGATCGGTTCGCCTGGATCAATCCGATCGTGGCCCCACCGACCGGAACGCCTCCCCGCATCAGTCGCCCGCGGAGAGTCGCGCCGCGATCGAGCCGGAACTCGGGCGTCGGGCCGGTGGCGGATACGTCGGTTTCAAACTCGTTGCGGGCGAATTGCGGAGCATGGACCCGCAGGCCGATGCGATCCGCCTTGTCCGGGGAATAGCCGAGTTCGAAGAGCCCCGCGGGATTGGTGATGGCGATCGCGTCCCCGGGGAAGCCCCCGGGCGGTTGCGCACCCCCCTTGCGGTGCGAGATCGGAACGATCACCGCGCCGGAGATCGGGCGGCCCTCGGGGTCGAGCACCCTGCCGCGCAGCGCCGGGCGCTCCGGGTCCGCTGGCGGCAGCGTGACGGAAATCTCGCTCAGGCGCGGATCAATCCGGTTCCGGTGCGTGGCACGGTATCCCGGAGCGGCCACCAGAATGGTGAAGAGGAGATCGTCCTCCAGATCGCCGAGGGTGAAGCGTCCGGCTTCGTCCGTCGTGGCCGGTTTGGAGTAATCAGGGTAGCGCGGCAGCCGGAACCCGCCGCCACCCTCCCGCGCCTCGGCGATCGGCAGGAAAACCGATGCCCCGGGGACGGGGTTTCCCTGGGGATCGCGGATGATCCCCTTGAGTTCCGCCGCGTGAGCCACCCCGGGCAACAGAAGCGGCAGGAGAAACCACCGGAGGATTTGCCGCGCCAAGCCGGGCAAGGGGAGAAGGGAGAGGGGAAAGGGCATGATGGCGAAGCGCAAGGCCGGGCGGCTTCCTCTTTTTCAGTGAATGTTTCCGCCGCGCTGGCCGAGTTCGTGCTGAATGTGGATTTCGTGTTCGACGAGCCGGACGGCCAGCCGGGCGCGGATTTCGCGGCACTCCGGGTCGGCATACCGGTTGTGTTTTTCCCCGGGGTCCGAACGAAGGTCGTAGAGTTCGCCTTCACCGTCGGAAAAGAGGGAGCGCTCGTAACCGCGTGACCCGCGTCCGGCGTGGACGGCCAGTTTCCATTCCGGGGTCCGGATCATCCGGGCGGTCTCGATCATGGAGAAAACGGCATCCCGCGGGTTCGGGAGCGGGTCGCCCCGGAGCAGCGGCGCGAGGGAACGCCCCGGCAGGGAGGCCGGGATTTCCACCCCGGCGAAGTCGAGCAGGGTGGGCACCAGATCGACGAGTTCCACCAGTTCATCCGAGGCCATGCCGGCGGGAATCCGGCCGGGGTGGTGAAAGAGGAAGGGAACCCGGATCACGTCATCATAAAGGCTGAACCATTTGCCGATCATCCCGTGCTCGCCGAGCATCTCGCCGTGATCCGCCAGAAAGACGATGAGGGTCTCTCCGCCGGTTTCCTCCACGGCAGCCAGCACGTCGCCCACGCAGGTATCGAGGTACTCCACCATGTCGAGGTAGCGGGCGACGATTTTCCGCCGGACCTCCTCCGGGTGGCAAAGCCATCTCGTCCGGCTCAGGTAGCCTTGTTTTCCCGGCTTGGCGGCGAGTTCCGTTTCGAAGCCGGAGGGGAGTCCGATGGCGTCGGGGTCGTGCCGACCGGCGAATTCCAGCGGCGGGTAGAGCGGCGGGTGCGGCGACATGAACCCCATCATCGCGACGTAAGGGCGCTCGTCCCCTCTCCGCCGCAGCCATTGGGCGAACTGGAGCGCCGCCGCCTTGTCGTGATGTTCCTCAATCGGCCCGCGGAACGTGCCGGTGATGGTGTCCGAATCGGCGTGAAAGCCGGGGCGATCGCTTCCGTAGGCGGCTTTTCCGCTCCGCGCCGGAAAACGCCGGAACCCTTTGTCCTGCGAATGGGTGCGGCCAAAGGCGACCGCCTCGTAACCGGCGGCGCTCAGGTGATCGCCCAGCGTGGGAACCGCATCGGGGATCGTAAAGCCGTGGTGGAAAACACCGAGTTGCTGCGGGTAGAGCCCGGTGATGAAAGAAGCGCGGGAGGGAACGCACGTCGGGTACTGGCAGAACGCCTGATCAAAAGAGGTTCCCTGTGCGATCAGGCGATCGAGATTCGGTGTGTGGCAGACCGGATACCGGCGGTGGCGGAAAAGATCGTGCCGGAGTTCGTCGCAATGAAGGATCAGGAGGTTCGGGGGCATACGCCCGGTCATGATGAAAGAGGCCAGCCGCAATGAAAAGACGAAAGCCCGGCAAAAACAACGGGAGCAACCAGCCGGGGGTTCGTTTTAATACTTCGAAGACTCCCTGGATTTCGGTGACTCCGGAGACCTCCTTGCGACGATATAGGCCGCAACCAGAGCCACGGCAACGATTGCGATCATCGCGCCTAAAACGTCAGCCAGATAGGGAATCAACCTATCCAAAAGGTGGTTGCTGTAATCCGTGATGCCCCGGGCCAAGCGTGGCAAAAACAGCAATATCGCGACGCAGACAGCGATGAATACCAGAAGGCACCGGTTAATGAATATTCCCCGGGACAACACCGCAATCTGTTTTTCGATAGAAGGAAGGTCGTCGTTCATAAGCTGTTTTTTTCTCTGAAACGCTCATGCCGATATGGCGGATTTCCCGCTGACGGTAAAAAGCGGAAGGCCCCGGTTCAACCAAATAGTGCCCGCGTGCCGATGCCCGCAAACCGGTTTGCGGGCATAATCGGATGATTGATGAGCGCCGCATGCCTCCCTCCGGGCAAAAGCCGGTTGCCTGTGCAGCGCCCCTGGCAATCAAGAAATTTCTTGGCAGAAAGCAGATTTCCTTATACCTTCCCAAGGGTTGATTAAAACCTTCACCATCCGGCCCTCCCTTCCACACCTTCCAACCTGCTCCACCTGAGACCCCGCTCTCTTCGCCCCATCCCGTGAAAGCCCTCATTTCGTTTTACCAGTCTTCCATCGGAAAGAAGTGGATCGTTGCGCTGACGGGGGTGATCCTCGTCGGCTTTATCGTAGGCCACCTGCTCGGGAACCTCCAGGTCTTTCTCGGGCAGGAGACGCTCAACGCCTATGCGGAGAGCCTCCAGAACCTCGGCAAGCTGCTCTGGGCCGCGCGCATCGTCCTTCTGGTCTCCTTTGTCGTCCATATCGTGACGACGATCCTCCTCGCCATCGAGAACCGCGCCGCCCGGCCGGAGAAATACGCCGTGAACGCCACCGTCAACCCGAACGTCGCCGCCAAGACGATGCTCCTGAGCGGGTTGACCCTCATCGCCTTCGTCATCTTCCACCTTCTCCACTTCACCACGCGCAACATTTACCCCGAGTGGCAGACCTGGAGGGACGCCCTCGGGCGGCCCGATGTCTATAACATGATGATCGCCGGGTTCCAGAACCCGATCGTCTCCGCTTTCTACATCGTGGCGATGTTCCTGCTCTGCCTGCACCTCAGCCACGGCATCCAGAGCTTCCTGCAAACCCTCGGCGGACGCACCCGCAAGCTCGCGCAGCCGATCTCCAAGGCGAGCCCGATCCTCGCGGGCCTGATCTTCGCCGGGTACGTCTCCATCCCCGTGGCGGTGCTCCTGAACATCCTCCAGCCGATCGGACATTAATTTTCACCTTCCCATGGCCACGCCCGACTCCAAGATTCCCCCCGGCCCGCTCGAAACCAAGTGGGAAAAGTTCAAGTTTGATTCCCGGCTCATCAACCCGGCCAACCGGCGCAAATACAGCATCATCATCGTCGGCTCCGGCCTGGCGGGAGCCTCGGCGGCGGCGACCCTCGGCGAGCTTGGCTACCACGTCAAATGCTTCTGCTACCAGGACAGCCCCCGGCGCGCCCACTCCATCGCGGCCCAGGGGGGAATCAACGCCGCCAAGAACTACCAGAATGACGGCGACTCCGTGCGCCGCCTCTTTTACGACACCGTCAAGGGGGGGGATTTCCGCTCCCGCGAGGCCAACGTCTACCGGCTCGCGGAAGTCAGCGCCTCGATCATCGACCAGTGTGTCGCCCAGGGCGTCCCGCTGGCGCGCGAATACGGCGGCCTGCTCGCCAACCGCTCCTTTGGCGGCGCGCTCGTCTCGCGCACCTTCTACGCCCGGGGGCAGACCGGCCAGCAGCTTCTGCTCGGGGCGTATTCCGCGCTCTGCCGCCAGATCGCCGCGGGCAACGTGGAGATGTATCCGCGCACCGAAATGCTCGATCTCGTCGTCGTGGACGGGCACGCGAAAGGGATCGTCGTGCGGGACATGGTGAACGGGAAGATCACCTCCCACGCCGGGGATACCGTCGTCCTCGCCACCGGCGGCTACGGCAACGTCTTCTACCTCTCCACCAACGCGAAGGGATGCAACGCCACCGCCGCCTACCGGGCGTACAAAAAGGGGGCGTACTTCGCGAACCCGTGCTACACGCAGATTCACCCGACCTGCATCCCCGTGGCGGGCGACTACCAGTCCAAGCTCACGCTGATGTCGGAATCCCTCCGCAACGACGGGCGCGTCTGGGTGCCCAAAAAGAAGGAGGATTGCGGCAAGCACCCCACGCAGATTCCCGAGGAGGCGCGCGACTACTACCTGGAGCGCAAATACCCGAGCTTCGGCAACCTCGCCCCGCGCGACATCTCCTCGCGGGCGGCCAAGCAGGTCTGCGACGAAGGGCGCGGCGTCGGCCCCGGGGGGCTCGGCGTTTATCTCGACTTCGCGGATGCCATCCAGCGGCTGGGGGAAAACGTGGTGCGCGAACGCTACGGCAACCTTTTCGACATGTACGAAAAGATCACCGGGGAGAACGCCTACAAGGTGCCGATGCGCATCTACCCCGCCGTCCACTACACGATGGGCGGCCTCTGGGTGGATTATAACCTGATGTCCAACCTTCCCGGCCTGCACGTGCTCGGCGAAGCGAATTTCAGCGACCATGGCGCGAACCGCCTCGGGGCGAGCGCGCTGATGCAGGGGCTCGCGGACGGCTACTACGTCCTGCCCGCCACCATCGGCAACTATCTGGCGACCGTGACGGGGAAAAAAGTGACCACCGATCACGCCGCCTTCAAGGTGGCTGAAGCGGAAGTTCGCGCCCGGATCGACACCCTGCTCTCCATCAGGGGCAAGCGGACGGTCGATTCCTTTCACCGCGAACTCGGCCTCCTGCTCTGGGACAAATGCGGCATGGCCCGCACGGAAGAAGGCCTGAAGGAAGCGCTTGAGAAAATCCCGCAGATCCGCGAGGAATTCTGGCGCAACGTCAACGTCCACGGCACCGGCGACAGCCTCAACCAGTCGCTGGAAAAAGCGGGGCGCGTGGCGGATTTCCTCGAATTCGGCGAACTGATGGTGCGCGACGCGCTGGAGCGCCGGGAATCGTGCGGCGGCCACTTCCGGGAGGAGTACCAGACCGGGGAGGGCGAGGCGCTCCGGAACGACGAGGAGTTCGCCCATGTCGCCGCCTGGGAATACGCGGGGGATGGCAACACGCCGATCCGCCATGAGGAACCTCTCGAATACGAAACCGTGAAACTCGCTGTCCGCAGCTACAAGTAACCCCGACTTTATGAACCTTACCCTGCGAGTCTGGCGTCAGGCCGACAAGAAAAGCCCCGGAAAGTTCGTCGAGTACGAGGCGAAGAACATCCCGGAGGATTGCTCATTCCTGGAGATGCTCGACATCGTGAACGAAGGGCTCGACCAGAGCGGCATCGAGCCGATCGCCTTTGACCACGACTGCCGGGAAGGGATCTGCGGCGCCTGTTCGCTCGTCATCAACGGCATCGCCCATGGCCCCGAACGGGCGACCACCACCTGCCAGCTTCACATGCGGCACTTTTCGGATGGCGACACCATCTACATCGAACCGTGGCGGGCCCGGGCCTTCCCGATCCTCAAGGATCTGATCGTGGACCGGAGCGCCTTTGACGACATCCAGAAGGCGGGCGGTTTCATCACCGCGCGGACCGGTTCCCCGCCCGACGCCAACTCCGTGCCGATCCCCAAGCAGAACGCGGACGAAGCGATGGACGCCGCCGCGTGCATCGGCTGCGGTGCCTGTGTGGCGGCGTGCCCGAACTCCTCGGCCATGCTCTTTGTCGGCGCGAAGGTGACCCACCTCGGCCTCCTGCCCCAGGGGCAGCCGGAGCGGACCCGGCGCGTCCTGCGCATGGTCAAGACGATGGACGAAGCCGGGTTCGGCAACTGCCGCAACTACTACGAATGCGAAGCCGTCTGCCCGGCGGAGATCAACGCCTCCGTCATCGCCATGCTCAACCGCGAATACGCGGCGGCCGTGGTGAAAGATACCGTGAGCACCGTCTGAGGGGCATCTTTCCCCCGCATCCCTTTGCATTTGGCAAACCACCGTTCCGGCGGCATATTGCCTCCCATTCCATGACCATTCCATGACCACGCACCGCACGCGCATCCCCGTGACCATCCTGACCGGCTTCCTCGGAGCCGGGAAGACGACCCTCCTCAACTACATCCTCCGCCAGCAGCACGGCTACAAATTCGCCGTCATCGTCAACGAAATCGGCGCGATCGGCATCGACGGCCAGCTCGTGGAAAACGCGAAAGACGAGATCGTGGAGATGAGCAACGGGTGCGTCTGCTGCACCGTGCGCAAGGATCTCGTGCGCAGCGTCCAGACCCTCATCCGCAAGGGCGGCTTCGACTACCTGCTCATCGAAACCACCGGCATCGCGGACCCCGGCCCCGTCGCGCAGACCTTCCTGAACATCCCGCAGCTTCAGCAATACGTGCAGCTTGATTCGATGATCACCGTCGTCGATGCCGAGCAGATCGAAAAGCAGATCGCCGAAGTCCAGACCGCCACCGCGCAGATCGAAATGGCCGATTTCATCCTGGTCAACAAAACCGATCTCGTGGACGAAGCGCACCTCGCGCGGATCGAAGGCATCATCGAAGGGCTCAACCCCCACGCCCAGGTCTTCCGCACGAACCAGTCGGCGGTGAACCTGAAGGAAGTCCTCGACATGGCCGCCTTTGATGTCGATCGCAAGCTGGCGGTCGATCCGCGGTTTCTCGACGAACTCAACGTCCGCCATCATCACGAAATCCAGTCGTGCTCGTTCACGTTTGACCGTCCCTTCCGGCTCGAAGCGTTCGAGCTTTTCGTGGAACGCCTCAGTTCCAAGGCGAAGATTTACCGCTCCAAGGGGTTCATCTCCATCGCCGGTCATCCGCGCCGCGCCATTTTCCACGGGGTGAGCAACCGTTTCAGCATCTTCTGGGACCGCCTCTGGGAAAAAGGGGAGACGCGCACCAGCCAGCTTGTCTTCATCGGCAAGGGGCTGGATGAAAAAGCGATCGGGCGCGAGCTGGAAGCGATGCTCGCCTGAGCCGCCCGAAGCCGCCCGCCTCAGTCAAAGAGCCAGTCGTTGGTGCCCGCCCGCCAGGCGGCGCAGAGCATCCCCCGGCGTTCCCACTCCGCGAGCTTGCGTTCGCACGCCTCGCGCACGTCCGCGTAGCTGTCGTACTCCTGCCGGGAGAAACCGCAGCGCTGCCGGTGCAGGCGCTTGAAGGTCCGTTTCGGGGTGGCCGTCCGCGTTGAATCATCCATGACATCCATGCCGCCAGGGTGTATTCCACCCGGAGGCCGATGTCGATGCCGCGCCGGGCCGGCGGCGCGGAATTTCCCGCAACCCGGGGCCTCCCCTACCCTTCGAGCGCCTGCCGCATTTTCAGGAGCTGGGCGTGGGTCGCCATCCAGTCCGTCTCGCGTTTGCGGTGTTCCTCCACCACGACGGCGGGGGCGTGGTTGACGAAGCTCTCGTTGGAGAGCTTCCTGCGCACGGTCAGGAGTTCCTTCTCCACCTTCGCGATCTCCTTGCCGAGCCGGTCGAGTTCCGCCGCCACGTCGATCAACCCTTCCAGCGGCATGTAAAGCTCGCCCAGCGGGGTGAGGATGCGCGGCACGCCGCGGCCCGGCGTATAGGCGGGATCGGCGGAAACCTCCTCCGCATTGATGAGCCGGGCAAAGGTCGGGAGTTCCCCCGCGACCCACTCCGCCGCCGGGCGAAGATGGAAGCGGACCTTGCGGGCGGAGGGTATCCGGTATTCCGCGCGGAGGTTGCGCGTGAGGCGCACGCTCTGGTAGAGATCGGCCACCTGCCCGCGGGCATGGGTCACCCCCGCCTCGTCGAGCGGCAGCGGACGGCGCACCGGCCAGGCGAGGTAAAGCAGGTGGGGCCGCCCGTGATCCTCCGCCCGGTAGCCGAGGCGTTCCCAGAGTTCCGCCGTGATGTGGGGCATCAACGGCTGGAGGAGCCGCAACAGATGGGAAAGGACATAATCCATCACCGCCAGCGCCGAATGCCTCGCCCCGGCGTCGTCCCCGAAAATCTCTGTCTTGGCCGCCTCCACGTACCAGTCGCAATACTCGCTCCAGAAGAAGTGATAGAGAAGCTGGGCGATTTCGTTGAAGCGGTACTCCTCGTACGCGGCATCGACCGCCGCGATCAGTTCCTCCAGCCGGGCCAGAATATCGACGGAGTAGGCGGAAAGCGGCAGCGTCGCCGGGTCCACTTCCGGAAGGCCCGGCCCCTGCATCTGGCGGAAACGGGCGGCGTTCCAGAGCTTGTTGGCAAAGTTGCGCCCTTCCTCCACCTGTTTTTCGTCAAAGCGGATATCCTGCCCCTGCGGCGCGATCCGCAACAGCCCGAAGCGAATGCCGTCCGCCCCGTAGCGGGCGATGAGATCGAGCGGATCGGGAGAGTTCCCGAGGGATTTCGACATCTTGCGCCCCTGCGCGTCGCGGATCAGCCCGGTGTAGAAAACGTTGGAGAACGGTTTCTCCCCCGTGAACTCGTACCCGGCCATGATCATCCGCGCCACCCAGAAGAAGATGATATCCGGGCCGGTGACGAGATCGCTCGTCGGGTAGAACTTCGCCCGTGTCGCCTCGTCCATCGTGGCAAAGGGCCAGAGCCAGGAGGAGAACCAGGTATCGAGCACATCCTCCTCCTGCGTCCAGTTTTCGGGATCGGCGGGGCCTTCCACGCTCACGTGAATCTGCGCCGGATCGTCCTGGCGATACCAGACCGGGATGCGATGCCCCCACCAGAGCTGGCGGCTGATACACCAGTCCTGAATATTCTCCAGCCAGTGATCGTAAACGCCCGCCCACCGTTCCGGGCGGAACCGGATGCCACCGCCCGCCACCGCCTCGCGCGAGGCGGGCACCTGCGGGTAGCGCAGGAACCATTGCAGGCTCAGGCGCGGCTCGATCGGCACATCCGCCCGCTCCGAAAAACCGACGTTGTTCTGGTACGGATCCTCCTTCACCAGCAGCCCGAGTTCCGCGAGCTTCGCCGCCGCCGCCTTGCGCGCGGCGAACCGCTCCATCCCCGCGAACTCCGGCCCGGCGAGTTCGTTGAGCGTCCCGTCCGGGTTCATCACGTCGAGCACCGGCAGCCCGTGGCGCTGGCCGATCTCGAAATCCGCCTTGTCGTGCGCCGGGGTCACCTTGAGCACGCCGGTGCCGAACGCCGGGTCGATATGTTCATCCGCCACGATCGGGATCGCCTCGCGCGGGAAAGGCCGCCAGACGTGTTTGCCGATAAGCCCCTTGTACCGCTCGTCCCCCGGGTGCACGGCCACCGCCGTATCGCCCATCAGCGTCTCGGGCCGCGTGGTGGCGATCTCCAGATACCGCCCCGGCTCCTCCACCAGCTCGTAGCGCATGTGATAGAGCGTCCCCTTCTGCGGCTTCATGATCACCTCTTCATCGGAGAGGGCCGTGAGCGACACCGGGCACCAGTTCACCATCCGTTTGCCGCGATAAATGAGCCCCTTGGCGTAGAGATCGACAAAAACGCGCTGCACCTCGCGCGAGTAGGCCGGGTCCATCGTAAAGCGTTCGCGCGTCCAGTCGCAGGAACAACCAAGCTGCTTGAGCTGTTCGATGATGATCCCCCCGTGCTTCTCCTTCCATTGCCAGACGCGCTCCAGAAACGCATCCCGCCCGAGATCGCGGCGCGTCTTCTTCTCCTCCTTGCGCAGCTTGCGCTCCACCACCGTCTGCGTGGCGATCCCGGCGTGGTCCGTCCCCGGCAGCCAGAGCACCTCGCGCCCGAGCATCCGCGCCCGGCGCGCCAGCACATCCTGCAACGTATTGTTGAGAACATGCCCGAGCGTCAGCACCCCGGTGACATTCGGCGGCGGGATGACGATCGAATAAGCGGGCCGGGACGAAGCCGGGTCTGCCACGAAGCTGCCGTCGGCAAGCCAGCGCGCATACCATTTCTTCTCGACGGAACCCGGTTCGTAGGCTTTGGAAATCTCTGACATGGGGGAGCGATTTTCCGCGAAAAAACGCCTTTGTAAAGCGGAGAGCGAGTCTCCGTGCGTCGCCGCCCGCCTCCCGGGCTTGGGCTTGACAAATGCAGCCGGTGTCCGAAGGATTCATTTTCCTGGAAACACCGTCGGGTTGGGAGGGAGCCTCCGCGGTTGATTTCTCTTCTCCTGCTGCTTCCTTAATCCATCACCTCCTTCATGAAAGTGCCGAAAACCGCTCCCGCTCCCGATTTCACGGAGGGCGACGCGTGGGCCGGAATCGGCGAAGGCTGGCGGCACCTGCACGGAAGCTTCCGGGATCTCGGCTACAGCCTGGAATGGCACGACTTCGAAGCCGCCGAACCCTTTGACTGGACGCCGAGCTTTCACCCCGGCGGCGCGGAAATCTGCCTGAACCTGAGCGGTCATGGCGAGGTTCGCGCCGGGGAAGAGCGGATGAGGTTCACCCCCCTGAGCGCCGGGTTTTACCTTCAGCAGGGCCGCCGCCTCTCCGGCGAGCGGCGCGGGGGCGAGCGCCACCAGTTCATCACCGTGGAGCTTTCGGCGGAGTTCCTGCGCACCCACCTTCCCCGCAACGACAAGAGCCAGCACCCGCTCCTGCGCCGTTTCCTGCGCGGGGAACTCGACGCCGCCGTCTCGGAACCGATCCGCCTCACCGGCGAATACCAGCAGATGGTGATGAGCCTGCGCAAGCCGCCCGTCTACGCCGGGGCGCACCGGGTCTGGTATCTGGCCAAGGCGCTCGAAGCCGTCGCCGCCCTCTTCTACCGCCCGACCGGCGAGGACGACCTCTTCTGCCAGCGCCAGAAATCGCAGAACTACGAGCGGGTGCAGAAAGTGATCGCGCTCCTGAAGGAAAATCTTTCCACGCCCCTTTCGCTCGAAGAGATCGGGCGGCGGGTCGGGTGCAGCCACTATTACCTGAGCCGCGTCTTCACGCAGGAGATGGGCAAGCCGATCTTCCAGTACCTGCGCAGCCTGCGGATGGACCGCGCGGCGGAACTCCTGCGCGAAGGACGGCTCAACGTCACCCAGGTGGCTCTGGAGGTCGGCTATTCGAGCCCGAGCCATTTCAGCACCGCCTTTCACGAAACCTTCGGGTGCTGCCCGGGCCTCTACCCGATCACCACCCAGCACGGCTACGTTCCGGCTGCCGCGGCCAAGGGCCAGAACTGAGACGGAGGAAGGCGGGAGCGAGAGCCGCCTGCGGGCCTTTTTCCGGGGTGGTTTTTCCTTACAATCCATCCACAGAGTTTCTCTGCCCGGTCCATCGGGGGTTGGCTCAACACCCGATCGGGAAACCCCGAAGCCCGGGGATCGGAGAAAAACTGCCCGGATGGCAATCCGCCGCCAGAAAATGGCAAGAATCCGAAAGCGCACCCCGGAGCCGGGCGTTACGGTCTCAAACTTCAACATCCCGGGGTTTCTCCCGGTGTTGACACACACCAACCATTCCTACTCTCTCTTAATGAAAGTAAAGCCCAACAAGCCAGACCCCCATTCGCCCGTTTCGTTTACCTCTCTGCGGCCCGACCCGGCGAAACTCTTCGGTCGCGCCTCCGTGGCCACGGCCGCCGCCCTGATGATGGCGGGCACCGGCCAGGCCCAGACCGCCACCCCGACGCCGACCCCGGCGGACGACGCCGCCACCGCGGATTCCGGCGAAGTGACCACCCTCTCCGAGGTCGTCATCACCGCCCGGCACGATTCGTACAAGCCTGAGGTGCTCCAGTCCCCGAGCTACACCTCGCCGCTGCTCGACGTCCCGCAGACCGTCAGCGTCGTCCCCGAAGCCCTGATCCGCGAACAGGGCGCCACCTCCATGCGCGAAGTGCTCCGCAACGTCCCCGGCATCAGCATGCAGGCGGGCGAAGGCGGCTTCCCCACCGGAGACGCCCTCACCATCCGCGGCTTCAGCGCCCGGACGGACTTTTACGTGGACGGCATCCGCGACATCGGGCCGTACCAGCGCGATCCCTTCAACCTTGAGCAGGTGGAAGTCTCCAAGGGCGCTTCCGCCATCATGGGCGGGCGCGGCACCACCGGCGGCGCGATCAACCTCGTCACCAAGACGCCGAAGCTCGACCGCTTCTACAGCGGCGAAATCGGCTTCGGCACGGACCAGTACAAGCGTTTCACCCTCGACCTCAACCAGCCCCTCAACGTCCTCGGGCTGGAGGGAGCCGCTTTCCGCGTGAACGCCCTCTGGACCGACTACACCATCCCGCGCCGCGACTGGGTGGACAACAACCGCTGGGCGATCGCTCCCTCGCTCGCCTTCGGCCTGGGTACCGACACCCGCTTCATCTTCACCTACCTCCACCAGCAGGAGGACAACGTGCCCGACTACGGCATCCCGTGGGTTCCCGCCGGGACGGACACCGCCCCGCTCGTGGAAGAACTCCGGGGGTACGACAACCAGCTCGCACCGGTCTCCATCAGCAACTGGTACGGCTTCAAGAAGCGGGACTACCAGAAGACCGTCACCGACATCGGCACGTTCGAGTTCGAGCACGACGTGAACGAGACCTTCACCATCCGCAACGTCACCCGTTTCGGCCGTTCCACCTACGACGCCTACGTCTCCGCGCCCCGGTTCGTGGACGCGACGACGACCACCGACGTGCAGCGCAGCCTCAAGGTGCGCGACCAGGTGGACTGGATCATCGCCGACAAGCTCGACCTCATCTTTGAGTTCGACACCTTCGGCCTCCAGCACAAGGCGAACCTCGGGCTCGAATACACCCACGAAGTCTCCGAAAACCACCCGGTCACCTCGCTCCCGAGCGCGAACTCCGACCCGACGGACCTCTACAACCCGAACTCGGAAGATACCCCGTCGAACTACACCACTCCCAACGGGATCAACCGCGCGGTCTCCGATTCGTTCGCCCTCTACTTCGCGGAGACGATCAAGATCCACGAGAAGTTCGAGATCAACGGCGCCGTCCGCTGGGATCACTTCCAGACCGATTACGAAGCGCTCCGCCCCACGGCGGCGAACACCTACCTGAGCCGTACGGACGAGATGGTGAGCTGGCGTGTGGCCCCGGTCGTGAAGCCGCTGCCCAACGGCAGTGTCTATGTTGCCTACAGCACCTCCTTCAACCCATCGGCTGAAGGGCTGACGCTGAGCGACAGCACCGCCCTGCTCGACCCGGAGGAAACCCGCACGATCGAACTCGGCACGAAGTGGGAATTCTTCAACAAGGCACTCGCGGTGAACGCCGCCGTCTTCCGCATCGAGAAGCGCAACGCCCGCACCCCGGGCGCCCTTCCCGACGATCCTCCCACGGTGCTTGAAGGCAAGCAGCGCGTGGACGGGTTCGAACTCGGCATCGCCGGAAGCCTGACCCGCAACTGGAAGGTCTATGGCGGCTACGCCTACATGGACAGCGAGATCATCGACTCCAATACAGAGGCGGAAATCGGCAAGCGGATGCCCAACACCCCGCAGCAGACCTTCAGCTTCTGGACCACCTACGAACTGCCGTGGAACATCACCGTCGGCGGCGGGGCGAACTACGTCGGCAGCCGTTTCAACAACGCGACCAACCAGCGCAAGGCCCCGGATTACTGGACCTTTGACGGGATGGTCTCCTACAAGATCAGCGAGAACATGACGGCCCGCCTCAACGTCTACAACATCGCGGACGAGAAGTACATCGACCGGATCGGCGGCGGACACGCCATCCCGGGGCCGGGCCGCTCGGGCACGCTCACCCTCGCCTTCTCGTTCTAAAAACGCCAACCGATACGGAGAACCACGACCGATGATCATTCGAATCCCCGATGTGTTGACACCCGAGCAGGTCGCCCAGGCGCGCAAGCTCCTGGACGAAGCGGAGTGGGTGGACGGGCGGGTCACCGCCGGTCATCAGTCCGTCCGTGTCAAAGACAACCTCCAACTGCCGGAAGGAAGCCCTGCCGCGCGGCAACTCGGCGATCTCATCGTCCAGTCGCTCGGCCAGAATCCGCTCTTCCTTTCGGCAGCCGTCCCGCTGAAGGTCTTCCCGCCCCTCTTCAACAAGTACACGGGCGGGGGCTCCTTCGGCACCCATGTGGACAACGCCATCCGGCAGGTTCCCGGAACGGCCCACCGCATCCGGACGGACCTCTCGGCCACGCTCTTCTTCACCGATCCCGATGAATACGACGGCGGCGAACTCTCCATCGAGGACACCTACGGCGTCCATCAGGTGAAGCTGCCGCGCGGGCACATGGTGCTCTACCCTTCCACGAGCCTTCACCACGTCAAACCGGTGACGCGCGGGGCGCGCATCTGCTCCTTCTTCTGGTTGCAGAGCATGATCCGCGACGACGGGCAGCGCAGCCTGCTCTTCGATCTCGACATGGGCATCCAGCGCATCAATCAGGAACTCGGGGAGCAGCCGCAGGCGGAAGCCATCGCCGTGCAGCTTACGGGCGTTTACCACAACCTGCTCCGGCAGTGGGCTGAGATGTAACCCTCATCCATCCAAACAATCGTGTTCCGATACCGGAACCCCTGCGGGGGACCGGAGGAGGAACGTGCGGTTCCCGGGGTGCATCACGCAGTTTTCCATGCTTTCTGCGCGATGCACCCCCCTTCCGTCCGGGAAGGTCATCCCGGGCTTTTCCTTTTTCTTCCCGTTTTATCTTATGCGGCGCACCCTTTTCTGGATTCACCTCATCGCCGGAGTCATCGCCGGGAGCATCATCCTCGTCATGTCGCTCACCGGCGTCGTCCTCGCCTACGAGCGGCAGATGATCGACTGGCTCGAACGCGGCTACCACGCCAGCGCGGAGGAGATGAAGGGCCCGCGCCTTCCCGCAGCCGACCTGATCGCCCCGGCGATGGCGTACAAGGGGGTGGAAAACACCCCTTCCACCCTCAGCCTCCAGCGCGGCGAGGAGGAACCGGTCGCCCTCTCCTGGGGCCGGGGCGAAACCGTTTACGTGAACCCGTACACCGGCCAGGCCGTCGGGCAGGGGACTCCGGCGCGCGAGTTTTTCCGCACCATGGTGAGCTGGCACCGCTGGCTGGGCGACCGGGACCGGGGCCGGGCCATCACCGGAGCATGCAACCTCGCCTTCGTCGTCCTGGTCCTGACCGGGATGATCCTCTGGACCCCCCGGCGCTGGCCGTGGAAATGGACCTGGCGCTCCCTCCGCCCCGGGCTCCTTTTCGACCGCCGCCTCAAGGGCAAGTCGCGCGACTGGAACTGGCACCTCGTCATCGGCATCTGGTGCGCCCCGGTCCTCTTCATCCTCGCGGCGACCGGCACCACCTGGTCCTACACCTGGGCGAGCAACCTCGTCTACACCCTCAGCGGCGAAGCGCCGCCGCCTCCCCGGGAGGGCAGGGGCCCCGGCGGAGGAAGACGGGGCGGTGGCGGCGGGGAAAGGGGTGAAGCCCGCGCCTTCCGGCCGGTCCCGCTGGAACCGTATCTCGAAGCCGCCAAGGCGCAGCTTCCAACCTGGCAATCCATCTCGCTGACCCTTCCCTCCTCGCCCAAGGCACGCAGCGTCAGCCTGAGCGTGAGCGAAAAGCTCGCCTGGCATCCCTCCGCCCGCTCCTCGCTCAAGCTGGATGCGAAGACGGCGGAAGTCGTGGAATGGAAACCGTTCATGGAACAGAGCCTCGGGACGCGGGTCCGCAGCACCATCCGCCCCGTGCACACCGGGGAAGCCGGCGGCATCATCGGCCAGACGATCGCGGCGCTCGCCTCGCTGGGCGGCGTCTTCCTCGTCTGGACCGGGCTGGCCCTGAGCTGGCGGCGCTTCTTCGGGCGCAAAAAGAAAAGCGCCCCCGATCCGTTGCCGGCAAAGAGCGCAAGCCAGCGTTAGAAAATGGCAAGGAAGCGAAGGCGGCCCCGCCAAACCGCTTTACAATGACCCCTCCCAATCGGATTCTTTTTTGGGGGGAACATCTATGATTGAATTATTTATCCAAGGCGGCCCGATCATGTGGCCGATCCTGGTCGCCTCGCTGGTCGCCCTGACCGTGGTTGTCGAGCGGCTCATCTTCGTCATTCAGGAGCGGCTCCGCCGGGATCACGACACGGTGGGGAAGATCCTTGCCGCCGTGGAGCGGGGCGATTACGACCGCGCGGTGAAGGTGGGGATCGGCTCGCGGGATTACGTCGCCCGCACCCTCACCTACGCGCTCGAACACCGGGACAAATCGGTCTCCGACGCCCTGATGCGCGCGGCGAACTGGGAACTCAAGCGCTTCAACCGCGGCCTCTCGATCCTCGACACCATCATCACGCTCGCCCCGCTGCTCGGGCTGCTCGGCACCGTCACCGGGATGATCCATTCCTTCAGCCTTCTGGGCGGGGAGGAACTCGGCGCGCCGCAGGCGATCACCGGCGGCATCGCGGAGGCGCTCATCGCGACGGCAGCCGGTCTCGGCGTCGCCATTCTCGCGCTCATCCCCTTCAACTACCTCAACTCCCGGCTGGAGGAAGCCCGCCTGAGCCTGGAAGACGCCGCCTCCCATATCGAACTCTACCTCGTCAAGCGCGGCGGAAGCTGCGCCTTCCAGACCACGGAGGTTGATGCGTGAAAATCGCCTCCCCACGCAGCCAGAAGAAAGCGCGGATCGAAGTGATCCCGCTCATCGACATCGTCTTCTTCCTGCTGGCAACCTTCGTCATGGTTTCCCTCTCCATGATCAAGAACGAGGGGGTTACCGTGAACCTCCCGGTCGCCTCCACCGGCGGCCCGCAGGAACGCAAGGAATACACGGCGATCACCGTCACCGAGAGCGGGGACTACTACTTCAACAAGGACGCCGCCTCGCTTGAGGAGATCGTCACCCGCCTCAAGGCGCTCAAGGAAAGCGAGCCGGAGCCCCGGGTCTTCATCAACGGCGATGAAAAGGCGGAGTTTGGCCGCGCCATCGCCATTCTGGATGAAACCCGCAAGCTCGGGATCACCAAGGTCGCCATCGAAACCCGCAGGAAATGATCGAACTCAGGGAGCCCGCCTCCGCCACGCCTCCGGCCTCCATGTCTCTGCCTCCGCCGCTTCCGACTCCGAACCGGAGGAGACCGCCCTGCTATGGCGGCATTGAAGGCAACGCCCCGGCGCGCCGTTATCTCGCCGGGTTCATCCTCGCGATCGGGCTGCATCTGGGCATTCTCTACGGCATCCCCGCCGGAGAGGAACCGTACACCCCACCGGAATTCGGCGTCGTCGTGGACAGCGCGGGCGTGGAAGTCACGCTGGTAGCCGCCATGCCCGCGGAGGAAGTGGACGAAAACGCCCCGGAGACACCGCCCGAGGAAATTGCGGAACCGGAGCCTCCCGTGGAGGAAGCGCCGGTGGAAGAACCGGAACCCGAACCGGAGCCGGAACCCGAACCCGAGCCCATTCCGGAGCCGGAACCCGAAGTCGTCCCGGAAGCCAAGGCCGAAGTGGTCGTCCCCCAGCCGACGGCGACGCCCCAGCCGGTGGCCACGCCTGAAGCAAAGCCCAAGCCCAAACCCAAAGCGGAACCGAAGGCCACCCCGCGCCCCGCCCGGCGGCGACCACTCCAGCGGCTCCGCGCCCGTCTGGCCCGTTTCTCGGGCGATGGAAGCTCCGCCGTTCCCGGCCGGGACGCGACCTCAGCCTCCGCCGGTGGTGGCGCCCTCTCCTCCCAGCCCGGCTACCTGCGCAATCCGCACCCCTCCTATCCCGAAGAGGCCCGCAAGGCCGGGCAGGAAGGGGTGGTGAACCTGCGCGTCAGCATCGACGCCCGGGGCAGCGTCGTGGGCGTCCAGATCACCCGCTCCTCGGGCTTTCCGCTGCTGGACGAACGCGCCCGCAGCGTCGTGGCCGAGCGGTGGCGTTTCCGCCCCGCCCGGCGTGGCAAGGAAGCGGTGGCAACGACCGTGATCGTCCCGATCCGCTTCAGCCTCAAGTGACGGCGGGGGCTCCCCGCCGCAATGAGGCGAAAAGCGTCGGCGCGATGTGCTTGAGGAAGTTGTTCCCAAGCTGGCGGTAGCCTTCGGCGTCCGGGTGGAGCCGGTCCGGCATCAGGTGGCCGAGGTCTTCATCAAAGAGCGAAAGCCCGTCGTAATAAAAGACCTGCTCATCGCCCGCCGCCCGCAGCCGCTCCACCACGGTGCGCACGCTCTCGCGGTAATCGCGAAGCGTCCATCCGACGGCATTCGGGTTCGTCTCGCGATCATAGCTGTAAATGGCCGAGATCAGCCCGATCGGCGTTTTCGGATGCCGCTCCCGGATCAGCTCCACGCTCCCGATCAGCGCCGCGGGGAAGGTGCGGGCATTGAGCGAGCCGCTTCCGTAAATGTTGATCCCCGCGCCGATGGTGATCACGTCCGCGGGCAGGTCGCGGATCACCTGCGCCATCTGGAGATCAAGGTGGCACTGGCCGCCGAAGCCGAGGTTGCAATGGTTCACATCCGCCCCGCGCGCCACCACACCGGGCCAGGTCTGCGAAGGGGTGGCCGCCGCGCCGCAATGCGTGATGGAACTCCCGTAAGTCACCCAGAGCGGCCGGGTGTCGTGGTGGGCGGCGAGGGAGGCCCCGTCTTCGATCTCCAGAGCGCGCACCGGCAGCGCCTTCCCCTGCGGCAGCCAGAGTTCGAAAAGCTTCTCCCCGGCGGGCAGCCCTTCCCAGACCAGATCACACCGTCCCGCCGTGGAGAGGGTGCCGTGCATCCGGCCATCGAGATAAAGATCAATCCCCCCTTCCACCTCCCAGGGGACGACCCGGAGCGCGAGCCGCCGCGTGTCCGACCGGAAGACCAGGCGCACCCCGGCGTGCGTTCCCGCCCGTTCCGCCAGCGTGGGATCGAAAAGGGGGCGTTTGTGAAAAGGAATCCGCCAGGGGCGGGTATATTCCGGCGTGATTTCCAGGGAGACGGCGCCCGCCCACGAGAGGCGGGGATCAGCATGAGGGATTTCCATGAAAAAGGGAAATACCCCCTCTGCGCGTCGTTTCCAATCGGAAAACGGTGGAAACTCCCGATGGCCAGCCGGAAAAACCGCGCCCGCAGGGGAGAAAAATCTTGCCATTTCCCGGCCACACCCTATTTTGCCCACCCCATGCCTAAATCGATCGCACGTCGAAAGACCAGAAAGGCCGTGGCCAAACGGTTCAAGATCACGGGAACGGGCAAAGTGCTTCGCGCACACGCCTCCCGGCGGCACCTGCTCCAGAGCAAGAGTGCCAAGCGCAAGCGCAAGCTTGCCAAAGCCGGTCTCGTCCATGAAACCGATCTGGCCCGGATCAAAGAAAACATGCCGTTCGCGTAAACACGCGACGGCGCGTCCCTCCGCCTGACCGGAAAAGGTCACATCAGCAGGCGAGGCCGGGAGGGACGTTTCCAAGAATAAAAACAGCCCGCTGAAAGAAAGGATCAACCATGCCAAGAGCAACCAACGCACCCGCGAGCCGCGAACGCCGCAAGCGGATGCTCGACAAGGCCAAGGGCTTCCGCGGCCGCCGTTCCAAACTTTTCCGCTACGCGAAAAACGCGATCATGAAGGCGGAATACTGGTCGTACCGCGACCGGAAGACCCGTAAACGCAATTTCCGCCGTCTCTGGGTCACCCGTATCAACGCGGCCACCCGGGCCCACGGGCTCACCTACAGCCGGTTTATCGAAGGGCTCGCTGCTTCCGGCAGCAAGCTGGACCGCAAGGTGCTGGCCGACCTTGCCGTGACCGACGAAACCGCTTTCAACGCCCTCGTCAAGCAGGCGATCGCCGCACTGGAAGCGAAAAAAGCGGCGTAAGCGCGGCTCACACCCATCCCTCTTTTCCCGGCCAGTGTCGCCCCCCGGGTGCGGCACTGGCCGTTTCTGTTCTTCTCTCATGGAAAAACAACTCAACGACTACCGGGAGCAGGCGCTCGCAGGCATCGCCGCCGCTGCCGACGAAGCGGCTCTGGAAGCCGAACGGATCAAATACCTTGGCCGCACGGGGCTCGTCTCCCGCGCCAGCGAGGGAATGCGCACCCTCTCCAAGGAGGAGAAACCGCGCATCGGCAAGCTCCTCAACGAAGTCCGCACGGCGATCACCGCCGCCCTCGACGCCCGCAAGGCGGAGCAGGAGACCGAGCGCGACGCCCGCGCCCTGAGCGGCATCGACCTCACCCAGCCGGGCACCCCCGCCTTCACCGGCTCGCTCCACCCGATCACCCAGCTTCTCGACCGCGCCATCACGATCTTCCGGCGGATGGGGTTCGCGCTCGCGGACGGGCCGGACATTGAGACCGAGTGGCACTGTTTCGACGCGCTCAACACCCCGCCCGATCACCCCGCCCGCAACGAGGGGGACACCTTTTACCTGCCCGATGGCCGCCTGCTCCGCACGCAGACCTCCACCGTCCAGATCCGGACGATGGAGACCACGCCGCCCCCGGTTCGCATCATCGCCCCGGGCGGCGTCTACCGGCGCGACGAAGTCGATGCGACCCACCTCGCCCAGTTCACCCAGATCGAAGGGCTTTACGTGGACGAAGGGGTCACGCTCGGCGACCTGAAGGGGACCATCGAGTTCTTCTTCCGCGAACTGCTCGGCAACGATGTGAAAGTGCGGATGCGCCCGCATTTCTTCCCGTTCACGGAACCGAGCTTTGAGATCGACATCAAGGCCGCCGCGCTGGGCCGCGGGGATCGCTGGCTGGAACTCGCCGGGTGCGGCATGGTGGACCCCGCCGTCTTCGCGGAGATCAGCCGGAAGCGGGGCGACACCGCCTACGACAGTGAAAAATACACCGGCTTCGCCTTCGGCTTCGGCCTCGACCGGCTCGCCATGATCCTGAGCGGCGTGCCCGACATCCGCCTCTTCACCGGAAACGACGTCCGTTTCCTCGCCCAATACCCGTAAAGATTTATGAAAGTTTCGCTCAACTGGCTCCGCGAACTCGTGGACCTGCCCGCCGATGTCGCCACCCTCTGCGAACTGCTCACGCAAGCCGGAGTGGAAGTGGAAGGAGTGGAGACGCGCGGGGCTGATTTTGACCATGTGGTCATCGCCCGCATCCTCGAATCCAACCCGCACCCGAACGCGGATCGCCTGAGCGTCTGCCAGGTGGAAGACGGCTCCGGCCAGCCGCGACAGATCGTCTGCGGGGCCAAAAACTACAAGGTGGGCGACAAGGTGCCGCTCGCCCTGCCGGGAGCCGTGCTCCCCGGGGATTTCAGGATCAAGGTCGGCAAACTGCGCGGCGTTCAAAGCGAGGGGATGATGTGCAGCGCGAAGGAACTCCGGCTGGCGGAAGACGCCGAGGGGCTCCTCATCCTGCCGCCCGAAGCGGAAGTCGGCGCGCCGATCGGCTCGCTTTTCCCGCCGGATACCGTGCTGGAAGTGGAAGTGACCCCGAACCGGCCCGACCTCCTGAGCCATGCCGGGATGGCGCGCGAGATCGCCACCCTGCTCGGCAAGCCGTGGCGCGCCCCGCAGATCACCGCCCCGGTGCCGGTCGCGGCTCCCGGGGAGGCGGTGGCGATCGAAGCTCCCGACGCCTGCCCCTTCTACACGGCGCGGCGGATCACCGGCGTGAAAGTCGGCCCGAGCCCGGAATGGCTCCGGCTCCGGCTGGAGAGCGTCGGCCTGCGGGCGATCAACAACGTGGTCGATATCACCAACTACGTCATGCTGGAACTCGGCCAGCCGCTCCACGCCTTCGACGCGGCGAAACTCCACGGCGGCATCCGCGTCCGCAACGCCCGGGAGGGGGAGGCGTTCCTCGCGCTCGACGGGAAGACTTACCCGCTCGCCCCGCGTCATCTGGTGATCGCGGACGAGGCGGAAGCCGTCGCCATCGCCGGGGTGATGGGCGGGGAATCGACCGGTGTCACCGAAACGACCACGGAGGTTCTTCTTGAGAGCGCCTTTTTCGATCCCGCCCGGGTTCGCCGCACCTCACGGGAACTCGGCCTCGCCAGCGATTCGAGCTACCGTTTCGAGCGCCGGGTGGACCCGCAGGGGGTCGCCCGCGCTTCCGCCCGCGCGGCGGAACTCATTCTGGAACTGGCCGGGGGCCGGGCGGAGCCGTCCCTGCTCCTCGCCGGGGAAATCCCGCCCGCTCCGGGGCGGGTGCCGCTCCGGCAGGAGCGGGTCCGCGCCATCCTCGGCGCGGAGGTTCCGGCAACGCGCGTGGAAGCGATCCTGACCGGCTTCGGCCTGGAGGCGGAAGCCGACGGATGGCGCGTCCCCTCCTTCCGCCCCGATCTGGCGCGGGAGATCGACCTGATCGAAGAGGTCGCCCGGGTCATCGGCATCGACGCCGTTCCGGCCCGGGAGGTGACCCGCTATTTCGAAGCCTCGGAGGCGGATCGCCGCCACGACGCCGCGATGAAAGTCCGCCACTGGCTGGCCGGGCGCGGTCTGCGCGAAGTGCGCAACCTGACCCTCATCTCCGATACCGCCGCCGCCCGTTTCCCGGTGAAAGCCGTGCTGCGGGTGCGCAATCCACTGAGCGAGGACGAGGTGATCCTCCGCCCCGGGCTGCTTCCCGGGCTGCTCGGGAACCTCGCCCTCAACATCCGCAACGGGAACCGCGATCTGCGCCTCTTTGAGGTGGGCCGCGTTTTCGCCCCGGCCACGGAAACGACGCCGGAGGAAGCAACCCGCGCCGCGCTGGTGGTGAGCGGGGCGCTCGCCCCCGTCTCGTGGCGCGACGCCGCTCCCCGGGAGGCCGATTTCTTCGATCTCAAGGGTCTCGTCGAATCGCTCCCGCTCGAAGGCATCACCTTTGAGGCAACCACGCACCCGGCCCTCGCCCTCGCGCTGGAGATCCGGCAGGACGGGGAACCGGTCGGCCTCGTCGGCCAGTTGACCCCCGCGCGGGCCCGTGCGCTCGACGCCACCGGGCCGGTGCTGGTGGCGGAACTGACGCTGGATCGGCTCCGCACCGAAAAACGCCACCTGCGGGCGGCGGAACTCCCACGTTTCCCCGGAGTGAGCCGGGACATCGCCTTCCTCGCCCCCCGGAGCGTCTCGCACGCGGCGGTGGAAGCGGTGCTGCGGAGCGCGAAGGAACCGCTGCTGACGGGGGTGCGCCTTTTCGACGTTTTCCGCGATGAAAGCGGGGAGAAGGTTGCTCCGGATCAAAAATCGCTCGCGTATTCATTGACTTATCGCTCCGGTGAGCGGACATTGACGGCGGAGGAGGTAACCGCGGTGCACGAGAAGCTCAAGGCACGCCTCCAGGCGGAACTGGGTGTCCGTTTCCGCGAATGATCTTTGAAACAACGGGAAAAAAGGGATGCTCCGGAGAGGTCCGGCCCCTCTCTTTCCCTGAAGTGATTTTCCGAAAAACACTTTTCGAAAGCTTTACCCTGCGGTGTTCGCGATTCAGGCGGCAACTCCCGGACCGTAGTTATACAGCAAGGGGGCCGGAAGCCGTCGTGATGACACGCCTTTACTGGAAGTCAGAGCGGCTGCAAATGGTCACCACCGTTTCCTTCGGGAACGGGTAATGCCCCTAAACGGCATCTGTGGGGTAACATGGGCGTCTTCGTTGGAAAACGGAGACGCCCGCTTTTTTTAATCCTTTACCCCAAAAAAAAGGGGGGATGCGTGTCCCCGGGATCAGGAAAGGGACACGCTCCGGTGGGAGGCGGGAAATCAGCCCCCGACTTCGCTCCGCGCTTCGGCGGCCAGCGCCGTGGAGAGATAGCGTTCACCCGTGGAACAGGCGACGGTCACAATCAGCTTGCCCTTGTTCTCGGGGCGGGAAGCCAACTGGACGGCGGCCCAGACGTTGGCCCCCGTGGAAATCCCGGCGAGGATTCCCTCTTCCTTCGCCAGGCGGCGGGAGGTGGCGAAGGCGTCGTCGTTGGTGACGGTGATCACTTCATCGACAAGCGGCAGCTTCAGGTTCTCCGGGATGAACCCGGCTCCGGCTCCCTGAATCTTGTGGGGTCCGGGCTTGAGCGGCTGGCCCTTGAAGGTCTGGTCGATCACGGGGGAATCAATCGGCTCCACGGCGATCGCGCGGAACTCCGGCTTGAGCGGCTTGATGTATTCGCTCACGCCGGTGATCGTCCCGCCCGTGCCGACGGCGGAGACGAGGAAATCGACTTTCCCTTCCGTATCTTCCCAGATCTCCTTGCCGGTGGTGCTCTGGTGAATGCCCGGGTTGGCCGGGTTGTTGAACTGCTGCGGCATCCAGGAATTCGGCGTTTCGGCGACGATTTCGCTCGCCTTGGCGATCGCCCCCTTCATCCCTTCGGAGCCGGGGGTGAGCACCAGTTTCGCCCCCAGCATGGCCAGCAGCGTGCGGCGCTCCAGGGACATGGTGTCGGGCATGGTGAGGATCAGCTTGTACCCCTTGGCGGCGGCCACGAAGGCGAGGGCGATGCCGGTGTTGCCGCTCGTCGGTTCCACGATCGTGCTATCCTTGTTGATGAGCCCGTCCTTTTCGGCGGCTTCGATCATCGCATTGCCGATCCGGTCCTTGACACTGCCGAGCGGATTGAAAAATTCGCACTTGAGCGCGACGGTCGCATCGACGCCTGCCGCGATCCGGTTAAGCTTGACGAGGGGGGTGCGGCCGATGGTTTCAACGATGTTATTATAGAGTCTTCCCATGATATAAATGCTGGTTACTGAATTTTAAGCTTGCCTCGTAAAGAAGCGTTCCGTTTTACACCCGCGCATCCGGGGGTTCAAGAGCGATATCCGGGAGAAGGCGGGCAGCACCCGGGAAACCGCCCCCGGAAACCGGAAAAAAATCTTATGGCCAATCTCATATCCCAGGAAGAAATCGCCACCAGCCTCAAGCGGATTCCCGAGTGGGAAACGCCCGACAGGCGTTCGGTGGAGCGGACATTCGAGTTCGACGACTTCGCGGCGGCGATTGATTTTGTCAACGCCGTGGCGGAGATCGCGGAGGAAGAGGAACACCACCCGGATATCGACATCCGCTGGAACCGGGTGCGCCTGCGGCTCTCCACTCACAGCAAGGGAGGCCTCACGGAACTCGATTTCCGGCTCGCCGCGCGCATCGACACGCTGGAGGAGTAAGCCGGTTACGCCTCCGGGTTCCCGAGGTAGAAAAGGCGGGTCTGCGGCGGCTCGAAGGTCAGTTCCAGCCGGTCGGTTTCCGCCGCCAGCAGCCGCCCTTCCATCAAATCGTAGACCGGCGTCGGACCCGGCAGGGCGATCGTGCGGGTGCCGCCGCGCGTCGCATGGACGCAGAGGATGTGGCGGGAGGCGAGGATGACATCGTTGGCCTCGCTGTAAACGGGCGCCCCGGCGTGGCGCGCCATCTCCCGCAGCAGGTCGGCGGGAAGCGGCACGGCGGCGCTGAAGACGCTTGTCCAGCGGTGGCCGTCGCGCTCCATCTCGCGGATCGCCAGCCCCGGGCGGTGGATGCCCCGGGTGGTCAGGAGCGTCCCCTGCACGCTCACCTCCGGGTGATATTCGGGCAGCAGCAGCGGCCCGTAGGCGAGGCTGTCGCCATAGGCGGTGCTTCCCCCCAGCCGTTGGGTGATCGGGTGGTCAAACCGCGTGAGCACCACGCGCCGGGCGTAGCTCTCGGGCAGGAGGCTCATCGGCATCCCGGTCACGCGGCCCGCCCATTGCGCCCCGAGCGCCTCCCCGTCGCTGATACCCGTCCCCGGCCCCCAGAGGATCACCCGTCCCTCCCGGCAGACGGTTTCCTCCAGCACGCGGAGCCGTTCCTCGTCCATCCGGAAAAGATTCGGGAAGAGGATCAGCCGGTGATCGGGCAGGCGCGGCAGGTCTTCCCAGAGATAAACCCGGTACGGGAGGCCGCATTGCGAGAGGCCGGTGAGCCGCTGCTGGATCACGGCGAGGTTCTGGAAATCGGCGGAAAAATCTTCGTCGAGCGCCGCCCGGTCATCGAGCACCACGGCGATCCCGGGCACCTCCGCGTGTTCCCAATGGACGCTCTGCCGGAAAACCGGCGCGATTTTCCGGAGAACCTCCAGCACCCGGGGCGAACGGAAGAACCCGCCGCGCGGGCTCGGGAAGCTGGTGACATCCATCCAGTACGGCGTGTACCCCCGGGCCAGCGCCGCCCCGGCGTTGCGCCAGAACCCCGCCTCCGCCTCCCGGTCGTCCCGGAAATAGCCGAAGCTCTCGCGCTCCTCCACGGCGTACGTACGCGAATCGTCCTCCGCCAGAAAGAGCTTCCCGCGCAGCAGCGCGCTATCGACAATCCCTTCCGGCTCCGGGGCTCCGCCCATGTGGCGAAAGGCGTAGTCGTAGGGCGTGCAGAGGAAATCCACGCTTTCGAGAATCTCCGCCGCGCCGAAATTCCCGGAAACCGGCACCGGGTTGGCCGAATGCGCCCGGGGCGCGCGCCCCTCGAAGAACGGCCCGCAGAACCACCCCTGCAACCCCTGCTTGAGCGCGTCCATGCCGGTGAGCACCGCCCGCCCGCCCGTGGAATCCTTCACCATCGCGCTGAAACGCCGACACCGGCGCAGAAAAAGGGAGCGGACCAGCTCGAAGTACGCCCGTTCGTGCCGGGTCGTCGCCGGGTCCGGCCAATGGAATCCGTCGCCCTCGACCCGTTCGGCAGCGAAACGGTTGTGCGGGATTTCACCGTCCCATTCCGGGGCGAACTCCCGGAACGCCCGCCGCATCGGTTCGCTGTAATCGTAGAGCCGCTGGGCGATGGAGTTGAGCGTCGTCCCTTCAAACTCGTGAAACGTTGTGTAACCGATCACCCGGCCCGCCCACGGCTGCCGTTCCACCCAACCGACCATGAAGCGCAGAAAACGTTCGTAATCCGCCTCGTACCGGAGGCTCGCCAGGGAGGTTTCATTGAGCCGTGTCCCGGTCTCATCCAGCGCAAGCTCCTCCGGGTAGGCCGCCTTCCAGCTCTTGGGGGCATGCGCCGTGAACCGGAGCAGAAAACGGGCCTCCGGCGCGCGGGCGAGAATGTAATCGACCCGCTCCGGCAGGGTCAGGAAACGCTCCGGCGACTCGTAGGGCGGCTCCGTGTACTGATCGACATGATGCCAGAAACAGGTGGTGAAAAGATCGCTTTCCTGCGCATCCCGGCCCAGGCTCAAAAAGAAATCGGTGACGCCGATCTCCAGAAACCGGTCCACATCCTCCCGGCCCAGATTCCCGAACGCTTCCCCGGGGGAATACATGACCCATGGCCGCGGTTCCCCGTTTTCAAGCAGCACGGCCCGTCCGCCGCGAAGACCGCGGGTGTAATGAGTGGGAGACATGCGCGGCATCCTTCGGCACTTTCCGGGGAAGGATCAAGCAAATTCCCGGTTATTCCAGCTGATGAATCAATGGACCGGATACCGATCCGGCGGAAAGAAGCAGCCACGGATATTTTGTGGATGCCGCATGCGAATCAACGCGGAGAGTGACGCGGATGACCCTCGGGTGGAAAGTATGGTTTGCATCCTATCTTGTATCTTTGATGTGTCTACCGATCCTCTGATAGAAGACGGCTTCAAAAGCAGCCATGACCGAGAAATCAAACCATCCGGTTTCATCGGTCATCACGCCCATCACCTCACCCAGAAAGTAAAGAGCAATGCCAATTGGAATAAAGACAAGGATGCAACGGACCACTACGACCCAGCCAATAACAACATACTTCTGGATCAAATCGAAACCTTGTTTGCCCCCATTCTGGATATACGCATAGATTACGCCGCCCACCGCCATGGAGACGCTGAGCCCTCCTCCGATCCAGTCCCATAAATTAAATTTTTCTGTAGAGGGGATCAAATAAACGAAGGCGGCCATTCCCGCATAAAGAATCAGATAGGGTACCGCCTCCCGGTCAGAAAACGTGCGCGCCTTGAGTTGCTCCTTTAGCGGTTGGTATCGGATGAAATACATATGATTGCAGAGCAATAGCTTCAGAACCAACCCGATCAAGGTAATTTCGGGGATCAATTAGCGTTCCGCAGGCATTGTCCACCCCGGTTCAGGATACCGGCTTCCTAAAAAAACTGCCATAGGTCACTCAAAGCGATCGCCGACTTCAAACCATCACAAGATCACTCCAGCCGGGACACCCGCCGCGTTTCTGGCTTCCCTTCCTCCCCCGTTCATGGAAAAACGGCGTCTTCCATGACCGTTCCCTCGTCCAGACCCGGCGATCCCGCGGGTCTTCGCCTCCCCACCCTCCTTTTGCTGCTGACCCTCCTCTGGGCCGCGCTCTACCTCCCCGGGCTGGGCGGGCCGGAGCTCAAGGGTGAGGAAGGGCGGCGCGTCCTTCCCGGGCTCACGATGCTCGAAACCGGGGAGTGGGTGCTCCCCCACCTCAACGGCGAACCGTACCTGCGCAAGCCGCCGCTGATCAACTGGGTGGTCGCCGGGGCGGTGCGCCTCACCGGCGAGACGAGCGAATGGAGCGTCCGCCTCCCTTCCGTCCTTTCCGTCCTCGCGCTCACCCTCGTTCTGGCCTGGAGCGGCAGCCGCTGGATGGGAACCCGTGGCGGCGCGCTCGCGGGCCTCTTCGTGCTGGTGAACGCCTCGCTGCTCGAAAAAGGGCGGCTCGCGGAGATCGAGGCGCTTTACATCGCCCTCAGCGGCATCGCGATCGGCTGGTGGGTGGCCGGGTGGATGCGCCGGGAGAGCGGCTGGCGGCTCTGGCTCGTCCCGCAGATCGCCCTGGCCCTCGGCATTCTGGCCAAGGGCCCTGTGCCCCATGTTTTCTTTTTCTACGGCGTCGTGCTGCTCCTGCTCCATGCCGACGGGGAAAAACGGCGGCTCCTGAGCGTGGCCCACTTCGCTTCCCTCGCGTTGGGCATCGGCCTCGTCCTGCTCTGGTGGATTCCCTACCAGAAAGCGACGGCGGACCTCGGTGCCAATGACGTCATGGCGCGGGAGCTCATCCGCCGCGTTCTGGGCCGGTTCGAGCCGGTCAATCTCCTGCGCGCCTTTGCCAACGGGCTGCCGTGGATTCTCTTCGGCGCGCTCTGGTGGAGCCCCCGCGTGCTGGAAACCCTCCGGAGCCGGAATGAACGGCTCGCCCTGCTGGTGCGCACGCTGCGCTGGCCGGTGCCGGTGGTTTTCATCGGCCTGATGCTCATCGGCGGGATGCTTCCGCGCTACACGCTTCCGCTTTATCCGCTGCTGGTGCTGCTGCTCGCGCCGGTGGTCCCGGAGAGCCCCCTCTGGAGCCGCGCCCTCTGGCACCAGGTCAACCGCCTGCTCGGCGTCCTGATCGTCCTTGGCCTGCCGCTCTTCTGCCTGGTCCTGCGCTTTGTCAGCAGGCCGCCGGAAATCGGCGCCGCAACGTGGGCGGGTCTCTCCCTCGCCGCGCTCCTCTCCCTCGGCACGGAATGGTGGAGCAAGCGCCGCCCCTCGCGGGAAGCCGTGCCGCTCGCGCTCCGCACCACACTGCACACCGCGGCGGCCATGGCCTTCTTTCACCTCGGCGCGATCCCGTTCATCAACCAGCGCGACACGCTCCGCCCCGTCGGCGCGATCGTGGAAGCGAACGTCCCCCGCGGGGAACCCGTCTACGTCATCGACCCGGGCTACGAGGCCTCCCTCTTCTACGTCCGGCGTCGCTGCGTTTATCTCGATTCCGTAAAGAAAATCCCGCCCGGGGCATCTTACGTCTTGGCTCGTACCCGGGAATATCAGAGACTGCGCGATCGCCACCACGGAGGCATCGTCGCCATCTCCCTCCGGGAAAAAGGGGAAAAAGAATTTTTCCTCTTGAAACTCGTCGCCGAAAGCGAGACAACGCCCAGCCCGAAATCCGATCAAAACGGAAACTCGGCTAAAATCAGTAATTCAAATGATTGACAGATTTTCCAATTTCAGCAACCAATGCTCTGGGCTCATTCATCAGCCTGTTTGCAATGCGGAAAATCTCTTCACTCCCTTTCTCGCGGGGGCTCCGGCCTCCGACCCCGCACCGTCTGCCTGAGCGCCCCACCCTGACCCTTCCGTAACCGACCATGGCGAATATTTTCCCACGTTCGAGCAACCTGCTCCCGATCAAACTGCTGATCTGCGCCACCTTCCTTGGCCTGGGCCTCTCGGCAGCCGTCGCCTACTATTTCACACCCAAGTACACGCGGGTCGGCTACATGCCGGTGCAGCCGGTTCCCTTCTCGCATGACATCCACGTCACGCAGCTCGGCCTCGACTGCCGCTACTGCCACAGCTTCGTGGAAGTCGCCGCGCATTCCAACATCCCCAACACCCAGACCTGCATGAACTGCCACACCTTCGTGCAGACGGAGAACCCGAAGCTCCAGCCCGTGCGCGATTCCTGGGCGACCGGCGAGGCGATCCCGTGGGTCCAGATTCACAAAACGCCTGACTACGTCTACTTCGACCACTCGGTGCACGTGAACCGCGGCATCAGCTGCTATAGCTGCCACGGCAAGGTCAACGAGATGGAAGTCGTCTACCACCATGAGCCGCTCTCCATGGCCTGGTGCCTGGATTGCCACCGCAATCCCGAAAATCACCTGCGTCCCCAGAGCGAGGTCTTCAACCTCAACTGGACTCCTCCTGCCGGCACCAACCAGAGGAAGATCGGCCTGGAGCTCAAACATGAATGGAACGTGAACCCGCCTGAGAACTGCGCTGGCTGCCATCGATGAAACATATTTTCCATCATCCTCCTGAGAAGCTAACGGGCCGGAAGTACTGGCGGAGCCTTGGCGAACTCGCCGACACGCCCGAATTCCGCGAACAACTGGAACGCGAGTTTCCCGCCGGGGCGTCCGAGCTGAACCTCAACAACGTCACGCGCCGGAACTTCCTCAAGCTCATGGGCGCCTCCACGGCGCTGGCCGGCCTCGGCCTCGCCGCCTGCCGCAAGCCGCGCCACCTCGTTCCCTTCACCAAGAGTTCGGAATGGGCGATCCCCGGCAAGCCGGTCTTTTTCGCCACCGCCATGCCGCGCCGCGGCAGCACGCACCCGCTCGTCATCACCACTTACGATGGCCGTCCCACCAAGGTGGAGGGGAATCCGCGCCACCCGGTCAGCCAGGGCGCCTCGGACACGTACGCGCAGGCTGCCATCCTTGATCTTTACGACCCGGACCGCTCCCGTTTCTTCCTCAAGGCGGGCGAGCGCGCGAAGGAGGCCGACTTCGAGGCCGATCTCGACGCGATCATCGGGGACGCGGGCGACGGCGCCGGCCTCGCCTTCCTGCTGGAGGAGGCCCACTCGCCCACCCGCGAACGGCTCCGGGGCGAAATCCTCAAGCGTTTCCCGAACGCCCTCTGGTCGGTTTACGAGCCGCTCGGCGGCGATCGCGCCCGGGCCGCCGCCGCGGCCGCCTATGGTCCCGGCGTCGTCCCGAACGTCCATATCGACAAGGCGGACATCCTTCTCTCGCTCGACTGCGACTTCCTCGGCACCGACCAGAAATCGCCCGACGATACCCGGCAGTTCACCAGCCGCCGCCGGGTTGAAAAACCGGGCGACAAGATGAACCGCCTCTACGTCGTCGAAAACCGCTACACGGTCACCGGCGGCATGGCGGACCACCGCCTGCGCCTGCCCGCCAGCCACATCGGGCATTTCGCCCTCGCGCTGGCGAAGGAACTCGGCATCGACGTCAGCGGCGTGGAAGCCCCCGGCGAAGTCACCTTCCGCGAAGGGTGGATTCCGGAACTTGCCGCCGATCTCAAGAGCGCCCGGGGCCGCAGCCTCGTCCTCGTCGGGCCGCGCCAACCGGAAGCGGTCCAGCAGATCGCCGCCGCCATCAACGCGCACCTCGGCAATCTGGGCGAAACCATCACCGGCATCGCCGCCTCCGACCTCCCCGCCCCGGCCCTCCCGATCAGCGCGCTGGCGGAGAAAATCGCCGCAAAGGAAGTCAAGACCCTCGTCATTCTCGGCGGGAACCCGGCCTACAACGCGCCGGGCGATCTCGACTGGGCGGCCCGTCAGAAGGAAGTCCCCACCGTCATCCGGCTCGGCTTCTGGGAGGATGAAACCTCCGAAGGCGTCCGCTGGCACGTCCCCGCCGCCCACTACCTCGAAAGCTGGGGCGACGGCATCGCCGCCGACGGCTCCTACCTCTCCATCCAGCCGATGATCCTGCCGCTCTTTGGCGGCTGGTCCGAACTCGACCTCCTCGCCCGCTTCGCCGGGCAGCCGAAGCCGACCGGCTCCGAACTGGTGCAGGAAACCTACCGGCAGCGGGCCAACCCTTCCATTTTCGACACCGGCTGGAACCGCTTCCTCAACGACGGCTTCATTGAAGGCGGGTGGAACACCGCTCCCATCGCCTTCACCGGCGGCCTGCCGCGCACCGGCATCCCCGCCGCGATCGCCGCGGACAACTTCGAGATCGTCTTCCCGGCGGACGCCAAGATGGATGACGGGCGTTTCAACAACAACGCCTGGATGCAGGAGTGCCCGGACCCGATCACCAAGACCACCTGGGACAACGTCGCCTGGATCAGCCCGAACACCGCGAAGGAACTCGGGCTCAAGCAGCAGATCCTCAAATCCGAACATCCGCTCATCGCCATCACCGTGGGCGAGCGGACGCTCAAGGCGCCGATCTTCATCGTTCCCGGCCATGCGGACCGCTCGATCTCGCTTTCGATCGGCTGGGGCCGTTCCCGCGTCGGGGCGATCGGTCGCGGCACGGGGGTCAACGTCTACCCGCTGACCACCACGGAGCATCCCTACTTTGCCCGCAAGGCGAGCGTCAAGGATGCCGGAGAGACTTTCCTGGTGGCCCACACGCAGGAGCACTTCAGCATGGAAGGGCGCGAACTCGTTCGCGAAGCCTCGCTGGAACGCTTCAACGAAAAGCCCGATTTCGTCACGGAGATGGGCGGGGACGAACATATCCCCCCCGGTGGCTACCCGAGCCTCTACACCCATCCCGAACTGACCGCCCCCAACCAGTGGGGGATGGCGATCGACCTCAATACCTGCATCGGCTGCACCGCCTGCGTCATCGCCTGCCACGCGGAAAACAACGTGCCGGTGGTCGGCAAGGAGCAGGTGCTCATGGGCCGCTCCATGCACTGGATTCGCAATGACCGCTACTTCGTGAGCGATGGCGGCGAACACCAGGACCTCCACCAGTACGCGGAAGACCCGGAGATGGTCATGCAGCCGCTGATGTGCCAGCACTGCGAGAACGCCCCGTGCGAAACCGTCTGCCCGGTCAACGCCACCGTTCACAGCGACGACGGCCTCAACGTCATGGCCTACAACCGCTGCATCGGCACCCGGTACTGCGCGAACAACTGCCCGTTCAAGGTCCGCCGGTTCAACTTCTTTGATTACAACCAGCGACCGATCACCCCGGTCAAGGTGCCGCTTCTGGGCGAGGTCAACGGCCTCAAGCTCGGCCCGCTCACCGAAAAGGGGATGCCCGAGATCCGCAAGATGCAGAAGAACCCGAACGTCACCGTCCGGATGCGGGGCGTCATGGAGAAGTGCACCTTCTGCGTGCAGCGCATTCAGGAAGCGCGCATCTCCCAGAAGGTGAAGGCCGGTTCTTCCGACAACGTGAAGATCCCCGTGGACAGCTTCACCACCGCCTGCGCGCAGGCGTGCTCGGCGGGCTCCATCGTCTTCGGGGACATCTCCGATCCCGAGAGCCGCGTCTCGAAGCTCAAGGCGCAGGAGAAAAACTACCGGCTCCTTTCCTACCTGAATGTGAATACGCGCGTCAGCTATCTGGCCCGCCTCCGCAATCCCAACCCAAAGATGCCCGATGCCAAGCGTAAAGCGGCTGCAGCGGCCAAGCATGCTCACTCCTAATGGCTAGCGATACTTCCACCTACGATACGCAGAAGGAAGAGCAGTACCGGGCCGAGGTAGCCCGTGTTCCGCTCGTTACCAACGACCGGAGCGCCCAGTGGGTGACCGAAAAGGTCTCCGTCCTCACCGAAAAGAAGACTCCGCTCTGGTGGTGGATCGCCATTCTGATCACCTCGCCCATCGCGGCCTTCGGCTTCTTCTGTCTCTTCTACCAGGTCTCGACCGGCGTCGGTGTCTGGGGGGAGAACCACCCCGTCGGCTGGGCGTGGGACATCACCAACTTCGTCTTCTGGATCGGTATCGGCCACGCGGGAACCCTCATCTCCGCCATTCTTTACCTCACGCGCCAGCAGTGGCGCACCTCCATCAACCGCGCGGCGGAGGCGATGACCATCTTCGCCGTCTGTTGCGCGGGCATTTTCCCGGCCTTCCACGTCGGGCGCGTCTGGTTCGCCTGGTATCTCTTCCCGGTTCCGAACTCCAACGGCATCTGGCAGAACTTCCGCAGCCCCCTCCTCTGGGACGTGTTCGCGGTCTCCACCTACTTCACCGTCTCGCTCCTCTTCTGGTACATCGGCATGGTGCCCGACCTCGCCACCCTGCGCGACCGGAGCAAGAGCAAGCTGCGCCAGTGGCTCTACGGCATCTTTTCGCTCGGCTGGCGCGGGGCCAACCGCCACTGGCGTCAGTACGAGATGGCCTACCTGATCCTGGCCGGCATCTCCACCCCGCTGGTGCTCTCCGTGCACTCGGTGGTGTCGTTCGACTTCGCCACCTCCGTCCTCCCCGGCTGGCACACCACCATCTTCCCGCCCTACTTCGTTGCGGGCGCGATCTTCGGCGGCTTCGCCATGGTGCTCACCATCCTGATCCCCGCGCGCTGGATCTATCCCCAGCTCAAGGATCTCATCACCGAGCAGCACATCGACAAGATGTGCAAGATCATCCTGCTCACCGGCAGCATGGTCGGCTACGCCTACGCGATGGAATTCTTCATGGCGTGGTACTCCGGCAGCCCGTACGAAATCTGGGTCTTCCTGCGCAACCGCGTGGCCGATCCCTACATCTTCGGCCCGCTCTTCGACGTCCCGCCCGCGCCCTACTGGTGGGCCTACTGGTCGATGATCACCTGCAACGTCATCGCCCCGCAGGTCTTCTGGTGGAAGAAAAACCGGCACAACCTTCTCATCATCATGATCATCGTGAACATGGTGAACGCCGGGATGTGGTTCGAGCGTTTCGTCATCATCGTCACCTCGCTCCACCGCGACTTCCTCCCCTCCTCCTGGGGGATGTTCCACCCGACCTGGGCTGAACAGGGCCTCTTCTTCGGCACCTTCGGCCTCTTCCTGACCCTCTTCCTGCTCTTTATGCGGTTCCTGCCGATGATTGCGATGGCTGAAATCAAGATGGTGCTTCCGGAAGCCGACCCGCACCGTCACGCCGCCCCTGAAAACGATGGCACCAAGGAGGCTCAACACTAATGGCTGAAGAAAAACGAGTCTACGCGATCGCTGCGGAGTTCAAAAGCCCCGCCGATCTGATGCACGCCGCGGAGCACGTCCGCGACGCCGGGTTCAAACGCTGGGACGTCTTTTCGCCCTTCCCGATCCACGGGATGGACAAGGCGATGGGCCTGGGCAAATCATGGCTGAGCGCCATCGTCTTCGTTGGCGGCCTCACCGGATTGCTCACCGGCCTCGGGCTCCAGTTCATCACCGCCTGGTACATTTACCCGACCATCGTCCACGGCAAGCCGATCGGCTGGATGACCATCCCGGCCTACGTCCCCGTCATCTTCGAGCTGACGATCCTCTGCTCCGCCTTCGCCTGCGTGGGCGGGCTCGCCCTCCTCACCCGGCTCCCCCAATGGTATCACCCGCTCTTTAACTGGGAACGCTTCAGCCGCGTGACCGACAACGGCTACTATCTGGCCATCGAAGCGCGGGACCCGAAGTTTTCCCAGACGAAGACCCGGCAGCTTCTCGACGAAATCGGCGGGATGCACATCACTCTGGTTCACGAATAGAGACCGACCCATGCTCAGATATTTCTTCACAGGCTTTTTCCTGACGGTCATCGCGGTGATCGTGATTGCCGGTTTCCGCGGCGAAAAAGGCGGCAAGGCGCCGATCGAGGTCTTCCCCGACATGGACGACCAACCGAAATTCCGCGCCCAGCACCAAAGCGACTTCTTCGCCGATGGCCGCGCCGCGCGCCAGCCGGTGCCCGGAGCGGTCCCGCAGGGAATGGTGAAGCCGGGCGAGTTCCTCATCAACCAGGGGAACAACGCCCGCGATCTCACCGGCCCGGGCGGCTTCACCGACGGCACGGATTACCTGAACACCGGCAAGATGGGTGAAGTCTGGGGCCGCGGCATCCCGCTGGAAGTCACCCCCGCCCTGCTCACCCGGGGCGAGGAGCGCTTCCGCATCAACTGCTCCATGTGTCACGGTTATGCCGGGGACGGCCAGGGGATCGTCTCCAAATACGGGCTTGGCGGCATCACGAACTTTCACGACAACCGGGTGCGCTCCCTCCCCGAAGGGTCCATTTTCGACACCATCACCCATGGCCGGGGCAACATGGGGGCCTACGGTTCCAACATCACCGTGGAAGACCGCTGGGCCATCATCGCCTACCTGCGCGCCCTCCAGCGCAGCCAGTACGCCAAAATCGACGACGTTCCCGCCGAACACCGCACGCAATTGGAAAAGCAATGAGCAGCACCCCTTCTACCGAACTTCAGGCTGACCTGATCAGCCCCCGGACCACCTCGAAACCGGCCCTGATCGCCGGAGCCGTCGGGATCGCCGGGCTTCTGCTGAGCCTCGGCCTCCTCCTTGGCGGCTTCGCGAGCGGGAAACAGTTTGCCTTCTCCTGGCTCTTCGCGGTCGTCTACTTCTTCCTGATCGCGGTCGGCTCCCTCTTCTGGGTGCTCGTCCATTACGCGACGGACGCCCAATGGTCCGTCCTCGTCCGGCGGCAGATGGAGAACGTCGCGGCGCTCCTGCCTGCCATCTTCATCTTCTTCCTCGCGGGCATCTTCTTCTTCGCGCCGCTCCTCTTCAAGTGGTGGCATCTCCAGCCCGGGCAGGACCACCTCTACGACCACAAGGCGGGCTACCTGAACCAGACCGCCTTCTATGTCCGGGCCTTCCTCTACTTCATCGGCCTGAGCCTTCTCGCCTTCCTGAGCCGCCGGAACTCCATCCGGCAGGACAACGACGGGCGGGCCATCCATACCGTGCGCAACCGGAAGCTCGCCTTCATCGGCATCCCGGTGCTCGGTCTCTCCACCACCTTCGCGGCGGTGGACTGGATCATGGCGCTTGAGCACCACTGGTTCTCCACCATGTGGGGGGTCTACCTCTTCGCCGGTGCGGCGGGGTCGTCCATGTGCCTGCTCGTGCTCATCGTCGCCGCCCTCAAGAAGGCGGGGCATCTGGAACTCGTCAACGACGAGCACTACCACATCATGGGCAAGCTGATGCTCGCCTTCTGCATCTTCTGGGCCTACATCGCCTTCAGCCAGTACATGCTCATCTGGTACGCGAACATCCCCGAGGAAACCTCCTACTACATCCGCCGCACCACGGAAAGCTGGTGGGACGCGAGCCTCCTGCTCGTCGTCGGGCGGTTCTTCGTCCCCTTCCTCTTCCTCCTCTTCCAGGGGATCAAGAAGAACAAGAAATGGATCTGCATCATCGCCGGATGGATGCTTTTCATGCAGGCGCTCGACCTCTACACCATGATCCTGCCGATGCTCCACCAGAAGGGGATCGCCCTGAACCTGCTCGATTTCACCCTCCCGCTTGGCATCGGGGGCGTGCTGGTCGCCCTCTTCCTGCGCTCCCTTTCCAAACAAAGCCTCTACCCGCTTCGCGATCCGCGGATCAACGAATCCATCCACCTTTCGAACTAACATGGCACAACCCAAGAAAGCCCGTGCGGGTTTCCCGTTTCTCTGGACCATTGTCGGCCTCGGCCTGATCGCCTTCGTGGCGGTGATCATGCGGGTCGTCCCCTCGGGGGCCGACTACGACACCCGGCGCCGGGGCGAACGCCTCAGGAATCTGGAGGAGACCCTCCGCGATGCCAGGGCGAAGCTCGATGCCTACGCCTGGGTGGACCAGGAAAAGGGAATCGTCCGCCTGCCCATCGAGCGGGCGATGGAACTGACCGTCGCGGAATTCAAGGCCCAGGGCGTCACCCCTTCGGACGTCAAGGCGCAGTCCACCGGCACCAACCTGATCCCGGCTTACCTCAAAACGGAGGCCCCGGCCGCTCCGGCTGAAGGCGAAGCCGCTCCCGCTACAGGCGAAACCGCGCCAGCCGCAGGCGAAGCCGCTCCGGCTCCCGCGGCGGAAACCCCGGCAACAGAGGCACCCGCCACCCCGGCTCCCTCTCCCGCCGCGGAAGCGACGGGCCCCGCTCCGGCTCCTTCCCCGGAAACCGCGCCGACCCCGGCCCCCGCCGACGATCAACCCGCCCCTTCACCGGCTGTCGAAGCCCCCGCCACCCCCGCCCCGGCGGCTCCGGCCACCGGCGAAGCCGCACCGGCCCCCTCTCCCCAGGGCTGAAACCTTTCCTTTTTGGCAATGAGCGTTATCACCAGCGAAATCAACACACCTCCCGCAAGAAAGGGAGCCGATCCCAATCAGGTCGAACGGGCTCTTATCGACGCCTCGGCGCGGCTGCCCGTGCTCACCCTCTACACCTCCGCCGTCTTCTGGCTGCTGGTGCAGACGCTCCTTGGCGTGATTGTGGCCTTCAAGGTGAACTGGCCCGGCTTCCTCGCGGACTGTTCCTGGCTCACCTATGGCCGCATCTTTCCGCTTCAGAACAACCTGATGCTTTACGGCTGGGCCAGTCTGGCCGGGATCGGCACCGCCCTCTGGGCGCTCGCCCGCCTCTGCCGGGTGGAACTCCCCCGCCCCACCCTGCTGCTTTGCGGCATCGGCTTCTGGAACTTCGCCCTGCTGGCGGGAACACTCGCCATTCTCTCCGGAAACGGTCGCGGATTCCAGTACCTTGACTTCCCCGGTTACGTCTTCGGGATGCTCTTTGTCGCCTACATCCTCGTCGCCGCCTGGGGCGTCATCCTCTTCGTGAACCGCCGTCCCGGTCACATCTACATCTCCACCTGGTATTTCATCGCCGCCCTCTTCTGGTTCCCGTGGCTCATCGGCGGCGCCAATACCCTGATCGGCGTGGCCAACCAGGGCGTCTTCGACGCCGTGGTCGCCGCCTGGTTCGCCCAGAACATGCTGAGCCTCTGGCTCACCGCCCTGGGGCTCGGGGCGATCTACTACTTCATCCCGAAAGTGGTCGGGCGTCCCATCCACAGCTACTACTTCGCCAGCGTCGGGTTCTGGACCTTCGCCATCTTCACGGTCTGGACCGGCGTCCAGCGCCTCACCGGTGGCCCCGTCCCGGCCTGGATGGTCACCGTCAGCGTCGGCGCGACGATCCTGATGCTCATTCCCGTGGCGATGGTCAGCGCAAACTACTTCCTGACGATGCGCGGCAGCTTCAACCTCGTCTACCACAGCCCGACGCTCCGCTTCGTCTTCTACGGCGCGATCGCCTTCACCATCGCGAACCTCGTTCAGTTGATCGGCTCCTTCCGCACCATCGGGATAAAAACCCAGTGGAGCTGGTTCGCCGTCGGCCAGGACCACCTCTTCGCCTACGCCTTCTTCACCATGGTGATGTTCGGCGCGATGTACTACATCATCCCCCGGCTCACCGGTTGCGAATGGCTTTCCTCCACCTTCATCAAGCTCCACTTCTGGGGCAGCGCGTACGGCTTCGGCATGGGCGTGGTGATGCTGCTGGCCGCCGGATTCTCCCAGGGCAGCATGCAGGCCACGGTGCATCAGATGGACCCGACGAACCCGCAGGCCGATTTCCTTCTCTCCGTCTTTGCCACGCTTCCCTTCATGCGCGGCTTCTCCCTCGCCCAGCTCCTGGTCTCTCTGGGGCAGGCCATCTTTGCCGTTCATTTCCTGCTGATGCTCCTGCGTCTGGGGCGGCCCAGCGGCCTTAAGCCCACTCTCTTTGCACCCATCCAAGAAGGAATCAAGTCGTGAAGCCTACGCCACTCCTCTTTGCCGGAATTTTCGCCTCCTTTGCCGCCGCCTGGCTTGGCCTCATCGTGAGCGCCGACAACCAGATCGGCCATCTCCTCCCGGAGGTGGACGAGGAAAACGCCACCTCCTACCCGATCAACGTCGCCGGCATTACCGAACAGGGCCGCCGGGCGTACATCGCCAACGGGTGCAACTACTGCCACACCCAGATGGTGCGTGATCGCCAGCACGGCGCGGACCTCGCGCGGGAGTGGGGCACCCGCCGCACCGTCCCGCGGGATTACATCTACACCAACGCCGCCGTCCTCGGCGTCATGCGCAACGGCCCGGACCTCTCCAACGTCGGCGCGGCGGGCAAGGCGGAAGACTCCAAACGCAAATACCTCGCCGACCCCGCCTGGCATTACGCCCACCTTTACCATCCGCAGGCGCTGGTGGAAAACTCCTCCATGCCGCCCTACCGTTACCTCTTCAAGAAGCGCAAGATCGTGGGCGAAAGCGCCTACGACGCTCTGGACCTGACCGGAGACGACGCCCCGGAGGAAGGTTACGAAATCGTCCCGACCGACGAAGCCCGGGCGCTGGTCGCCTACCTTCTCTCCCTGGACCGGAACCACCCTCTTAGCGAAACCGCCGGGCCCGCCCCGGCTGCGGCCGCCGCGCCCGCCAAGTAAGCCTTCATTCCCTGACCATGCAACCTGGAGCAGACGAGATCGACTATCGCGAATCCGCCGACATCACCAAAGTCCACGGAGCGGTCCGACGCGAACACCATGAACCCGAGGCCGGGGCCATTCCCGTCCCCTTCTGGCTTCTTTCACTGGTGTTGCTGGTGACCCTCAGCGCGGGCTTTTACTTCGGCCAGTTCAACGGCGGATTCAGCGCCACCGTCTTCAATGAACGCGAGGGGCTCGCCTCTCTGGGCGGGGACGCCGCCGGAGGAGAAGGGGCCGCCACGCAGGCCAAGGTCGAAACGCTTGCCGAGCAGGGAGCCAAGGTCTTCGGCGCCAACTGCGCCTCCTGTCACCAGGCCAACGGGCAGGGCCTCGCCGGGCAGTACCCGCCGCTGGCCGGTTCCCCGTGGGTCAACGGCCCGAACAAACGGGTCACCATGATCGTGCTCAAGGGCCTTCAGGGCGGCGTTCACGGCAAGGAATACAGCGGCGTGATGGCCGCCTGGGGGACAACCCTCAACAACAAGCGGATCGCCGCGGTGCTCAGCTACATCCGCTCCTCCTGGGGGAACAATGCGCCGGAAGTCACCCCGGAACAGGTTGCCGCCATTCGCGAATCCGTCGCGGACCGCACCGACCCCTATAGCGAGGCGGACCTCAAGGACGTGAACGAGGATGTGCCCCCTCCGGCACCCGCTCCCTGACGCGCCTTTTCCGCTCCGCCTCTCCATTGGCGGATCGGTTGAATGAAATGTTGCCAAGATAAGAAATCGTTATAAAATCCCTTAAATGCTCCGCATCAGGCCCTGCTCCCGGCAGACGCTTCGCGGTTGATGAATCAGTCCCGATCCGATAGTAGATACCCGATCGACCGATAGAACAACCAGCGTCCCCGCAAAGGGGGATTGATCCGCCAGCCGCCTCTTTCCAATCGACATGGATACCCAATCGCATACCGCCCAGCCGCATCCGGGCCACGAGCACGACGACCACCACGAACCCGGTTTCTGGGGAAAATACATTTTCTCCACCGATCACAAATGGATCGGCATCCAGTACGGGCTCACGGGTCTCACGTTCCTCTTCCTGGGCTTCTGCCTGATGATGCTCATGCGCTGGCAGCTGGCCTACCCCGGCGAACCGCTTCCCTTCCTTGGCGGGCTGCTCTCCCGGATCTTCCCGCATGAAATGCCTGCGGGGGTGATGACCCCGGATTTCTACAACTCCCTGGGGGCGATGCACGGGACGATCATGATCTTCCTGGGGGTCGTCCCGATCTCCTTCGGCGCGTTCGGCAACTACGTGATGCCGCTCCAGATCGGCGCGCCGGACATGGCGTTCCCGAAGCTCAACATGGCGAGCTACTGGGTTTACTTCATCGGCGGCGTCCTGATGCTCATCAGCTTCTTCGTCCCCGGCGGCGCGGCCAAGAGCGGCTGGACCTCCTACCCGCCCCTCTCCAACATCTCGGACACCGGCCCCGGCTTCCACTTCTTCTGGAACGGCCAGACCCTCTGGATCATCTCGATGGTCTTCCTGATCAGCTCGTCCCTGCTCGGTTCGGTCAACTTCATCACCACGCTCGTCCAGCTCCGCGCCCCGGGGCTGACCTGGATGCGCCTCCCCTTCTTCTGCTGGGCGCAGATGGTCACCGCCTACATCCTCCTGCTCGCCTTCCCTCCGCTGGAAAGCGCCGGGTTCATGCAGGGAATGGACCGTCTCTTCGGCACCAGCTTCTTTAACCCGACGGGGCTCATCGTCGGCGGGCAGGCGCTGGATGTCAGCGGCGGCGGCAGCCCGCTGCTATGGCAACACCTCTTCTGGTTCCTCGCGCACCCGGAGGTCTACGTGCTGATCCTACCCTCCATGGGGATCATCACCGAAATCATCGCCAACAACACCCGCAAACCGATCTGGGGGTACAAGGCGATGGTCTTCGCCGCCCTCACCCTCGGCTTCCTCTCCTTCCTGGTCTGGGCGCACCACATGTACCTCACCGGCATGAGCACCAAGGTGAGCGCCTTCTTCCAGACGACGACCGTCATCATCTCGATCCCCTCGGTCATCATCATCACCGCGTTGCTCATCTCCCTCTGGGGCGGTTCCATCCGCTTCAACACGCAGATGCTCTTCGCCATCACCTTCCTGCCGATGTTCGGCATCGGCGGCCTCACCGGCCTGCCGCTCGCCTTCAACGCGCTCGACCTCCACCTGCACGATACCTACTACATCATCGGGCACTTCCACTACATCGTCGCTCCGGGGAGCATCTTCGCCATCTTCGCGGGAGTCTATCACTGGTATCCGAAGATGACCGGGCGCAAGATGAGCGAAGTCCTCGGCCACCTCCACTTCTGGCCGTCGCTCATCGCCATGAACGGCATCTTCTTCCCGATGCTCATTCAGGGGATGGCGGGGGTTCACCGCCGCTGGTACGACGGCGGGGCCACCTACTCGCAGATCATCGAGCCGGTGCTTCACTGGAACCCGGTCATGTCGTGGTTTGCCTGGATGCTCGGGGCCGCCCAGATCTTCTTCATCATCAACGTCTTCCTGAGCATCCGCACCGGCAAGAAGGCGAGCGACAACCCGTGGGACGCCACCACGCTGGAATGGAGCACCCCCACGCCTCCGCCGCACGGCAACTTCACCCGCCCGATCACCGTTCACCGCGGCCCGTACGAGTACAGCGTTCCCGGTGCGGAAAAAGATTTCTCGCCTCAGGCAGACGCATAACGACGACGACACGCAACCATGGAAATCCCTTATACAGTCAAAGCGAGGCCCGATACCGGCCTCTGGAACGCCAAGATCGGGGTCTGGCTCTTCCTCGCCTCCGAAGTGATGTTGTTCGGCGGGCTCTTCTCCGGCTATATTTTCATGCGCCTGGGGGCGGAGCCGGGCACCTGGCCGCACGGCCTGCTCAACGTGCCGGTGGGCACCCTCAACACGGCCATCCTGATCCTTTCCTCGGTAACGGTTGTCTTCGCCTGGGCCGCGCTCAAGATGCGCAACTTCCGGCGATACCAGCTCTGCATGGGGACGACGATCTTCTGCGCCCTCCTCTTCCTGGGCATCAAGCTCGGTTACGAATGGCCGGTGAAATTCCATCACTTCGGCGCCGACATCAAGCGGGAGTCCCTGGTGAAATACGAGGAATACCTCGGCAATGAACACCGGGAAAAGGAGGGTCTCACCCCCCGCCTCACCATCAGCGGCTACCTGATCGACGAACACGGCCATACCCTTCACCAGGCCGATTACGAACGGCTCCGGGCGGAAGGCGCGAAGGAAATCCGCGTGAAACTCGACGCCGCGAACGCCGATCCCAACAACCCGAAAAACGACAGCCCGCGGTTCCTGCCCGTGCCGATGAGCGACAAGATCGCCACCATCGCCACCGAGGATATCCAGTACGCGAGCATGTACCTGCCCCGGCGCAGTTCCTACTTCGCCACCTACTACACCATCACCGGCCTGCACGGCATCCACGTGATCGGGGGCATCATCGTCTTCATCTACTTCATGCTCCCGGTGAGCGCCCGCCTCTACCGCAAAGACCCCGAGCACCTGGCCAACCGGGTGGAAGTCGCCGGCCTCTTCTGGCACTTCGTCGATCTCGTCTGGATCTTCGCCTTCCCGATCTTCTACCTCCTTTAATACGTAGCCTTTTATCACCGCCATACCATGAGCCATCCGCAAGAGTCCCACGTTCCGGCCCCCTCGGGAGGGTCGCACGAAGCGCCTCATGACGCCGAGCACTTCCACTGCCACACCAGGCTCTACGTCGGTGTCGGCGTGGCCCTGCTCATCTGCACCGGCCTGACGGTCGGCATCTCCTACATTCACTTCGGGAGCGAGGCGATGAACATCTTCATGGGCCTGCTGCTGGCGACCTTCAAGGCCGCCCTCGTGGCCGCCATTTTCATGCACCTTAAGGGGGAGCGGAAGGACATCTTCCGGTTCATGATCCCGACGATGATCTTCCTTTTCGCGCTCATCGGCCTCTGCATCCTCGCCATCAAAGATCACATTCACTTCTAGACGACCATGTCCCTGCGCGGTTTCCACATCATCTTCATTCTCATTGCCACGCTCCTGTGCCTCGGTCTGGCGTACTTCCTGTACGGCGGCTACCGGCAGACAGCCTCGGCGATTGAAGGGGTGATCGCGCTGGCGTCCCTGGGTTCCGGTCTGATTCTGGGCGGCTACGGCGTCTGGTTCATTCGTAAATCCCGCAGACTCGCTCTATGAACAAGCTTCTTCGCACTCTCACGACCGCCCTGGCGGCGTTTACCCTGATGGTGATCACCGCGCCCTCTCTCCATGCCTGCGCGAGCTGCATGGGAGCGGCCGACGAACACATCGGCCCGGCGCTCAACGCCTCCATGGGCGTCCTGCTCGGGCTCACCGGCATGGCCCTCGGGAGCATCATCTACTTCTTCATTTACCTCGCCCGCCGGGACGGTCTTCCGCTCACCCCCCAGGAGCAGTGACCCCGGCCCGAGACCCCGCTGCGCTATTATCCGACCTGACCTTCGCCCCTTTTCGCTATGCTGATTGAATTATTAGGGATTCCTCAAAACGCCTCCGAGCACGGTTTCCAGATCGACCAGATGATGGAGTTCGTTCACTGGATCATGCTGATCCTCTTTGTCGGCTGGTCCACGTTCTTCATCATCACGCTGATCAAATTCCGGCGCAAGGCGAACCCGAAAGCCGACTACAACGGCGCCCGGTCGAAAGCCTCCGCGCACCTGGAGTTCATGGTGGTGCTCGTGGAGTCCGTCTTCCTGCTCGGCTTCGGCATCCCGATCTGGAACAAGCGGGTCAACGGCGTCCGCCCGGAGTCGGACGTGATGCGCATCCGCGTCGTCGCCCAGCAGTTCCTCTGGAACTTCCATTACCCGGGTCCGGACGGCGTCTTCGGCCCGCAGCGGATCGACCTGGTCTCCAATACGAACCCGCTCGGCCTCGACCTGACCGACCCGACGGCACAGGACGACCTCGTCGTCATCAACGAGGCGCACGTACCGCTCAACAAGAACGTCATCGTCGAGATCAACTCCAAGGACGTGATCCACAGCTTCGCCATCAAGCACATGCGCATCGGTCAGGACGCCACCCCGGGCATGACCACGCCGGTCTGGTTCAAGCCGATCCGCACCGGATCGTTCGAGATCGTCTGCGGCCAGCTTTGCGGATCGAGCCACTACGCCATGAAGGGGATGCTCGTCGTCGATACCGAAGAAGACTTTGAATCCTGGGAGAAAGAGATGCAGTCGCTCAAGGCGCCTCCTCCCGCACCCGCTCCGGCGGAAGGAGCGGCTCCGGCTGCTCCCGCCTCCGCCGCACGTTCGCCGGAGAACGGCGAACCGGCTGCCTCGCGGGGAGCGTAGCCGATCGCGGTTGCGCACCGGGACGGGGATACCGCCCTTTTTGTTGAAGATTCCATATCGGCGCCGCCTCCCCGGTTCCCCCCGGGGCCGGGGCGAGGCGCTTGCATTTCCGTCGATCCATACCACTGTAACGTCCTGATGCCACCGGCCAACCTCTGGTTATCCCGCTTCGCCAAGTTCGTTGTGCTTTTCACCCTTGCCCTGATTTTTGTGGGCAGCATGGTCACAACACTCGGGGCGGGAATGTCCGTACCGGACTGGCCGACCACGTTCGGGTACAACATGTTCGCCTTCCCGATCTCCCGCTGGACCGGCCCGTTCTTCTGGGAACACGTTCACCGGGTGGTGGCTTCCCTGCTCGGGATGCTCACGGTGATCCTCACCGTCTGGGTCTGGTTCGCGGACCAGCGCCGCTGGCTGCGGGTGCTCGTGATCACGGCCCTGCTCGCCGTCATCATCCAGGGGCTGATGGGCGGGTTCCGCGTGACCGAGGACAACCGCTTTCTCGCCATCGTCCACGGCTGCCTCGCGCAGGCGTTTCTCTGTCAGATGGTCTGGATCGCCCTTGCCCTCTCCCCGAAATGGCATCCCCTCGCGGAAAACGGCGTCTCCCCCGGGCGTCTCCGTTCCTGGAAGCGGTGGGCGTGGGGACTCACGGCGGTGATTTTCATCCAGTTGATCCTCGGGGCCACCATGCGCCATCTCGATGCGGGCCTCGCCATCCCTACCTTTCCGCTGATGCCCGACGGAAGCCTCCTGCCCTCCGTTCATACCAGGGAGATTCACCTGAACTTCACCCACCGGGTCTGGGCGATCGTCGTGACGGCGGTTGTGATCATCCTTGCCTGGAAAATCTTTCGCCCCGGTGGCGGACGCGCCGATCGCCGGATCGCGAATCCCGCCCTCTGGCTGCTTGTTCTCGTCGGGCTTCAGATCTATTTCGGCATTTCCGTCATCCTGCTGGCCCGCGCGCCGATCCCGACCAGCCTGCATGTCATCAACGGCGCTCTCATCCTGATGATCAGCTTTACACTGGCCATCCGGACCACTTATTTTTCATCCCTGCTCCCGGCTTCCGGAGCCTCCCACGCTGCCCATGAATAATTCCACTTCTGCCCTGCCAGCCGATCAGGTCGTCCGCGATGCGGAGAGCGGGCTGGCCAACGACCTTGTGCTCCTGACCAAGGCGCGGCTCAGTTTCCTGGTCGTCGTCACCACCTTCATCGGCTACTGCATGGCGAGCACCGGGCATTTCGACTGGGAACGCCTGATCTACACCCTCATCGGCACCGGGCTCGTGGCCGGGGCCGCCGGGGCCTTCAACCAGTGCATCGAAATGAACGTCGATCGCCTCATGGAACGGACCCGCCACCGTCCGCTCCCCTCCGGGCGGATGACCCGGCCCGGCGCGATCGCCCTCGCCTCCTTCATGGCCGTGAGCGGGCTCGCCATCCTCGCGGGCACGACCACCCTCGTCGCCGCCTACCTGGCCGCCGCCACGCTACTCATCTACCTCGCCTTCTACACGCCGATGAAACGACGCACCTCCTTCTGCGTGACCATCGGAGCCGTCTCCGGGGCCATCCCGCCCGTCATCGGCTGGACCGCCATCGACGGCACCATGACGCTCGGCGCGTGGGTGCTCTTTGGCATTCTTTTCGCCTGGCAGATGCCGCACTTCCTCGCGCTGGCGTGGGTCTACCGCGATCAATACGCGCAGGCCGGGTTCGTCATGCTCTCACGCCGCGACCCGAAGGGAACCTGGGCCGCCCTCCAGTCCCTTCTCTACAGCGTCGCCCTGCTCGGGTTCGCCCTGATCCCGTGGGCCACCGGCGCCACCGGCACCGTCTACCTGATCGGCACGCTGCTCTGCAACCTGCCGCTCATCGGTTGCGCGATCGCCTTCCTTCTCCAGCGCACCCGCCTCTCCGCGCGCATCCTTTTCATCGCTTCCATCGCCTACCTCCCGCTGCAACTCTGCCTGATGGTCTTTACCAAAGGGTAGGGAGCGGTTGCCTGCAGGGCGGGGAGGCGACGAGCCGGAGGAAGACGGCCCCTCTCCGGCAGCGCGCATCGCTTCTACCGTTCATCCATGAAAAAAACGATCTACTTCATCTTCCTCGCCATCGGGATCGCCGGAGTCCTCTTCCAGCTTTATCTCATCCGGCAGAAAAATACGGTGGTGGCTTTGGGCGGCACGATCCCCGGGCTCACGAGCCAGACGACCGCCGGGGATGGAACGCTGCCGAAGTTCAGCACCGTGCCGGCGTTTTCGCTTACGGAACGGAGCGGCAGGCGGATCACCCAGAACGACCTGAAAGGGAAAGTCTGGCTCGCGGACTTCATCTTTACCACCTGCCCGGATATCTGCCCGCTCATGAGCAGCCGCCTTTCGGGATTGCAGGAAAAGGCGTTCGCCTCCGGCAAGGTCGGCTTCCTTTCCTTCTCGGTGGACCCGGTGAACGACACCCCGGAAGTGCTCCGCGACTACGCGGACCACCTGCAAGCCCGGGAGGAGTGGCTCTTCGTCACCGGCGACAAGGGGCAGATCGAACGGATCGCCAAGACCGGCTTCCTGCTCGCCTTCCAGAACGAAAACGGCGCGCCCGAAGAGATCAGCCACAGCAGCAAGATCGCGCTCGTGGATCAGGACGGCTTCATCCGCCGCTTCTACGAGGGAGCGACAGCGGATGAAAGCGAGAAGATGCTCGCCGACATCGAAACGCTGCTCAAGGAAGGAGGCGGTGCGCCATGACGGAATTCCTTGGCATCCCGATCCGGGAGATTCCCGGCTTCAACGCGACCTTCAACGCCCTGAGCACCCTTTGTATCCTCTCGGGCTGGTGGTTCATCCGCCACGACCGGAAAAAGCAGCACATCGTCTCCATGTGCGGCGCGCTCTTTTTCTCCACGCTGTTTCTGATCGGCTACGTGGCCTATCACGCGAGCGTCCCGCCGGTCCGGTTTGAGGAGCAGGGGCTCATCCGGGGCATCTACCTCTTCATCCTCGCCAGCCATATCCTCCTCTCCTTCACCCTCATTCCGCTGGTCCCCCTCACCGTCACCTTCGCCGTGCGCGGTCGCCTGGACCGGCACCGGCGGGTGGCCCGCTGGACGTTGCCGATCTGGCTCTACGTCTCCTTCACCGGCGTGCTCGTCTATCTGATGCTTTACCAGTGGTTCCCCCCCTCCGCCCTCACTGCCCTTGGCGGCATCCCCACCCCGGAAGGCGGCTCACTCTGACCGGACCACCCATCCATGACTGAAAAAGAATGGCGCGAACATATCGAGAACCGGCGCAGGTCGTCTGATCTCTGGCAGTTCATCCACCTCTGCGGCTCGCTGCGGCTGGCGATGGTGCTGCTGCTGACCATCCCGATCGCCTGCGCGGTTGCCACCATTTACGAATCGAAGTTCAACGCGCAGGTCGCCCAAGCCTACGTCTACAAGGCGCCGTGGTTTGTCTTCTGGCTGATGGTCCTCTGCATCAACCTTTTCGCCGTCACGCTCACCCGGTGGCCGTGGCGTCGCAAGCATATCGGGTTTGTCCTGACCCACTACGGCATCATCATCCTGCTCATCGGCGGGGTCGTCGGCCAGAAGTTCGGCTTCGAAGGCTCCATCACCCTCCACACCAGCGCGGAACCAACCCGCCAGCTGGTCATCAACCGGACCGTGCTCCAGATGGAAAGCGGCATGGAACGGATCGCCTACAAGGTTCCCTTCCCGGTAAACGTTTCGCCGCCCACACCGGAAAAGCCGAAGACCGTCGCCATCCCCCACAGCCACCTCAAGCTGAAGATCGACCGCTACAGCGAAAAGCTGGGCGAGGAGACCTCGCTCGCAGAGTCGCCCGTGCCGCAAAACGGTCCGGGCGTCGCGCTTGAGATGGCCTCGGCCATGATGGGCCAGAGCACCACGCTCAACCTCGCCAGAACCCCGGCCACCGCCGCCGCCAACGAGTTCTTCGGCATGGCCCGCATCGAATGGCTCGATGCCCTGCCGGACCGCTCCGCCGCCCCGCCCCATCCCGGCGCGTTCCGGGAAACGCAGATGGTCTTCGCGCGGTTTCAGGCAGTCGTCACCAGCCAGAGCGGGGAACCGAGCGGCTACCGGATCGGCATCGCGCTGGAGGGGAAGGAGCCGCACCTCCTCATCGAATCGCCCGACGGGCACCGCGACGCGCACCACCTGCGCGAAGTGCTCGGCAAGCCCGTCACCCTCCACACCGGCACGCAGATGGTCGTGCGGGAATACTGGCCGGACTGGAAGATGGAGGACGGCAAGCCGGTCACCCTTTCCCAGGAGCCGAACAACCCGGCGGCGCTGATTGCCCTCTCCAGCGACGGCACCCGCGAGAAACCGCTGCTGGAACTCGCCCCCGACGGGAACGGGGGCATCGCCTTCCAGGTGAGCCGTGGCGGCGTCATCTCCCGGCAGGGGAAAGCCACCCCGGGGGAAAGCTTCGAGCCGGGCTGGGCGGACTGGAAGTTCACCCTGCGCCGGTTCATCGCCAACGCGATGATCGAGAGCCGCATGCTCCCGCGCGAGCAAGAGGTGCTCACCCCGGACCGGCGCGACCTCATCTCCGGCATTCACGCCCGGCTCGTGGACCCGACCTCCGGGAAGGAGGGCGAGCCGCAGTGGATTCCCTCCGGGCGCGGCGTCACCCTCCGGCTGGCGGAAAACGCCCTCTTCCTCGGCTTCGGGCTGGAAGTCCACCCGCTTCCCTTCACCATCAATCTCCTCAAATTTGAGGTTCCCCGCAATCAGGGAAGCAACTCCCCGGCCGATTTCCGGAGCACCGTCCGCTTCGAGGACCCCGTGCGCGGCAAGACCGTGGAGGCGCTCATTCACATGAACCACCCGGCGAGCTACCCGGAGGGATTCTGGCGGGCGGTCGTCGGCCAGAACTACAAATTCTCCCAGGCCCAGTGGAACCCCGAAGATCTCGGGGAGACAACGCTCCAGGTATTGCATGACCCCGGCTGGCCGCTGAAGTGGTTCGGCTCGCTCATCCTCTGCCTGGGGATTGCCATCATGTTCTACCTCAAACCGAAGCGGGAGACGCCCGCCGCCCGAACCGCTCCAACCCCGGCCACCCCGGTCTGACGCCATGAAAACGATCCGCCTTTCCCTGACCCCGTTTGCCTTCCTGCTGCTCTTCCTGCTCGTGGGGCTGCCCGGCGCGGCGGCGCAAATCACCGATTTCTCCTCCGTGGAGAGCCTCCCCGTGCAGGAGCGCGAGCGCCAGCGCCCCTTCTTCACCTTTGCCACGGAGAGCCTCCAGAGCCTCACCGGGCGGGATGAATTCAAGGAGGGTGAAACGAAGCTCTCGGCGATGCAGGCGATCTTCTCCCTCTGGAGCAACCCGCAGGCATGGATCGACAAGCCGTTCATCCTCATCAATTACGGCCCGTTGCGGGTCGATCTCGGCCTCGATTCGCAGCAGAAGCGTTTTTCCATCCGGGAACTGACGGACAACGCCACCCTCGCCGGGCTCTTTACCGAAGTGGACCGGCTCGAAAAGGAGAAAACGAAGCTCGATAACAAGCAGACGGAAGTCCGCGACGTGGCCGAGCGGCTCCACCGCGCCCGCGCCCTTCTCGATGGAAGCGCGTTCGCCATGGTGCCGCCCGCGGGCCAGCCGGCGCATACCGACCATGTGGGCGGGCTCGATTCCCGCTGGCTCCCTCCCTCCCATGCCGCCGCCGCTTATCCCGGAGGCATCGGGGAGGCGATCACCTCCAGCGCCGACGCGCTGCTGGAAGCCTACCGCGCCGGGGACAACGCCGCGTTCCAGGCCGCCGCCAGCGCCTTCTCCGAAGCGTTGGAGAAACTCCCCGCCGAGGGATACGTCCACGCCTCTTCCGTGATGCAACTGGAGACCTGCTACCAGAAAATCCACCCCTTCGGCTGGGCGGGCCTCCTCTACGCGCTGGCCGCCGTCACCCTCGGCGTCACCTCCATCGCGGGCCGCCGCACCGGCTACCGGATCGCCTGGGGGCTGATCCTCGCCGGGTTCGCCCTCCAGGTCTTCGGGTTCACCGCGCGCATCATCATCGGCGGGCGCGGCCCCGTCACCAACATGTATGAATCGGTGATCTGGGTCGCCTTCCTGGCCATCTTCTTCGCCATTATCCTGGAGGGAATCTACCGTTCACGGCTGATCTTTCTGGCAGCGACGCCGATCGCCTTCGTCCTCCTGACGCTGGCCGACAAGGCGCCGACCGTGCTGCGCCCCTCCATCGACCCGCTCAACGCGGTGCTGCGGGATAACTTCTGGCTCTCCACCCATGTCACCAGCATCACGGCGGGCTACGGCGCCTTCATCCTCGCGCTCGGCGTCGGGCACATCATCCTCTTTAAAACGCTCTTCCGGCGGCCCGTCTCCGCCCCGCTTTACAACTACCTCTACCGGGCGATGCAGATCGGCGTGCTCCTGCTCGCCATCGGAACCCTCCTCGGGGCGGTCTGGGCGAACTTCTCCTGGGGCCGGTTCTGGGACTGGGACCCGAAGGAAACCTGGGCGCTCATCGCCCTGCTCGGCTACATCGCCCTGCTCCACGGGCGGATTGCCGGGTGGTGGAAAGGGTTCGGCCTCGCCGTCGGCTCGATCATCGCCTTTCTCTCCGTCATCATGGCGTGGTACGGCGTCAACTTCGTCCTCGGCGAAGGGCTCCACAGCTACGGGTTCGGCACCGGCGGGGTGGAATACGTCGGCGCGTTCGTGGCGCTGGAGCTTCTTTTCGTCGCCGTGGTGCTCCTGAGCGTCCGGAAACGGGGCGGAGGAAGCCCCTCATCCGGTTCACCGACGCGGACCCCGGCTACGGCACCGTAAAGATGCGCCCGGTATACGGATCGCGCGCCTGGGTGCCCGGCGCCAGCCCGTTCACATCAACATAGCCTGAACCGGGCGAAAACGGGCTGACCACATAGCCCGGGCGGCCCGGCACGGTGGAGGCGACCGGAGCTTCCGAGCGGAGCCGTTCGGCCACCGGCATCAGCGCGGGATCGCTCACATCCATCGGCAGCGGTGGCCGGGTAAGCGCCAGCAATTGCTCCTGTCGGCGGAATGAAGTGTTCACATTGCCCGATGGGACCGGGATTGAGCGGACATCATTGCGGAAGGCGACCTCCTCAAAGGCGGCGGCGGCTTCCTGATTGCGAAGGGCGCGGCGGCGCAGCGCCATCGCCTGCTCGGTGCGGGTGATCTCCACCTGCTCCGGCTCGCGCGCCGCGATCGGGCGCTCCAGATCGCGGCGGCTCACATACCGTTCCTGTTCCGGGTTGACCCGATAAGTCGGCCCCGCCCACGGTTCGCGGTAAATATCGGTCCGGCTCGCGTAGCGGCCATCGTCCGTGGCGCAACCGGCCATCAGGGCGGCGGCGCATACCGAAGTTAACATTGTTTTCATAAGACTTATAATCCTGTGCGAAGGGGACCGGGGGTATCGCGGAGAAAACGCCGATCGGCTTCCATCAGCCCGGGGTCCGGGGCCGGGTCCAGCCGCCGGAGCGTCTCCGCATCGGCCACACCGTTGGCGGGAAGCCCGTGCAGAACCTGGTAGCGACGGATGGCCGCGCGGTTTTCCTGTTCCGCGCGGCCTCCGCCCGCCCCCCGGTCAAGCGATTGCCGGTTCAGGTGCCCTTGCACCGCGCTTGCGTCATCCCCCGCCTCTCCATTGAAGGCGCAAAGCATGGCCAGCATCCCCACTATTCCTATCCGGTAGCCCATCGTGTCCCTTTCAACCGGAGGAAGAGACCTCCGCTCCCCCTCCGCCCTTGTTTCAGCTTCAAAAGGGTATCGGAACCCCTCCGCGATTGCGCGTGGAGAGGCTCCCTTTACCCGGGAGGAAAAGGTCGCGCCCGGGCTTTATTTCCGGCCTCATGCGGTTATCGTAGCGTTTTGAAAAAGATGAACCCGTTTCTCTGCATCGCTCACCGGGGCGCCTCCGGCACGGAACCGGAAAACACCCTGCGCGCGATCGGACGGGCTCTGGAGATCGGGGCGCACGGGGTGGAAATCGACGTGCGGCTCTCGCGCGAGGGAGCGCCGGTGGTGATCCACGATGCCCGGCTGCGCCGGACGACCGGGATGCCCGGGCTGGTGGCCGCGATGCCGCTGGCGATGCTGCGCGCCCTCAACGCCGGGGAGGGCGAGCGCATCCCGACGCTGCGCGAAGTGCTCGACACCGTCCGCCCCGACACGCTGCTCAACGTCGAACTCAAGGCCCCCGGCTCCGCCCGCGCCACGCTGGAGGCCGTGGCGCTCAAGCGAAAGGAAACCCGGGGCTGGACGGGCGGACACCTCATCGTCTCCTCCTTTGACCGGAACGAACTCGCCGTCATTGCCGCGGCCAACGCCGCCGCGCCCGAAGCGGAGCGCCTCCGCGTCGGGCTGCTGCTGGCGCGCAGGCCGCTCGGGCTGGCCCGGCTGGTGGAACGCTTCGGGGCGTATTCGATCCACCTCCCCGTGCGGCTGACCACCCGCAGCTTCCTCGCCCGGGCCCGGGCCACCGGGGCGCGGCTGCTCGTCTACACCGTCAACACCCCCCGGGAGATCGCCCGCCTGCGGGAGCTTGGCCTCGATGGCGTCTTCACCGATCACCCGGAAGAAGCCCTCTTTTCCCGTTCGGAAAGCCCCTTGGCAGAAAACCTGCTCTCCACCTCCCCAACCGATGCTTCTCTTTTCGACTCCGACCCGCGTTTCCCTTGACGCTCCATGGTCCCTTTCCCTACAACCGTGGAAGAGCCGGTCTGCCTTTTTCCGGTCCGTGGCCGCTTTCCGGGTCCGGAGGAAGCCCGCCCCCCCCCCGCCCTTTTGATCCACCTTTTTAAACCTTTCCCAACCCCTCTCCCAACCCTTTTACCCAGCAGGATTTCTACCCAATGATCAGCGGCTTATTCAGGCTCTTTTCCAAAGACATCGGCATTGATCTCGGGACGGCGAACACCCTTGTGTACGTACGCGACCACGGGATCGTCCTCCGGGAGCCGTCCGTCGTCGCCGTCCGGGCGGGGACGAACAAGGCCCTCGCCGTCGGCGACGAAGCCAAGCGGATGCTCGGGCGCACCCCCGCCAACATCGTCGCCGTGCGCCCGCTCAAGGACGGGGTGATCGCCGATTTCGAGATCACCGAGGAGATGCTCCGCCATTTCATCCGCAAGGTGCACAGCAAACACCGCTTCTTCAAGCCGCGACCCCGCGTGGTCATCGCCGTCCCCTCGGGCATCACGGAGGTGGAGAAACGGGCCGTGCGCGAGTCGGCCATGCACGCGGGAGCGCACGAGGTCTTCCTCATCGAGGAACCGATGGCCGCCGCCATCGGGTGCGGCCTGCCGGTGGAGGACGCCGCGGGGAACATGGTCGTCGATATCGGCGGGGGAACCACGGAGGTGGCCCTCATCTCGCTGGCGGGGATCGTCTTCAGCCGGAGCGTCCGCGTCGCCGGGGATGAACTCGACGAAGCGATCATCCAGTACATGAAACGGGCCTACAACCTGATGATCGGCGAACGCACCGCGGAGGAGATCAAGATCAAGATCGGCTCCGCCTACCCGATCGAGAAGGAGACGACGATGGAGGTGAAGGGGCGCGACCTCGTGGCCGGGCTGCCCAAGACCATCGTCATCACCTCGCAGGAAGTGCGCGAGGCGCTTCTGGAGCCGATTTCCACCATTGTCGAATCCGTCCGGGTCACGCTGGAGCGGTGCCCCCCGGAGCTTTCCGCCGATCTGGTGGACCGCGGGCTGGTCCTCGCCGGGGGCGGGGCGCTGCTGCGGGGGCTCGACCGGCTGCTTTCCGAGGAAACGGGGCTGCCCGTCCATGTGGCGGAAGACCCGCTGAGCGCCGTGGCCGAAGGAGCCGGCCGGACGCTTCACGCGATCAAGTTCCTGCAACGGGTCGCCACGGCGGAACGGACCTATCGGGAAGGGTGACGCCTCCGGTTAACCATCGCTGCTGCCTATGAAGCGAGCCAACATAGTGGCGCTGGTGGCTGTCGCGGGGATCGTGCTGGCGCTCTTTTTCCTGGGGACCGGCGGAGCCCAGCGCATCCAGTCCATGGCGCTTGGGATCATCTCGCCGTTCCTGCGCAGCGGCTCCGGGCTGGAGAAGAAGGTGACGGCCATCCGCCAGGGGCTCAAGTCGCTTGCGGAACTCGAACGCGAAGCCGAACAGCTCCGGGTGCGCAACAAGGAGCTGGAGGCGGTCAACACCACGCTCCGCGATCTCGAAAGTGAGAATAACCGGCTCCGGCGCGCCCTCCAGTACCGGGAACGGGAAATCTTCCGCCTCATCCCCGCCCAGATCATCGCCCGGGACGCCTCCACCTGGTGGAATACCGTGAAGATCGACCGGGGCTCGGACGACGGGATCGCCAGCGAAATGCCGGTGCTCACGGAAACGGGGCTGGTCGGCAAGGTGACCACCGTGAGCGCGAGCAGCGCCATCGTCGTCCTCATTTCCGATGAAAATTGCAAAGTCGCCGCCCGGGTGGAGGGAACCCGGGAGCAGGGAATCGTCAGCGGCCAGCGGGACTCCGGAGCGGGGATGCCGCAGGTCGGAATGTGGGTCCGCTCCAAGCTCGCAAAGCTGGAGCCGGGCCAGAAAGTTTACAGTTCCGGCGTGGGCGGGGTCTACCCCTCGGGCCTGCTCATCGGAACGATCCGGGATTTCAAGGTTCGTGAACTCGACGCCTACGCCACGCTGAATCCCGCTGTTGAACTGACGACACTCGAAGATGTGTTCGTCGTAACCGGGAAAAAATGACCGCCTTTCTGCCGGCCCTCATCTTCGTCTGCTTCCTCTCCGTGGTCGCGGGGCACTTCATCCCGCCGCTGCCGATCATGGAAGGGGCGCGGGTGCTGCTGATGCCGGTGGTCTTTTTTTTCGGGGCGCTGGCGCTTCCCTTCTGGGGCATGCTGGTCCTGGCGACCTTCTGCGGGCTGCTCTGGGATGCGATGACGCTCCAGGTCATCACCCCGATGATCGGGGAAACGGCGATGATGAAGACGGTTGAAATCATCCCGGGTTGGTCGATCATTCTCTATGCCGTCCTCGGCTCGGTCATGAACGGTTTCCAGCCGCTTTACCTCCGGGGACGGTGGGAAATCCACACCCTCATGAGCGGCATTTTCACTGCGTTGATCGTCCTCGCCGAGTTCCTCCTGATCTCGGTGCGCCGGGCGGCGTTTTATGAAGACGCGGCCTTCCTTTTCAACGCCTCCATCGGCTGGCGCATCCTCGGCGCGGGGATCGTGGCGCTGATTCTGGCCCCGTTTGTCTACTGGGCGCTCTCCGTGCTGGCCGGTCTGGTCGGGTACGACGCGGCGGAAGTCCTGCGAAGGGAGGAGGAAAGCTGATGGCCCGCATCTCCCGATCGGATTTCCGGCTCTTCCTGCTGGGTCTCTTCATGCTCCTGTGCCTCACGGGCATCGTCGCCCGGCTCTGGTACGTGCAGATCATCGAGCACGAAAAGTACGCGCGGCGGGTGGGCAGCCACTCGGAACGGACGGTGCGCATCCCCTCCGTGCGCGGGGAGATCCGGGACCGCAACGGCATCCCGCTCGTCCAGAACCGGGCCAGCTACAATGTCGATTTCTACCTCCCGGACATGGTCCGGGGCTACCGGCAGAAGCGGGGCAACCTGCCGCTCATCAGTGAAATCCAGTCCATCCACGGGATGAAGCGCGACGTGATGAACGAAGATGTCATCAAGATCGTGAACACCGGCGTGGTCCCCCGGCTCGAACAACTCGAACTCGCCCGGGATTACAACGCCTCCCGGCTCAAGAAACATTACGACAACAACCGGCTCGTCCCCTTCACCTACATCGAGGATATCGACTTCCCGACCATCGCGAAATTCTCCGAGCACGATGTCGGGCTGCCCGGGGTCGATATTTCGGTGAAACCGGTACGCCAGTACCTCTACGGGGCGTTCGCGGCGCACATCCTCGGCTACGTCGGGATGCCCGAGGACATCCGGAGCCTGCCCGACGCCCGGGAGTTCAACTTTTACCAGCCCGACGTGGAGGGGAAAAACCAGATCGAGAAGACGATGGACCTCTACCTGCGGGGCAAACCGGGCACCCGGGTGATCAAGCGCAATGCCAAAAACGCGATCGAGGGGGAGGAGAAGATCATCCCGCCCAAGCCGGGGGCCAACGTCTACCTGACCATCGACGCCCGCATCCAGTACATCGTGGAACGGGCGCTGCGCCACCCCTCCATCGGCCGGGGCGCCGCCGTGGTGATTGATCCCAACAACGGCGACATCCTCGCCATGGCCTCCGTCCCCTCATTCGACCCGAACGTCTTCATCCCGAGCATCAGCGGCAAGGACTGGGGCGCGCTGCTCAAGGACCCCGCCGTGCCGATGGTGAACCGGGCCGTGAGCGGCTTCCCCCCCGGCTCCACCTTCAAGGTCGTCACGGCGATGGCCGGGGCCACGCGCGGCATTGCCGAACACAAATTCAACTGCCCGGGCGGCATCCAGTACGGCAACCATTATTTCCGTTGCTGGATCGCCAAGAAAAACGGCAGGCACGGCACCCTGAGCCTCTCGGACGCGCTGAAAGTCTCCTGCAACTGTTACTTCTACCAGTACGGCAACGAGGCGGGCGGCGAGGCGATGGAGCGGGTCGGCGCGCTCGTCGGCATGGGGCGCAAGTACGATCACCTCGGTCTCTCCGACCAGAAGGAGGGGATCATGCCCGGACCCCAGTGGAAGGCGG
>Ga0206106_100156_pt1 | contig 109597 bp, 96 predicted proteins | sample 1B1ome_FD_148677 | JGI IMG/M metagenome (GOLD analysis project Ga0206106, IMG submission 148677) | Enriched microbial communities from leaf-cutter ant dump, University of Wisconsin, Madison, United States - 1B110A | ecosystem: Environmental > Terrestrial > Nest > Insects nest > Nest dump...
CGCGTCGAACCCCGAGTCATCAAGCGACGACCCAAACCCTTTTCCTTGATGACCCAACGTCGTGCCGTACTCCGCGAGGCTATCCGCTTGAATGGCCATCCAAAAAGGGCTTAAGTAAGTGCCATTCGTGTCAGGGACAATTTTTCTTCGGAAGTGAATGCCCTCTCCCTCTGTCGCTCTACGGACAACACCACCGCAACCTGAGAAAAGCACCTCCCACCGTCGCTCAATACGGAATCCCTCCCTCATCGAACATCCGCTTGCCCGCATCGTCCACCGCGTCGTGGATCAGTCGATACCGGTCACGCACTTCCTCGGGCATCTTCAACTTCCTGACGATACCCAGCGAGTTGCACAGAAACGCCTCGAAGAACGGCATGCCGTGGCCGAACAGGAACTGCGAGTCGGTGATCTTCAGGCTGCGGTAGAAGCCGGCCAGTTGTTCCAGCAGCGGCAGTGCCAGATCCGGGCGCCCTACCCGGTCCAGCGCCGCCAGGTACCCCACGGTTTCCTGCGGCATGAAGATGCTCTTGCCCGGCTCGGCGCCGGCTTCTTCATTACGCATCTGCTGCATCCGCTGGAAGGCTTCTTCGGCACCGGCAAAGTCCTGCACCATCGCCCTGGTGGCCGCCACGTTCAGCCAGTCACGGGTGTCACCGCCGATGGTCACTAGCTTGTCCCAGTACGTCACGGCCTCGGGGCAGCCATCCAGGCGCGACCAGCCCCGGATGCCGCGACCTCTCCCCTAAGCAACGCGAGCAAAAAGCCGGAACGAAGGTCACGCACGACAGCAAGCCTCCCGTCGTCGGGCGCCCAAAGGGGGCTTCTACCGTTCTTGCTTGTCGGCGAGCTGCGTCACCATGACCAGGGCAGCTATCAACCCCAGATGTTCGAAAAAGCCGTTCATGGCCATGAAACGGGCCTGGCCGGCGAGATTCCAGAAATCATTGGCGACCAGCATGGCTATTGCCGTCAGCACACCGAGGGCGCCGGCACCCAGCCATACCCGGCGATTGGCGATGGTGCACAGTGAGCCGCCCAGTTCCACGATGATGGTGACTGCGGCCCACAGCCAGCCCGGATGCAGGCCGAAGTGCTCCTGTTCCAGGATGGCATTCTGGAAATGCAGCAGCTTGTCCACGCCTCCCACGAGATAAGCCGACACCAGCGCCACGCGCAACAGTGGCGCCACCCATGGATACGAAAGCAGGGTGGTAATCCAACGGGGGTTTCCGGGCCGGGTGGTCGCCATGTCAAACCCTCCCGCCGGCGCAGCCAGGTGCGCCCTTGAACGAACGCAGATCAGAGGCCACTGCGGCGGCGGCCAGGTTCGATCGGGCCAGGGCAACGATGCGACCGCCGCGCAGGATGCGTTCGGGTGCACGAGACGAGGTGGTCATGAGCGGTTCTCCTCGTGGTTTGCCTTGTCGTGGGATGGATGCCCAGCAACGAGGCGGCCCGGCAATTCGCCAAATTGTGGTTGTGGCACGGCGAGCTCCGCGATGCTAGCACCATGGTCGTGCCGGAAAGTATCTGACTGCCGACTGGAATCCCCCGGGAAAAGGGAATGACGGCCTCGTGCCGTGCCGGCTTGACGCTCTCCCCTCCCCCGTTCGACCGATGGACAACACCGCCGTGACTTGCCCGCTCGCTATCTTGTGCACAATCACATCCACAGGAGTCACCCCATGAATCGCCAAGTGCCGCATGGGCGGCACTGACGGCGAAGCATGATCTGGCCGAGGCGGATGTCACTCGCCTGGCGTCGTGGTGGCATACCGACGCCGATCTCGGCCGGCCGATGGAAGTGGTCACCGACATGAGCAGGAGCCGCAAGGCGGGGTTTGTGGATTACCAGAGCACGGCGGATGCGTTTTCGCGCTGTTCCAGCGGCGGCGGGCGGAGTGGTTGATTTCGTGGTGATGGGGAGATGGGGTGTCACGCGACAACCGGACCCTCTCCCCCGGCCCCTCTCCCGGAGGGAGAGGGGGGCAAAGCGTGGCGCGGCCCTCTCTTGGAGGAGAGGGGAGCAAAGCGTGGCGCGGCCCCTCTCTTGGAGGAGAAAGGGAGCAGAGCGTGGTGCGGCCCCTCTCTTTGAGGAGAAAGGGAGCAGAGCGTGGGGCGGCCGTCTCCCGATTGGAGAGGCGCGCAGGGCATGGTGGCGCCCTGCCCTTGCTTGCGGGGTTTACGTTGCGCTCCACGCGGGCATCACGCGGTGTTGCTTTGGGTTCGGGTCTTCTTGGGGCGTGATGCGCCGAGGGTCGGCGCGCCGTGTTTTCTTGATGACTGCTTTTGACGAGGTATGGCGATGAACGCTGCCGACCAACGCAAATGTGCCCATCCTGCGTGCCGCTGTGCCGTGCCTGATGACGATGCCTATTGCAGCGAGCATTGCCGCAAGCGGGTGGAGTCGCCGGTTTCCGACCAGGCGCCGCATTGCCAGTGCGGGCACCCGGCCTGTCGTGACGGGCACGGCGCGGAGGCGTCCGCGCCTGGGGGCTAGCTTCAGCTGCGCGCGGGGATTTTCAGGCCGCGCTGCACGGCCGGGCGGCTCATGGCCTGGTCGAGCCAGCGGGCCACGTTGGCAAAGTTGTCGTACCCCACCAGGTCGCGCGCCTCGTAGAAGGTGATGAGGTTGTTCACCCAGCCCACGGTGGCGATGTCGGCGATGCTGTACTCGTCGCCCATGATCCAGGTTCGGCCGTCCAGACGTCCATCCAGCACGCCGAGCAGGCGCTTGGATTCGTCCACGTAGCGCTGCAGCGGGCGCTTGTCGGCAATGTCCTTGCCGGCGAACTTGTTGAAGAAACCCACCTGCCCGAACATCGGCCCGATCGACGCCATCTGGAAGAAAACCCACTGGATCGTGTGCCAGCGCGTGGCCGGGTCGGGCGAGATGAACTTGCCGGTCTTGTCGGCCAGGTACAGCAAGATGGCGCCCGACTCGAACAGCGCCAGCGGCTCGCCGCGCGGACCGTCGGGGTCGATGATGGCGGGAATCTTGCCGTTGGGGTTGAGCGAAAGAAACTCGGGCGTGTGGCTTTCGTTGGCGGTGATGTCGACCAGGTGCGGCTCGTACGGCAACCCGGTTTCCTCCAGCATGATCGACGCCTTTACGCCGTTGGGCGTGTTGAGCGAATACAGCTGGATGCGCTCGGCGTGCTTCGCCGGCCAGCGTTTGGTGATCGGGAATCCGGACAAGATGGACATGGTTGGCTCCTGTGATGGCGCGCGACGTCGGCGCCGCGCATGTATCGGCAAATCCTAGCGCGCCACGCCGCACTGTAGGAGCGCACCCTGTGCGCGATGCTTTTCGCACATGCCGGAGAGCATCGCGCACAAGGTGCGCTCCTACAAAAAAGAGCGACGCCACGCCGTAGGGACGCGGCCGCTGGGAGGGTGTTGCCGCATCGGGGGCATGACACCACGTTCACGACGCCGCATGCCGCAGCCGCAGCGCGTTGCCCACCACCGATACCGAGCTGAGGCTCATCGCCAGTGCGGCGATCATGGGCGACAGCGTCACGCCCAGCCACGGGTACAGCGCGCCGGCGGCCAGCGGCACGCCGATGGCGTTGTAGGCAAAGGCAAAAAACAGGTTTTGGCGAATGTTGCGCACGGTGGCGCGCGACAGTGCGCGTGCCCGCACGACGGCATCCAGCTCGCCCTTGACCAAGGTGACGCCGGCGCTTTCCATCGCCACGTCGGTGCCGCCGCCCATGGCGATGCCGACGTCGGCGGCCGCCAGCGCTGGCGCATCGTTGATGCCGTCGCCGGCCATCGCCACGCGGCGGCCGGCGGCGCGCAGCGCGTTGATCGCCGCCGCCTTGCCGGCGGGCGAGACGCCGGCGTGTACCTCGTCGATGCCCAGCTCGCGCGCCACGGCGTGCGCGGTGGTGACGTTGTCGCCGGTAAGCATCACCAGGCGCAGCCCCGACGCACGCAAGGCGGCCAGCGCGGCGGGCGTGCCGGGCTTGATGCGGTCGGCCACCGCCAGCAGCGCGGCCAGCTCGCCGTCCACCGCCAGAAACATCACGGTGGCGCCCTCGGCGCGCAGCGCCTCGGCCCGCGCCTGTGCCGCGTCACTGATGGCCACGTGTTGCCGCGTCATCAGTGCGGCGTTGCCCAGCGCGGCGGCGCGCGGCGGCGCGTCGCCCTGCGCGATGCGCGCGTGCACGCCAAGCCCGGTCGGCGCGTGGAAATCTTCCGCATGCAGCAGCGGCGCGTGTTGCGCCTGCGCCGCGCTGACGATGGCCTGCGCCAGGGGATGTTCGCTGGGGCGCTCCAGCGCGGCGGCAATCGCCAGCAGGTGGTCGGCACCCTGCCCGCCCAGGCTTTCCAGCGCGGTCAGCACGGGCTTGCCCATGGTCAGCGTGCCGGTCTTGTCCAGCACCAGGGTGTCCACGTCGCGCAGCGCCTCGATGGCGCCGGCATCGCGAAACAGCACGCCGTGCTGCGCGCCGCGACCGCTGGCCACCATGATCGAGATGGGCGTGGCCAGGCCCAGCGCGCAGGGGCACGCGATGATCAGCACCGACACCGCCGCGATCAAGCCGTGCGCCAGTCGCGGCGACGGCCCCCACATCGCCCAGGCCACAAACGCCAGCAGCGCCACCGCCGCCACCGTGGGCACGAACCACGCCGCCACGCGGTCAGCCACGCGTTGCAGCGGCGCCTTGCTGCGCTGGGCCTGCGCCACCAGCGCCACGATCTGCGACAGCAGCGTGGCGTTGCCGACCTTGCGCACGCGCATGGTCAGCGCGCCGTCGCGGTTCACCGTGCCGCCCACCAACGGCTCGCCGGCCACCTTGGCCACCGGCATCGGCTCGCCGGTGAGCATGGATTCGTCGACGTGGCTTTCGCCCGCCATCACCACGCCGTCGGCCGGCACCTTTTCGCCCGGACGCACGCGCAGCACGTCGTCCACGCGCAGCGCCTCCAGCGGTACGTCGCTTTCGCTGCCGTCGTCGGCGATGCGGCGCGCGTGCTTCGGCGCCAGGCCGAGCAGCGCCTTCAGCGCCGCGCCGGTGCGGCGACGCGCACGCAACTCCAGAAAATCGCCCAGCGTCACCAACGTGACGATGACCGCCGCCGACTCGAAATACACCGCGACCTTGCCGTGCGCGTCACGGAACCCGGCCGGAAACAGCCCCGGCCACAGAAAGGCCACCGCGCTGTACGCCCACGCCACGCCGGTGCCCAGCGCGATCAGCGTGTACATGTTGGGCTGCCACGGCCGCAGCGATCGCCAGCCGCGCCGAAAGAACGGCGCCCCGCCCCACAGCACCACCACGCTGGCCAGCACGGCCTCGATCGAGCCGGCCATCCCTTGCCAGGCCGCCGGCACAGGCCAGCCCAGGTGCGGGCCCATCGCCAGCACGAACACCGGCAAGGTCAACGCCAGCAGCGTGACCAGTCGACGTGCCATGGTGGCCAGCTCGGCGCCGTCGTCCCCGTCCAGGCTGGGCAGCATCGGCTCCAGCGCCATGCCGCACTTGGGGCAATCGTCGGGGCCGACCTGCTGCACCTCCGGGTGCATCGGACAGGTGTAGCGCGTGCCCGGCGGCGCGGGCGCGGGCGTCGGGCGTGCCGCCACAAAGGCCGCCGGGTCGGCCAGGAAACGCTCACGGCAGCGCGCCGCGCAAAAGTAGTACGACTGGCCGTCATGCTCGGCATGGTGACGCGCGGTGGCCGGGTCCACCGTCATGCCGCAGACCGGGTCGCGGGCCTTGGGCGCGTCCGTCGGCGCGCCATGGCCGTGGCAGCAGGCGCCGCTCACGAGGTGGCTCCGTCGTCAGCCAGCGCACGCAAGATGGGGCAATCCTCCGGCTTGCCGTGGCCCGGGCACGAGGCCACCAGTTGCGCCAGCCCGTCGCGCACGCGCTGCAGCTCGGCCACGCGCTGATCGATCGCCGCCAGCCGACGCTGCGCGCGCTGCTTTACCGCCTTGACGCCCCGCTGGCGGTCGGCCGACAAGGCCAGCAGCTCGCGGATTTCCTCCAGCGTGAAACCCAGATCCTTGGCGCGCCGGATAAAACGCAACTGCGCCACCGCCGCCTCGCCATAACTGCGATACCCCGACGCCCGCCGCGCCGGCTCGGGCAACAAGCCCTCGCGCTCGTAGTAGCGAATGGTGTCGATGGCCACACCGGCGCGCTTGGCGACGGCACCGATGGTGAGCGAGGGGGTTGGGGTATTCATGGGGGTGGAGTCTAGAGCTTGGATCAAGGTCCAGAGTCAAGCGGGGGCAAACGCATTGCGCACAAGCGCCTCGCGTGATGCGGCGGTTGTTGTGGGAGCGACTTCAGTCGCGATGCTCTTGGGTTGCCCGGAAGGCGTCGCGACTGAAGTCGCTCCCACAGATGGGGGGATCATGCTTGCGGGGAATGCTGAAGCGTTCCGGTGGCCACGATCAAAGGCATCGCGCACAGGGTGCGCTCCTACGGGTTTTTCGCGTGATGTAGGAGCGCACCTTGTGCGCGATGCTCTTGGGTTGCCCGGAAAGTCGCTCCCACAGGATGGTGGGAGGGCGCGGTCAGCGGCCGAAGATGATTTCCTTGCCTTCGCGGTCGCGGTCCCAACTGCGCAGTTCGTCGCGGATGTGGGCGATGCGTTGGCGGCCGAGGGCGTTGCGCTCCTCGTCCAGGACCTGGCCGTCGAGCAGTTCGGCCAGGCGTTGTGCGGTGGGCAGCATGGCGTCCCAGGCGTCGAGTGCGGGCAGCGGTGCGGGCAAGGTCATGAAGAAGCTCACGCCCAGGGTGCGCAGGCTGTCGAGCCGGGCCAGGTCGAAGTTGCCGGGCTTGAGCATGTTGGCGACACTGAAGAGCGGCCCCAGTTCGCGCTTGCCGTCCACCAGACGGTGGTAGATGCCCATGTCGCCGTATTCGAGGCCGGCTTTTTCGGCGGCGACCACCAGGTCGGTGCCGTTGAAGTAGCCGCCGTCGCGCGCCACCACGAACAAGGTGACGATGCGCTCCACCGCCACCTGCGGCGGGCGCTTGCCCAGCTCCGAGCGCGGCGGTGCGCTGACGGGTGCGGGGGCGGGCGCGGGTTCGGCGGCGGTTGCCGGCGCGGGCGTGGCGGCAACGGGTGCCGGTGCCTCGGCGGGTTCGGGGGCATCCTCGCGCGGGCTGGGCGCGCGCAGCGCGTCCACGATGGAGGCCACGTGGTCGGCCAGCTTGGGCATTTGCCGTGCTTGCGGACGCGAGGGAGCATCGGCGGCGCGGTCGCCGGACAGCGTGGCGCCGAGGCGCTCCAGCTCCTCGCGCAGGCCCACTTCCAGCTCGCCCTGCTGCGGCCGCGATGCGCCGGGGCCGGGGCGGTGGTCGAAGGCCGGGTCAAAGGCCGCGTCGTCGGCCAGGCTGGGCTCGCGCCGGTCGCCGGACGGGGCGCCGCTGGCGCGCCGCGCGCCGGGCTCCTTTTTCGGCTGGCCGAACAGCCAGATCAGGGCCAGCGCGATCAGCCCCACGATCAGCATGGGAATGCCGACGGCGGGATTCCAGGCAAGGGCAAGCACGGGTTGCAGCGTCATCTTTGATGTCCTCGGAGCATGGAAACATCCGGCCGCTGCCGTAGCGGCCAAGCCTGTTTCCTAGGCAGCGCCCGCCAGTTTAGCCGCTTCGGCCAGATCCACCTGCACCAGTCGCGACACGCCCGGCTCGCGCATGGTCACGCCGCACAGCTGGGTGGCCGCTTCCATGGTGGCCTTGTTGTGGCTGATGAAGATGAACTGCACCTTCTCGCTCATCTCGCGCACCATGCCGGAGAAGCGGCCCACGTTGGCCTCGTCCAGCGGCGCGTCCACCTCGTCGAGCAGGCAGAACGGCGCGGGGTTGAGGCCGAAGATGGAAAACACCAGCGCCACGGCGGTCAGCGCCTTCTCGCCGCCGGACAGCAGCGAGATGTTGGACGGCCGCTTGCCGGGCGGGCGCGCCATGATCGACACGCCGGTGTTGAGCAGGTCGTCGCCGGTCAGCTCCAGGTAGGCGTGGCCGCCGCCGAACAGGCGCGGAAACAGCTCCTGCACGCCGGCGTTGACCTTGTCGAAGGTTTCCTTGAAGCGCTGGCGCGTCTCGCGGTCGATCTTCTTGATGGCGCCTTCGAGCGTTTCCATGGCGCTGACCAGGTCGGCGAGCTGGTTGTCGAGGTAGGTCTTGCGCTCGCTCTGCTCGGCGTGCTCCTGGATCGCGGCCAGGTTGACCGGTTCCAGCCGGATGATCTTGTGGCCGATGTCGGTGAGCTGCGCGCGCCACTGGTCGGCGTCGATGTCGTCGGCCAGCTCGGCCAGCAAGGTATCGAGGTCGAGGCCGGCGTCCATGATGGCTTGCGCCAGTTGCTCGGCGCGCAGTTGCAGCGCCTGCGCGGCCAGCCGTTTCTCGGACAGGCTTTCGCGCAAGCTGGCCAGGCCCTGCTCGGCCAGGTGGCGCTGCTGCTCCAGCTTGCGCACTTCCAGGTCGCAGTCTTCCAGCGCGCGGCGCGCGGCCACCAGTTGCTTGTCCACCAGCAGGCGCTGGTCGAGATAGGCCTGGCGCTCGGCCTCCAGCTCGGTGATGGGGTCGGAGCCGGCGGCCAGTTGCTCGGCGATCTCGTTGCGGCGCGATGCGATCTGGCGCAGCTGGCTGTCCATGCGGCCCAGCGCCTGCTCCAGCGATTGCAGCGACGAGCGCTTGGATTCCAGCGACAAGGCCAGCGCGTGCGACTGGTCGGCCGCCTCGCGCGCGTTCATGCGCGCTTCCTCGCGCGCTTCGAGCAGGGTGCGGCGCTCGTTTTCCAGCTCGCGGCGCTGGTCTTCCAGGTCGCCCATCAGGCCGACGGATTCGTCCAGCCGGGCGCGCGCCTCGCGCGTCTGGGTTTGCAGCTCGTCGAGCTGGGCGGCCAGGTCGTTCAGCTCGCCGGCCACTTTCTCGGCGCGGGCGCGGGCGGTTTCCAGCTTGCCGCGATGGCTTTGCAACTGGCCGGCCAGCTCGGACTGGCGGCGGTGCGCGTTGTACAGCTCGCGCTGGGCGTCGTCGCGGGCGCGCTCGGTTTCGAACTTGCGCGTGCGCAGGTCGTCGAGCTGGGCGCCGGCGTCTTCCAGTCGCGCCTCCAACGTGGCGATCTGCTCGGTGAGCAGGCGCAGGTCGCGCTCGCGCGCCAGCACGCCCACCTGGTTGCCTTGCGCGCGGCGCACGCGCGACCACGCCGGTGCCAGCCATTCGCCCTGGCGGGTGATGATGGATTGCCCCGCCGCCAGCGCGCCGGCGCGCTGGCGCGCCTCGTCCAGCGTGTCGGCGGTGTGCACCTGGGCCAGCCAGTGCAGCGCGGCGGCCGGGCCGCGCACGTGCGCGGCCAGCGTGCCGCTGTCGCCCTGCCCGCCCTCAGCGGCGGCGAACAGCGCCAGGTCGGCGTCGCCCAGGCTGTCGAACTCGGCCACCAGGGCCAGCGGGTCGTCCACCAGCACGCCATCGAGCAGGCCGGCCAGCACGGTTTCCACGGCGGCCTCCCAGCCGGCGTCCACCTGCAAGGCCGCGCCCAGGCGGCGCGCCTTGTCCAGGCCCAGCCGCGCCAGCCAGCCGCTGGCGGCGCTTTCCTCCTGGCCCAGCGCCGCGTGCTGCAGGGCTTCGAGCGAGGCCTGGCGACCACGGGCGGACTGCAGTTGCTGGCGCGCCTCGTTCAAGGCCACCTGCAGCTGGCGCTCCTCCTCCAGCACGCTCTCGTGGCTGGCCTTGTGCTGGTCGAGCAGGCTGCCCAGCGCCTCCACCCGCTCGCGCTGGGTGTCGTGCTCGGCATGCAGTTGCTCGCCGGCAGCGTCGAGCGCGGCCACGTCGGTGGCTTTTTGCTCGGCCTCCAGCGTCTCGCGGCGGCGCGCCAGATCCACGGCCTGGCGGTCGAGGTAGTTGAGCTTGGTGCGCTCCACCTCGGCGGCGCGGTTGGATTCGCCGGCGTTGCGGGTGTGGCTGTCCCAGCGCTGCTGCCAGTCGGCCAGCTTGGCCTCGGTGGCGCGCTGGGCCTCGGCGGTGTCGTCCTGCATCTGCTGCAGGGCTTCGAGCTTGGGCTCGCCCTCGGCCAGGGCCTGCCGCAAGGTTTCCACCTGCTCGCGGTCGGTGGCGATATGGGCGGACAGCTCGGCGTGCTCGCGCTCGGCCTCGGCCTGGGCGCGCTGCAGGCGCTCGGCGGTTTCGCGGTTGTGCTGCACCTGCTGCTCGACGCGGGCGATCTCGGCGCCCACCTTGTAGACGTCGGCCTGCACCGCGTTGAGGTGCTCGCTGGCTTCCACGTGGCGCTCGCGCACGGTTTCCAGTTGCGCCTCGATCTCGCGCTGGCCGGCCAGTTGTTTCTCGATCTCGATCTCGGCGGCGGACAGGCCGGCGCCCTCGCCCTCGTGCTGGCTTTTCAGGCCGCGGTATTCCAGCGCGCGCAGCTCGGCCTCCTTGCGGGTCTGCTCCTCTTTCAGCAGTTTCCAGCGCTCGGCGGCGCGGGCCTGGCGGTTGAGGTGCTCCAGCTGCTTGTCCACCTCGTCGCGCACGTCGCGCACGCGGTCGAGGTTTTCGCGGGTGGCCTTGATGCGGCTTTCGGTTTCCTTGCGGCGCTCCTTGTACTTGGAGATGCCGGCGGCCTCCTCCAGGTGGGTGCGCAATTCTTCCGGGTGGGCCTCGATGATCTGGCTGATCATGCCCTGCTCGATGATCGAGTAGCTGCGCGGCCCCAGGCCCGTGCCCAGGAACAGGTCGGTGATGTCGCGGCGGCGGCAGCGCGCGCCATTGAGGTAGTACGACGACTGCCCGTCGCGCGTCACCTGGCGCTTCACCGAGATCTCGGCGTACTGGCCGTACTCGCCCTGGATGGTGCCGTCGGCGTTGTCGAAGATCAGCTCGACCGTGGCCTGGCCCACCGGCTTGCGCGAGTTGGAGCCGGAAAAGATCACGTCGGTGAGCGAGTCGCCGCGCAGGCGGCTGGCCGCGCTCTCGCCCATCACCCAGCGGATGGCGTCGATGATGTTGGACTTGCCGCAACCATTGGGCCCCACCACGCCGATCATGTTGCTGGGCAGGTGCAGGGTGGTCGGGTCCACGAAGGACTTGAAGCCGGCGAGTTTGATGGTGCTCAGGCGCATGCGGTCATCGGTGCATCGAAAGGTGGGCGACAGGGCACTGTGCCAAACGCCGGGCGGCGCCGCAATGGATCGCGTCGCGTGAAACTACATCAACTACATGATTCAAGATATTGAATCTAAGGTGCTTTTGCATCTATCGACAGGGCATGGATGCCTTGCGCCATCAGCCCGTCAAGGGCCGCATAGACCATGCGATGGCGCTTCAGCGGCAACTGCCCGGCAAAGGCGGCGGCGACGATGCGCACGTGGAAATGTCCCCTGCCCTCGCCGGCGTGGCCGACGTGCTTGTGGCCCTCGTCCACCACGTCCAGCTCAAGCGGGTCGAACGCCGCCTGCAGCCGCTCGCGGATCTGCGCGATGACGGGCGCGCCGCTCATGCCGCCGGCAGCGCCTTGAGAAACGGCTTGACCGAGGTTTCGCGGTAGACGCCGGCATCGTTGTACGGATCGGCCGCCGCCCATTCCTGCGCCTGCGCCAGCGAGTCGAACTCGGCCACGATCAGGCTGCCGCTGAAACCGGCCGGGCCCGGATCAGCCGCGTCGATGGCGGGAAACGGACCGGCCAGCAGCAGGCGGCCTTGTGCCTGCAACTGCTGCAAACGCGCCAGATGCGCCGGCCGCGCGGCCTTGCGACCGGCCAGTGAATCGGGGTTGTCGGTGCCGACGATGGCGTACCACATGGCAAGCTCCAGTTGAGGTGGATGAGATTGGACGCGCCGCCTTCTGTGTAGGAGCCCACCCTGTGGGCGATGCTCTTGGCTCCGTCGTGACGAAAAGCATCGCCCACGAGGTGGGCTTCTACAGGTGCGGTATCAGGCTTCGGGGCGCATGTAGGGAAACAGCAGCACGTCGCGGATGGAGGCCGAGTCGGTCAGCAGCATCACCAGCCGGTCGATGCCGATGCCGAGGCCGCCGGTGGGCGGCAGGCCCACTTCCAGCGCGCGGATGTAGTCGGCGTCGAAGTGCATGGCCTCGTCGTCGCCGGCGTCCTTGGCCTCGACCTGGGCCTTGAAGCGGGCGGCCTGGTCTTCCGGGTCGTTCAACTCGGAGAAACCGTTGGCGATCTCCTTGCCGCCCACGAACAGCTCGAAGCGGTCGGTGATGCCCTTGTCGTTGTCGTTCTCGCGCGCCAGCGGCGACACCTCGACCGGGTGCTGGGTGATGAAGGTGGGCTGGATCAGGGTGTGCTCCACCGTCTTCTCGAAGATCTCCAGCAGCAACTTGCCCCAGCCGTAGCCGTCCTTGACCTGCACACCCAGGCGCTTGGCGTGCGCGGCCATCGCGGCGCGGTCGCGCAGTTCCTCGCGCTTGATGTCGGGGTTGTGCTCCAGCACCGCGTCTTCCATCGTCCAGCGGCGGAACGCCGGACCGACGTCGATGGCGGCGCCTTCCCACGTCAGCGCGGTGGTGCCGATCACGGCCTGCGCCGTCTCGCGGATCACGCTCTCGGTGAGATCCATGATCTCGTCGTAGGTGGCGTAGGCCTGGTACAGCTCCAGCATGGTGAACTCGGGGTTGTGCCGGGTGGACACGCCCTCGTTGCGGAAATTGCGGTTGATCTCGTACACGCGGTCGAAACCGCCGACCACCAGGCGCTTGAGGTACAGCTCCGGCGCCACGCGCAGGTACAGGTCCATGTCCAGCGCGTTGTGGTGGGTGACGAAGGGCTTGGCCGTGGCGCCGCCGGGGATGACGTGCATCATCGGCGTCTCCACCTCCATGAAGCGGCGCGGCGCGGCCTCCAGCCACTGGCGGATGAAGCCGATGATGCGCGAGCGCTTCTGGAAGGTGGCGCGCGCCTCCTCGGTGACGATCAGGTCGACATAGCGCTGGCGATAGCGCTGCTCCACGTCGGCCATGCCGTGGTGCTTGTCCGGCAGCGGGCGCAGGCTCTTGGTGAGCAGGCGCAGCGTGTCCACCTTCACCGACAGCTCGCCGGTACGCGTGCGCATCAGCACGCCCTCGGCGCCGACGATGTCGCCCATGTCCCAGCCCTTGAACGCGTCGTACACCTCGCCCACGGTGCCGGCGTGGATGAACAGCTGGATGCGCCCGGTCATGTCCTGCACCTGCACAAAGCTGACCTTGCCCTGCACGCGCTTGAGCACGATGCGCCCGGCCATCTTCACCCGGCGCGCCAGCGCCTCGATGGCCTCGGCCGGAAACGCGTCCTTGTCGGCGTACTGCGCCTGCAGGTCACCGGCAAAGCTGTCCACCTTGAAGTCGTTGGGAAACGCGATGCCCTGCCCGCGCAAGGCCGTGAGTTTCTCGCGACGCTCGGCGATGAGGCGGTTTTCGTCGACGACGGGGGTGTCGGTGGGGATGGTTTCGCTGCTCATGCGCGGCTTCCGGATTGCTGGCAATGTACGGGAATTTCCGCCGTCATTCCCGCGAAAGCGGGAATCCATGTTGCCCTCCGGCACACGGGAGCCGGAATGGATTCCCGCTTTCGCGGGAATGACGGCAGCGTGGGGCATAGCGCCCCGGATGTATCAAGCATCAACGCGCTTGGCGCCGGCTTCGAGGCCGGATTTCAGACTGGCCTCGATGAACTCGTCCAGGTCGCCGTCCAGCACTTTCTGGGTGTCGGTGCGTTCCACGCCGGTGCGCAGGTCCTTGATGCGGCTCTGGTCGAGCACGTAGTTGCGGATCTGGCTGCCCCAGCCGATGTCGGACTTGGTGGCTTCCAGCGCATCCTTCTCGGCGTTGCGCTTTTGCACCTCCAGCTCGTACAGCTTGGCGGCCAGCATCTTCATCGCGGTGTCGCGGTTGGCGTGCTGGCTGCGGCCGGTCTGGCAGGCCACGACGGTGTTGGTGGGGATGTGCGTGATGCGCACGGCCGACTCGGTCTTGTTGACGTGCTGGCCACCGGCGCCGGAGGAGCGATAGACGTCCGTTCGCAAATCGGCCGGGTTGATCTCGATGTCGATGTCGTCGTCCACCTCGGGCGAGACGAACACCGACGTGAAACTGGTATGGCGGCGGTTGTCCGAGTCGAACGGGCTCTTGCGCACCAGCCGGTGCACGCCGATCTCGGTCTTGAGCCAGCCGTAGGCGTAGTCGCCCTCGACGCGGAAGGTGGCGGACTTGATGCCGGCCACGTCGCCACCGGAGACTTCCATCAGCTCGGTCTTCCAGCCGCGCGCCTCGCACCAGCGCAGGTACATGCGCAGCAGCATCTCGGCCCAATCCTGCGCCTCGGTGCCGCCGGCGCCGGCCTGGATGTCGACGAACGCGTTCATCGGATCCATCTTGCCGGAGAACATGCGCTGGAATTCCAGCTTGCCGACCTGGCTTTCGAGCCGGGCGAGATCGGCGATCACCGACTGCGCGGTGTCGTCGTCCTCATCGGCAATGGCCATCTCCAGCAGCTCGTCGGCGTCGGTGAGCCCGGCGGTGAGCGTGTCGATGCCATCGACGATGGTGTGCAGGCGGGCGCGCTCGCGGCCCAACTCCTGCGCGCGGGCCGGATCGTCCCACACGGTGGGGCTTTCCAGCTCGCGGGTTACTTCCTCAAGACGTTCGCTCTTGGAAGCGTAGTCAAAGATACCCCCTAAGCGACTCGACCCGACCGCGAAGGTCGGCGATCTGCGCATGGATGGGATTGGTCTCGATCATGGTGATGCCGGTGGTGGATGCAAGCCGCCTAGGATACCAGAGCGCCTCATGGCTGGCCCGCACGCTGGCCGTAGGAGCACCCTGTGCGATGCTTTTCACCTGCGCGAAAAGCTTTCGCGCACAGGGTGCGCTCCTACAGTGGTTGGCGGTGGATCAGGCCAGCGCTTTTTCGTGCACGCCCTTCACCGCGCGGCCGGAGGGGTCGGCCAGCTTGGCGAACTCCGGGTCCCAGGCGATGGCGGCCGGCGACGAGCAGGCGATGGACTTGCCGCCCGGCACGGTGGCCGCGCAGGCTTCGCCCGGGTAGAACTGCTCGAAGATGCGGCGGTAGAAGTACGCCTCCTTGGTGGCCGGCGTGTTGACCGGGTAACGCGCGGCGGCAGCGGCGAACTCGCGGTCGCTCACCGACTGCTCGGCGTGATCCTTCAGGCCGTCGATCCAGCCGTAGCCCACGCCGTCGCTGAACTGCTCCTTCTGGCGCCACAGGATTTCCTTCGGCAGCGCGCCGTCGAACGCCTCGCGCAGCACGTGCTTCTCGATCTTGCCGTTGCCGGCCATCTTGTACTTCGCGTCCAGGCCCATCGCGGTGTCGAGAAACTCCAGGTCCAGGAACGGTACGCGCGCCTCCACGCCCCAGGCCATCATCGCCTTGTTGGCGCGCAGGCAGTCGTAGCTGTGCAGCGCGTCCAGCTTGCGCACGGTTTCCTCGTGGAACGCCTCGGCCGACGGCGCCTTGTGGAAGTACAGGTAGCCGCCGAAGATCTCGTCCGAGCCCTCGCCCGACAGCACCATCTTCACGCCCATCGCCTTGATCCGGCGCGCCAGCAGGAACATCGGCGTGGCGGCGCGGATGGTGGTGACGTCGTAGGTCTCGATGTGGCGGATCACCTCCGGCAGCGCGTCCAGGCCCTCGGCAAAGGTGTAGACAAAGCCGTGGTGCACGGTGCCCAGCGCATCGGCGGCAACCTGCGCGGCGGCCAGGTCGGGCGAGCCCTCCAGGCCGATGGCGAACGAGTGCAGGCGCGGCCACCAGGCCTCGCTGCGGTCGTTGTCCTCCACCCGCTCGCGGGCGAACTGCGCGGCGCAGGCGGCCACCAGCGAGGAGTCCAGGCCGCCGGACAGCAGCACGCCGTAGGGCACGTCGGTCATCAGCTGGCGATGCACGGCCTGCTCGAACGCCTTGCGCAGCTCGGCCGGCGCGATGCCGTGGCCGCGCGTGTTTTCGTACTCGCGCCAGGGCTTGTCGTAGTAGCGGCGCAGCTCGCCCACGGCGCTGTCGTAGACATGGCCGGGCGGGAACGGCGCCACGTCGGCGCACAGGCTGGCCAGCGCCTTCATTTCCGAGGCCACGCACAGGCGGCCCTGCGCATCGTGGCCCCAGTACAGCGGGCACACGCCGATGGGGTCGCGGGCGATCACGTAGCGGCGCGCGGCGCTGTCCCACAGCGCAAAGGCAAAGATGCCGTTGAGCTTGTTGACGATGTCGCCCACGTCGCCGCCGGCGGGCAGCGCGCGGTACAAGGCGTTGATCACCTCGCAGTCGGAGCCGGTGGTGAAGTCGTAGTCGCTGGCGTCACGAAGCTCGCGATGGTTGTAGATCTCGCCGTTGACCGCCAGCGCCAGCGCGCCGTCGCGCGAGCGCAGCGGCTGCGCGCCGCTGGCCGGATCCACGATGGCCAGGCGCTCGTGCACCAGGATCGCGCCGTCATCGACAAACACGCCGCTCCAGTCCGGCCCGCGATGGCGCTGGCGCTGCGACAACTCCAGTGCCTGGCGGCGCAGCGCCACCAGGTCATCGCCTTGTTGCAGGCCGAACATCCCGAAAATCGAACACATGCCACTTCCCCTTGTCGTCAATGGTGGTTGAGGGTGACGCTGGATCGCCAGCGATGATTCCGTTGCGCCCAGAAACGAAAAGGCCCGCACTTGGGCGGGCCTTTTCGCGTATGGGATGAAGCTTTCAGCTACGCGCCGGCCCGCCAGGAATTGGCGTTGTTGTTCGCGCGATTATTATTGCCACCCGCGGCCACGGCGAAGCGCGCCTGCGGCGCGGTGCGGGTCGTGAAGCGGTGGGTGTTGGTGTGCATGTCCGCCACTAGAACAGATTGGACGTCCATATGCAAGTGGCCTGCCTGCTCAGTCCGGCAGCGGGTCGGCGGCCCAGCGTTTGGCCGTCTCGACGTCCGCCAGCGCAAACAGGCGAAACTCGCCCGGCACCATGAAACCCGTGGCGTGGGCCACCGCGCGCAGCCATGGCACGTCGGTCACCAGCGCCACGCGCTCCCAGCCGCTGAAGTGGCGCGCGCCCATCTTGACGTCGTCCCACATGGCGGCGGGGTCGAAGCCGTCGAAATCGGTATCGACCACGTAGACCAGGCGCAGTTTGCGGTTGAGCGCGAACGCCGCCTCCACGTCGGGCACCACCACCTGCTCGTAGTCGCGGGCCGTCACCCGGCCGCTGGCGCGAAAGCCCAGGGTGCCGGCGGGCAAGCCTTCCATCTGCGTGATCATGGGCGCTCTCCTTCGTGGGAACGCCGCAAGCGTGCACCCGCGCCCGTGAAAACCGGGCGCAGGCGGCGTCAGGCCGGCTCGATATGGCGCAGCAGCAGCCGCGCCGTCTCGCGGCCTTGCCAGTCGTTGATGGTCAGCTCGTAGACCGCGCGCAGCCGGCTGGGCGGCGGGTGGCCGTGGTAGGCGTTGAACATCACCGCGTCGTAGGGCGCGCCATCGCGCGGGTCGCGCAATTGCAGGCGCAGGTGGCGCTCGCCCATCACTTTCCAGCTGGCGCAGTCGAACACGTCGTCGAACAACGGCTCCGGAAACGCTTGGCCCCAGGGACCGGCCTGGCGCAGGTCGCGCGCCAGCGCCAGCGTGGCCGCGCCGGGCGGCAGGCTGCCGTCGGTGTGGAGCACGGCCTGCAGTTGCTCGTCATCGATCAACTCGCGCGCCACCGCGTCGAAGGCGGCGGCAAAGCGCGGGTAGTCGGCGGCTTTCAGGCTGAGCCCGGCCGCCATCGCATGGCCGCCGAAGCGCTCGATCAGGCCGGGCTGGCGCGCGTCGATCACGGCCAGCGCGTCGCGGATGTGGAAGCCGGCAATGGAGCGCGCCGAACCGCGCAGCTCGTCGGGGCTGTCCTCGCTGGCGGGCGCGAACGCGATCACCGGGCGATGCAGGCGATCCTTCAGCTTGGACGCCACCAGCCCCACCACGCCCGCATGCCAGGACGGCTCGTACAGCGCCACGCCGATGGCGTCGGTCTGCGCGGTGGCGGCGGCCATCACCTCGGCCTCGGCCACCATCGACGCCTGCAGGTCGCGGCGCTCCTGGTTGATCGCGCTGAGCTGGTCGGCATAGTGGCGCGCCAGCGCCGCATCGTCGGTGAGCAGGCATTCGACGCCCAGCCGCATGTCTTCCAGCCGGCCGGCGGCATTCAGGCGCGGGCCGACGGCAAAGCCCAGGTCGCTGGCGCACAGCGTCGTCAGCGAGCGCTTGCCCGACTCGACCAGGGCCGTGATGCCGGCACAGGCTTGACCGCGGCGGATGCGCTGCAAGCCGGCCGCCACCAGCACGCGGTTGTTGAAATCCAGCGGCACCAGGTCGGCCACCGTGCCCAGCGCCACCAGGTCCAGCAGGCGGGAAAGATCGGGACGCGCGGGCGAGCCGGCCGGAAAGCGCCGCGCACGCAGCGCCAGCAGCAGGTAGAACATCACGCCCACGCCCGCCAGCGCCTTGCTGGGAAAGCCGTCGCCGGCCAGGTTGGGGTTCACCATGGCGTCGCAGTCGGGCAGTTGCTCGCCGGGCAGGTGGTGGTCGGTGACCAGCACGCGGATGCCCCGCGCGCGGGCCGCCGCCACGCCGGCCACGCTGGCCACGCCGTTGTCCACGGTGACGATCAACTGCGGCGTGGGCTGCAGCGAGGCGACCAGGGCCGGGCTGAGGCCGTAGCCATGCACGAAGCGGTTGGGCACGGCGTAGTCCACCTGCCGCGCGCCCAGCAGGCGCAACCCGCGCACCGCCACGGCGGTACCGGTGGCGCCGTCGCAGTCGTAGTCACCGGCGACCAGGATGCGCCAGTCGCCCTCGATCGCCTGCTGCAGCAGGTCCACCGCCTGCGCCAAGCCGCCCAGGGTCTGGGGCGACGCCAACCGCGCCAGGCGGTGTTCGACCTGCGCGGGCTCCAGCACGCCGCGCGCCGCGTAGATGCGCCGCAGTACCGGATGCACGGCATCGGGCCAGCCGCGACCTTCACCCCGGCTTTCGCGCCGGCGCAGTTGCACGGGGCGAAACGGCGTCGCGCTCAAGCGGCGCGCTTCCGCCAGAACCGCCAGCGATGCCAGGGCCGCCACTGCCATTGCGGCGCATTGGCGGCGTGCAGCCGCACCGGTTGCCGCGCAAACACGGTTTGCAGCGTGGGCCACCAGTGGCTGGCGATGTCAGTGGCGGGGAGATCCTGCAGGTCGATCAACCAGCCCGCGCCGGCGGCGGCCACGTTGTCCGGCGTGCGCGGCCGGTGCGGCACGCCGGCACGTCCGGCCAGCGCGGCAAGCAGCAGGTCGTCGCTCACCACGCCGCGCCACGGACCGGCGGGCACGGCCGGCAGCACGCCGCCGCCCCACAGCCACAGGCTGTTGACCGGCGACAGGCCACGGGCGCGCCGCTGCGCATTGACGGGATGCTGGTGCAAGGTGACCTGGATGTCGTTGAGCAGCACGCGCCAGCGCTTGCCCTGCGGCCCTTGCGGCAGGTGCTGGGCCAGATCCTCGCCCATGGCCTGGGCCGGCGCGGCCAGCGGCGGCAGCGCAAGATCGTCGGGCAGGCGTACGTGCCAGTGGTCGGGCGCGGTCGGCACCAGCGACATGCCCGCCTCCTCGAACAAGGGCTGCAGTGACGCGGCCAGCGCCTGCGCCTCGGCCGCGTCCAGCTGCATTTGCCCGCAGGCCAGCAGGCGCACGCCGTTCATGTCCGGCTGCACCCAGGCCGGATCGGCCGCCAGCCAGCGGGCCTGGCCCACGTCGCCGGCCAGGTGCTCCCGCGTGAGCGCGCCGGCCGGCAGCGGCACGCCGGCACCGGGAAAGCAGGCGGCGAGGCCGTCGAGATAGCCGCTGGCGCCGTCATCCAGCCGGTCGGCGCGCGCCAGCACGGCGTGCAGCGGATGCCCTGCCCCGAACGCCGCCAGCGTCGGCAGCCAGATCTGCAGGGGTTGCGACGGCGCACGCATGCTCAGGCCTCCAGTTGCTCGACCAGTTCCAGCCACTCGGTTTCCAACGCCTCTTTTTCCTGGCGCAAGGCGGCCTGGCGCTGGCCCAGCCGCAACATCTCGCTGGTGGGGCCGTTGTAGGTTGCCGGATCGGCCAGTTGTGTCTCCAGCGCGGCCAGCTCGGTGTCGATGGCGCCGGTGCGGGTTTCGATCTTTTTCACCCGCTGGCGCGCGGCCTTGTCGCTGTCGCGCTGGGCGGCGGACTCGCGTCGGCGGTCGGCGGGCGAGACGTCGACCACCGGGGTGGCGGCCGGCGCGGCACCGGCCTTGGCCGCCTTGCGGCTGGCGGCGGTGCGCGTCTTGAGCCAGCGCGCGTAGTCGTCCAGGTCGCCGTCGAACGGTGCCACCTCGCCATCGGCCACCCGCCAGAAGCTGTCGCAGACCATGCCGAGCAGGTGGCGGTCATGCGACACCAGCACCAGCGCGCCGTCGAAACCGGCCAGCGCGTCGGCCAGTGCCTCGCGCATGTCCAGGTCCAGATGGTTGGTCGGCTCGTCCAGCAGCAGCAGGTTGGGCTTGTCCCAGGCGATCAGCGCCAGCGCCAGGCGGGCACGCTCGCCGCCGGAAAAGCCGTCCACCGACTCAAAGGCGCGATCGCCGGCGAAGTTCCAGGTGCCCAGGTAATCGCGCATCACCTGGGTGGCCACGCCGGGCGCCTTGTCCATCAGGTGATCGAGCGGGCTGGCGCCCTCGCGCAGGCTTTCCACCGTGTGCTGGGCGAAGTAGCCGATCTTGAGATCCTTGTGCGCCTTGCGCTCGCCGGAGAACGGGGCCAGCTCGCCCACCAGGGTCTTCACCAGGGTGGATTTGCCGGCGCCGTTGGGGCCGAGCAGGCCGATGCGCTCGCCCGCTTCGATGGAAAAACGCACGTCGGACAGCACGATGTGCGCCACCTCGCGACCGGCCACCGACGGATCGCCCTCGTAGCCGGCAACGATGTCCTCCAGTTGCAGCATCGAATCGGGCAAGCGGCCCGGCGCGGGAAACTGGAAACTGAAAGGCCGCTCGGCGCGCACCGCCTCGGTACCGGCCAGCTTCTCCAGCCGCTTCATGCGCGACTGCGCCTGCTTGGCCTTGCTGGCCTTGGCCTTGAAGCGGTCGACGAAGGACTGCAGGTGCGCGCGCTCGGCCTGCTCGCGCTCGTGGCTGATCTGCTGCTGGCGCAACTGCTCGGCACGCAGGCGCTCGAACGCGCTGTAGTTGCCGGTGTAGAGCTTGGCGCCGCCGTCGTTGAGGTGCAGGGTGTGGGTGATCACGCCGTCGAGAAACTCGCGGTCGTGCGAGATGATCAGCAAGGTGCCCTGATAGCGGCGCAGCCACTCCTCCAGCCACAGCACGGCGTCGAGATCGAGATGGTTGGTCGGCTCGTCCAGCAGCAACAGGTCGGACGGACACATCAGCGCGCGCGCCAGGTTCAGGCGGCCGCGCCAGCCACCGGAAAACTCCTTTACCGCCCGCTCGTGCGTCTCCGGCGCAAAGCCCAGGCCGTGCAGCAGGCGGCCGGCGCGGGCACGGCCGTCGTAGCCGTTGAGTTCCTCGATGCGGTGATGCGCACGGGCCATCGCCTCCATGTCGCCGCGCTCGCCGGCCTCGGCCTCGGCGGCCAGCGCGGCGGCCAGCTCGGTGTCGCCGCCGAGCACGTAGTCGATGGCCGCGTCGGGCAGCGCGGGGGTTTCCTGGTCCACCGCCGCCAGGCGCACCTTGCCGGGCATGTCCAGCTCGCCCGCGTCACTCTCCAGCTTGCCCTGCAGGGCCGCGAACAGGCTGGACTTGCCGCAGCCGTTGCGCCCGATCACGCCCAGTCGCCAGCCGCCCTGGATCACCAGGTCGATGTCGGAAAGCAGCAGGCGGCTGCCGCGGCGCAGGGCGAAATGTCGAAAAGCGATCATGGCGTGTCGGGGAGCGCGTCGGTGTCAGCCGCCCATGATAGCGGGCCGCCTGAAGCCGCGCCGACGGCCGCGCGAATGTCCACCCCGTCGCAGCCGGCGCGGGCGGACATGGCGCCGCTGCGGCAGTTCTGCTACAACGACCGCCGCACGCAGCCTTAGCTTATGGAGAGGGGAATCCATGGTCACGTCCACGAACGGCTTGCCGATCATCGCCATGCTGGCTGCGCTGGCCGCTTTCGGCGCGCCATCGTCCGCGCGGGCCGACGGCCACGGCGACAACCTGCTGATCCATCGCGTGCAGCAGGAAAGCGGCATGAACCTTCCCCGCCGTGGCCTGAGCATGGCCCAGGTCGAGCGCGACTACGGCGCACCGCTGCGCAAGCTGGCCCCGCGCGGCGGCGACAGCAGCAAGCATCCGGTGATCCACCGCTGGGACTACGCCAAGTTCATCGTGTATTTCGAGCGCGAGCACGTGATCCACTCGGTGCTCAACACGCCGGCCGGCAACAACACCGACCCGTCCGCCGTCCAGTAAGCGCCACCACCGGCATCGCGCCCGCCACGGCGCTCCCTTTACACTTGCGGTTTCGCCCGACCGGGCATCGAACCGCGAGTAGTCCATGACAGCCACCCCCGATCTGCGCCTGCCGGCGGAATGGGAGCCGCAATCCGCCGTATTGATCGCCTGGCCGCACGTCGGCACCGACTGGGCCGACCGCCTGGCCGACGTGGAAGCCACCTACGTGGCGTTGGCCTGCGCCGTGACCCGATTCGAGCCGCTGGTGATCGTGGTCGCCGACGCGGCACTGGAAACCCACGTGCGCACCACGCTGGCCACCGCCGGCGCCGATCTTGCGCGCATCCGCTTCGTGGCCCTGCCCTACGACGACACCTGGCTGCGCGATTCCGGTCCGGTCACGCTGGCTGCCGACGGCCGTTTCCAGCTCACCGATTTCCGTTTCACCGGCTGGGGCGGCAAGTTTGGCGCCGATCAGGATGACGCCCTGGTGGCCGGGCTGGCCCAGGCCGGCGTGTTTGGCCAGGCCGCGCACAAGCGCATCGACTGGGCGCTGGAGGGCGGCGGCATCGAAAGCGATGGCGACGGCACCGTGCTCACCACCTGGCGCTGCCTGGCCCAGCGGCACCCGGAGCAGACGCGCGAGGACATGAGCGCCATCCTGCGCGAAAGCCTGTACGCCACGCGGGTGCTGTGGCTGGACCACGGCTACCTCGAAGGCGACGACACCGACGCGCACATCGATACCCTGGCCCGTTTCGCGCCGGGCGACCACATCGTGTACCAGGCCTGCGACGACACCAGCGACCCGCACCACGCCGAGCTGCAACGCATGGGCGAGGAACTGGCTGCACTGCGCACCACCGATGGTCGCCCCTACCAGTTGCACCCGCTGCCGTGGCCGCGGCCGATCATCGACGAGGGCCGGCGCCTGGCGGCGTCGTATGCCAACTACCTGATCGTCAACGGTGCCGTGCTGGTGCCGGCGTATGGTGACGCGGTGGACGACACGGCCGCGCGCATCATCGGCGAGGCGCATCCGGGCCGAGAGGTGGTGCAGGTGCCGTGCCGCGCGCTGATCTGGCAAAACGGCAGCCTGCACTGCATCACCATGCAATTGCCGGCCGGCATGGCCTGACCGACGCAACGGAGGATTTCCCCGATGACCCGCAAGACCCTCAAGGTCGCCCTGCTGCAGGAAACCGACCGTGGCAGCCGCGACGCCAACCTCGACGCCATCGAGCATGGCCTGCGCGAGGCGGCCGCCGCCGGCGCCGAGCTGGTGCTGCTGCAGGAGCTGCACAACGGGCCGTACTTCTGCCAGCACGAGTCGGTGGACATCTTTGACCAAGCCGAAACCATCCCCGGCCCCGGCACCGCGCGCATCGGCGCGCTGGCCGAGGAGCTGCGGCTGGTGGTGGTGGCGTCGCTGTTCGAGAAGCGCGCGGCGGGCCTGTACCACAACACCGCCGTGGTGTTCGACCGCTCCGCCGCCATCGCCGGCACCTACCGCAAGATGCACATCCCGGACGATCCGGCGTTCTACGAGAAGTTCTATTTCACCCCGGGCGATCTCGGTTTCGAGCCGATCGACACCGCCGTCGGCCGGCTCGGCGTGCTGGTGTGCTGGGACCAGTGGTACCCGGAGGCGGCCCGCCTGATGGCGCTGGCCGGTGCCGAGCTGCTGCTCTACCCCACCGCCATCGGCTGGGACCCGAACGACGCGCAGGACGAAAAGGACCGCCAGCGCGAGGCATGGATCACCGTGCAGCGCGGCCATGCCGTAGCCAACGGCCTGCCGCTGCTGGCATGCAACCGCACCGGCCACGAGGCCGATCCCAGCGGCGTGGGCGCCGGCATCCAGTTCTGGGGCAGTAGTTTCGTGGCCGGCCCGCAAGGCGAATTCCTGGCCCAGGCCGGCACCGACGCGCGCCAGTTGCTGGTGGTGGAGATCGACATGCAGCGCAGCGAGCACGTGCGCCGCATCTGGCCGTTCCTGCGCGATCGGCGCATCGACGCCTATGGCGACCTGCTCAAGCGCTTTCGCGACTGAGCACGCGCGGCCGCTTGCCCCGCCGGTCGGCCATCCCCATGCTTGGACTTTCCCCATTGCAGCACTGACCGCATGAGCTTGCCCGAAACCGACGCCCCCGCCTCCACGCCGCCGGCCACGCTGCTGCACGACCAGCCCATCGAACGGATCACCCGCGACGGCGTGGAGTACGTGGTGCTGGGCACGGCCCACGTCTCGCGCACCAGCATGGAGGCGGTGCAGGCGATGCTGGCGCACGAGACGTTCGACGCGGTGGCGGTGGAGCTGTGCGACAGCCGCGCGCAGGGCATGCGCGACCCCGAGGCGTTCAAGCAGATGGATCTGTTCAAGGTGATCCGCGACGGCAAGGCCGGCATGGTGACCGCCAGCCTGGTGCTGTCCACTTTCCAGAAGCGGCTGGCCGACCAGTCCGGCATCCAGCCCGGCGCCGAGATGAAGGCGGCGATGGACGGCGCCGAGCAGCGCGGCCTGCCGCTGTGGCTGATCGACCGCGAGGTCGGCACCACGCTCAAGCGCGCCTGGCGCAGCGTGGGTTTCTGGCAGCGCTTCGGCCTGCTGGGCGGCCTGCTGGCCAGCGTGTTCGAGCGCGAGCAGATCGCACCGGACGACGTGGAGAAGCTCAAGCAGGACGACCTGCTGGAGAGCGCGTTTCGCGAGTTCGCCAGCGACGCCCCGCCCTTGTTTGAAAGCCTGATCGGCGAACGCGACGCCTTCATGGCGGCGCGGCTGCGCCAGGAGGCCGCGTTGTCGGCCACCAGCCAGGCGCCGGCGCGCCGCGTGCTGGTGGTGATCGGCGCCGGCCACCTCAAGGGCATGGGCGAGCAACTGCGCACGCAGCAGGACGACCCCGCCGCCCGCGTCGCCGACCTGGCCACCGCACCGCCCAAGGCGCGCTGGCCGAAATGGCTGGCAGCGGCACTGGTGCTGCTGGTGTTTGCCGCCATCGGCTACGCGTTTCATCGCAACACCGCGCTGGGTGCGCAGGCGCTGCGCGACTGGGTGCTGTTTACCGGCGGCTTCGCGGCGCTGGGCGCACTGGTGGCGGGCGCGCATCCGCTGAGCATCCTGGCGGCGTTCATCGCCGCGCCGATCAAGCCGTTTCGCCCCGGCATCCCCGCCGGCGGCATCAGCGCCATGGCCGAGGCCTGGGCGCGGCGGCCGCGCGTGGTCGACTTCGACACCTTGCGCGACGACATCGTGCACTGGAGCGGCTGGTGGAAAAACCGCGTGGCGCGCGCGCTGCTCAATTTTTTCCTGGTCAGCGTGGGCACCCTGGTGGGCGAATACAGCGCCGGCATCCGCATCGTGAAAAGCATTTTCTGAGCGCGGCGGCGCGCGTCACCGGTCGACGCCAGGCGTTCGTGTTGTCGCTGCATGAATGCAACGTCTATACTTGTCCGGTTGCAAATCACTCCATACCCGCCGCACCTGTGGGAAAGAATTCGATGAATCGACTGCAATTGCTCGGCTTGGCCGTGGCCACCGCTTTTTTTGCCAGCGCCAGCGCGCATGCCGAGGGCGACAAGGCCGCCGGCCACAAACTGGTCTACACCTGCGCCGGTTGCCATGGCGTGCCCGGCTACACCAACGCGTACCCGCAATATCCGGTGCCCAAGATCGCCGGGCAGAACGAGCAGTACATCGTCAACGCCCTGCACGGCTACAAGAACGGTGAGCGCACCCATCCCACGATGGACGCCCAGGCGGAAAGCCTGTCCGACACGGACATCCAGAACATCGCCGCCTACCTCTCCAGCCTCGCCGCCCAATAAGCCGGGTTTTCCAAGGATTTCCGCATGAAACGTGCCCATCTTCTGCTTTCATTCGGCGCCGTCCTGGCGTTCGCTTCCACCTCGGTGCTGGCCGCCAACGAAGGCAACGCCGCCAACGGCAAGGAAAAAGCCGCCACCTGCTTCGCCTGTCACGGCACCGACGGCAACGGCGTGGACCCGCAGTACCCGCGCCTGGCCGGCCAGTACCAGCTCTACCTGGCCCGCGTGCTGCACGAGTACAAGGATGGCCAGCGCAACAACCCGATCATGAAGGGCATGGTCTCCACGCTCTCCGAGCAGGACATGCAGGACATCGCGGCCTACTTTGCCGGCCTGCCCGGCAAGCTGGACACGCTCAAGGGTCACCTGCAAGGCGACAACTGAGCCGCAGGTTCGCGCGCATGAAAAAGCCCGCCTTTCGGCGGGCTTTTTCGTTTTGGCGAACGGCGCCGCTCACACCGCGGCGGAGGCGCCCTCGTGGCTGCGGTAATACGGCGTCTTGCCGCCGGCGTGGTCGGTGGCGTCGCGCACGGTGGTGATCTCGGGCACGCGCTCGCGCAGGGTTTTCTCCACGCCCTGCTTGAGCGTCACGTCGACCATGCCGCAGCCATGGCAACCGCCGCCAAACTGCAGCAGCACGGCGCCGTCGGCGTCGATCTCCAGCAGGCTGACGCGGCCACCGTGCGAGGCCAGCTTGGGGTTGATGTCCGCCTCCAGCACGTAGAGCACGCGCTCGATCAGGCCCGCCTCCACGCCGGGCACGTGGCCCTTGATCATCGGCGCGCGGATGTTGAGCTGGCCGCCGGTGGCGTTGGGCTCGAAATCGATGGTGGCGTTGTCCAGCCAGCGCGCGCTGTCGCCGTCGATGTGGAACTGGAAACCCTCGCACTCGATGGTCCATTCCCCGCCGACCAGGTCCGACGGCTCGCAAAACTCCAGCTCGCAATTGGCCGCCGGCGTGCCCGGCGCGGTCACGCGCAGGCGAATGCCCAGGTTGTCGATGCCCTGCTGCGAAAGAAGGCGCAGAAAATGCTGCTGCGCGCGCTCCGAAATGTCGATCATGCCTTGCTCCGTCAAACCTCGCCGCACGGGGCGGCTAATCCGCACCATTTTAGTCCAGTTTCCATTGCCATGCCCGGTTTTGACTTTTCGGCCGCCAGCATCAACCCTGCCCGCCTTGCATCGCACCGGAGCACGCATGAACACGAACGATCTGGCCACCGCGCACTGCCAGCCGCGCAAGGGCGCCCATGACGCGGTGGACACCGCCCAGGCGAGCACCCTGCTGCGCCAGTTGCCGGGATGGACGCTGCGCGAGGACGGCAAGGCGCTGGTCAAGGATTTCCGCTTTGACGATTTCCACCGCACGCTGGGTTTCATCAACGCGGTCGGCTTCATGGCCAACCACGAGGATCACCACCCCGACCTGGAGGCCGGCTACGGCCATTGCCGGCTGACGTGGTCCACCCACGACGTGGGCGGACTGTCGATGAACGATTTCATCTGCGCAGCGCGGGTGGAGGCGCTGCTGGCGCGCTGATCAGAAATCCGTGCGCGACTTGTCGCGGGTGTAGACCAGCCGCTTGCCCTTGACCGCCAAGGTGTCAAGAAACGCCTTGAGCTCGTCCGGCAGCGGCGCGGAGAAGCTGTACGCGCGCCCGTCCAGCTCGAAACCCAGGTGGGCGGCATGCAGGAACAACCGCTGCAGGCCCATCTCGCGAAAGCGCTTGTTCATCTCGCGGTCGCCGTATTTCGGGTCGCCCGCCAGCGGATGGCCGATGTGGGCCGCGTGCACGCGGATCTGGTGCGTGCGCCCGGTGCCCAAGGTGGCCTGCATCAGCCGGGCACCGGGGTATTGCTCCATTTCGCGGAAAAAGGTCAGCGACGGCTTGCCGCTGTCGGCCACGCGCACCATCCGCTCGCCGCCTTGCAGCACCGACTTGAGCAGGGGCGCGTTCACGTCGAAACGGGCCTTGGCCGGGTGGCCCAGCATCAGGCAGAGGTACTGCTTGGTGACCTCGCCGCCACGGATCAGCGCCTGCAGCCCGGTCAGCGCCGCGCGCGTCTTGGCGAAAACCAGCACGCCGCTGGTGTCGCGGTCGAGCCGGTGCACCAGCTCCAGGTGATCCTTGGGCCGTGCCGCGCGCAGCAGTTCGATGGCGCCATGGCTGACGCCACTGCCGCCGTGGCTGGCCACGCCGGAGGGCTTGTCGATCACCAGAAAGTGCTTGTCCTCGAACACGATGGCATCGACCACCGAGGCCACCAGGCCGCTGGCCGGCGCCGCGCCCTCCTCCCGCTCGGGCACGCGCACCGGCGGGATGCGCAGCGTATCGCCTTCAATGAGACGCGTATCCGGTTTGGCGCGCTTGCCGTTGACGCGCACCTGCCCGGTGCGCAGCAGGCGGTAGATCATGCTCTTGGGTACTCCCTTGAGCAGGGTCAGCAGTGCGTTGTCGATCCGCTGGCCGTCGCGCTCGGGGCCAACCACGACTTGACGCACACCCTGAGGTGCGCCGGGGGAAGTTACCGTTTGCATTGAAAAAAACCTGATGAAATAGGATACTCGGCGGGCGTCCACTCCACCCGCCGATGTTCTGGTCTGGCGGGGTGGCCCACCGCAACGTCGGCGAGAATGGCGGCGGTTGCCCCTTCGGCAGCGGCCGCGATCTCCCTTTCATCGTAACGGTTGGGTTGTTGTTTGTCCGATGCCATCGGCGCCGGCTGCCGCAACGCGATTGATCGAATCATCCCCGACACCGGGAACGGTGCCGTCATTTTGCCGCTTAACCGCTGCGGCGCGATCCCCGGCAGGCCGCCATTGTGGCGCCACCGCGGCACGCGACGCGCGGCAAGCCGAGGAAAACCACCATGAAGCGTATGTTGATCAACGCGACTCAGCGTGAAGAGTTGCGTGTGGCCATTGTCGATGGCCAGACCCTGTACGACCTCGACATCGAGATCCCCTCGCGGGAGCAGAAAAAATCCAACATCTACAAGGGCCGCATCACCCGCGTCGAGGCGTCGCTGGAGGCCTGCTTCGTGGAGTACGGCGCCGAGCGCCACGGCTTCCTGCCGCTGAAGGAAATCTCCCGCCAGTATTTCACCGCCGGCCTGGATCCGCACAAGGCGAACATCCGCGAGCTGATCAAGGAAGGCCAGGAAGTGGTCGTCCAGGTCGAGAAGGAAGAGCGCGGCAACAAGGGCGCGGCCCTCACCACCTTCATCAGCCTGGCCGGCCGCTACATGGTGCTGATGCCGAACAACCCGAAGGCCGGCGGCGTCTCGCGCCGCATCGAGGGTGAGGACCGGCAGGCGCTGAAGGAGGCGCTGGAGCACGTCACCGTGCCCGACGACGTCGGCCTGATCGTGCGCACCGCCGGCCTGGGCCGCGACGCCGAAGAGCTGCAATGGGACCTGGACTACCTGCTGCAGCTGTGGAAGTCGATTTCCGAGGCGGCCAGCAAGCAGAAGGCGCCGTTCCTGATCTACCAGGAGTCCAAGCTGTTCATCCGCGCCCTGCGCGACTACCTGCGCAGCGACATCGGCGAGATCCTCATCGACGAGGAGTCGCTGTACAACGACGCCCGCGACTTCATGCAGCAGGTGATGCCCAACGCCCTGCGCAAGCTCAAGCTGTACCGCGACGACACGCCGCTGTTCACCCGCTACCAGATCGAGACGCAGATCGAGAGCGCGTTCGACCGCCAGGTGCGCCTGCCCTCCGGCGGCTCCATCGTGATCGACCAGACCGAGGCGCTCACCGCCATCGACATCAACTCCTCGAAGGCCACCAAGGGCAGCGACATCGAGGAAACCGCGTTCAACACCAATTGCGAGGCGGCGGTGGAAATCGCCCGCCAGGCACGCATCCGCGACGCCGGCGGCCTGATCGTGATCGACTTCATCGACATGGACAGCCCGCGCCACCAGCGCGAGGTGGAGGATCGCCTCAAGGAGGCGCTCAAGCTCGACCGCGCCCGCGTGCAGGTGGGCCGCATCTCGCGCTTCGGCCTGCTGGAAATGTCGCGCCAGCGCTTGCGTCCCAGCCTCGGCGAGGCCAGCGAGATCGTCTGCCCGCGCTGCGGTGGCCACGGCCACATCCGCGGCGTGGAGTCGTTGTCGCTGTCCACGCTTCGCCTGATCGAAGAACACGCCATGAAGGACAACACCGGCCAGGTGCTGGTGCAGGCGCCGCCGGACGTGGCCAACTTCCTGCTCAATGAAAAGCGCGCCAGCGTGGTGGACATCGAGCTGCGCCACAAGGTGCACGTGGTCGTGGTGGCCGACGACAAGCTGGAGACGCCGCACATCGAGATCATGCGCATCAAGGAAGCGGAGATGGGCGAGCACAGCAAGCCCAGCTACGAGCGCCTCACCGCCGTGGTCGCCACCGACATCCCCAAGATGGGCCAGACCCTGGGCAGCAGCGAACAGCCGGCAGTGAGCGGCATCATGCCGGCCAGCCCGGCGCCGGTGCGCGAGGAAACGGCTGCCGCGCCGGTCGCCCCGGTCGCCAAGCCCGCTCCCGTCGCGGCGCCCGCCACCGGCGGCGTGCTGTCGCGCGTGCTGGGCTGGTTCCGCCATGCCATCGAGGCGCCGCCGGCCCAGCCGGCGCCGCCGCGCAAGAACGACACCGCCAGCAACGAGCGCCAGGGCCGACGCAACGAGCGCCCCGCGCGCGGACGCGCGTCCGACACATCCAACGGCAACGCATCGCGTCAGGGCCGGCGTGACAACGCACAGCCGGCGTCCGCCAAATCCAACGCCGCGTCCGCCAAGGGCAACAACCGCCAGCGCGGCAATGAGCCGTCGCCGCCGCGCGCTTCGCAGCCCGCACAGCCGAACACGCAGAACGCCGCCGCGCGTCCGCCGCGCCAGCCGCGTGCGGCTGCGGCGGACAACGCCGCCGCCACCCGCCAGCCGGCCGCCACGCCGACCAAGCCCGAGCGTCAGCCGCGCCCGGCCGCCGCCGACAAGCCGGAAGCGGCACCGTCCGCCGAGGCCGCCAAGGACGCCGCCCTGCTGGTGGCGGAGGTTGCCGCCGCCGCGCCGGATACCGAGGAAACCCTGGACGCCGAAGGCAGCCCGTCGCGTCGTCGTCGTGGTCGCCGTGGTGGTCGCCGTCGTCGTCGCCACGACGAGAACGCCGCCGGTACCGAGAACGCCCAGGCGCAGGCCAATGGCGAAGCCGGCGACGAGGGCGAGCGCACGGCCGTGACCGCACCGGCGCCCTCGCCGGCCGCTGCCGCGCCCGCCGTGGCGGCCAACGTCACCGCGCCCGTGGTGGCCGTGGTCGCGCCCGCCGTGGCATCCGCCGCCGGGCAGGACGTCACCCTGGCCTCCAGCCACGCGGCCGAGCCGGTCGAAGCCGCGCCGGCGGTAGTGGCTGAAACGACGTTCGACCTGCCCGTACTGCCGCCGATCCCGGTCGGTGTCGCGGCCGCTCCGGCGGATGGCGAAGCAGATGCGGACGCGGATACGGTCGAAGCCGACATCGTGCACAGCACGCCGCCGGCCACGGCTCCCGTGGCACCGCCGGTCGCCGCCGCCCCTGCCCCCGTCGCGCCGACGGCACCGCCCGCTCCGGCCAAGCCCGTCGTGGAAGCCCCCATCGCGCCGGTCACCAGCACCATCATCAGCCCGGTGGCCAGGACGCCGCTGGTAGCCGCCGTCGCTGCCGCCATCAACGGTCCGCGCTACGACGCCGTTCCCGTGCCCGCACCCGCGCCGGTGACGACGCCGACGCCGGCTGTCGCCGCCACTGACGATGCGGCGGACACGGACGCGGTCCCGACCGCGCCCCGGCAAGGCGAGCTGCTGGGCGAAGAAACGCCGCTCGCTGTGGCGGCACCGGCCGCCGTGCAGCCGCCTCCGTCCACGGATCGCCCGCTGGGGTGACGCCGGCGGAACGTCGCCAGTGAAAGGAAAAGGCCGGGCAATGCCCGGCCTTTTCGCATGCAAGCCCCGCGCGCCGTGCGATCAACCGCCTGCGGTGGCGTGCCCCGGTGCATCGATCAGGCCGTGCACCGTCATCAACTGCGCCAGATTGAGCACATGCTCCACGCGCAGCTTCTCCATCAACCGCTGCTTGTAGGTGGATACGGTTTTCGGGCTCAGGTTGAGCTGCTCGCCGATCAGGGTCAGCGGCTTGCCGCACACCAGCATCATCGCCACCTCAAGCTCGCGGCTCGACAGCGCGTCGAACGGCGAGGACTTGCCGTCCAGCGTGGCCAATGCCAGTTGCTGCGCCACCGCCGGTGCCAGGTAGCGCTTGCCGGCCGACACCTGCCGGATCGCCGTGACCAGCTCCTCCGCGCGACACCCCTTGGTGAGATAACCCAACGCGCCGGCATCCAGCAGCCGCTTGGGAAAACGCGCGTCATCCACCACGGTGACCACCACGATGCGGGTGGGCAGCTTGGATCGGCAGATGCGCTCGGTCAGCTCGATGCCGCTCATTCCCGGCATGTGCACATCGACCACGGCGACGTCCGGCTTCTGCGCGCGAATCAGCCGCAGGCCATCCTCGGCATTGGCCGCCTCGCTCTGTACGCAGATATCCGACTGCTGCTGCAGGATCATCCGAAAGCCGGTACGCACCAGCTCATGATCATCCACCAGAATCACATTGATCACTTTTGCCCCTCCCTGGTAAGGCCCGCTGAAATTAGGCCGCTGAACAAACCATTGCAAGCGGACAACCGCCTTGCCGGCCACCGCCTGCCTACCTTTCCCTGGTTCTCCGCAACGCGCATGCCCCCGCATGACCACGCCCGACGATCGCCAGAATGTGCCACGGCAACCAGCAGCCAGGTGTCAGCGACCGCCTACTCCCGCCGTACGGCATTGGCGTCACGCCGTCGGTTGGCGCAGCCTTACCGGGGGCAGCCTTCACGCCTGCGCGCCGGGCGCATGCGCCTCCCGTTCTCCCCGTCTCGTGAAAGGCCACGGCAACCATCCATCACGGCTTTCCAGCTTCGCCTCGCTTTCCATCCACCTCGTTTCCGCCGTCGCAGACAGGACGCGTCTGGCAGACTTGCCGCCGGAGGCTCCAGGGCGGACTGCCTACGGTGATCAGGGGCGCGCCCCCTTGATGAAGACATCAAGGGCATTCCCTGCCGGTAAAGTGCTATAGCGTCGCTATATACATGACCGTATAGCGACGCTATATTGGCAGCATGGACACCAAGAGCACATTGCTGGCGGCAGCACTGAAGGTTCTAGAGCAGGAAGGGCAAGCCCAGTTCTCGACTCGGGCGGTGTGCGCCATGGCGAACGTCACGGCACCAACGCTCTACCATCACTTCGGCAACATCGATGGCTTGCTGAGCGCGGCGATGGCGGTGGCTTTTGAGCAATTTCTGGTGAGCAAGAAAGCCGCAACCCAGGCGCACGATCCGGTCGTGGCGCTCCGCGAAGGTTGGGACAATTACGTGCGCTTCGCGGCGGCGCGCCCGCGCCTTTACGCGGCCATGATGGCGCGCGTTCTGCAGGGCGCCGTCATCCCGGCAGCTGCACAGGCCCATGCGCTGCTGGTCGATCGCATCACGGCAATTGCTGCCGAAGGTCGGCTTTCGATGCCGGTGGAAGCGGCGACGCATGTTGTGTGGGCCTCCGCGAACTCCGCAGCTCTCCTGTATGCGACGGCGGCGCTGCAAGTGGCGACCGAGCCGCAGGGCCCCAACTCCGACGTGATCGCCCGCCTTCGAAATAGCGCGATCCAGTCCATCTGCACGTCCCTACCGGCGGAGTAATTCGCATGAAGATTCTTGTCACCGGCGGTTCCGGCTTTCTCGGTTCGCGCCTGATCCCGAAACTCGTGAATGACGGGCATGAGGTGCTCGCGCTGGCCCGGTCGGCATCCTCCGATGACAAGGTGCGCCAACTCGGCGCAAAACCCGTCAGAGGCGATCTGGAGGGGGCTGGACTGATGTCGTTGCCGCCCTTGCAGGCCGTGGTCCATGCAGGAGCTTACTTTCGCTTCGCAGGCCCACGCGCGCCCTATTTCCGCACGAATGCAGATGGCACGGCCACACTTCTGAAAGCGGTCGAGAAGGCTGGCGCGACAAAGTTTGTCTACATCAGCGCGGCGGCGGTCATCATGGACGATCAAGGATCACCCGTGAGCAATGCCGACGAGAGTGTCCCGACGTTCCCGGACAGTTTCTCTGGCTATATCGCAAGCAAGGCGCGGGGCGAGGCAGCCGTGTTGGCGGCCGACAAGCCCAGCTTTCGCACCATTGCTCTTCGCCCGCCAGCTATCTGGGGGGCCGGCGATGCGTTCAGTCACGCCCTTCCGCAGGCCATCGGCTCGGGGCAGTTCTCGTTCATCAACCGCGGCGACTATCCTTGCGTCACCTGCCATGTCGATAACATGGTCGAAGCCGTGCAATGCGCGCTCGAACGCGACACGGGTGGGCGCACCTATTTCATCAACGACCGCGAGACGACGACGTTCCGGGCCTTCATCGCTGGACTGGCAAAACGGCAAGGACTGTCCGTTGACGGCATACGGTCAGTGCCTTATCCGCTGGCGTTCACTTTCGGGCGATTGATGGAGATTGGTGCGGCGATCAGGCGATCGAGAGAAGACCCGCCACTCACTCGCACGATGGTTCGAATGATCGGGCGCAAATTCACTACCGATGATTCCGCCGCCCGGCGCGAACTGGGCTACGTCGGAAAGGTTTCCAGGGTCGAGGGGCTGGCGACATACGGTGCCCACGTCGCCGGATGATTTTCTTCGGGCCCATCGAAATACGCCGAGGCTTGCCGCCATTGCGGCAAGCGCGCGTGGGACGCGAGCCGCCGGGGCCAGGTCGCAAATGTCTTCCTTGCGATTGTTCTGGGCACGTCACATGGACAAGCCCGAGAATGAACCGCCCCGGCTTCTCCAGAGGATTCCTCCAGAGCAGCGGCGACATCAGCAGTGGCTGGGGGCACGACAGTCATCACTGCGCCGTGCATCTATGCCCACGTAGCCAAGCGATCCCTCGGGTGGGTTGCTTCAGCTTTGGGCAACCTGCGGTGCGGTGTGGCACCCGACTTGACGTGGCGGTGGAATCCCGAGACAGGGAGAAGCCGCACAACATAAAGCCCTAGCGAGGAAACCAACGCCAAGGCTTTGTTTTACAACGATATCAATTGGTGCCCAAGGGGGGACTCGAACCCCCACGCCTCTCGGCGCTACCACCTCAAGGTAGTGCGTCTACCAATTCCGCCACCTGGGCAGGTGTCTTGCTTGTTGCTGGTCAGTGCGTGCTTGCTGCGGCGGCCGGCTGGGCGGCCACGGGGACTTCGCCCTGCTGTGTTGCCGGGGAGACCGCCTGCGGGATCTCCGCGCCAGCGGCCGGTTTCGGCGCCTCGGCCGGCGGGGTGGTCATGCCGGACATCACGCCAAGGTTCACGGCATCGGGTTGTGCGTTGCCGTTGTAGTTGAGGTAGATGCCCATGCCGAGGCTGAGCGCGAAAAACGCCGCCGCCAGTGCGCCGGTGGCACGGGTCAGGAAGTTGGCCGAGCCGCGCGCGCCGAACACCGTGGCCGATGCGCCGCCGCCGAAACCGGAGCCGGCGCTGGCGCCCTGCCCGTTCTGCAGCAGGATCAGCACGATCATCGCCGCGGCGACGAGAATGTAGAAGACGCTGAAAATGACGAACATGATTTTCTTCGAGCCTATCGCGCCTCATGCGCCGCGGCGCAGATTTCAAGAAAGTCCGTTGCGGTCAAGGAGGCGCCGCCGACCAACCCGCCATCGACATCCGCTTGAGCAAACAGGTTCGCGGCGTTGGCCGCCGTGACGCTACCGCCGTAAAGCAGTCGGGTCAGACGGGCAATCATAACATCTTCTTTTTCGAGTTGGCTACGAATGAACGCGTGCATGGCCTGTACCTGCTCCGGAGCGGCCGCCACGCCGGTGCCGATGGCCCACAGCGGCTCATAGCCGATGACGGCGGTGTCGAAGCAGGCGATGCCGTTGTGCTCCAGCACGGCAGCCAGCTGGCGGGTGATGACCGCCTCGGTCTCGCCGTTGGCGCGTTGCTGCCCGGTTTCGCCCACGCACAGGATGGGCGTGAGTCCCGCTGCGCGCGCGGCGGCGAACTTGCGCGCCACCAGCGCATCGCTCTCGCCGTGATGGCGACGGCGCTCGGAATGCCCGACCAGCACGTACTGCACGCCCACATCGGCCAGCATGTCGGCGCTGACCTCGCCGGTGTAGGCGCCCTGGCCTTCGTTGGCGCTGACGTCCTGTGCGCCCAGCACCAGGCCGGTGCCGGCCAGTTGCTCGCTCAACGCGGCAAGGTAGGGATAGGGCGGAAACACCGCCACGTCGACATCGGCCGGAAGGTGGGCGGCGATGCTGCCGGCCAGGTTGGCGGCCATGGAGCGGCTGCCGTTCATCTTCCAGTTGCCGGTGATCAGTTTTCTGCGCATGTCGGCCTTTCGGGGAGCGAGCGAGCGGCAAGCTTACTGACCGTGCCATGCGCCGGCAAACGGTGCGTGCAGGCGGGGGCATTTGCCATACCAATCGCCGCCATATCCGATACCACAAATGCACGCGGACCATACCAGTCGAGTGGCCCGGCTCCGTCGACGCATTGCGGAGAGTGGTGTGCACCATTGGGTACAGCCAGGCAACGCTGCGTTTCCGCCATGCCTGTTGGCGCGCGCACGAGGCGGCCGCATGCTGGGCGGGTACGAAATCCACCGTCTGGAGAACCTCATGATCGAACGTCGACCACTGGCCAGCCTTGGCGCTGCCGACCACGGCTGGCTCAAGGCCAAGCACCATTTTTCGTTTGCCGGCTACCACGATCCCAAGCGCATGGGCTGGGGCGCGCTGCGCGTGTGGAACGACGACACCATCGCCGCCGGCAAGGGCTTTGCGCCGCACCCGCACGCGGACATGGAGATCATCACCTACGTCCGCGAAGGGGCGATCAGCCATCGCGACAGCCTGGGCAACGAGGGTCGCACCGTGGCCGGCGACGTGCAGGTGATGAGCGCCGGCACCGGCATCACCCATGCCGAGTACAACAACGAGACGCAGGCCACGCGCATTTTCCAGATATGGATCATCCCCACGCGATACGGCGAGGCGCCGAGCTGGGGCACCAAGCCGTTTCCCGCCGGCGAGCGGTCCGGTCGCTTCGTGACGCTGGCCAGCGGCTTTGCCGATGATGCCGACGCCCTGCCCTTGCGCACGGATGCCCGCGTGCTGGGCGCCACGCTGAAGGCCGGCGAGACGGTGTCATATGCCCTGGCGGCGGGCCGCTACGGCTACCTGGTACCGGCCACAGGCACGGTCACGATCAACGGTGTGCGCGTGGAAGCGCGTGACGGCGCGGCGATCCATGGCGAGCCGATGCTGGAGATCACCGCGCTGGATGATGCCGAGCTGGTGCTGGTGGACACGGCGGCCTGATCCCCGCGCAGTTCAGTCTGCGTGCGCGTGGGGCAACTCGGCCAGCAGTTGCCCCACGCTGGCGCCAAGAAGCAGGTCGTCCATCACGCCGAAATGCTGCTGGCGCACCCGCCCCTCGCCGTCGATCAGCACCAGCGTGGGCGTGCCCCGCATCGCATAGCGGCGCATGGTGACCGGTAGCGGATCGGACACCTCGTGCGCATCCACGCCCACGGGAAAGTCGTAGCGGTACTCGTGCACAAACGCCGCCAGCGTCGCCGGGTCTTGCGCCTCATGATGCTCGAACACGGTATGCAACCCCACCACGACGAGGCGCTCGTGCGCCAGCGCGTGCCGCACGCGCTGCATCTGCGGCAAGGCCTGCATGGCGCAGGCCGGGCACAGCAGCTGGAACGCATGCAGCAACACCACGTTGCCGCGCAGCGCCTCCAGCGTCAGCGGCTCGCTGTTGAACCAGCGTGACACCTGCCATGCAGGCGCCATGGGTGCGGTCGACATGGGCATCTCCCGTGAGGCAATGCACCCCAGTCTACGCGCCCGCCACGATGCGGCTGCTACGCTGAGCAGCGTTTTCGCAGGACACACCATGGACACCTACGGCATCCACACGATCGACACCGGCTTCGTGCGCCCGCGCTTCGACGCGGCCTATCTCATCGTGGAGAACCGGCGCGCCGCCTTTGTCGATTGCGGCACCAACTTTGCCGTGCCGCGCATGCTCGACGCACTGGCACAGCACGGCCTGACACCGGACGACGTGGACTGGCTGATCCTCACCCATGTCCATCTCGACCATGCCGGCGGTGCCGGCGCCCTGATGCAGCAGTTGCCCCGCGCACGGCTGGCAGTGCACCCGCGCGGCGCGCGCCACATGATCGACCCGTCCGTGCTGTGGGCCGGCGCCAGCGCCGTGTATGGCGAGAAGGTGATGGACGCCACCTACGGCCGCCTGCATCCGGTGGCGGCCGAGCGTGTCACCGAGGCGCCCGATGGCCATGTGCTGGATCTCGCCGGCCGGGCGCTGCGCTGCATCGACACACCCGGCCATGCCAAGCACCACCTCACGGTGTATGACGCACGGGCCAATGTCTGTTTTGCCGGCGACACGTTCGGCCTCAGCTACCGCCAGTTCGATACGGCGCGCGGGCCATTCATCGTGCCCACCACCTCGCCGGTGCAGTTCGACCCGCAGGCACTGCACGCCTCGATCGACCGCCTGCTCGCCCTGCAACCGGAGGCGATGTACCTCACCCACTACGGCCGGGTGGAGGACGTGGCGCGACTGGCCGCCGACCTGCATATGCAGATCGACGCGATGGTGGCGCTGGCCCGCGCCGCCGACGGCCAACCCGACCGGCATGCCGCGATGATCCAGGCCTTGACCGACCTCTACGCGACACGTGCCGCGACACACGGCTGGAGCGGCGGGCGCGAGACGCTGCGGCAATTGCTGGGCATGGATATCGAACTGAACGCACAAGGCCTGGGCGTCTGGCTGGATCGCCACTGACGCCCGCCACGCTCAAGGTGACTGGCGCTCACTGGCCAGCCGCTGCTCGAATACCTGGCGCGCCTTGGCCGCGTAGGCGCGACAGCCGCCGGTATCGATCAACGCATCGACACTGCCCTGGCGCTCGCGCGCGGCCACCTTTTCCATGAAACCGCTGGCCTCGGGATGCGGCGTGACCAGCACGTCGCAGGGCAGCGCGGCCACGGTGGCGAACGACTGGCGAAAATCCTCCACGCGGTGCGGGTGCGCGGCATCGTCGCTGAAGCGGAAACCATCGCTGCTGATGGCGGTGAGGCTGTCGGGGTAAGCCATGTCCAGGCAACGCGCCTGCTCGCACGAGCGCCACGTCCACGATGTGCTGCCGGGCGTGTGGCCCGGCGTGTAGTGCGCCACCAGCGCCAGCGGCCCCACCCGCAGCGTCGCGCCGTCATCGATCACCTCGACCCCGGCCACCGGCGCAAAGCGCAACCCTTCGCCGCGCTGGGGATCATCGGGATCGTCGCCACCGGAACGCAGCGCGGGCGCCCCGGCAGCGCTGGCCCACACCTGGGCACCGCTGTCGCGCGCCAGTTGCGCGATCGCGCCGGCGTGGTCGCCGTGCGCGTGCGAGTTGAGAATGACGCGGATGTCCGCGAGGCGAAAACCGAGGCGCTGGATGTTCGCCTCGATCTGCCCCGCATTGCGCGCCAAGGTGCCGTCGATCAGCACATGGCCTTGCGGCGAGGTGATCAAGATGGCGCTGAGTCCGCGCGTCCCCACGTACCAAGTGTTGCCGTGGATACGGAACGGCGACTGTGACTGGCTCCAGCTTGCCGGTTCGGCGTGAAGCGCGGCCACGGCCAGCAGAGCGGCGATGCCTACGGCGCAAAGGACAGTTTTCATGCAAGGTCCGGTTGGGAAAAGCCGCATGCTGCGCGCGGCGCATGGCCATTTCGGGGCCGGCCCGTGGCCGCCCCCTGCGCCTTGTCAGGCCAATCGCGTGCCGTTGGGTACCGGACGCTCCACGGCGGTGAGCACCACGCCCTCGTCGGTGGGAAAACCGGTAAGCAGGAACTGCGAGCGGAACGGGCCGATCTGCTTCTCGGGAAAGTTGATCACGCCCACCACCTGCCGCCCCAGCAACTGCTCGGCGCTGTAGAGGGCGGCGATCTGCGCGCTGGTTTTCTTTTCGCCGTAGGGGCCAAAGTCCACCCACACCTTCCACGCGGGCTTGCGCGCCTCGGGAAACGCCTCCACCCGCGTCACGGTGCCGGCCACGATCAGCACCTTCTCGAAATCGGCCCAGTTGAGGGTTTCGCTCATCGTTCCCATGCCGCCTTCAGTCGGTCGCGCCCCTGTTGCCACCAGTAACCGGCCTGCGCCGCCAGACAGCCCCAGGGACGATGCGTGTTGTCCAGGCCGTGGCGGGCGAACAGCCGCCAGCGGTCGTCGTGCCGGGCGATGGCCGCAGCCACCAGTTCCCCCGCGGCACAGGTCGGTGCCAGGCCGTGCCCGCCGAACGCCTGCGCCCACCACAGGCCTCGGCCGTCGCTGCCGATCTGCGGCATCTGGTGGCGCGCATAGCTCATCAGGCCCGACCAGGCGTAGTCGATGCGCACACCCTTCCATGCCGGAAACACGCGTTGCAGGTCACGCTCAAGCAGCCGTTGCACCGCGCGCGGCGAGCGGTCACGCACCGAGATCCGTCCACCCCACAGCAGCCGCGTGTCGGGCAGCGCACGATAGTAGTCGAAGGCAAACCGGCTGTCGTAGACGGCCGCGCGGGTGGGCAGGTACTCGGCCAGGCGGCTGCCCAACGGCTCGGTCACCATCACATAGGTGGCGATCGGCATGACCGCGCGATCCACCGCCTTGCGCAGGCCCGCCAGGTAGCCGCCACAGGCCAGCACGACCTGGTCGGCCAGCACCTCGCCCTGCGCCGTGCGTACACGCCAGCGCGTACCCTCGCGCGACAGGCCGAGCGCGGCGCTGTGCTCGTGGATGCACACGCCCCGCCCCGTGGCGGCGCCGGCCAGGCCGAGGGCGTAGTTGAGCGGATGCAGGTGCAGCGCATCGCGCTCATACAGGCCGTCGTGGTAGCGCGTGCTGCGGATGCGCTGGCGAAGCTCGGCCTCGGACAGCCACTGCCAGTCCACGCCGTAGTGGTCGGCCAGCAGGCGCTGGCGGCGGCGCAACACGGACGGATCGCGAAACCAGTTGGCCCAGATCACGCCCTCGTCGACCGCATCGCAGCCGATCGCGTAGTCGGCGATGCGCTGGCGGATTGTCCGCACTGCATCGACGGTAAGCCCGAACAGCGCCCGCGCCTGCGCCGGTCCATGCTGGTCGAGCAGCGCCTGCTCGCCCAGCGAATAGCCGGCAAACACGAAGCCGCCATTGCGGCCGGACGCGCCGAACCCCACCTGCTCGCGCTCCAGCAGCACCACCTCGCGCACGCCGCGCTCGGCCAGCCCCAACGCGGTGTTGAGGCCCGCATAGCCCGCGCCGATGACGACCACCGCCGCCACCCGCGAGCCCTGCAACGGCGGATAGGCCGCACGGGGCGTGGCCGTGGCCTGGTAGTAGGAGGAGAACGGTGGCGATGCCATGCCGCCACCGTACAACGCAGGGCCGACGCGACGCACGTCGCGCCGGCCGCAGGATCAGAGGGTGGCGAGGAATGAGCGCACGGTGGGCGCCAGCGCCGGATCCTGCAGGGCCATCTGCATGGTGGCGCGCACCAGGCCGGCCTTGTTGCCGCAGTCGAAGCGCGTGCCCTCGAAACGGTAGGCCAGCACTTTCCCCTGCTCTTTCAACAAGGCGTCGATGGCGTCGGTAAGCTGGATTTCGCCACCGGCACCGGGAACGGTCTGCTCCAGCAGCGCAAAGATGCGTGGCGGCAACACGTAGCGGCCCACCACGGCCAGGTTGGACGGCGCCTCGGCGGGCTTGGGCTTCTCCACCATGTGGTCGATGCGCGCGCTGCGCTCGTCCAGCGCGGTGGCGGCCACGATGCCGTATTTGTCGGTCTCGTTGTGCGGCACTTCCTCCACCGCGATCACGCCGGCCTGCTGGGCGTCGCCCAGCTCGGCCATCTGGCGCAGCGCGCCCTTGCCGGCACCGTTCCAGATGAGATCGTCGGGCAGCACGATGCCGAACGGCTCGTCGCCCACCACCGGCTTGGCGCAGAGCACGGCATGGCCCAGGCCAAATGCCTCCGGCTGGGTCACGAAGATCGCGCGCACGTTGCGCGGCAAGGTGCCCTGCACCAGGGCGAGCAGGTCCTCCTTGCCCTTGGCCTGCAGCTTGGCCTCCAGTTCGTAGGCCTTGTCGAAATAGTCGGCGATGGCGTGCTTGTAGCGGTTGGTGACAAAGATCAGCGTATCGGCGCCGGCATCGACGGCCTCATCCACCGCGTACTGGATCAACGGCTTGTCCAGCACCGGCAGCATTTCCTTGGCCACCACCTTGGTGGCCGGGAGAAAGCGTGTACCAAGCCCTGCCACGGGAAACACCACTTTGCGCAAAGGCTTGCTCACTTACTTTTCTCCCGGTTCGTTGCGACGGATGGACACCACGTTGTCCGGCTGGGCGGCTTCGCTCCAGCGGAACGAGGGTAGCAGGCTGGAAACGCAGCGCCGCAGCTCCTCCTCGCTGAAGTCCTCCACCGCCGTCACGGACTTGTGCAGCAGCGCCTGCAGCAGCTCCCACGACACCTCCCGGTGCTGGGCCAGGAAGATCTTGGCGTGGGTGGTGGCGCTGTAGTTTTCCAGCGGGTGGAACAACTCTTCGAACAGCTTTTCGCCGGCGCGCAGGCCGGTGTAGACGATGGGGATCTCGCTGCCCGGCTTCTTGCCCGCCAGGCGGATCATCTGTTCGGCCAGGTCGCGGATGCGCACCGGCTCGCCCATGTCCAGCGCGAAGATCTCCCCGCCCTTGCCCAGGCTGGCCGCCTGCAGGATCAGCTGGCATGCCTCGGGAATGGTCATGAAATAGCGCGAGATCTCCGGATGCGTGACCGTCACCGGCCCGCCGTTGCGGATCTGGCGCCGGAACAGCGGCACGACGGAGCCGGCCGAATCGAGCACGTTGCCGAAGCGCACCGTCATGAAGCGCGTACGCGTGTGCGCAGCCAGGTTCTGGCAGTAGATCTCGGCCACGCGCTTGCAGGCGCCCATCACGCTGGTGGGGTTGACCGCCTTGTCGGTGGAGATCAACACGAAGCATTCCACGCCCGTCTCGCTGGCCAGGTCGGCCACGGTGCGCGTGCCCAGCACATTGTTGCGGAACGCGGAGCGCAGCTGGTTCTGCAGCATCGGCACGTGCTTGTAGGCTGCGGCGTGGAAAACCACCTCCGGCTGCGCGTCCACGAACGCCTTGTGCATGGCGGCGCGGTCGCCGCAGTCGGCCAGGATGCCGTCGAGGATCAGCTCGGGGAAATCAGCGCGCAGCTCCTGCGTGATGCGGTAGAGGTTGTACTCGCTCTGGTCGACGACGGTGAGCGATTGCGCGCCCAGTTGCGCCACCTGCCGGCACAGCTCCGAGCCGATCGAGCCGCCGCCGCCGGTCACCAGCACACGCCGCGAGGTAAGCGTCTGGCGGATCGCGGTCCAGTCCAGCTCCACCGCGTCACGGCCAAGCAGGTCCTCGATCGCCACTTCCTTGATCTGGTTGAACTGCGCCCGCCCGGCCACGACGTCGTCCAGGCGCGGCACGGTGCGGTATGGCAGGTCGGTGGCATGGCACAACGCGACCACGCGGCGCATCTCGCTGGTGGTGGCGCCGGGCAGTGCGATCAGCAGCATGTCCACCGCCGCCTCCCGCGCCACGTCGGGCAACTGGTCGAGGTGACCCAGTACCGGATGGCCGTTGATGCTGGCGCCGCGCAACGTGGGTCGATCGTCCACGAAGCCGACCACGCTGTAGCCGGCATCGCGCCGCAGGTCGCGCGACAGCACTTCGCCGGCGCGGTCGGCGCCCACGATCAGCACGCGCTTGATGACGCGGTTCTGGCGCAGGCTGTCGCGGCTGTCCTTCCAGAACCGGTAGGCCAGGCGCGGCAGGCCCAGCAGGCCGGCCAGCACCATTGGATACATCAGCAGCACCGAGCGCGGCACGCCATCCAACCGGCAATAGAGGAACAGCGCCAGGCCGATCGCCAATGCGCCAAGCAGCACCGCACGCAGGATGTTCCACAGGTCCGGCAGGCTGGCGAAGCGCCATACGCCCTTGTACAGCCCGGTCCAACGGAAGATCAGCCCCTGCACCACCAGCACCAGGGAAAATTCCAGCGACAGGAAACCCACGACCTCGTCGGGCTTCAGCGCATAGCGCAGCCATTTGCTGATCCACCATGCGAGCGCGGTCATCAGCACGTCGTGCAGCACCACGGCCACACGTGGATGGATGACGGCAGCCAGCTTATGCAGCGACATGGCGGCCTCCCGCAGGGCGACGGCGCACGCAGCGACGTTTCATCGCCAGCCACGACAGCGCGGCGGCGGCGTAGACCAGCATCGCCACGGCCAACCCCTGGCCGGGCCGGCTGGCCGCCCACCCGGCCGCAGGCGCGGCCACCAGCAGGTTCCACGCCAGATAGCGCGCATCGACGCCCCCATGCGTGGCGCCACGGCGCACCAGCCATTGGTAGAGGTGCTCACGATGAGCGCGATGCCACGCGCGGCCCTTGCTCATGCGGGTGAGCAAGGTGAGGCTGGCGTCCGTCACGAAGGCGGACGAAAGCACCGCCGCGGCCCAGACCAGCTCAGGCGCGCGACGCCACAGCAACACGCAAAGCGCAAAGACCAGCAGGCCGGCACCGCCGCTGCCCACGTCACCCATGAAGATGCGCGCCGGCGAACGGTTGTAGATCCAGAACCCGGCGGCGGCCGCCATCACGACACCCGCCCCGGCCGCCAGCGCCGGCTGCGAGGCGCTCCACGCCAGACAGCCCACGCCACCGGCCACAAACACGATTTGCTGCGCGAGCAGGCCATCGATCCCATCCATGAAATTGTGCAAGTTGATGCTCCACACGCCCGCCACCAGCAGCAAGGGAAACCACGACCACGACAAGTCTGTGGTGCTCAGGGTGAAGGAAAACAGAACAACAGCCAACACCTGTGCGCCCAGGCGCGGCCATACCGGTAGTGCGTGGTGATCGTCCCACCAGCCCACCACGGCCACCAGCACCAACGCCGCGAGCAACCCCGCCACCACGGGCAACGACCAGGGGTCCGGCATGAGGAGCAAGGCGGCCGGCGCGAAGAACGCCACCGCCAGCACCATGCCGACACCGCCGCCGCGCGGCGTGGGCACGGTATGCGAGCGCCGCTGGCCCGGCAGGTCGAGCATGCCGCGGCGACGCGCGTAGTGGATCGCCAAGCGCACCAGCACGGCCGCCACCAGGAACGCCGCCACCATCCATCCGGCAACAGCCGTGCCCGGCGAGGCCAGCACCGGTTCACTCATTGGCAACCCCGTGGATCGGCCGGATCGTGCTCCAGCTCTTGCAGCTGGGACATTGCCAGTGATGCGCCTTGGCCCCGAAGCCGCAACGGCTGCAGCGGTACATCGCCTGCCCTTCGATCAGCTTGCGGGTCAGGTCACGAAGGATCAGGAAATTGTCGCGGGCCTCGCCCTCGATCTTGTCCATGGTGGCGTCGATCAAGGTCATCAGGCCGCGCACCGAGGGCCGTTGGCGCAACTGCGAGGTGAGAAAGGCCACCGCCTGCCGTTCGCCGTCACGCTCGCGGTACAGGTTGGCCAGCGCCAGCACGGGCGACACGCCGTGGTAGCGGCCAAGCAACGCGCGCAGGAAGGTCTCGGCACGCTCGCCCTGCTGCGAGCGCGCATAGCTCTCCAGCAGGGGCGGCAGGATGTCGGGAACAAAAGCCACGTCGGCGTCGATCGCCGCCTCGTAGGCCGCCGCCGCCGCCGCGTGCTGGCCATCCTCGGCATGAAGCCGGCCGGTCAGCATGAACGCGCGCACGCACTGCGGCTGGCAGGCAAACGCCTTGGCCAGGTAGTCGCGCGCCTCGCTGCGCGCGCCATGTTGGCGCGAGCGCTCGGCCAACTCGCAATAGAACTGCGCCACCATCGGCGCCTCGTCCTCGCCGGTCATCGCCTCCAGCCGGCGTGCATGCTCGATGGCCTTGTGCCAGTCGCGCTCGTGCTGGTAGATCGCGATCAGGTGGCGCAGCGCCGATGGCGCGTGCGCGTCCATCGCCACCAGGTCGCAGAACAGCGCCTCGGCGCGATCAAGCAGGCCGGCGCGCATGTAGTCCTCGCCCAGCTCCAGCAGCGCCACGGTTTTCATCGCGTCGGTCAGGCCGGGCCGGGACACCAGGTGCTGGTGCAGGCGGATGGCGCGATCGACTTCACCGCGGCGGCGAAACAGGTTGCCCAGCGCAAGGTGGGTTTCCACCGTGTCGCGGTTGTACTCGGCCAGCTTCAGGAAGACTTCGATCGCCTTGTCCTGCTCCTCGTTGAGCAGGTAGTTCAGGCCGCGAAAGTAGTCCGATGACAGCTCGCTGACGCGCGCGCCCGAGCGGCGCACGCCGGCGCGGCGGGAGGTCCACCAGCCCAGCGCAAAGGCAGCCAGCGCCGACAGCAGCAACCACGGATACGGGAAGCTCATGCGTTGGCCGCAGGCTTCTTGCTCGCGGCACGCCGCTGGCGACGATGGGCCGAGCTGACGCCCAGCCAGGCGGTAAGCCCGCCAAGCACCCAGCCCACGACCACGCCACCAAGCAAGGCCGCCCCCTTGGGCAGCTGCAGGCGGGCAAAGCCCAGGTCGTAGGCGACGAGATCGGCATTGAGCGCCCCCAGCACGATGCCGGCGGCGATGAATACAACCAGAAGAAGCAGTACGAGCAATCGCATGGCGGGACTGTACCTGATGAGCCTCGATCAGCGCAGCGGCGCCGGGTGAGGCGTGGGGTAACTGGTCAGCATGCCCTCGAACCGGGCCGGCGACCCGCGACGACAACCGGCGACAGGCAGGAACGTGCCAACGCCCGGACGCACGGTGGGGTCAGGCGGTGGCGTTTTCCAGTTGCAGGTTGACGCGCTCGCGCAGCTCCTTGCCGGGCTTGAAATGCGGAACGTGCTTGCCCGGCAGCGCCACGGCCTCGCCCGTCTTCGGGTTGCGGCCCATGCGCGGCGGACGGTAATGCAGGGCGAAACTGCCGAAACCGCGTACCTCGATGCGCTCGCCGTGAGCCAGCGCAAGACTCATCTGCTCGATCACGCTCTTCACGGCCATCTCCACGTCGGCAAACGCAAGATGGGTCTGGCGCCGTGCCAGCGCCTCGATCAATTCGGATTTGGTCATGGGCCCCAATGTCCGTGACATGAAACAGCGGGGCGGCGTGATGCCGCCCCGCGTCCAACTCGGCAAGTGGTACTGCCGATCAATCAGCCTTGTTGAACTGCTCCTGGAGCAGCGCGCCAAGCTTGGTGGTGCCGGTGGAGGCCGAGGCGTAGTCGATGGCCGCATCCGGCGCATCCTCCTCGTCCTTGGCGCGGATCGACAGCGACAGCTGACGGCCCTTGCGGTCCATGCCGGTGAACTTGGCCTCGACCTTGTCGCCCACCTTCAGGTGCTGGGTGGCGTCGTCGATGCGCTCCTTGGCGATGTCGTTGGCGCGCAGATAACCCTCCACGCCCTCGCCCAGGTCGATCACGGCGCCCTTGGCGTCCACTTCCTTGACGGTACCGGTGACGATGGTGCCGCGCGGGTTGGCCGCCATGAACTGGCCGAACGGATCCTGCTCCATCTGCTTGATGCCCAGCGAGATGCGCTCACGCTCCGGGTCCACGGCCAGCACCACGGCCTCGATCTCGTCGCCCTTCTTGAAGTTGCGCACCAGCTCCTCGCCGGTGACCTGCCAGGAGATGTCGGACAGGTGCACCAGGCCGTCGATGCCGCCTTCCAGGCCGATGAACACGCCGAAGTCGGTGATCGACTTGATCTGGCCGGAGACCTTGTCGCCCTTCTTGTGCATGGCGGCGAAGGCTTCCCACGGGTTCGAGCGGGTCTGCTTGATGCCCAGCGAGATGCGGCGACGCTCCTCGTCCACGTCCAGCACGGTCACTTCGGTCTCGTCACCGACCTGAACCACCTTGGCCGGGTTGACGTTCTTGTTGGTCCAGTCCATCTCGGACACGTGCACCAGGCCTTCCACGCCCGGCTCGATCTCGACGAAGCAGCCGTAATCGGTGACGTTGGAGACCTTGCCGAACAGGCGGCTGCCGACCGGGTAGCGACGGGAGATGTTCACCCACGGATCGTCGCCCAGTTGCTTCAGGCCCAGCGAGACGCGGTTGCGCTCCTTGTCGTACTTCAGCACGCGCACGTCCAGCTCGTCGCCGACGTTGACGACTTCGGACGGATGACGCACGCGCTTCCACGCCATGTCGGTGATGTGCAGCAGGCCGTCGATGCCGCCCAGGTCCACGAATGCGCCGTAGTCGGTGAGGTTCTTGACCACACCCTTGACCACCGCGCCCTCGACCAGGCGCTCAAGCAGCTTCTCGCGCTCCTCGGAGAACTCGGTCTCGACGACGGCGCGGCGGCTGACCACCACGTTGTTGCGCTTGCGGTCCAGCTTGATGATCTTGAACTCGAGTTCCTTGCCCTCGAGGTAGACCGGGTCGCGCACCGGGCGCACGTCGACCAGCGAGCCCGGCAGGAACGCGCGGACGTCCTTGATGTCGACGGTGAAACCGCCCTTGACCTTGCCGGAGATCATGCCGACGATGGTCTCTTCCTTGTCGAACGCCTGCTCCAGGTCGTCCCACACCATCGAGCGCTTGGCCTTCTCGCGCGACAGCTTGGTTTCGCCGAAACCGTCTTCCAAGGCTTCGAGGGCAACCTTCACCTCGTCGCCCACCTGCACTTCCAGCACGCCCTGCTCGTCCTTGAACTGCTCGATGGGGACGATGCCTTCGCTCTTGAGGCCGGCATTGATCACGACGACGTCGTTGCGGATTTCCACGACGATGCCGGTGACGATGGCGCCGGGCTTCAGCTTGGCGATGGCCTGCTGGCTCTGTTCAAACAGTTCGGCAAAACTTTCAGTCATGTTGATTCCATAGTGGGAAAGGACCGCCGGCGTGGCGCCATATGTGGCCACTGTGCCGTCCGGTCCGCCGGTTGAGGGTGTCCCCGACGCGCCCGAGGGAGCGTCCGCAAGCCACCGTTGGCCAAAACCCCCTGCCGTGGCAGAGGCGCAAAAACCGCCGCGCAACCGGTCTTATGGCTGCACGACGGCAAGAACTTTCGCGACGACCTCGTCGATGCCCACGCCGGTGGTGTCCACCAGCACGGCATCGGCGGCGGGTTTGAGCGGTGCGACCGCGCGCGAGGCATCGCGGTTGTCACGCGCTTCAATTTCGCGCTGAAGGCCGTCAAGTGTAACGCTGAGTCCCTTTTCCTTCAACTGCTTATAACGCCTTTTCGCGCGCTCGGCGGCGCTGGCGGTGAGGAAAACCTTGTGCCGCGCATCGGGAAAGATCACCGTGCCCATGTCGCGCCCGTCCGCCACCAGTCCGGGCATCTGGCGAAAGCCCAACTGCAGCGCCACCAGCGCCTCGCGCACGCTCGGCACCGAGGCGATCGCCGAGGCCGCCGCACCAGCCGTTTCCGTGCGCAAGTCGTCGGTGGCGTCGTGGCCGTTGACGATGACCCGGGTGGCACCGCCATCGCTGGCGGCACGAAAACGGATCTGCACGGTCTGCGCGCAGCGCGTCACGGCGTCCACATCGGACAGATCCAGCCCCTGCGCGCCTGCGGCGTAGCCCACCGCGCGATAGAGCGCGCCCGAATCAAGCAGATGCCAGCCCAGGTGCTCGGCCACCAGCGCACTGACCGTACCCTTGCCCGACCCCGACGGCCCATCGATGGTGAGTACGGGGACGGCGGAGGCAGGCGGCATGGCAATTCCAGGCAAAGGTGAAACGCGCAGTCTAACCCGGCCAGCCGACAAGGGCCGCAAGCCACGCCCGACGCCCGGATACCGCTTGCATTTGCAGGCGCGATCCCTGCACATTCATACGGTCGTTTGAACGGATGACCCCGCATGATGTACCCGCACCTGTTCGCCCCGCTGGACCTGAGCCACGTGACACTCCCCAACCGCATCCTGATGGGCTCGATGCACACCGGCCTGGAGGACAAGGCGCGCGACTACGACAAGCTGGCCGCCTATTTCGCCGAGCGGGCACGCGGCGGCGTGGGCCTGATGGTGACCGGCGGCATCGCGCCCAGCATCGCCGGCTGGCTGAAGCCGTTCGGCGGCCGCCTCACCCTGCCCTGGCACAAGCCGCGACACCGCAAGGTGACCTCGGCGGTACACGCCGAGGGAGGCCGCATCTGCCTGCAGATCCTGCATGCCGGCCGCTACGGCTATCACCCGCTGTCGGTGGCGCCGTCACGGATCAAGTCGCCGATCACGCCATTCACGCCACGGGCGCTGTCCGCGCGGGGCGTGGAGCGCACCATCGACGATTTCGTGCATTGCGCACGGCTGGCGCAGGACGCCGGCTACGACGGCGTGGAGGTGATGGGCTCGGAAGGCTATCTGATCAACCAGTTCATCGCCGCGCGCACCAACCACCGCAACGACGCCTGGGGTGGCGACCCTGCCCGCCGCATGCGGTTGCCAGTGGAGATCGTGCGTCGCACGCGTGAGGCGACGGGCCGCGATTTCATCATCATCTACCGCCTGTCGATGCTCGACCTGGTGGACGACGGCCAGCAGTGGAGCGAGGTGGTGACCTTGGCCAAGGCGGTCGAGGCGGCCGGCGCCAGCCTCATCAACACCGGCATCGGCTGGCACGAGGCGCGCGTGCCCACCATCGTCACCAGCGTGCCGCGCGGCGGTTTCGCCTGGGTCACCGGCAAGCTCAAGGGCGAGGTGAGCATTCCGCTGGTGGCCACCAACCGCATCAACATGCCCGAGGTGGCCGAGCGGATTCTCGCCGGCGGCGAAGCGGACATGGTGTCGATGGCGCGCCCGCTGCTGGCCGATCCGGCCTGGGCCAACAAGGCTCGCGCCGGACAAAGCCAGCGCATCAACACCTGCATCGCCTGCAACCAGGCCTGCCTCGACCACGTGTTCCAGAACCGCCGCGCCAGTTGCCTGGTCAACCCGCGCGCCTGCCACGAAACCGAGTTGCGGGTGGAGCCGGCCACGGTACGCAAGCGCATTGCCGTGGTGGGCGCAGGCCCGGCCGGCATGGCCTGCGCCAGCACCTTGGGCGAACGCGGCCACGCGGTGACGCTCATCGACCAGGCTGGCCAGATCGGCGGCCAGTTCAACTACGCCAAGCAGATCCCGGGCAAGGAGGAGTTCCACGAAACCCTGCGCTATTTCCGCCAGCAACTGGAGGCGATGCACGTGGACGTGCAACTGGGCACGACAGCCACCGCGGCATCGCTGCGCCAGGGCGGTTATGACGAGGTGGTGATCGCCACCGGCATCACGCCGCGGCAGGTGCGCTTTCCGGGCAGCGACGATCCACGCGTACTGGGCTATCTCGACGTCCTGGCCCGCCACCACGCGGTGGGGCCGCGCGTGGCCATCATCGGCGCCGGCGGCATTGGTTTCGACGTGGCCGAATACCTGGTCGAGCACGCGCCCTCGCCCACGACCGATACCGCGCGCTGGGCCCGCGAATGGGGCGTGGACATGGCGCTGTCGCACCGAGGCGGCCTGCAAAAACCGCAACCCGAGGCGCCCGGCCGCCAAGTGTGGCTGTTGCAACGCAGCCAGGGCCGGCCCGGCGCGCGGCTCAACAAGACCACCGGCTGGGTGCACCGGGCCACGCTCAAGGCCAAGCAGGTCGCCATGCTGGGCAACGTGGCCTACCAGCGTTTCGACGACGAAGGCCTGCATGTCACGGTCGATGGCCAGCCGCGCATCCTGCCGGTGGACCATGTGGTGGTCTGCGCGGGCCAGGAGCCCAACCGCACCTTGGCCGACGAGCTGATCGCGGCGGGCCTGAAAGTGCATGTCATCGGTGGCGCCGACGTGGCGGCAGAGCTGGACGCCAAGCGCGCCATTGCCCAGGGCACGCAATTGGCCTGCCAGTTGTAGCCATGCCGCCCCCCGCTGGCTGGCAGCGGGGGCGGCATGGCGAAAAGAAGAACGCCCCGCAAGTGCGATGCGTCGGCATGGGCTCAAGGGGGAGGGGAGCCAGATACCGCGATAGCATCGCTGCGGGGCGAGGGTCACCACCACCGGGGGGGGAGGGGCGGTGGGACGAGGAGAAGTTTATGATCGACCCGATAAAGAAACCAATATATATTTTGCGCTGTACTTAGTCGGTTTCGATATATATGTTTGATTTCCGCCAGTTGCGCTACTTCGTCGCCGTGGCCGAGGAGCTGAGCTTCACCCGGGCGGCGATCCGGCTGCACATCTCGCAGCCGCCACTTTCCCAGCAGATCCAGTCACTTGAGCGCGACCTTGGGGTGCGCCTGCTGGAACGCGACAAACGCAACGTGGCACTGACCGAACCGGGCCGCGTTTTTCTTGCCGAGGCCCGCCAGATCCTGGCCAAGGCGCAGGAGGCGCGTCGCCACGTGCAGGCGGCGGCGGCCGGCTACAGCGGCCAGTTGCGGCTGGCCTATACGGTGTCGGTCTCGTTTCACCCTGCCCTGCCCCAGGCGCTGCTGCGCTACGGGCAGATCGCCCCGAACGTGCGCATCCAGCTCGCCGAGATGTACAGCGAGCCGCAGTTTGCCGCGCTGCTGGCCGGGGAGATCGACGTGGGCTTCGTGCGCGACGAGCCGCAGCACGCCCAGGACGCGCGCAACCTGCGCCTGACCGTGATCGACCGCGAACCCCTGTTGCTGGCACTGCCCTCCGGCCACGCGCTGGCCGCCCGCAAGAGCCTGCGGCTGGCCGAGGTATCCAACGACGCCTTCATCACGCAGCCACGCGAAATGGCCGCCACCTTGTACGACCGCCTGGTGAAACTGGCGGCCAAGGCGGGTTTCCAGCCGCGCATCGACCAGCATGCGCAGCAGATCAACGGACTGCTGGCGCTGGTGGCCGCCGGCCTGGGGCTCGCGCTGGTGCCGGCCACGATGCGCACGGTGCGGCTGGCCGGCGTCAGCTACGTGCCGCTGGAGGATGCCGACGCCTACCTGCTCTTGGCCGCCGCCAGTCGCGTCCACGACCAGTCGCCCGCGCTGCAGAAATTCCTGGCCACGGTGGCGGAAGCGTCCGTGGCACCCAACTTGTGACACGGCTTGTCAACCGCTATAATTGCGGGCTTGTCCATTGTTTCGTCCCAGGAGCCCGCCGTGAAGGTGCTTAACTCGTTGAAGTCCGCCAAGGCGCGGCACCGTGACTGCAAGATCGTGCGTCGCCGTGGCAAGGTGTTCGTGATCTGCAAGAGCAACCCGCGCTTCAAGGCCCGCCAGCGCTGATTCCAGCACCGGTCGAGCCAAAGAAAAAAGGCCGCGAAAGCGGCCTTTTCTCGTTTCCGTGGCGCGGTTTTCCCTCACCGCGCCTTGTTGGCGTCACGCGTAGCGGACGCTGATCACCTCGTAGTGCTTGACGCCGTTGGGCGCGGTGAACTCGATGCTGTCGCCGGCGCTGCGGCCGATCAGCGCCCGCGCGATCGGCGAGGACACGGCGATCATCTGGCGCTTGATGTCCGCCTCCAGGTCTCCCACGATCTGGTAGGTCACCGACGCGCCGCTGTCCTCGTCCTCCAGCTCCACGGTGGCGCCAAACACCACGCGGTCACCGGGATTGAGCTGCGCCACGTCGATCACCTCGGCATTGGAGAGCAGCCCCTCCAATTGGCCGATGCGGCCCTCGATGAAGCTCTGCTGCTCGCGCGCAGCGTGGTACTCGGCGTTTTCCTTCAGGTCGCCATGCGCGCGCGCCTCGGCGATGGCCGCGATGATCCGCGGCCGGTCCACCGACTTCAGCTGGTCCAGCTCGTTGCGCAGGCGCTCGGCGCCGGTCTTGGTGATGGGTGGGCGACTCATGAAGTCAGCTCCTGGTGCAGTTCCTGCAGGCTGTGCACGTCGCCGTCGCCATGGAAATCCAGCGAATGGACCAGTGCGCGGGCGCCCGCCACGGTGGTGGAATACGTCACGCGGCGCTGCAGCGCCTCACGCCGGATCGAGAACGAGTCGGCGATCGCCTGCTTGCCCTCGGTGGTGTTGACGATATAGACGATCTCGCCGTTCTTGATCAAGTCGACGATGTGCGGACGACCTTCGAGCACCTTGTTGATGCGCTCGCACGCCACGCCATGCTCGGCCAGGTAGCTGGCGGTGCCCGCCGTGGCCACCAGGCTGAAGCCACGCGCCAGCACGTCCTTGGCAACCGGCAGCAACCGCTCCTTGTCGCCGTCGCGCACGGAGACAAACACCTTGCCGCGCGGCGGCGTGCGGATGCCGGCCGCCTCGTGGCCACGGGCAAAGGCGGCGCCAAAGCTGCGGCCCACGCCCATCACCTCGCCGGTGGAGCGCATCTCGGGGCCGAGGATCGGGTCCACGTTCTGGAATTTCAGGAACGGGAAGATCGCCTCCTTCACCGAGAAGTACGACGGGATCACCTCGCGCGTGGCGCCCTGGTCGGCCAGGCTGCGGCCGGCCATCACGCGCGCGGCGATCTTGGCCAGCGGCATGCCGGTGGCCTTGGACACGAACGGCACGGTGCGCGAGGCGCGCGGGTTGACCTCCAGGATGTAGACCGTGTCGCCCTGGATGGCGAACTGGGTGTTCATCAGGCCCACCACCTTCAGCTCGCGCGCCATCGCCGAGGCCTGGCGGCGCAGCTCGTCCTGCAGCGACGTCGACAGCGAGTACGGCGGCAGCGAGCAGGACGAGTCGCCCGAATGCACGCCGGCTTCCTCGATGTGCTCCATGATGCCGCCGATCAGCACATTGCCTTCGGCGTCGGCGATGATGTCCACGTCCACCTCGACCGCGTGGTCGAGGAAGCGGTCCAGCAGCACCGGCGAGTCATTGGACACTTTCACCGCGTCGCGGATGTAGCGCGACAGGTCGGCGTCGTCATGCACCACCTCCATCGCGCGGCCGCCCAGCACGTAGCTGGGGCGCACCACCAGCGGGTAGCCGATCTCGCGCGCCAGTGCCAGCGCCTCGTCGGCGTTGCGCGCGGTGCGGTTGGACGGCTGCTTCAGGCCGATCTTCTCGATCATCTGCTGGAAGCGTTCGCGGTCCTCGGCCAGGTCGATCGAGTCCGGGCTGGTGCCGATGATGGGCACGCCAGCCGCCTCCAGCGCGCGCGCCAGCTTCAGCGGGGTCTGGCCGCCGTACTGCACGATCACGCCCTTGGGCTTCTCCAGGTCAACAATCTCCAGCACGTCCTCCAGCGTCAGCGGCTCGAAGTAGAGGCGGTCGGAGGTGTCGTAGTCGGTGGAGACGGTTTCCGGGTTGCAGTTGACCATGATGGTTTCGTAGCCATCCTCGCGCAGCGCCAGCGAGGCGTGCACGCAGCAATAGTCGAACTCGATGCCCTGGCCGATGCGGTTGGGACCACCGCCGAGCACGATGATCTTCTCGCGGTCGGTCGGCGCGGCCTCGCACTCTTCCTCGTAGGTGGAGTACATGTAGGCCGTGCTGGTGGCGAATTCGGCGGCGCAGGAATCCACCCGCTTGTACACCGGGCGCACGCCCAGGGTGCGGCGCAGGTGGCGCACGGCGGCCTCGTCGGTGCCGGCCAGCTCGGCCAGTCGCGCGTCGGAAAAGCCCATGCGCTTGAGTTCGCGCAGGCGCGCGGCGTCCAGCGCGGTGACACCTTGCGCGGCGATCTCGCCCTCGGCCAGCACGATGTCCTCGAACGCGGCCAGGAACCACGGATCGACGCGGCTGAGGTTGAACACCTCCTCCAGCGACAGCCCGGCGCGGAATGCGTCGGCCAGGTGGAACACGCGGTCCGGACGCGGCTCGCGCAGCTCGCGCTTGAGCGTGGCCAGGCCGTCCTCGGTGCCGATGTCCAGGCCGCTGGGGTTGAGGCCGGTCTTGCCGATCTCCAGCCCGCGCAGCGCCTTCTGCAGCGACTCGTGGAAGGTGCGGCCAATCGCCATCACCTCGCCCACCGACTTCATCTGGGTGGTGAGGCGGGCATCCGCCGAGGGGAATTTCTCGAACGCGAAACGCGGGATCTTGGTGACCACGTAGTCGATGGTCGGCTCGAACGAGGCCGGGGTGAGGCCGCCGGTGATGTCGTTCTTGAGCTCATCCAGCGTGTAGCCCACGGCGAGCTTGGCCGCGACCTTGGCGATCGGGAAGCCGGTGGCCTTGGACGCCAGCGCCGACGAGCGCGACACGCGCGGGTTCATCTCGATCACCACCACGCGGCCGGTGTCGGGATGGATGCCGAACTGCACGTTGGAGCCGCCGGTATCCACGCCGATCTTGCGCAGCACCGCGATGGAGGCGTCACGCAGGCGCTGGTACTCCTTGTCGGTCAGCGTCTGCGCCGGCGCCACCGTGATCGAGTCGCCGGTATGCACGCCCATCGGGTCCAGGTTCTCGATGGCGCAGATGATGATGCAGTTGTCCGCGGTGTCGCGGACCACCTCCATCTCGAACTCCTTCCAGCCCAGCAGCGATTCGTCGATCAGCACTTCGTTGGTGGGCGAAAGCTCGAGGCCGCGCTTGACGATGGTCTCGAACTCTTCCTTGTTGTACGCGATGCCGCCGCCGGAACCGCCCAGCGTGAAGCTGGGGCGGATGATCGCCGGAAAGCCCAGCTCGGCCTGGATCTCCAGCGCGTGCTCGAAGCTCTTGGCCACGCCCGAGCGCGGGCTGTCCAGGCCGATCTCGGTCATCGCCTGCTTGAACAGCTCGCGGTCCTCGGCCATGCGGATGGCTTCGCGACGCGCGCCGATCAGCTCGACGTCGTACTTTTCCAGCACGCCGTGGTCGGCCAGGTCCAGCGCGCAGTTGAGGCCGGTCTGGCCGCCCATGGTGGGCAGCACCGCGTCCGGGCGCTCCTTGGCGATGATGCGCTCCACCGTCTGCCAGTTGATCGGCTCGATGTAGACCGCATCGGCGGTCTCCGGGTCGGTCATGATGGTGGCGGGGTTGGAGTTCACCAGGATGACGCGGTAGCCCTCCTCCTTCAGCGCCTTGCACGCCTGCGCGCCGGAGTAGTCGAACTCGCAGGCCTGGCCGATCACGATCGGGCCGGCGCCAATGACGAGGATGCTCTTGAGATCGGTACGCTTGCCCATCAGCGGGCCTCCTCCATCAGTGCGGCAAACCGCTTGAACAGATAGCCCACGTCCAGCGGGCCGGGACTGGCCTCCGGGTGGCCCTGGAAACAGAACGCGGGACGGTCGGTGAGCGCGAAGCCCTGCAACGAGCCGTCGAACAGCGAGGTGTGGGTGACGCGCGCGTTCGCCGGCAGCGTGGCCGGATCGACCGCAAAGCCGTGGTTCTGCGAGGTGATCAGCACGCGGCCGTCGTCCAGATCCTTCACCGGATGGTTGGCGCCGTGGTGGCCGAACTTCATCTTCAGCGTCTTCGCGCCCAGCGCCAGGCCCATCAACTGGTGGCCAAGGCAGATGCCGAACAGCGGGATCTTCGCGTCGAGGAAGGCGCGCGTGGCGTTGATGGCGTAGTCGCACGCGGCCGGATCGCCGGGGCCGTTGGAGAGGAACACGCCATCCGGCTTCATTGCCAGCACGTCGGCCGCCGGCGTCTGCGCCGGCACCACGGTCACCTCGCAACCCTGCTCGGCCAGCAGGCGCAGGATGTTGAGCTTGGTGCCGAAATCGTAGGCCACCACCTTGTACTTTTGGGCCGGCTGGTTGAACGCGCCGTGGCCGAGGTCGTAGATGCCCTCGTTCCACACGTACGACTCGCGCGTGCTCACCACCTTGGCCAGGTCCAGCCCGTTCAGGCCCGGAAACGCGCGCGCGCTGGCCAGCGCGGCATCGACGTCGATGTGCTCGCCGGCCACGATGCAGCCGGCCAGCGCGCCCTTGTCGCGCAGGATGCGGGTCAGGCGGCGGGTGTCGATGCCGGCGATCGCCACGATGCCGTGGCGCGCGAGGTAGTCGGGCAGGCTCTCGGTGCTGCGCCAGTTGCTGGCACGGCGCGGCACATCGCGCACGATCAGGCCGGCGGCATGCACCTTGCCCGATTCGACGTCCTGCGGGTTCACACCGGTATTGCCGATGTGCGGATACGTGAGGGTGACGATCTGGCGCGAGTACGAGGGATCGGTGAGGATTTCCTGGTAACCCGTCATCGCCGTGTTGAACACCACTTCGCCAACGGTTTCACCGTTTGCGCCGGCGGCATGTCCGTGGAATACGCTGCCGTCTTCGAGGGCAAGCAGTGCGGGAATGGGCATACGGGGATCCGCCTTTTAGGTGCAGCAAAGTCCGCAAGCCGCGGGTTGCTGGCTTGTGAACGGTGAAGGAAAAGGTATCAGGGCGGCTGGAAATGATAGGCGGCGCGAGGGGGTGCTGTCCACCTTATCGACGCATGAACGAAGCATTCACGGCACCGGCGACACACTCCCCGCCACGCTACAATTGCGGTGTTTGCAAGGAGTTGGATACCGCATGTGCACCGCCATTCTGCTTGATCCCGCGCGCCTCGATCGCCCGGATACCACGGTGCAAATGGAGCCTTTCCCGTTTCTGATGGCGCACGGCCAGTTGCCCGACGAAGCGCGCGGCGACCTGGACCGCGACTTTCCGCGCTACCCCAGCGCCGGCTTTTTTCCGTACGACCCGGCCGACTGCGGCCCGTCCATCAACACGCTGGTGGAGCACATGACGGCGCCGGCATTCGCCAATGCCGTGGGGCGTCGCCTGGGCATCGACAATCTGGAGCATTACCCCACGCTGGTGACGCTGTGCCGGCTGCTCAACAAGCGCCACGGCACCATCCATACCGACAGCCGCTCCAAGGTCGCCACCGCCCTGCTCTACCTCAACCCGCGCTGGCCCGACACCAGCGACGGCTGCCTGCGTTTCCTGCACAAGATCGACGACATCGACGCCATGGTGGCGCCGGAACTGCCGCCGCTGTACGGCGAGTTCGCGGTGTTCAAGCGCTGCGACAACTCCTTTCACGGCCACCTGCCCTACGAGGGCGAGCGGCGCGTGATCCAGGTGGCGTGGCTGGTCAGCGAGGAAGAAAAGCAGCGCAAGACCCGTCGCGGGAAATTCGCCCGCGCGTTCAAGAAGCTCTTCGGCAAGCTGGATACCCGCCTGGGCGCGGGACGCGACCGCAACGCCTCGCACCCGGACTGAGGCCTGCGCGCGGCGGCGCCAAGCGCGAAAAGCCATTGCGTCTGCGGTCACCCCACGGCTTTCATGCGCTGGCGAAATGCACTGCCACGTACGTCGCAAACACGCCATAGAGCAGGCCCACCGGCCACAGCCAACGCGCGTCTACGCCGCCACGGCGAAACAGCCACCACAGGTACACGATGGCCGCGGCGGTCAGCGCGCCGGACACCACCAGCGGCGCATCGAACATCCACGGCGTGGCGAAGATCGCCAACGCGCTGGGGATGGTGGCCTGGATCATCATCGCGCCGGAGATGTTGGCCAGCGCCAGGCGCTCCTTGCCCTGGCGCACCCAGATCAGCGCGTTGACGGTTTCCGGCAGCTCGGTGGCCACCGGGCTGAGCACCAGCGCCACCAGATGCGGCGGCAGGCCGAACGCGGCACCGATCGTTTCCAACTGCCCCACGAACAATCGCGACGCCACCGCGATCACGCCCAGCGCCGCCAGCGTCTGCGTCGCCACCCAGCGCATCGCCGGCTCGGCATCGCCGGGGCGGCATTTCAGCGGCTCCAGCGCCTCGTCGTCCGGCGCGCTGTCGTCGCTGCGCATCTCGCGCCACACATACAGCGCATAGGCCAGCAGAAACAGGACGCCCAGCAGCGGCTTGACGGCAAACGCCACCAGGCCCAGCGCCACTTTCACCACGAAGATCGCCAGAAACCACGACTGGTCGCGGGCCAGCCGGCGGTGGTCGACCCGTACCAACCGATCGCCACGACCCAGGCGATGCCGGTGGCACCACAGCGCCACGCCCACCACGGCATAGGCGATGGTGGCCAGCACCAGCGGCCCGCCCATCGCCGCCCCCACGCCGATGTCGCGCGCCGACGGCGTCTTGCCGAACATCACCGCCACGAACGTCACCGCGCTTTCCGGCAGCGCGGTACCGAACGCCGCCAGCACGGTGCCGGTGGTGGTGGCTCCCAGCTCAAGCTTGCGCCCGAACCATTCCACGCCGTTGACGAAGTATTCGCAGGCAACGTAGATCGCCAGCGCCGAGCCCAGAAACAGCACGCAGGTAAGCAACATGGAAAACCGCTGTCAGCCGGGCGAGCGCGATACCGATGGCGCAACGACACCGCTCGCCCGGCCGGGTAAGCATGTCGATGGCCAAAGGTCTCGCCGGGCTGTTCACCACGCCGACGGCGTGGCTGCCGTTCGCACCATGGCGCCGCGCGTGGCGGGCCAAGTCTGTTGATGCGAACGCCTCGGGGGATGAGGCTGGCTACTCCCCAATGACGACGCGCGCATGCTAGCGGCCCGGCCGCCGGCACACAAGCGCGTCGCCGCGCGGGCTACGCCGGCGAAAACAGCACGTCGTCGATGCGCCAATGCCCGGCCGGCTGCCGGCTCAGCCAATGCGCCGCCTGCAGCGCGCCACGCGCGAAGATGGAGCGGTCGGTGGCGCGATGCCCCAGCTCCACCCGCTCGCCCGGCCCGATCAACAGCGCCTGGTGCTCGCCCACGATGTCGCCGCCGCGCACTACCGCAAAGCCGATGCTGCCCTCGGCGCGTGCGCCGGTCTGCCCTTCGCGGGTATAGACGGCCGCCTCCCGCAGCGTGGTGTGGCGCGCGTCGGCCGCCGCATGGCCCAGCGCCAGCGCGGTACCCGACGGGGCATCCTGCTTGCGCCCGTGATGCGCCTCCACGATTTCCAGGTCCCAGCCCGGCAAGGCGGCCGCCGCGTCGCGCAGCAGGCGCGTGAGCACCGCCACGCCCAGGCTGAAGTTGGCCGCACGCAGCAGGGCGATGCGGGTGCCCGCCTCGGCCAGGCGTGCCTCCATCGCGTCATCCAGGCCGGTGGTACCGCTGACCAGCGCGATGCCGTGCGCCAGGCAATGCGCCAGTGCGCCATCCAGCGCGGCGGGGCTGGCGAAATCGATCACCACGTCGAGCGCGGGCGCGTCGCGCCAGTCATGCGCATAGCGCAGCGAATCGCCGACGCCCTCCACCGGTTGGCCATCCTGGGCGGAGCCCGGCGCCACCACGGCGTGCGCCAGCACAAAGCGGGGATCGTCACGCAGCAGCGCCAGCAGCGCGGCGCCCATGCGGCCGGAGGCGCCATTGATGGCGAGGCGGATCGGTGGCGTGTTCATGGCGTACGTCCCTGCAAGGAGTGGATCGGCGCGCCGTGGCGCGCCGTGGATGTCACGAGGTGACCCGCGACCAGAACTGGCGCACGCCATCGACCCAGGTCTTGGCGCGTGGCAGGTGCTTCTCGCCGTCCCCGTCGCTGAAGGTGGCCTCCAGTTGCTCCAGCAGCTCGCGCTGCTGGCGGGTCAGGCGCACGGGGGTTTCCACCACGACGGTGCAGATCAGGTCGCCATGGCGCCCGCTGCGCACCGACTTGACGCCACGCCCGCGCAGGCGGAACTGCTGCCCGGTCTGCGTCTCCGGCGGAATGCTGATGGGCACCTCGCCCTCCAGCGTGGGCACGGGCAGCTCGGTGCCCAGTGCCGCGTGCGAGAAACGGATCGGCAATTCGCAGTGCAGGTCGTTGCCGTCACGCTGGAAAATCTCGTGCTCGCGCACGTGCACTTCCACGTAGAGGTCGCCAGACGGCGCGCCGGCGGGGCCGGCCTCGCCCTGGCCGGTGAGGCGGATGCGGTCGCCGTTGTCCACGCCGGCGGGAATCTGCACCGACAAGGTGCGTGTTTCCTCCAGCCGGCCCTCGCCGTGGCAGGCCTTGCAGCGCTTCTCGATCGTCTGGCCGCTGCCGCCGCACTGCGGGCAGGCCTGCTGGATCGAGAAGATGCCGTTCTGCATGCGCACCCGACCGTGGCCGTGGCAGGTCTTGCACTGGCTGGTCTTGCCGTCCTCCGAGCCGCTGCCGTTGCAATGATGGCAGTTGACCTGGGTGGGCACCTCGATCTGGCGATTGACGCCAAACACGGCCTCTTCCAGGTCCAGCTCCATGATGTAGCGCAGGTCGGCGCCGCGACGCGGGCGGCCGCGACCGCCGCCGCCGAAGATGTCGCCAAAGATGTCCCCGAAGATGTCGCCCACGTCACCAAAGCCGGCGCCGCCGCGACCGCCCATGCCGCCCTCGAACGCGGCGTGGCCGTGCTGGTCGTACATGGCGCGCTTCTGGCTGTCGGAAAGCACCTCGTAGGCTTCCTTGGCCTCCTTGAACTTTTCCTGCGCCGTCGGATCGTCGGGGCAGCGGTCGGGGTGGTACTTCATCGCCAGCCGGCGGAAGGACTTTTTCAGCTCGACCTCGGTGACCGTGCGCTCGACGCCCAGCACCTCGTAGTAATCACGCTTGCTCATTCATCTGTCCGCAACCTGTTTCGCATGCTTCCCGTGGCCGCCGCACCTGGCCACGCCCCACCCAGCAAACAGCCCGCACCGCGGGAATCCCCTGCGGTGCGGGCTGCGTCCATCGGCGGCGCCGACGGGCCGGGCGATTACTTCTTCTCGTCGTCCTTGACTTCGGTGAACTCGGCGTCCACCACGTCGTCCGGCTGGGCCGAGCCGCCGCCCGGCGCGGCCTGCGCCGAGGCGTCGTCCGCCGCGCCGCCCTGCGCGGCGGCGTACAGCGCCTGCGCCACCTGCTCCAGCTTCTCGACCTTGGACTCGATCGCGGCCTTGTCGTCGCCGTCCTTCGCCTTCTCCAGGTCGGACAGCGCACCCTCGATGGTGCTGAGCTGGTCGGCCGGCACCTTGCCGCCGTGTTCCTTCAGCGCGCTGCGGGTGGCGTGCACCAGCTGGTCGGCCTTGTTGCGGGTGGCCACCAGTTCCTGGAACTTGCGGTCCTCTTCCTTGTTGGCCTCGGCGTCGGCCACCATGCGGTTGATCTCGTCCTCGGACAGGCCCGAGCCGGCCTTGATCTCGATCTTCTGCTCCTTGCCGGTCTTCTTGTCCTTGGCCGACACGTGCAGGATGCCGTTGGCGTCGATGTCGAAGGTGACCTCGATCTGCGGCATGCCGCGTGGCGCCGGCTCGATGCCGGACAGGTCGAACTTGCCCAGCGACTTGTTGGCGCTGGCGCGATCACGTTCGCCCTGCAGCACGTGCACGGTCACGGCGGTCTGGTTGTCGTCGGCGGTGGAGAAGGTCTGCGCCGCCTTGGTCGGCACCGTGGTGTTCTTCTCGATCAGCTTGGTCATCACGCCGCCCATCGTCTCGATGCCGAGCGACAGCGGGGTGACGTCCAGCAGCAGCACGTCCTTGACGGTGCCGCCCAGCACGCCGCCCTGGATCGCCGCGCCCACGGCCACGGCCTCGTCCGGGTTGACGTCCTTGCGCGGCTCCTTGCCGAAGAACTCCTTCACCGCCTCCTGCACCTTGGGCATGCGGGTCTGGCCGCCGACCAGGATCACGTCGTCGATGTCGGACACGCGCAGGCCCGCGTCATTGAGCGCGGTGCGGCACGGCGCGATGGTGCGCTTGACCAGCTCCTCCACCAGCGACTCCAGCTTGGCGCGGGTCAGCTTGATGTTGAGGTGCTTGGGACCGGACGCGTCGGCGGTGACGTACGGCAGGTTGACGTCGGTCTGGTGGTTGGACGACAGCTCGATCTTGGCGCGCTCGGCCGCGTCCTTCAGGCGCTGCAGCGCGAGCGGGTCCTTGCGCAGGTCGATGCCCTGCTCCTTCTGGAACTCGTCCACCAGGTAGTCGATGACGCGCATGTCGAAGTCTTCGCCACCGAGGAAGGTGTCGCCGTTGGTGGCCAGCACCTCGAACTGCTTCTCGCCGTCGACCTCGGCGATCTCGATGATGGACACGTCGAACGTGCCGCCGCCCAGGTCGTAGACCACGATCTTGCGGTCGCCGCCCTTCTTGTCCAGGCCATAGGCCAGCGCGGCCGCGGTCGGCTCGTTGATGATGCGCTTGACCTCCAGGCCCGCGATCTTGCCGGCGTCCTTGGTGGCCTGGCGCTGGCTGTCGTTGAAGTACGCCGGCACGGTGATGACCGCCTCGGAGATCGTCTCGCCGAGATAGTCCTCGGCGGTCTTCTTCATCTTCATCAGCACCTTGGCCGAGATTTCCTGCGGCGCCATCTTCTTGCCGTCGGAGGTCTGCACCCAGGCGTCGCCGTTGTCATGGGCCTCGACGCCGTACGGCACGATGCCCAGGTCCTTCTGCACCTCGGCGTCGGAGAACTTGCGGCCGATCAGGCGCTTCACCGCGTAGAAGGTGTTCTTGGGGTTGGTGACGCTCTGGCGCTTGGCCGAGGCGCCCACCAGCACTTCGCCGTCCTTGGTGAAGGCGACGATGGACGGCGTGGTGCGGTCGCCCTCGGAGTTCTCGATGACGCGGGTGGTGCTGCCGTCCATCACGGACACGCAGGAGTTGGTGGTGCCCAAATCGATGCCGATGATCTTGCCCATAGCTACGCTCCAAAATTTCCGGCGGTGACGCCGCCGCGACTGGTTTTCAGATGGGGTTGCGGCCCGTCGATTCAACACGGGCCGCAACGCCGGATTGGTGTTTGCGCCTGGCGGCTACTCGCTCTTGGCGACCGCCACCAGCGCCGGGCGCAGCAGGCGGTCGTTGAGCACATAGCCCTTCTGCAGCACGTCCACGACGGTGTTGGGCGCGGCGCCCGGCGCATCGACGATGCTCACCGCGTGGTGGCGCTCCGGGTCCAGCGCCTGGCCCAGCGGGTCGATCTGCACCAGGCCGTTGTTCTCGGCGATCTTCAGCAGCGACTTCAGCGTGAGGCTGATGCCCTCGCGCACCGAGGCCACGTCGCCGGTTTGCACCGCCAGCCCGCGCTCCAGGCCGTCGTACACCGGCAGCAACTCGTTGAGCAGCTTTTCGTTGGCGAAGCGGCGCGCCTGGTCCAGGTCGCGCTGCATGCGGCGGCGCTGGTTTTCCAGCTCGGCGCGCTCGCGCAGGCTGGTTTCGCGCAGCTCCGCGTTGAGCGCCTGCTGCTCGCTCAGCTGCAGCCTCAAGGTTTCCAGTTCGGCGGTGTCCTGGCCGACGCTGCCGTTGTCGGCCTGCGCGTCGCCGGATGCGTGCGGGTCGCTGTTGTGCATGTGAAAAACTCCAAGCCTGGGCCATGGCCGGCACACGGCCGACCGTCAAGAATATTGCGGGAGAGTCCGCCCCGCAGCGGTTATAGGGCCGTGGCGGCGCGATTCAAGGCGTCGCTGAGCAATCCGGCGGTGGCCTGCACCACGGGGATCACCCGCTCATACGCCATGCGGGTCGGCCCGATCACCCCCACCGCCCCCAACACGCGCCCCTGCGCGCCGTAGCTGGCGGTGACCACGCTGCAGCCGTCGAGCGCGGCAAAGCCCGACTCCTCGCCGATGAACAGGCGCACGCCCGGCGCGCGGGCGCATACCTCCATCAGCTGCAGCAGCTCGTTTTTCTGCTGGAACGCGTCGAACAGGTCGCGCAGGCGCTGCAGGTCGGCGAGCTCGGCATAGCCCATCAGGTTGGTCTGGCCGCTCACCAGCACGTCGTCGCCGTCGGCCTGCGGCGCGAACGAGGCGGCGGCCAGCTCCACCGAGCTGGCCAGCAGTCGGTTGAGCTCGCTGCTGGTCTCGCGCAGCTCCACCAGCAACTGGGCGCGGATGTCGGCCAGCCGCAGGCCGGCGAACTGGCTGTTGAGGTAGTTGGCCGCCTGCTCCAGCTCGCTGCCGGACAGCGGCTTGGCCAGCTGCACGATGCGGTTTTGCACCTGGTTGTCGCTGAACACCAGGATCACCAGCACGCGCGCATCCGGCAGCGGCACGAAATCGATGTGACGCAGCGGAAAATCGGCCTGGCGCGGCACCGTGACCACGCCGGCAAAGCGGGTCATGGCCGACAGCAGCGTGGAGACGTTGCCCAGCAGGTCGCGCGTGGTGGTGGGGCCGGGCGGCAACTCGCGCCGGAGCCGGGCCAGCTCGTCGCGCGGCAGCGGCTGCAGCTCGATCAGGCTGTCCACGAACAGGCGCAGGCCGCGCGGCGTGGGCACGCGCCCGGCCGAGGTGTGCGGCGAGGCCACCAGCCCGGCGTCCTCCAGGTCGGCCATGATGTTGCGGATGGTGGCCGGGCTCACGTCCAGCCCCGACGAGCGCGACAGCGTACGCGAGCCGACCGGCTCGCCGTCCACCAGGTATTGGGCAATCAACGTACGCAGCAAACGCCGTGCGCGCGCATCGAGGTCGTGGCCGTAAGGGTGGGTCATGTGCTGTAGCAGTCCCTGAGACCGGATAGAAATAAGGTCTGCGCCCGCGCTTTGCAAGAATGGCCGCCCTGCCCGCGCGGCGGCGGCTCCCTTACAATCGCCCGACTCTCTCACGTGCGTGCCTATGCTCACCTCGCTGTACGTCCGCCACTTTGCCGTCGTCGAAAAAGCCGAGATCGCGTTTGGCCCCGGTCTTACCGTGGTCAGCGGCGAAACCGGCGCGGGCAAGTCCCTGCTGGTCGATGCGCTGATGCTGCTGGCCGGCTCGCGCGCCGACAGCGGCATGGTGCGCGCCGGCGCCGACCGCGCCGAGCTGGCGGCGGAGTTCGACCTGTCCGAGCTGCCGCTGGCCCGCGAGTGGCTGGAGCGCGAGGCCCTGGACGAGGAAGGCGCCTGCCAGCTGCGCCGCGTGCTGCGCGCCGAGGGCGGCTCGGGCAGCTCGCGCGCATGGATCAACGGCCGCCCCGCCAATGCCCGCCAGCTGGGCGAGCTGGCCGCGCTGCTGGTGGAGATCCACGGCCAGCACGAGCACCAGGCGCTGCTCTCGCGCAACCACCAGCTGACCCTGCTCGACGCCTACGCCGACCACGACGCCCTGCTCGCCGCCGTGCGCGACAGCGCCACGCAATGGCGCGAGCTCGGCGCGCAGGTGCGCCGGCTCAGCGGCGGCGAGGATCGCGACCACCGCATCGAGCTGCTGCGCCACGACATCGACGAGCTGGAAAAATGGGCCTTGCCCGCCGCCGACCTGGCCGAGCTGGAAACCAGCCACAAGCGTCTGGCCAACGCCGGCCGCCTGGCCGAAGGCGCCAGCGCCGTGGTGGACCTGCTCGATGGCGACGGCGAGTTCGCGCTGCGCCGCGCGCTGGGCCGGGCGCAGGGCGAGCTGGTCAAGCTGGTGGCGCTGGACACGCGCCTGGCACCGCTGGCCGAGCTGCTGGACAACGCCGAGATCCAGCTGGGCGAGGCCGCGGACGGTCTGGGCCGCTACGCGCAGGACGTGGACCTGGACCCGGCGCGCTACGCCGAGGTCGACACCCACATCGCCCGCTTGCACGAGCTGTCGCGCAAGCACCGCACCGGCACCGCCGAGCTGCACGACCGCCTGCTCGCCCTGCAGGCCGAACTGGCCGAGCTGGAAGGTGCCGGCGAGGCGCTGGAAAAACTCGACGCGCGTCGCCAGCAGTTGCAGCACGCCTATGCCGCCGCCGCCGAACGGCTCAGCCAGTCACGCGCACAAGCCGCCGCGCGGTTGGGCAACGAAGTAAGCGCACTGATGGGCGAGCTGGGCATGGCCGGCGGCGTGCTGCAGGTGCAGTTGGAGCCGTCGACCGGCACCGAACCCGACCCCGCCGGCCAGGAGCGCTGCGAGCTGCTGGTCAGCGCCAACCCCGGCCAGCCGCCGCGCGCGCTGCGCAAGGTGGCCTCCGGCGGCGAACTGGCCCGCATCAGCCTGGCCATCGAGGTGGCCACGCTGGGCAAGGACACCGTCGGCAGCATGGTGTTCGACGAGGTGGACACCGGCATCGGCGGCGCCGTGGCCGAGGTGGTGGGGCAGAAACTGCGGGCGCTGGGCGCGCAGCGGCAGGTGCTGTGCGTCACCCACCTGCCCCAGGTGGCCGCACAAGGCCACGCCCACCTGCGCGTCAGCAAGCACAGCGACGGCGACGCCACCCGCACCCGGATCGAATCGCTCGACGCCGCCGGCCGCCGCGACGAGCTGGCGCGCATGCTGGGTGGCGTGGAGATCACCCGCGAAACACGGGCGCACGCCAAGCAGATGCTGGAGCGCGGGCAAGCCACACCCTGACCCGCCCCGTGGGTGCGGCTTTTTTGTAGGAGCGGCTTCAGCCGCGATGCTCTTGCCTTTGGTTTTTGCCAATCCCCAATCCCGGCGCAAAAGCATCGCGCACAGGATGCGCTCCTGCAGCGGCGGCGCACCCACGGGTTGTCTCAGCGCAGCTGGCTGTCCTTGCTGCCGCGACGGTTGAACAGTGCAGCGCTGGCCTGTTCGCGATCCGCCTCCTCCTGGCAGGCCACGCACAGGCGCACGCCCGGCACGGCCTTGCGCCGCGCCTCGGGGATCGGCGCGTCGCACAGCTCGCAACGCTCGCGGCCCGGGCCCTGCCCCAACTGCCGTCGCGCGCGCGACACCGCGTCATCGACGGTGGCGTCGATCTGGTCCTGCACCGCGTTGTCGCCTGCCCAACCTGTCGCCATGGCCCTCTCCCGGATCATCGCCCCAAGCCTGACCGACGCGATGGCACGCGGCGGTGAACGCCGCCTTGCCTCAGGCCGCGCGGCGCCGTTTCCACAGGTAGCTGGCGCCCAGCAGCACAAACCACACCGGGCTGGCCAGCAGCGCCTCGCGCGTATCGGCCTGCAGCGTGAGCAGCACGATCACGAAGGCGAAAAACGCCAGGCACGCCCAGCACATCGCCACGCCACCGGGCATCTTGTAGGTGGAGGCGCGGTGCAGCTGCGGCCGCTGGCGGCGATAGGCGATGTAGGCGCACAGGATCAGCGACCACACAAACATGAACAGCACCGCCGACAACGTGGTCACCAGGGTGAACGCCGTCACCAGGTCAGGCACCAGGTAGACCAGGGTGACGCCCAGCAGCAGGCAGGCGCAGGAAAACAGCAGGCCCAGCGACGGCACGGCCGCGCGCGAGAGCCGGCCGAACAGGCCCGGCGCATGGTTTTCCCGCGCCAGGCCGTAAAGCATGCGGCTGGTGGAAAACACGCCGCTGTTGGCCGACGAGGTGGCCGAGGTGAGCACCACGAAATTGATCAGGCTGGCGGCGGCGGGAATGCCCGCCAGCACGAACAGCTCCACGAACGGGCTCTTGCCCGGCTCCACCAGCCGCCACGGCGTCACCATCATGATCGCCAGCAGCGACAACACGTAGAACACGATGATGCGCACCGGGATGGCGTTGATCGCCTTGGGCAGGTTGCGCTTCGGATCGGCCGTCTCGGCGGCGGTGGTGCCCACCAGCTCGATGCCCACGAAGGCGAACACCGCGATCTGGAACCCGGCAAAAAACCCGCCCAGCCCCTTGGGAAACACGCCGCCGTCACTCCACAGGTTGGCCAGCGACGCCTTGTGTCCCGACGGCGACTGGAAGCCCCACGCCACCAGCGCAAAGCCGGCCACGATCAGCGCGCAGATCGCCACGATCTTGATCAGCGCAAACCAGAACTCCATCTCGCCAAACAGGCGCACCGTAGTGAGGTTGAGCGCCAGCAACAGCAGCACGCACAACAACGCCGGCACCCACGGCGCCAGCGCGGGAAACCAGAACTGCGCATAGGCGGCAATGGCGATCACGTCGGCGATGGCGGTGATGATCCAGCAGAACCAATACGTCCAGCCGCAGAAAAAGCCCGCCCACGGCCCCAGCAGGTCGGTGGAGAAATCGATGAAGGATTTGTAGCGAAGATCCGAGAGCAGCAGCTCGCCCATCGCCCGCATCACGAAAAACAGCATCACGCCGATGATCAGGTACACCAGCATGATCGACGGCCCGGCCAGGCTGATCGTCTTGCCCGAGCCCATGAACAAGCCGGTGCCGATGGCGCCGCCGATGGCGATCAGTTGCAGGTGCCGGTTGGACAGGCTGCGCCTGAGGTGGTCGGGGTGCTCCGGCAATGCGGTCATGGGCGCGCCTCTGCAAAGAAAGCGGCAAACATAGTGGAAGCCGCGCAGGAGCGCACCTTGTCCACAGTTCCCACAGGCGCGGCGGCGGGCCCTCGCTCTCTCCCTTGGCGGCGGGCTGTTTGTAGGAGCCCACTTCAGGTGCGCTCCTACAGCCGCTCACGCGTCCGGCAACGTCCACTGCGCCAGCCGCACGTGCCGCGTCTTGCCCAGCAGGCTGTGCACCAGCACGAACTGCGCGGCGCGCCAGCCCAGCGGCGGCACCGGCTCGGTGGGCACCACGTGCTTGTCGTAGGCCAGCGTCACATGCGGCGTGAACCCCGGCGTGACATGCCGGCCCAAGCCAGCCTCGCGCAGGCGCTCGCCCAGTGCGGCGCGAAACGCGTGCAGCGACGCGTTGCCGCCATCGGCGGTGAGCACGAACGGCGAGCGCTCGCGACCGGCGTCGAAACTGGTCACCCGGTCGAACGCCAGCGAAAACGCCGCCGCATCCACCCGCGCGGCGGCCGCACTGGCCGCCGCCACCACATCAGTGCGCAAGCCGGCCGTGTCCCCCAGGTGAAACAAGGTGACGTGAAACCGGTCGGTCGCCAGCGGCGCCCCGCGCAAGCCGTGCCGCGCAACCTGTGCGGCGGCCAGCGCGGCCAGTTGCCCAGCCGTGACGGGATCGGGGAAAAGGGCCAGAAACAGCCGATCGGTTGCCACCGGCGGACCGAACCCCGGCAGCGAGGCCTGCGACGACACGATGGACGACGCCGGCCGCTTACCAGCGGCCGTGCACGTCGGCGCGGAAATAGCGGTCGTACAGCGCGCGCACGCCGGCATCGAACGCCGCGCCCAGCGGCGGCAAGGCACCGGCCGCCGCATTGGCGCGCACCTGCTCGGGCGAGCGCGCACCGGGGATCACCGTGGTGACGCCCTCCTGCTGCGCCAGCCACGCGATGGCCGCCTGTGCCGGCGTGACGCCTTCGGGCACCAACGCCGCAAACTCGCGCGCCGCTTCCACGCCGCGCTCGAAATCCACGCCGGCAAACGTCTCGCCCACGTCGAACGCCTCGCCATGGCGATTGAAGGTGCGATGGTCGTTCTCGGCAAACACCGTATCGGCGGTGTAGCGGCCCGACAGCAGGCCCGAGGCCAGCGGCACGCGCGCAATGATCGACACGCCCCGCTCGGCCGCCGCCGGAATCACCTCCTCGAACGGCTTGAGACGGAACGCGTTGGCGATGATCTGCACGCTGGCCACGCCCGGCCGCGCGATGGCCTCCATCGCCTCGCTGGTCTTTTCCACGCTGACGCCATAGGCGGCGATGCGCTGCTCGTCCACCAGCGTGTCCAGCGCGTCGAACACGCGGTTGTCGCCGTAGATGGACGACGGCGGGCAATGCAGCTGCACCAGGTCGATGCGGTCCACGCCCAGGTTGCGGCGCGAGCGGTCCAGCCAGCCACGGAACGCGTCCAGCGTGTAGTTTTCGTGCAACTGCGGCACGCGGCGCCCCATCTTGGTGGCAACCATCACGTCCAGTCCGGGGTTGGCCGCGAGAAAGGCGCCGATGAGGCGTTCGCTGCGGCCGTCGCCGTAGACGTCGGCGGTGTCGAAGAAATTGATGCCCGAGGCCACCGCCGTGTCCAGCACGGCCATCGCGTCGGCCTCGCTCACATTGCCCCACTCCGCGCCCAACTGCCACGTGCCCAGGCTGACCGACGAAACGGCCTTGCCGTTGTGAAAGGTGTGCTTGTTCATGCGCATGTGCCCGATGGGATGAGAAAGAGTGATGCCCGACGCCGCCGGGCGAGTCGGGCATGGTGCCCGAAAAGGCACGCACGAAAAAGCACGCACGAAAAGGCAGCTGCAAAAAGCCGCATGCTTGAGAACGCGCAGTTCGGCCCCGATGCTGCTGATCCTGTGCCCTTGATCGGCGTGTGGCCATGTTCGACCGCCTGCGACACTGGCGCGACCGACGCATCGTGGCGCGGCGCCCCATCGACGAGACGCTCTGGCGCAACGCCCTGGCGCGCTGCACGGCGGCGCGACGGCTGGGCGCGTCCGACCAGGCGGCGCTGCGCGTGCTGGCCACCGTGTTTCTTGAACGCAAGTCGCTGGAACCGGCCGGCGAACTGGTGCTGGCCGACGCCGACCGCGTGCTGCTGGCGGCGCACGCCTGCGTGCCCATCCTCAAGCTGGGCCTGGACTGGTACGACGGCTGGCACAGCGTCATCGTGTATCCCGACGCGTTCGTGCCCGAGCGCACGCACATGGACGAGGCCGGACTGGTGCACCACTCGCGCACCGCGATGGCCGGCGAGGCCTGGGATCGCGGGCCGGTGATCGTGTCGCTGGCCGACATGCGCGGCAGCGGCAAGCCACCGGGGCACAACGTGGTCATCCACGAGATGGCGCACAAGCTGGACATGCTCAACGGCGACGCCAACGGGTTTCCGCCGCTGCACCGGCGCATGGATGGCCGCACCTGGTCGCAGGTGTTCGAGGCCGCGTGGGAGCAGTTGCACGCCATGCAGCGCCAGGGCGAGGCGCTGCCGATCGACGCGTACGCGCTGGAAAGCCCCGCCGAGTTCTTTGCGGTGGCCAGCGAACACTTTTTCGAGGAGCCGTCCGCGCTGCGCCAGCAACTGCCGCAGGTCTACGCCCAGCTCGCGCAGTTCTACCGGCAACACCCGCTCTGACCGGCCGCCGGATACCCGCCGCCGGCGCGGAGCAGGCAAACTAGGCGTTTTCCGGCGCGCCCGCGCCGCCTGCGCCTTGGTTTTTCGATGACCACCACGCCCTCTCCGCCCGCGCCGCACGACACCGACGCATCACCCGCCGCGCGCCTGCGCAACGCCATCGACGCATTGGAGGCGCTGGCCGCCGATCATCGCCTGCTCGACCAGCTGTCCGCCGACGAACGCGCACGACTGCACCTGGCCGTGGCCCACGTGCATCATCCCGATCCGGCCGAGCGACGCGTGAAGCGCAAGGCCAAGGCCAAGGCACGACACGCGGCAAAGCGCGACGCCGAGGACAGCACGCTTGAACGCACCGGCATCCGCACATTGCGCGAAAAGCCGGTGTTCACCACGCCCAGCGCGTTCGCCCCGCAAGGCTTCGTGGCGCACGACGTGCCGCCCGACGAGGACGCGGCGCAACCGCGCGAGTCCATCGCGCCCCGGCACTGCTACGTGTGCAAGCGCCAGTACGACACGCTGCATTTCTTCTACGACCAGCTGTGTCCCGCTTGCGCCGCCTTCAACTACGCCAAGCGCGGCGAGCTGGCCGACCTGCGCGGCCGGGTGGCCCTGCTCACCGGCGGCCGCGTGAAGATCGGCTACCAGGCCGGCATGAAACTGCTGCGCGCGGGCGCCGAGCTGATCGTCACCACCCGCTTTCCGCGCGACGCGGCCGCGCGCTACGCCGCCGAGCCCGACTTTGCCGACTGGGGCCATCGCCTGCACGTATACGGGCTGGACCTGCGCCACACGCCCAGCGTGGAGGCGTTCTGCCGCATGCTGGAAACCACGCGGACACGGCTGGATTTCATCATCAACAACGCCTGCCAGACCGTGCGTCGCCCGCCGGCCTTCTACGCGCACATGATGGCGGCCGAAGCCGCCGCACTGCACGAGCTGCCCGACCACGTACGCCAGTTGGTCGGTGACTACGAAGGCATGCGCGGCGGAGGCGACGCACTGTCGCTGGCCGGTGGCGCTGCACCAGCGGACGCCGCCCTGGCCGGCCTGACCCGCGCCGCCGAGCTGTCGCAACAACCGCTGCTGCCCGACGAGCTGCTGGCGCAAAGCCACCTCTTTCCCGAGGGCCGGCTCGACCAGGACCTGCAGCAGGTGGACCTGCGCCAACGCAACTCCTGGCGACTGCTGATGGCCGAGGTGCCGTCGGTGGAGCTGCTTGAGGTGCAACTGGTCAACGCCATCGCGCCGTTCGTCATCAACGCGCGCCTCAAGCCCCTGATGCTGCGCACGCCCGGGCGCGACAAGCACATCGTCAACGTGTCGGCGATGGAGGGCCAGTTCTACCGCAGCTTCAAGACCACCCGCCACCCGCACACCAACATGGCCAAGGCCGCGCTCAACATGATGACGCGCACCGCCGCCACCGACTACCACAACGACGGCATCCACATGAACAGCGTGGACACCGGCTGGGTCACCGACGAGGACCCGTCGGACATCGCCGCCAGAAAACGCCACGAGGAGCGTTTCCACCCGCCGCTGGACATCGTGGACGGCGCCGCCCGCATCGTCGACCCCATCATCGACGGCATCAACACCGGCCACCACGTCTGGGGCCAGTTCCTGAAAGACTACCGCCCCACCGACTGGTAACCCCGCCGCCCGCGCTTCTTTTTCGTGGGAGCGACTTCAGTCGCGATGCGCTTGCTCGTGCCTTTCGTAGGAGCAGCTTCAGCCGCGATGCTTTTGCTCGTGCCTTTCGTAGGAGCGGCTTCAGCCGCGATGCTTTTGCTTTTTGAAAAGCCAAAGCAGAGCTTTCGCCCTCCTGCGGAGCGCGAGCTCCTTTCTCTTTGCGTGGCCACGCATGAGTAGGATGCGCATGCGAACAGCGAAGCTGGCCCGAAGGGCGGAGGGCAGGATGCCCGGAGTAAAGAGAAAGTAGCCAAAGAGAAAGGCCACCCCGCTTCCGCTGCAGAGGGGCCCCTTAACGGCGCGCACCATCGTGGCGCGCACTCGGTACGCAGTGGCAAGCCACTGCGAAAAGCTCGCGGCGTGGAGGCTTTTAGCTCCCTCTCCCCCGCTTCGCGGGGGAGAGGGCTGGGGAGAGGGGGCGCTCTTCACTCCCCTGTGCGGCGGTGAGTCGGGGACGATCAGGCCGCGAAGCGGGCATCGACATGGATGTCGATGCCTTTTCGCTCGGGCAGGATGCCCGATCGAAAAGCCCGGCCCCGGCTCACGAACTTGCCGGGCGCAAGCCCGGCAAGCGCCAAGCGGGGTGGCCTTCTCTTTGGCTACTTTCTCTTGGCCACCCAAGAGAAAGTAGCTCGCGCTCCGCAAGGAGTGCGAAAGCTTTGGCTCTGTATCCACCATCAAAAGCAAAAGCATCGCGGCTGAAGCCGCTCCTACATAAAGAAAGGCAACGGCAAGAGCATCGCGCACGACCGAAGGAAGTCCCTTGTGGACAGGTGCGCTCCTACAAAAAAAGCGGGGCGCGGAGCGTCATTTTCGTCGGCGGGGCGAGGGTGGTGCGGTGGAGCCGCGCACGACCAGGTCGGCGGACAGCACGCGCTTGCGCGGTGGTACTTCGGGGTCGGCCAGAAGCTCGATCAGCATGGCCATGGCCTCGCGCCCCAGCGCGTTCTTCGGCTGCGCCACCGTGGTCAGTGCAGGCGAGGTGTAGCGTGCAAAGCGGATGTCGTCAAAGCCGACCACCGAGACGTCCTCGGGCACGCGCAGCCCGTGCGCACCCAGCGCGCGCATCGCGCCGATCGCCATCTCGTCGTTGGAGCAGAACACCGCACTGAACGACTGCCCCTGCGACAGCAGCAGCTCGATGGCGCGCTCGCCCGCCTCGATGGAGAAATCGCCGCTGACGACGAGGGCCGGATCGGGTGCGATCTTCGCCCGCTGCAGCGCCTGCCGGAAACCGTGCTCGCGATCCACGCAGATCGGGCTGGACGGCGGCCCGGCGATGAAGGCGATCTCGCGGTGGCCGAGCATCAGCAGGTAATCCACCGCGCCGGCGGCGGCGGCCACGTTGTCCACGTAGACGCTGGATACCTGGCGGTCCTTGACGTACTCGCAGGCGTTGACGACAGGCGCGCGGCCGGGGATCGGGATGGTGGGCACGCGCGGCGACATGGTGATGATGCCGTCGGCCTGGCGCGCGGCGACCATGTCGGCATACGCCTGCTCGCGCACCAGCGAGCCCTGGGTTTCGCCCAGCAGCACCGAGTAGCCGCTTTCGTGCGCCACCTGCTCGATGCCGCGGATCACCTCGGAAAAAAACGGGTTGGCGATGTCCGGCAACAACGCCACCACCAGGCGCGTGCGCGCCGTGCGCAGGTTGCGTGCCAGCGCGTTGGGCGTGTAGCCCTGCCGCTTCACCACCTCCTGGATGCGCAGGCGCGTGGCCTCGCTGACCACTTCCGGGCGCTGCAGCGCGCGCGACACCGTCGCCACCGACACGTTGGCGAGCGCCGCGATTTCCTTGATGGTCCTGACACGCGGGGGCGCGTCACCGCTCGCCGCTGGTCGCTTGCCCCTGGATGCGTCCTTACCCGCCACACGTGTCTCCTCGTCGTCGCTGCGCCGCACGATAGCATCGGGCAACGGCTGCACTGCGCCGCAAGCGCGTGCCTGGTGCCGCCGGCCGCCCGGTTTTGTGCAACGCAATGTAATGGATTACATGAAACGCTTGCGCCGTCATTTGCGCATCTGCTACACAGCTTGCCACGTATTCCGTTGTTTTTCGTGAACCGGCCCCCAGCAACCCCGCATCGCGGATACCAGTGCTGGCGGCTCATGTAATCGAATACATCACACGCGGCCACGTGGCCGACGGAGGGGAAATGGCAGGCCAACCCACGCTGACCGGCACCCGCGCCACGACGGCCGCCAACGCCGCGTCGCCCCGCCGCCAGGCACCGCGCGACGCGGTGTCGTCCTGGCACGGGATCACCGCATGAAGACGCTCGGCATGGGCCTGGTCGGCCCCGGCTTCATTGCCGCCCACCACATCGACGCGGTGCGCCGACTGGGCAACGTAGCGGTGGTCGGCATCGCCGGCTCCAGCCTCGCCTCCGCGCAAAAACGCGCCCGCGAGCTGGGCGTGGGCCGCGCCTATGCCGACTACCACGCGCTGCTGGCCGACCCGGCCATCCAGGTGGTGCACAACACCACGCCCAACCACCTGCATCGCGAGGTGTCGCTGGCGGCGCTGCGCGCGGGCAAGCACGTGATCTCCGACAAGCCGCTGGCCGCCAGCGTGGCCGAGAGCCGCGAGCTGCACGAAGCCGCGCGCGATGCCGGCGTGGCGCACGTGGTCACGTTCAACTACCGCACGCATGCGCTGGTGCAGCAGGCCCGCGCGATGATCGCCAAGGGCAAGCTGGGCGCACCGGTATTCGTGCACGGCTGCTACCTGCAGGACTGGCTCACCGACGACACGGCCTATTCGTGGCGCCTCGACCCCAAGCGCGGCGGCGCCAGCTCGGCGCTGGGCGACATCGGCTCGCACTGGTGCGACCTGGCCGAGCATGTCACCGGCGCGCGCATCACCGCCGTGCTGGCCGACCTGCATACGGCCGTGCCGGTGCGCCAGGTGCCGGCCGCATCCACCCGCGCGTTTGCCAAGGCCGGCACGGCGGCGCGCCGCGCGGTGAAGATCAGCAGCGAGGACATGGCCAGCGTGCTGCTGCGCTTTGACAACGGCGCGCGCGGCTGCGTCAGCGTCGGCCAGGTGCTGCCGGGCCACAAGAACGACCTGCGGCTGGAGGTGAACGGCCGCCTGGCCTCGCTGGCCTGGCGCCAGGAAAACCCCAACGAGCTGTGGCTGGGCCACCACGACAAGCCCAATGCCGTGCTGTCGCGCGATCCGGCCCTGCTCGATGCGCGCGCACGCGGCTACGCGCACCTGCCGGCCGGCCACCCGGAGGCCTGGAGCGATGCGTTCCGCAACCTGATCGCCGACGCCTATGCGTGGATCGGCAAGGGCGGCACGCCGGACACCCGGCCCGCCGCCCTGCCCACCTTTGCCGACGGCTACCGCAACAGCCTGCTGGTGGATGCCATGCTGCGCAGCCATGCCGCGGGCGGCACGTGGCAAAGCGTGGATGACGACCGCCGCCAACCGAAACGCAAAAGGGGATGACGCGATGAAATGGCGCCTTGGTGTGATGATGCTGTTCGAGTACGCCGTGTGGGGGGCGTGGTACGTCACGGTGGGTACGTGGCTGGGCACCACGCTGCATTTCAGCGGCCAGGAGATCGGCGCCATCGCCGGCACCACCGCGATCGGCGCGATCATCTCGCCGCTGTTCGTGGGGCTTCTGGCCGACCGCATGTTCGACACGCGCCGCGTGCTCGCCGCGCTGCACCTGCTTGGCGCGGTGCTGCTGGTGGTGGCGGCCCGGCAGCAGGCGTTTGGCCCGCTGTACGGCACGCTGCTGGCCTACAGCCTGTGCTTCATGCCCACGCTGGCGCTGACCACGTCGCTGGCGATGCGGCACATCCGCGACCCGCGCCAGGAGTTCAGCACCGTGCGCGTGTTCGGCACCGTCGGCTGGATCGTGGTGGGCCTGGGGGTGGGCGCGGCCGGCATTGAGGCCACCGCCTCGCCGCTGCACCTGGCCGCCGCGCTGTCGGTGGCGATGGCGGCGTACTGCTTCACGTTGCCGGCCACGCCGCCGCTGGCGCGCCACCAGCAGTTCGCGTGGCGCCACGTGCTGCCGCTGGAGTCGCTGCACCTGCTGCGCGGGCGCTCGATGGCGGTGTTTGCGCTGGCCTCGTTCCTGATCTGCATTCCGTTGCAGTTCTACTACGCGTTCACCAACCTGTTCCTCAACGAGGTGGGCGTGGTCAACGCGGCCGGCAAGATGACCGGCGGGCAGATGTCCGAGCTGCTGTGCATGCTGCTCATTCCGTGGTTTTTCCGCCGCCTGGGCGTGAAATACATGCTGGCCGTGGGCATGCTGGCCTGGGTGGTGCGCTACGCCATGTTCGCGTTCGGCGCGCCCGGCGAGCTGATGTGGATGCTGTGGCTGGGCATCGTGCTGCACGGCATCTGCTACGACTTTTTCTTTGTGGTGGGCCAGATCTACATCGACCGCGAGGCGCCGCCGGCGCTGCGCGCGGCCACCCAGGGCCTGATCACCTTTCTCACCTACGGCCTGGGCATGTTCGTGGGCTCGTGGCTGTCCGGCGTGGTGGTGGACATGTACACCACGCAGGACGCCGTACCGCACCAGTGGCGCCCGATCTGGCTGGCAGCCGGCGGCTTTGCCGGCGTGGTGCTGGTGCTTTTCCTGCTGCTGTTCAAGGACCGCGACGCTGCGGCGCCCGCTGAGCATTCCTCCAACCTGGCGACCCGGGAGACCACCCCATGACGATGATGACCCGCAGGCAGTTCCTGGCCCGCTCCGCGCTTTGCGGCGCCGCCGCGTGGCTGGCAAGCAGCACCGCCGGCAAGGCCCTGGCCGCCGCCACCCCGGGCACGGGCAAGCCGCTGGGCATCCAGCTGTACATGGTGCTCAAGGCGTACGAGGCCGATCCGGACGGCGCGCTCAAGACGCTCAAGGACATCGGCTACACCGAGATCGAGGGCATCGTCACCACTACCGCCGCCAACCTGCGCAGCCAGCTGGACGCGGCGGGCCTGGCCTGCCCCAGCCTGCACTTCGACGGCATCGGCTTCGAGCCGGGCATCGAGGCGGCGCACGTGCTCGGCTCGCGCTACATCGTCAGCAGCATGCTGCCCAACATCATGCAGAAGGAGGACGCCGCCGCCGGCAAGCCGGCCGAGTGGACCTACTCCCTCGACCAGGCCAAGCGCACCGCCGAGCGCGCCAACCAACTGGGCGAAAAGGCGCGCAAGGCCGGCCTGCAGTACGCGTACCACAACCACCACCGGGAGTTCACCGACGTGGGCGGCGGGCTGGCGTTCTACGACGTGCTGCTCAAGGAGACCGACCGCGACCTGGTGCAGTTCGAGCTGGACTGCGGCTGGGCGCACGTGGGCGGGCGCAACCCGGTGGACCTGTTCAACGCCAACGCCGGCCGCATGCCGCTGATGCACGCCAAGGATTTCCTGCCCGGCGCCGGCAACCCGGACTACCCCGGCTCCGAGCTGGGCCGCGGCACGCTCGACTACGGCCCGATCATGGCCGCCGCCCAACGCGCCGGCCTCAAGCACTGCTTTGTCGAGCAGGAGGGCCCGTACACGCGCATGAGCCAGCTCGATGCCGCACGCGTGGACTACGCCTACCTGCGTCCGATGCGCTGACACCACGATTGACCGTCCCCACTCCCCCACCCACTCCCCAGGGGTTCCCATGAACGATCACATCTACGACGCCATCGTCATAGGCACCGGCGTCAGCGGCGGCTGGGCTGCCAAGGAGCTCACCGAGAAAGGGCTCAAGACCCTCGTGCTGGAACGCGGCCGCATGGTGGAACACGGCGACTACCCCACCGCCATGAAGGCGCCATGGGAGCTGCCCTACGCCGACGAACCCACGCAGGAGGACATCCGCCGCCACCCGGTGCACACGCGTCCGTCCTTCTACGGCATCAAGCAGTCCACCAAGCACTGGTTCGTGGACGACCTGGACAACCCCTACGAGGAAACCAAGCCGTTCGACTGGTTTCGCGGCTACCACGTGGGCGGCCGCTCGCTGATGTGGGGACGCCAGAGCTACCGCTTCAGCCCGATGGATTTCGAGGCCAACGCCAAAGACGGCGTGGGCGTGGACTGGCCCATCCGCTACGACGACCTGGCGCCCTGGTACGACCACGTGGAAACGTTCATCGGCGTCAGCGGCGACACCGACCACCTGGCGCAACTGCCCGACGGCCAGTACCTGCCGCCGATGGAGCTGAACTGCGTGGAAAAGGATTTCCGCGCCACGCTGGCCAGCAAGCTCGACCGCCGGCTCATCATCGGCCGCACCGCCAACCTGTCCGCGCCGCTCAAGCACGACCAGAGCCCGCAGCGCGCGCCGTGCCAGTACCGCAACCTGTGCATGCGCGGCTGCCCCTACGGCGCCTACTTCAGCAGCAACTCCTCCACCCTGCCCTCGGCGCAGCGCACCGGCAACATGACGATGGTGACCAACGCCATCGTGCACGAGCTGATCTACGACCCGGTCAAGGGCAAGGCCACCGGCGTGCGCGTGCTCAATGCCGAAAGCGGACAGCAGACCGAGTACTTCGCGCGCATCATCTTCGTGTGCGCCTCCACCTTCGGCAGCGCGCACCTGCTGCTCAACTCCACCTCCAGCCGTTTCCCCAACGGCTTTGGCAACGACAGCGGCGAGCTGGGCCACAACATCATGGACCACGTGTTCGGCTGCGGCGCCAGCGCGCTGGTGGACGGCCACGAGGACCGCTACTACACCGGCCGTCGTCCCAACGGCTTCTACATCCCGCGCTACCGCAACCTCGGCAACGACAAGCGCGACTACCTGCGCGGCTTCGGCTTCCAGGGCGGCGCCAGCCGCAGCGACTGGTCGCGCCTGGTCAACACGCCGCTGATGGGCGACGCGCTGAAAAAGGCGGCCGAGGCGCCCGGCCCGTGGCGCATATCGATGGTGGGCTTTGGCGAGATGCTGCCCTCGCACGCCAACCACGTCACGCTGGACCGCAACCGCAAGGACAAGTACGGCCTGCCCGTGCTCAACTTCGACGCCGCCCACGGCGAAAACGAAGTGCGCATGGCCAAGGAAATGGGCACCGACGCCATGGAGATGCTGGCCGCCGCCGGCTACCGCGACATCCACCACACCACCACGCCGCACGCGGTGGGCGCCGGCATCCACGAGATGGGCACGGCGCGCATGGGCCGCGACCCGAAAACCTCGGTGCTCAACGGCTGGAACCAGATGCACGCCTGCAAGAACGTGTTTGTCACCGACGGCGCGTGCATGACCTCCTCCGCCTGCCAGAACCCCTCGCTGACCTACATGGCCCTGACCGCGCGCGCGGCCAACCACGCCGTGGAAGAGCTCAAGCGCGGCAACCTGTAGAGGACACGCCATGAATCGCCGTGAATGGTTGAAATGTGTCTCCGCGCTCGGCCTGGGCGCCGCCACCGCACCGCTGCTGGCCGCCGTGGCCGACGCGCACGCCGCCACCAAGGACAGCGCCACGGCGCCGGGCTTTTTCAGCCCCGCGCAGGTGTCGCTGCTGTCGGCCGTGGCCGACGCCATCATCCCGCGCACCGATACGCCCGGCGCGCTGGACGCCGGCGTACCGCGCTTCATCGAACTGATGCTCCGTGACGTCTACCCGCACGCGCGCCAGGCCAGCTACCTGGCGTCGATGGCCGCCTTTGCCAGCCTGGGCGGCACGCCGTTCCAACAACGGGACGCGGCCGGGCGCACGGCGCTGCTCGCGCGCCTGCAGGGCGAGGCGCTGGCCGCCGGCGCGGGGCTCGACCAGCGCAGCGCGCCCGCCTTTGCACTGGCCACGCGCAAACTGACGATGCTGGGCTTTTTCATGTCGCAGCCCGGTTGCACCGAGGTGCTGCAATACGTGGCCGTACCCGGCGGCTACCAGGCCGACGTGCCGCTGTCGCAGGCCGGCAACGGCCACGCCTGGGCCGTCGAAACCGTTTTGAGGATATGACGCATGAAGACTCTCAAGGGACCGGGCATTTTTCTCGCCCAGTACGCGGCTGACACCGCACCGTTCAACACCTTGCCGGACATCACCCGCTGGGCGGCGTCGCTGGGCTTCGCGGGCGTGCAGATCCCCACCAACGACACGCGCCTGTTCGACCTGGAGCAGGCCGCCGCCAGCAAGACCTACTGCGACGACATCGCCGGCATGCTGGCCAGCCAAGGCCTGGCCGTGACCGAGCTGTCCACCCACCTGCAAGGCCAGCTGGTGGCGTCGCACCCGGCGTACGACACCTTGTTCGACGGCTTCGCCCCGCCCGCGCTGCGCGGCAACCCGGTGGAGCGCCAGGCCTGGGCGGTACGGCAGATGAAGCTGGCGGCCAAGGCCAGCCAACACTTCGGGCTTGACGCGCACGCCACGTTCTCCGGCGCGCTGGCCTGGCACCTGTTCTATCCGTGGCCGCAGCGCCCGGCCGGACTGGTGACCGAGGCGTTCGCCGAGCTGGGCCGGCGCTGGCGCCCCATCCTCGACGCCTTCGACGAGGCCGGCGTGGACGTGTGCTTCGAGCTGCACCCCGGCGAGGACCTGCACGACGGCGCCACCTTCGAGCGCTTCCTCGACGCCGTGGACCAGCACCCGCGCGCCAACATCCTGTACGACCCCAGCCACATGGTGCTGCAGCAGCTGGACTACCTGGCCTTCATCGACATCTACCACGCACGCATCCGCGCCTTCCACGTGAAGGACGCCGAGTTCCGCCCCAACGGCCGCTCCGGCGTCTACGGCGGCTACCAGGACTGGATCGACCGCGCCGGCCGCTTCCGCTCGCTGGGCGACGGCCAGATCGACTTCCGCGCCATCTTCAGCAAGATGGCGCAGTACGACTACCCCGGCTGGGCCGTGCTGGAGTGGGAGTGCTGCATCAAGGACGCCGAGCAAGGCGCGGCCGAAGGCGCCGCCTTCATCCGCGACCACATCATCAAGGTCACCGCGCGCGCCTTTGACGACTTTGCCGCCACCGGCGCGGACAGCGCGTTCAACCGCCGCGTGCTGGGGCTGGACCCGGCCTGAGCACGCCGCCGACGGAGAACCCCATGCGCCACGCCATCCCCCTGACCCTGGCCCTGCTGGCGGCTGCCCCCGCCGTCGCGGCAGCCGCACAGGCCGACCCGGCCGCGACCGAGCAATGGACGCCCGTCCCGCGCGTGGTGACACCCGGCGCCAGCGACGCGGCGCCGCCGGACGACGCCATCGTGCTGTTCGACGGCCACGACCTCGACGCCTGGGAATCGGCCCACGACCACACCCCGGCCCGCTGGCGCGTGCACGACGGCGTGCTGACGGTGGACAAGGCCGCCGGCAACATCCAGACCCGCCGGCGCTTTCGCAGCTACCAGTTGCACCTGGAGTGGCAGGTGCCGCGCGACATCACCGGGCAGAGCCAGGCACGCGGCAACAGCGGCGTGTTTCTCGCCTCCACCGGCGACGACGACGCCGGCTACGAGCTGCAGATACTCGACTCCTGGCACAACCCCACCTACGTCAACGGCCAGGCCGCCAGCATCTACAAACAGACACCGCCGCAGGTCAACGCCATGCGCCCGCCCGGCGCCTGGCAAAGCTACGACGTCATCTGGACCGCACCCACCTTCACCACCGACGGCGCGCTGATATCGCCAGCCTGGGTCACCGTGCTGCACAACGGCGTACTGGTGCAAAACCACACCCGCCTCGCCGGCGCCACCGTCTACACCGGCACCCCGGCCTACGTTCCCTACACCGACGCCCCCATCAAGCTGCAAGCCCACGGCGACCCCTCGGCCCCGATCAGCTTTCGCAACATCTGGGTGCGCCCGCTGGATTGAGCGCGACGGCAAGGCGTCGCGGCTGAACAACAGCGCCGCCCACCCGTAGGAGCGCACCCTGTGCGCGATGCTTTTCGCCACGCCCATCGCGCACAGGGTGCGCTCCTACACGGCACGCGAAAATCCCGTACTTGCGGGCGACGCTTTGCCAAACCCGCCACCCCACGCAACCGGTGATCTTCTCTGCTATACAGTCGACGGTTGCGCGCCAAGGCGCAGGCCGTGCGCGGCGGTTTTCCAGTCGCGCGGCATCAAGAGGCGGCGGGGGTTTTCGTGTCGGCAGTGGATACTGGCAAACCTGAGGCCATCGCCTTGCAGGCGCACCTGCTGGTGGTGGATGACGACGTGGAGATCGCCGCGCTGCTTCGACGCTACCTCGGCGCGCAGGGTTTCCGGGTAAGCATGGTCGGCAGCGGCAAGGACATGCTGGCGCGGCTGGCCACGGACGACATCGACCTGGTGCTGCTCGACCTGGGCCTGCCCGGCGAGGATGGCCTGGAGCTGACCCGCCACCTGCACGAGCACTGGCACGGCCCGGTCATCATCGTCACCGGGCGCGGCGATGCGATCGACCGCATCGTGGGGCTGGAGGTGGGCGCCGACGACTACGTCACCAAGCCGTTCGAGCTGCGCGAGCTGCTGGCGCGCATCCGCAGCGTGCTGCGCCGCGCGGGCGATCATCCGCGTCGCGCGTCGACGCGTCCGTCCACCTACGCCTTTGCCGGCTACCGACTCGCGCTGGACAGCCGCACGCTCACCTCGCCCGACGGCCAGGTGGTGGCGCTGACCAGCGGCGAGTACGAGCTGCTGCGGATACTGGTCACCCACGCCAACCGCGTGCTGTCGCGCGACGAGTTGATGAACCATCTGCACGGCAGGGCCGCCGGTCCGTATGACCGCGCCGTGGACGTGCAGATCGGCCGCCTGCGCCGCAAGATCGAGGCCGATCCCGCCGCGCCGGTGCTGATCAAATCCGTGCGCGGCGCCGGCTACGTTTTCAGCGATACCGTACGCCAGGAGTAGCGCCATGCCTTGCCCTCCGGCCGCACGCGACGGCGACCTGTTCCGCACGCTGTTCGACATGGCGCCCGACGCGATGGTGGTGGTGGACCGCGCCGGCGACATCGTGCTGGCCAACCCGCAGGCACACGTGCTGTTTGGCTACCCGGCCGGCGAGCTGGTCGGGCAGCCGGTGGAAAGCCTGCTGCCGGAAAGCGTCCGCGCGGCGCATGTCGCCCACCGCACCCGCTACATGGCGCAACCCCGCGTCCGCCCGATGGGCGCGGGCTACGAGTTGACCGGGGTACGCCGCAACGGCGAGTCCTTTCCGGTGGAGATCGCGCTGGGGCCGGCCGGCGACGGGTTGTACGCCGCGTCGATCCGCGACATCTCCGAGACGCGCCGCGCGCGCCAGGCACTGGCCCGCGCGCGCCGTGACGGCCACCTGGTGGCGCTGGGCCGGCTGGTGCTGGAATCGGGCCGCGACGCGTCGTTGCGCGTGGCCGTGTCCGCCCTGGTCGCCGAGGCGCTGGGCATGGACGGCGCGGCGATCGCCGTCGGCCTGCCCGGTGGCAAGACCTTGCCGGTGCGTTCGGCCAGCGGGCTGGCGCCGGCATGCATCGACGCCTTGGCCGACGCGTTTGCCGCCGATCACCTGACCGCCCAGCTGGCGTCACGCCCACGCACGGAGGCGTGGCTGCTGAGCCGCGCCCCCGCCGGCGACCTGCCGGCCGTGCGCGCCGCGCTCGCCGCGCACGGCTTTGCCGAGGCCGCCATCCAGCCCTTGCTGGACCGCCACGAGATCACCGGCGTGCTGCTGGTGCTCGGCCGCTCGCCAGGCCAGCTGGACGAGGGCCAGCGCCATTTCCTGCGGCTGGCGGCCAACATGCTGGCCGCCGCCGTGCAGCGCAGCCGCAGCGAGGAGCAACTGGCGCATGCGCAGCGGCTTGATGCGCTGGGCCAGCTCACCGGCGGCATCGCCCACGACTTCAACAACCTGCTGACGATCATCTCCGGCAACCTGCAGATACTCGATGCCGAGCACGGCGTTTCGGCCGACGCCCGCGAGCTGATGGACAGCGCCGCGCGCGCGGTGGACCGCTGCATCAACCTCACCGGCAAGCTGCTGGGCTTTTCGCGCCACCGCGCGCTCAGCCCGCGCGGCATACGGCCGCCGCAGATGCTCCACGACCTGCGCGACATGCTGGCGCGCACCTTTGGCGCCCGCATCCAGGTGGGCGTGGATTGCCCGGCGGACGTGCCGGCCGTCTACGCCGACCCGGGCGAGCTGGAGGCGGCGCTGGTCAATCTTGCGATCAATGCGCGCGACGCCATGCCCGAGGGCGGCGTGCTGCGCATCAGCGCCCGCGAGCGCCCGCTGGCGGCGGGCGAGGCCGGCGGCTTGCCGGCCGGGCGCTACGTGGCGTTTCTGGTGGAGGACTCCGGCAGCGGCATGTCGCAGGACGTGCTGGACCACGCGCTGGAGCCGTTCTTCACCACCAAGGGCGCCGGCAAGGGCAGCGGCCTGGGCCTGTCCATGGTGTACGGCTTTGCCCGCCAGTCAGGTGGGCGCCTTACCCTCGGCAGCCAGCCCGGCCGTGGCACGCGGGTGGAGATACTGCTGCCGACGGCCGCGCCGCAGGACGAGGCCGGCGAGGCGCGCACGCCCGGCAGCATCAGCCATCGCCTCGCCCGCGTGCTGGTGGTGGAGGACGAACCGGACGTGCGTCGCGTGGCGATCCGTTTCCTGCACGCACTGGGCTACGACACGCTGGAGGCCGCCGACGCCAGCCAGGCGCTGGCGCAGGTGCGCGACGATCGCGGCATCCACCTGGTGTTTTCCGACGTAGGCCTGGCCTGCGGCATGGACGGCATCGCGCTGGTGCAGGCGATCCGCCGACTGCGGCCGGGGTTGCCGGCGCTGCTCACCTCCGGCCGTGAGCAGGCCGACAACAAGGCCGCCGCCCTGCCCGCCGGCGTCGCCCTGCTGCGCAAGCCGTACCGGGTGGAGCAACTGGGCGACGCGCTGGCGCGGGCGCTGGAAAACCGCCGCGCCTGAGCGGCGTCAGTGCACCGTCTCGGCCTGCCCGGCCAGGCGGCACAGGCCGTCGGTGTCGAGCAGGCGGATGTCGCGCCGCTGCACCTCGATGCAACCGAGCCGATCCAGCCGCGACAGCGCGCGGGTCACCGTCTCGTGCTTCAACCCCAGAAAGCTCGCCATGTCGGCCCGGCCCATGCGCAGCAGGAAATGGCGCGGGCTGAAACCCAGTCGCCGGTAGCGCCCGGCCATGTCCACCAGAAACGCGGCCACGCGCTGCTCGGCGGTCAGCGTGCCCAGCGCCAGCATCCAGGCGCGGTCGCTGCGGATCTCACCGGCCAGCGCCTCGGTCAGTCGGCCTTGCAGGTCGGGCATGCGCAGGCAGGCGCGCAGCACCGCCGGGTAAGGCAGCTCCCAGACGGTGCTGTCGTCCAGCGCCACCACGTCGCAGGCGTACCGGGTCAGGCCGATCGACTCCACCCCCAGCAGGTCGCCGCGCATGCGAAACCCGGTGACCCGCTCGCGGCCGTCCTCGGCCAGTGCGCAGGTTTTCAGGAAACCGGCGTGCACCAGGTGGATGGCGTTGAACGGCTGGCCGGCGCGGCAGGCGTACTGCCCCGCCGCCAGCTTGCGCTGCACCACCGGCACATGGCGGGACAACTCGTCGATGTCGATGACATCGGCCGGCACCCGCGACGGCAAGGGCGCGTGGATGACGGTGGCGGTTTCGACGACGGGCGCTTGCATGGCTGTCTCCGGTGATGTTGCCGGTGCAGCCTAGTGGGCCGGCGTCGGCGCACGACGACGGCTCGGCAACGACGTGTAACCGTTCGTAACAGCCGCGCCGCTCAGTGACGAAACAGCACCGGCAGGCGCGCGTTCCACAGCACGTGGCGGGTGGCGCCGCCGAGTATCCACTCGCTGAAACGGCTGCGGCCGTAGGCGCCCATCACCAGCAGGTCGGCATGGAAACGGGCGGCCTGCTCCAGCAACGCCGGGCCGGCGTCCATGTCGGTGGCCAACGCCTGCGAGCGTGCGCGGATACCGTGCCGCTGCAGGTAGGCGTCCAGGTCGAACGGCGGCTTCCAGTCCACCTCCTGGAAGGTTTCCCGGGGCAGGCCGCGCAACAGCAGCACCTCGTCCGCACGCTGCAGCAACGGCAGCGCCGCGTGCACCGCGCGCACCGCCTCGGGCGTGCCGTTCCAGGCCACGGCCACGCGCGACAGCGACACCTCGCGCACCGGCTCGGGCGGCACCACGATGCAGGGCAGGCCCAGCGCCAGGATCAGCGCGGCAAGGTCCGTGGGCATGGCCCAGGTGCGCTCGGGGTCGCGCTCCAGCACCACCAGGTCATGCCAGCACGCCACCTGCGTCAGCGCGGCCTCCAGCCCGCCCTGCCCCACGACCCAGGCGGCGCGATCCACGCCCATGCTTTTCGCCCAGCGCACAAACGGCTCGCCAGCCGCCAGCGCCTCGGTCTCCAGCTCCTGGCAGGTCTCCAGCACGGCCTCGATCAGCTCCGGCGTGCTGAAACTGGGCGTGGCGTACAGCGGCGACGGGTACACATAGGCGCCCGTTGCCGACGCCTGCAGCAGGCGCGCCAGCTGCACGCCGTAGCGGGCGCCACGCGGCCAACCGTCAAAGCCGAGGGTATTGATGAGGATGTCGTACATCGCCGCCTCCGCGCATGCGCCACGAAAGGCGGCGCCAGCGCCGACACTAGGCCGACCGGGCGGCGGCAAGGTGATGCAGGTCAACTGCACCGTCACGCCATCGGCGACTGACCCAGGTCAAATCGGCCGCCGCGCGTTGCCGCACGATGACGCGGCGGGCGCCCTCGCGCCCAAGGGAGTTTTCGACGTGCGCGACATCGCGGTTCTGTGCCCCGGCTACCGGGGCTGGCACGGCAGCGTGCGCTACGCGGCGCAGTTGGCGGCATCGCTGCACGCCGCGCTGACCGGGCTGTTCGTGGCGCCGCGCCATGCGACGGTGCCGGCGCCGTCACGGCTGCTGGCCGAAATGGCCGCCTACGTGCAGGACGACCTGCAGCAGGCGATGCTGGCCGGACGCGATTTCGCCGCCTGGGCCGGCCCGCTGGGCGCCGGCGACACCTGCTGGCGCGTGGCGATCGGCGCGCCCACCGACGCACTGGCGCAGCTCGCCGACTGGCACGACGCGGTCGTGCTGGCGCTGCCGCGCCCCGGCCTTGGCGCGGAGCGGCGCATCGGCGCAGTGCTGCGCGCCGGCGCCGCCTGCATCGCCGTCCCCGACGGCAACGTGGCCCCCGGCTGCGTGGTGCACGCGACAGTCGCCTGGGACGGCTCGGCCGCCGCCACCCGCGCCCTGCACACCGCCCTGCCGCTGCTGCGCACCGCTCGGACCGTCTCCCTGCTGCAACGCGACGACGCCCACGCCGATGCACTGTCCCACCTGCGCGCCCACGAGGTGCGCGTGGACGCCGTGGAAACCATGGCCGCCACCGGCGACGCCACCGACCAGATCCTGTCCTACGCCACCGACACCCGCGCCGACCTGATCGTCACCGGCGCCCCCGGCGGACACGCCCTGCGCGGCCTGGACACACACACCAGCCACCTGCTGGCACGCAGCCGCCTGCCAGTGTTGATGAAGTCGTAAGGGCCGGCGCAGGCAACAGCGTCGCGGCTCAAGCCGCTCCCACAGGACGCGAAAAACCCGTAGGAGCGCACCCTGTGCGCGATGCCTTTCGTCACCTTGCCAAAAGCATCGCGCACAAGGTGCGCTCCTACAGATCGGCCGCGACGATTGTGGGAGCGACTTCAGTCGCGATGCTCTTGCTTTCGATGAGCCTCAGATCACAAGCATCGCGGCTGAAGCCGCTCCCACAAGATGCGAAAAACCCGTAGGAGCGCACCCTGTGCGCGATGCCTTTCGTCACCTGGCCAAAAGCATCGCGCACAAGTGCGCTCCTACAGATCGGCGGCGACGGTTGTGGGAGCGACTTCAGTCGCGATGCTCTTGCTTTCAATGAGCATCGGATCACAAGCATCGCGGCTGATGCCGCTCCCACAGGACGCGAAAAACCCGTAGGAGCGCACCCTGTGCGCGATGCCCTTCGTCACCTTGCCAAAAGCATCGCGCACAAGGTGCGCTCCTACAGATCGGCGGCGGCGGTTGTGGGAGCGACTTCAGTCGCGACGCTCTTGCTCTCGATGAGCCTCAGATCACAAGCATCGCGGCTGCAGCCGCTCCCACAGGACGCGAAAAACCCGTAGGAGCGCACCCTGTGCGCGATGCTTTTCGTCACCTTGCCAAAAGCATCGCGCACAAGGTGCGCTCCTACAGATCGGCGGCGGCGGTTGTGGGAGCGACTTCAGTCGCGACGCTCTTGCTTTCGACGAGCCTCAGATCACAAGCATCGCGGCTGATGCCGCTCCCACAGGACGCGAAAAACCCGTAGGAGCGCACCCTGTGCGCGATGCCCTTCGTCACCTTGCCAAAAGCATCGCGCACAAGGCGCGCACCTACAGATCGGCGGCGGCGGTTGTGGGAGCGACTTCAGTCGCGACGCTCTTGCTCTCGATGAGCCTCAGATCACAAGCGTCGCGGCCGAAGCCGCTCCCACAGGACGCGAAAAACCCGTAGGAGCGCACCCTGTGCGCGATGCCTTTCGTCACCTTGCCAAAAGCATCGCGCACAAGGCGCGCACCTACAGATCGGCGGCGGCGGTTGTGGGAGCGACTTCAGTCGCGACGCTCTTGCTTTCGATGAGTCTCAGGTCACAAGCGTCGCGGCTGATGCCGCTCCCACAGGACGCGAAAAACCCGGAGCGCACCCTGTGCGCGATGCCTTTCGTCACCTTGCCAAAAGCATCGCGCACAAGGTGCGCTCCTACAGATCGGCGGCGGCGGTTGTGGGAGCAACTTCAGTCGCAATGCTCTTGCTCTCGATGAGCCTCAGATCACAAGCATCGCGGCTGATGTCGCTCCCACAGGACGCGAAAAACCCGTAGGAGCGCACCCTGTGCGCGATGCCTTTCGTCATTTGGCCAAAAGCATCGCGCACAGGGTGCGCTCCTACACGTCTGCGGCGATTGTGGGAGCGACTTCAGTCGCGACGCTCTTGCCTATCCCCCGACCCCGGCCCCACCACCAATTGACCACGGTCAATCCCGCTCGCTGCACGCGGTGCGACAGTGGATGGCAACGCCACCCAGGACTGTTCCATGGCCATGACCTACACCTGCCACGGTGCCGCGCGCGAGGTCACCGGATCGTGTCATCTCATCGAGTGCGGTGACCGGCGGGTGCTGGTCGATTGCGGGATGTTCCAGGGTGGCCGTGCCACCGAGGAGGCCAACAGCCAGCCGTTCGATTTTGACCCGGCATCCATCGACGCGTTGCTGCTGACGCATGCGCACCTGGATCACTGCGGGCGCATTCCCCTGCTTGTGCGCGAGGGGTTCAAGGGCCGCATCCTGGCCACCTCGGCCACGCGCGAGCTGGCGCGGGTGGTGTTGCTGGATGCCGCCAGCCTGCAGGTGGAGGACGCCGCGCGCGCCAGCCGCCGGGGCGAGCATGTGGCGCCGCTGTATGACCTGGACGATGCCTTGCAGGCGCTGGATTTCTTCGAGCCAGGCATCGGCTATGACCACCCGGTGACGGTGGCGCCCGGCATCGAGGCGCGTTTCCAGGATGCCGGCCACATCCTTGGCTCGGCCTCCATCGTGCTGCGGCTGGACGACGGCGAAACGCGCCGCTCCATCGTGTTTTCCGGCGACCTGGGCAACCCCGGGCGGCCATTGCTGCGCGATCCCGTCCCCGCCCCAGCGGCGGACTACGTGGTGATGGAGTGCACCTACGGCGACCGCCCGCACCGCTCGCTGCCCGATTCGGTGGGCGAGCTGTATGCGGCGATCCGCGAGACAACGCGACGCCACGGCAACGTGGTGATCCCCACCTTTGCGCTGGAGCGCGCGCAGGAGCTGCTGTACTACCTGCATCTGGGCCTGCGCGACGGCGCCATTGCGCCGCATGTGCGGGTGTTTCTGGATTCGCCGATGGCCATTTCGGCCACGGAAATCTTTCGCCGCCACCCGGAGTGCTTCGACACCGCGTTTCTGGCGGAGCTGCGCCACGGCGACCCGTTCGCCATGGAGGGGCTGCATTTCACCCGCGAGACCGCCGAGTCGATGGCGATCAACACGATCGACAGCGGCGCGGTGATCCTGGCCGGCTCGGGCATGTGCAACGGCGGGCGCGTGCGTCATCACCTCAAGCACAACCTGTGGCGCGACCGCAGCGCCGTGGTGTTTGTGGGCTATGCGGCGCAGGGCACGCTGGCCCGCCGCATCATCGACGGCGCGACCAGCGTGCGCGTGTTCAACGAGGAGATCACGGTGCGCGCCAAGGTGTGGACGATCAACGGCTTTTCCGCCCATGCCGACCGTCCCTCGCTGCTGGCCTGGCTGGGCGAGCTGCCGCGCCGGCAGGTGCTGCTGGTGCATGGCGAATACGAGCGCGGCATGCGCGCGTTCGGCGAGGTGCTGGCCGCGCGCGGCCTGGCCCCGCGCATGCCGCGCCGGGGCGAGCGCATCGCGCTGGACTAGGAGCGTGTCTCTGGCCGGCCGCCCGCCTCAACGCCGCCAGGGCAACATGCGCCGCAAGGTGTCGTCGCGCTGCACGTAGTGGTGAAACAGCGCGGCGGCGGCGTGCAGGCCGATGAGGTAGTAGCCGACCGTGCCGATGGTCTCGTGGATCTCCTCCAGGCGATGGCTGAGCGCGGTATCCGTGGCGGCCAGCGCCGGCAGCTCCATCCCGAAAAACGGCACCGGCTTGCCGGCCGTGCTCAGTACCAGCCAGCCCAGCAAGGGCATGCCGATGAGAAACACGTACAGCGCCAGGTGCACCACGCCGGCCAGGCGCTGCTGCCAGCGGGGCGGTGGCGGCTGGATCGGCGGCGTGCGGCCGATCGCGCGAAACAGCAGCCGCACCCACACCAGCGCAAATGTCGCCAGCCCCAGCATCTCGTGCCACATCGCCAGCGCCTGCCGCGCCCCGCTGCCGCGCGGGTAGAGACCGCGCAGCTCGATGCATGCGTACACGCCCACCAGCAGCGCCAGCGTCAGCCAGTGCAGCGCGATGGACATGCCGCTGTAGTGCCCGCCTCGATGATGACCTGTCACGTCCGTCTCCCGTCGCATGCCCATGCCCGTATATGCCCGTATGTCGGTATGTCCGCGCGCCCTACAACGCCAGCACGTGCAGGGCCTGCGTCGGGTCGCCCGGATCAAGCGAGCGGGTAAACCCGAGGTAGGCGGCCAGCTCCTGCATGGCGTGGTTGTCGGCCGCGTCCAGCGAAACCATCTGGCGGAAACCCTGCTTGCGCGCCATGTCGATGAGGTGGCGCATCAGGCTTACGGCCAGGCCACGGTGGCGCCAGTCGTCGGCCACCGTCACCGCGCACTCGCAGCGCGCGCCGTCGCCCGAGGCGCTGTAGCGGCTCACACCCACTTCGCGCAGTTGCCCGTCCTCGTGCGCCAGCGCGATGTAGGCCATGCGCTCGGCCTCGTCCACATCCATCAACTGGTCGAGCAAGGCAGGCGCCGCCTCGCGAAAGGTGCACAGGAAACGCAGGCGTTTCGTCTCCGGCGACAACGCCCGCACAAACGCCTCCTCGCGCCCGCGATCCTCCGGGCGCAACGGGCGGATCAGCACCACCGTGCCGTCGCGCAGGCGGTCTATCCAGTGCGTGCCCTCCAGCAGCGTGGGCGACGGGGTCGATGGAGCGGTAGCGGTCGATGGTGTGGCCATGGCGGAAACCTCGGCGTGTCTGGCGTACCCCCGGTGACGGCATTGAGGCATGCCCACGCGCGGGGCGGATTGATCCGCATCAACTGCGCGCGCGATCGCGCCGGGCGCCGGCAAGGCGACGCAGTACGGCCAGCACGACCAGCCAGCCGACCAGCGCCAGCACCAGCAGCACGGCGGCCACGGCCATGGCGCGATCGGGCGCGGCCAAGGCCAGCAACGCACGCACCGGCGCCACGCCCAGCGCCACCGCCAGCAAGCCGAGCAGCCCGGCCGGCATCACCCACATTCCGCGACTGGCGCGCCCGCGCGCGCCGTGCGCCAGTACCAGCAGAAACAGGCAGGCCACCAGCCCCGCGAACATCACGCTGCGCACCGCCGGCGCCGGCCATCCGCGCGCCAGGCCGACCGCGCAGCCGACCAGCAGGATCACCGCCAACCCGCCGCCGCGCAGCAACGCCCAGGCCAGCCGCGCGGGCGCGAACGGCGAGGCCGACGGCGGCCGTGGCGGGCGGCGCATCACGTCGGCGGCCTCCGGCTGCGCCTCGAACACCAGCGCGCAGGCCGGGTCGATCACCAGCTCCAGGATCACGATGTGCGCCGGCAACAGCAGCAACGGCCAGTGCAGCAACGCCGGCATCAGCGCCAGCGCGATCACCGGCGCATGCACGGCGAACGCGTAGGCGGTGGCGTCCACGATGTTGTCGTAGATGCGTCGCCCCTGCCGGATCGCCTTGACGATGCTGGCAAAGCTGTCGTCCAGCAGCACCATGGCGGCCGCCTCGCGCGCCACGTCGGTGCCGCGCCCGCCCATGGCAATGCCGATGTCCGCCGCCTTCAGCGCGGGCGCGTCGTTGACGCCGTCGCCGGTCATGGCCACCACCTCACCCTGCTGCTGCAACAGGCGCACGAGGCGCAGCTTGTGCTCCGGGCGCAGCCGCGCGCACACCTCGACGTGACGCAGGCAGGCGCCCAGCGCGGCATCGTCGAGCGCGTCGATGCGCTCGCCGGCCAGCACCTCGCCATCGGCCGCCATGCCGATCTGGCGACCGATGGCGCGCGCCGTGGCCGGGTGGTCGCCGGTCACCATCAGCACGCGCACGCCGGCCTGGCGGCACTCGGCCACGGCGGCCGGCACGTCTTCGCGCACCGGGTCGCCAAAGCCGGCAAAGCCAAGCAGGCGGTAGTGGAAATGCCGCTGGTTCGCCGGCCACGCCGCGCCCTGCCAGTGCGCCTGCGCCACGCCCAGCACGCGCAAGCCCTGCGCGGCCATGGCCTCGGCCTGCGCCAGCGCGGCGGCGGCCTGCGCGGGCGGCAGCCGGCACAAGGCCACGATGGCCTCCGGCGCACCCTTGCCGGCCAGCCGCCAGCCGCCCGCCTCGTCGGCATAGGCGCGCGACATGGCCAGCACCTCGGCCGAAAGCGGGTAGTCGTGCACGGCGACGGGTTCGGCGGCCACGCCGGCCGGCCCGGCATGCTGCGCGGCGTAGGCGCGAATGGCCTGCTCCATGGGGTCGACAGGTGCGCTCGGCGTGGCCAGCAGCAGGCCGTGCAGCAGGGCGCGCAAGTCATCGGACGCGAGCGGCGCGGCATCGTCCACCGCCTTGCCGTCGGGCAAGGCCAGGCGCATCAGGCGCATGCGGTTGTGCGTGAGGGTGCCGGTCTTGTCCACCGCCAGCACGGTCACCGCGCCCAGCGCCTCCACGGCAGCCATGCGCCGGGTCAGCACCTGGTGGCGCGCCATGCGCCACGCGCCCATGGCGAGAAACACGGTGAGGATGACCGGGATCTCCTCCGGCAGGATCGCCATGCTCAACGCCACGCCGGCCAGGATGCCGTCGAGCAGGCCCGCGCCGTTCCACAGCCAGCGCAACAAGGTGTAGGCAACGGCCAGCAGCACCGCCACCACCGCCAGCACGCGCACCAGCCGCGCCGAGGCGCGCTGCATGGCCGTGGGCGGCTCGCGCGTGGCGGCGAGCACGCGGCCGATCTGCCCCATGGCGGTGGCCGTGCCGATGGCCACCACCTCGGCCAGCGCCGTGCCGCGCGTCACCACCGTGCCGGCGCGGACATGCGCGTCGGTGTCGCCGGGGCGGCGCGTCACGGCGGCGGATTCGCCGGTGAGCAGCGACTCGTCCACCTCCAGCAACCCCTCGCGCAGCACCGCGTCGGCGGCAACGCGGTCGCCCTCGCCCAGCACCAGCAGGTCGCCGCGCACCACCTCGGTGGCGGGCACGCGCTGGTGGCGGCCGTCACGCACCACCAGCGCGCGCGGCGCGGACAGCTCGCGCAGCGCGTCCAGTGCGCGCTGCGTCCGGCGCTCCTGCGCCAGCGTGATGCCGATCACCAGCAGCACCGAGCCCAGCAGAAACGCCGCCTCGGCATGGTCGCCAAGCGCCAGGTAGATGCCGCCGGCGGTCAGCAGCAACACAAACATCGGCTCGGACACCACCTTGAGCACGACGCGCGACAGCGGCTCCCTTCCGCCGCCGGGCATCGCGTTGGGCCCCTCGGCCGCCTGCCGGCGACGCGCCTCCTCGCCGGACAGCCCGCCCGGCGCGTCCGGGCTCAATGGCAAACCAGCACCGGCAGCGGGCTGTTTGCCAGCACCTTCTGCGTCTCGCTGCCCAGCAGCAGCTTGGTGAAGCCGCGCCAGCCGTGCGAGCCCATCACGATCAGGTCGCAACCCTTTTCCTGCGCCGCGCGCAGGATGGCCTCGGCCGGATGCCGGTCGAACACGTAGCTGCTGGCGCAGCTCAGGCCGGCGCGGCGGGCGCGGTCACCCACGTCATCCAGGTAGCGCTGCGCCCAATGCACGGACTCGTCGGTGTAGCTGGCCTCGCTGTCGGGAATGATCTGGGTGATGTAGGTCAGCGAGTCGAACGGCATGATGACGTGCAGCGCGGACACGCTGGCCTTGAGCGTGGCGGCCAGCGTCAGGCCCTCGTCCACGGCGCGCCGCGAGACGTCGGAGCCGTCGGTCGGCAACAGGATGTGCTTGTACATGGGCTTCTCCTTCAGCGGCAGGTGTAGCCGCCATCAATGACCAGTTCGCTGCCAGTGACGAATTTCGATTCGTCGCTGGCCAGGTAGACCACGCCCCAGGCGATGTCGTCGGGCTCGCCCATGTGGCCCAGCGGATGCAGCGCGCCCACTTGCCGGCGCTGCGCGTCCATGTCGCCGCCGTGGCCGGCGAGAAACCCGTGCACCATCGGCGTCCAGATAAAGCCCGGATGCAGCGAGTTGACCCGTATGCCGTCGCCGGCATAGAGCAGCGCATCGGTCTTGCTCATCAATCGCACCGCGCCCTTGGACGCGTGGTACGGCGGCGAATCGGCCGCGCCCACCAGGCCGTAGATCGACGACAGGTTGACGATGCTGCCGCCGCCGGCGCGGCGCAGGTGCGGTATGGCGTGCTTGGTGCAAAAAAACACGCCCTTGACGTTGACCGCCTGCACGCGGTCCCACTCCTCTTCGGTCAGCTCGTGGGTGGGCTTGTCGGGGCCGGCAATGCCCGCGTTGTTGACCAGCACGTCCAGCCGTCCAAACGCGTCGACCACCTCAGTGATGGCACGCGCCACCTCCGCCTCGGACGCCACGTCGGCATGCACGTAGCGCACCTTGCCGCCCGCACCGGCCAGCTCGTCGGCCAGGGCGCGACCGGGCGCGTCGTCGCGATCCATGATCGCCACCGTGGCGCCCTCGCCTACCATGCGCCGCACGCAGGCAGCGCCAATGCCCACGCCTCCACCGGTCACGATGGCCACCTTGCCCTGCAATCTGCCCATGACGCTCTCCGCGTTGATCGATGGCGCCAGCTTAGGCAGCCGCCCACGACGCGACTTGACCCTGGTCAACCCGGCTGCAGGCATCCAACGACAGGCGGCGCACGCCGCCGCCTGGTCCGCGCATGGCCGCGTTGGTTTGCTTGCAGCAACGCGCTTGTGCCGACGGACACGCGCCTGGCGCGGCAGGGAGTAGCCTGATGGCCCTGCCCTTTTCGCCCGCGCCCAAGGAACCCGCCATGACCCGCACCCTGCCCGCCGTCGCCCTCGCCTTGCTGCTGGCCGGCTGCCACGCCACCGCGCCGGATAGCGCCGCCATCACCTACGCCTGCGATGACGGCCGCCACGTCCAGGCCAGCTACCCCGACACCGATCACGCCACGCTCGTCATCGACGGCCAATCGCACCCACTGCACCTCGCCGTCGCCGCCAGCGGCGCCCGCTACGTCGGCGACAACCTGCAGTGGTGGACCAAGGGCATGCACGAGGCATGGCTGGCGCCGCTGGCGGCCGGCGAGACGGTGGCATCGGCACCGGGGGTGGCTTGTAGGGGTGGGTGACGCGGCAACATGACGCGACCACAAAACATCAACCTGGCCGCCGCACGCTATTGATCCATCGGAGCACGACCATGCCCCGGCAAAAAACACCTCCCGCATCACCGAAAGCAGTGGCAATGTGGTCATCGACCTGGGCTTCGACCCTGCCGAAGCCGAAGTGATGAAACTGCGCATCGAGGTGATGATCCGCACCGCCCAGCAACTGAAAGCACGCGGCTGGACGCAGGTCGAAGCCGCCCGTCAACTCGGCATCACCCAGCCACGCGTCTCGCGACTCATCCAAGGCAAGGTGGAGGACTTCAGCCTGGACATGCTGCTGACGCCGGCAGCGCGGGGGGACTGCGCGCGGAGTGGCGCATGGTGGCGTGATCGGCGCGCAAGCGAATGAGGCCCTGATCCTTGCCGTCAAAATGAGCCTGGCTCCGTTATTCCGGCATCCATTGCTGGACACGCTTGCCGGCACCGACGCCGAGTGAGACGATCGCCGGATCGTCGCCGCGCCCGGGAAAGCTTGCAGGATTAGGCGGCGGGTATAGGCGGCGCAACCAGGGGAAATCGTTGATTCGCAGAGGAAATCCCTGGAAGCCAACCGCCACGAAGCCGGGTTAGGCTGCGGGATTAGGCTTCAATCAGCAACCGAATTTAAGTTAGGCTAGCTATCCCAAGCGTTCGCAAACTCCGGACGGATGACCAATTATGATTCCCAGTAAGCTACCTTCTGCACCGAAGCCCTCCCGAAAAAAGAGAATTTTGGTGCTGGTGAGCGTACTTTGGATAGTAATCGTGCTGGTTACGTCGCTAAACGTTAACAATCAGCGAATAGATCGCTATTCTTCCAGCAGAGAGCTGGACATAATTGGTTTTTTCACTGGTTTTTCCCTATTCGGCATTGTTCCATTAATTTTGGTGCTTGGTATCTGTTGGGTGGCTGCGGCGCGGCAGCACAAAGGCTAGCGTGAATGTCTTCGGCGCCTAACATCTCGTTCAAGGCGGACGGCTTCGCCGCCGCTTAACTCCAGCGTTAGGCGCCAAGGACAGGAATGCGCATTCCAACACAAATACGTCAAACGCTGATCAGCACCACGGTAGTTGGTGCGTTCTTTGGCGTACTCTGCGCACTTGGTAGCTTCGCGTTCTACTCCAAGTACGGTCCGCACATCGCAGGTGCACCGCACGATGTTTGGGCCAACACCCTCCACGCCATAGGTACTTTCTTCTGGGTTACAGTTGGCATCGTTGTCGCGTTCGGTCTCCTACCATCAGCTATTTCGTACTCGCTGACCAGGCTCTTCCGCAAGGCGTCTAACTCATCGTCCAAGCGGACGCGCGAAAAGCCGCGCGCCGCTTAACTCAAGCGTTAGGCGCGGCTGCGGGGGAGTCGTATATGCGAGTAAAAACCATAGCTATCGTCGCCGCAGCCTGCCTGTGCGCATGCGCAGCCAAATCTGTCCCTACATCGGCAGACGTCTATTTCAGGCCCTTTGAGGCAACGTCAATCGTTCGGCTGACCGAAAACATCATGGTCACTTCCGCCGGCAGCGAGTTCCACATCACGGACAAGGACCGCCTGGGCCGCATTCACCGGCTTGTTGATGCGCCTTGCCAACCGTCGGCGCGCCGGGAAAGCGAAATGGACCTCCGGCTTTTGATCTATTTCCACGAGGGCTCTGGCCGCACCACCTGGAAAGCCTCTCAGTTTGACTTCTACGACGGCTCCACAGGCAAAATGTGCGCCATGACGGACAGCCTTAGGTCCTCTCTGTCAAAGGAGTTTGGCGCTGGAGGCTAGTCGGGCCGCGCCTAACAATTCATTCAAGCCGAAGCCGCTTCGCGGCTCGGCTTAATTCAGGCGTTAGGGCGCTATGACAGCAACCTTTTTGCTCGTTCTGCTAGTTGGCCTCGGCGTGATGGCGCTGATCTTTCTCTTGGCGGGCCGGGGATTGACCCGAAAGAGCAAGTGGCTCGGACTCGCTGCTATTGTTCTTGCGGCTCCGTTCTTCTTCTGGCTGGGCGCCTTCTCAGAGCAGTTCACCTCCGGCCAATGCTACTCGCGCTCAATACACCTGATTGCCAACGCAGTGGCCAGTACCGACCAGCCAATACAATTGGCGGAGCAAATTAGGTCGTTGCCGCTCTATGGCTACGAGACAGTGTGCTCAGAGGTTGAGGTTGCTTCAGAGGGGCTGCCCAATGCGGGCGCGCCCTAACAATTCATTCAAGCCGACGCCGCTTCGCGGCGCGGCTTAATTCAGGCGTTAGGCCGCTAATCGAGCGCCCATGACACTCCGGGAAAGCACAATTACTGTCGTTGACCTGCTGATTTGGTGCGGGAGTGGCGCACTCGTTCTGCTCTTTGTCTCAATGGCTATTCGCGCAGCCTGGCTTGGCTACGTACTAATCAACGGCAAGAAAGCCACAAAGCTAGACGAGCCCGTAGGCTACCTATTAGTGCTGGCTGCTTACCTTGGCTGCGGTTATATTTTTTGGCATGTGTTCTGGGAAGGCCTGCAGTCTTGGCTCAGTTCGCACTAGCCAGCCCGCGGCCTAACAATTCATTCAAGCCGACGCCGCTTCGCGGCGCGGCTTAATTCAGGCGTTAATCGTTTGCTCTGCCAGGGTTTCGCTGCATGTATTTCGCCCAGATTCGCGCTGGCTTGTCGTCCGCCGCCGCAGCAGCTTTCCGCGCGGCATCGTCGCAGGCCTCAGCTTTCAGAGCTGGTAGTTGTGGGGTTGTCGGTTGTTCAAGTTGTGCGCCCGTCGTGGCAGTCGTTGTCGCCCGAGCATGCTGCGTCGCAACCGTCTAACTCCTCGTCCAAGCGGACGGCCCTGCCGGGCCGCCGCTTAACTCAGGCGTTAGATCATGACCTCAAGCGTCCCCGGATGTTGCATCTTTTGCGGCTTTGAGATCCCCTTCAGAAGCATCCTCATAGCCCCGCTTAGTTCTGGTCAACGGTGGAGGGTAGCTTGCCCGCATTGCAAGAATCGCAACTATATGCACTTTGCCGCGGACTACTTCATTTGCTTGTGCGCTCTTCTTTTGGCGTTCATTTTAGTCAGCCACGCGGCCTCCGGCCTCGACGCAACTAGCGGAAAATCCACAAAGCCTCTAGCCTTCTGTGCCGTATTAGCTACATACATCCCGCTTCGTGGAGTACTCAACTATGCATACCTTCGCGTTGGCAGGTTTCGCAAGCGCTGGATCTAACAGTTCGTTCAAGGCGGACGGCTTCGCCGCCGCTTAACTCCAGCGTTAGACACTACAGGGTTCGAGACATGTCAAAACAACGGACGGAACAGCAGCGCTATTTGGGTTTTGGTATCAGTATCGGTGTCGCCATCGGGTGCGGCTTTGGAATAAGCTTCGGCAATCTTGCTCTAGGTATCGGGCCTGGCATCGCAATAGGCGTCCTGTTTGGAATTGCGCTAGGCAAAAAGCACGCGGCCAAATCCGGCGACGGCGGCGGCAAAGATGGCGTTGGTGGTGTCTAACATCTCGTTCAAGGCGGACGGCTTCGCCGCCGCTTAACTCAAGCGTTAGACGCTGGCCAGCTCGAAGGTCTCAAGCTCGAAATCATCCGTTCCGCAAACATCCGACGTATTGATCCAGAGCCCTTCGATTTCCTCTTCTGCGCGCTTGCGCGTAGACCGGTTATCGCTGTTCAATGCCTCATCCAGCTTTTCAAAAGCAGACTTCGGCATCCGAACGGTCTGGAAATATTCGATGCGTTCCGTAGCCTGTATGAGCACTTCCACCATTTCTTCGGCATTTTTCATTTTCGTTTCCTCTGTAGGTTGTAGCGCCTAACACGTCATTCGAGCGGACCTTCGGCCGCTCAATTCAGGGGTTAGACCTGCTCGCGGAAATTGCCACGCATGCTGCTAAACATCGACAAGCCTCATCGCACCTCGGTGCTTCACGACGAAACTTGCCCTTACGTCCCGAAGCCATGCGGCACGCAGTTCAAGCCGCTTGGTTCACTGGGCCGTGACGGCGGCTGGTTTTCTGTCTCATCTGCCATCGAGGGCAGGACGGTCGCAAAGCGCGAGTTCCAAAACGGGGCCTTCAAGCCATGTCCGCATTGCCAAGAGTCATGATGTACCGCGCAGGTAAGCAGGCCTAACATTTCATTCAAGGCGGACGGCTGCGCCGCCGCTTAACTCAAGCGTTAGGCGCTAGCTCTTGGTGGTTCGTTGTAGTGTGTGCTTCACCCAGCTTCGCGTAGGCTTGTTGTCCGTCGCTGCAGCAGCTTTCTGTGCAGCCTGGTCGCCAGCCCTGAGAGTTCCGAGCTGGTAGTTGTGGGGGAGTCGGTAGCTCAAGCTTCACGTCGGTCGGCTGGTGTTTGTCGTCTGCGCGCGCAGCGTCGCTATCGTCTAACAGTTCGTTCAAGGCGGACGGCTTCGCCGCCGCTTAACTCAGGCGTTAGGCGGCGCTGGAGCAAGTTCTCCGCTGCTTGGGCTTGCGGATCTTCCAGTGCATCGTTTGCCCAGGCTTTCAAAGCCTCGGCCACAGACTCCGCGCAGCCTGAGAGCGGCTGCACTCCGTCTGTGGGGACGGTTTCTCGCAAGAAGCATCGCTCGGCCAATTCCACGTGTAATTGGCAAGCTGCGGCAGGTGTAGCATCGGGTCAACTCAACGGGTTGCGGTTGGCGCAACATCCCGGCCAGCCGCCGCCTAACAATTCGTTCAAGCCGAGACCGTTTCGTGGCCGCGCCGCTGTGTCGTACAGTGTCACATCGTCGCGGCCACAAAACGGCCCGGCTTAACTCAGGCGTTAGGCCCCTATGCGTACAGCTCGGCGCGTGCAGTATCAAATGATCATACCTGTTGGCCTGGTCGCCTTGGCGCTTAGTCTTAGCGGGTGCCAGTTTCGCCCCGAGCCACTTTCCGCTACCGCTTACAACGACAAGGAAGAAGTGGTAGTGCAATTGACACTCCGCGCCACCGACGCGTTGACAATCACTCGCCGTGAGCTGTATGCGCGACTCACGCTTATCAACTGTGACGGGTCAGGCGGTGGTTTCCCCGCAGGCCCTCCAATTGAGGGTGGCCGCATCCCGGGATACGGCACTCCACCGCAAGACGGCACGGTGCAGATTACGGCTCGGGTGCCAACCCGAATTTACGCCCAGTATGCCGAGCCCTGCGTGTTCCTGAACGGCGGCGGCTACTTCACCGGAACCATCAAATCTGGGATGGTTCCTATCGTGCGAGATCACGGTGCGGGGCCTAACAATTCATTCAAGCCGACGCCGCTTCGCGGCGCGGCTTAATTCAGGCGTTAGACCTCTATGACAGCCACATTCAGAGTGACGGATAAATATGAACTGCAGGCACTTCATCGCGTGCTATTTCAGGCTCAATTCCCAGAGCACGCCGACGACCGCTACATTCCTGGCAGTCCACTTTTAGCAAACATGGCCAATCGGCTAGTCGACGTTCTTGCAACACAAGACGATCGCTGGTCCGAATGGCGCGCCGCCGAAAAGCACCCCGACAAGGTTTCAATCGCGGAGCGGCACCTTATCGCCAACCCTCTGTGGAGCAAAATGTCGCGGCAAGAGCGTGTCGCTCAAGTTCATAATCAACTGGCACCACTTGTTCCATCCAAAGAGCTCGTCTCCAAGTTGGTCGGCGACGAGGTCTAACATTTCGTTCAAGGCGGACGGCTTCGCCGCCGCTTAACTCAGGCGTTAGACGTGTGGACCAAGCAATCAGGCAATTTGTAGATCAGTGTGCCGCGGATCAACCGCCTAATGAGGCGGCTGTGGATGCTGCCTGCGCGGAGGCTGGCATCACACGAGAAGTCTTCTATGATGCTTTAGCCTGGTATGTGGCAAACGAGTTCGCGGCTAATCGCCTGTCCTTTGAGGACGGAGACGCTGCAATTAACCGGATTTTTGGCTTGGCACAGTTCGCTCTGCCTGAGCTGGCGTTTGAGATCTTCTCAGCGTTCGATGATGGCGAGTTCCAGCGACCGGAGGTTCCGGGCGGATTGGACCCGGTAAACCTTTACACCCGGCCAGCTATCGCGGAGATCATCGTTCGTCGCCACACGTCTAACAATTCATTCAAGCCGAAGCCGCTTCGCGGCTCGGCTTAACTCAATCGTTAGCCTTGTATGCCTACCATCGTTTTACGCGACGAAGAGCAGCGCGATGTCGGTTTTCTACTCCTCGCCGGGAGCGAGAGCGTAGCTACCGCAGGTGAGCGAGACGTGGTGTTCATGGCTCTACCGACGCTAGATTCCTCGCCCATCGCCAACTTCCTTCAAGACTTCAACCACGTAGAGTTCCGGGCGCGCGTTGTCTCGTCGGAGTTAGGTTGCCAAGTCTCGTTCACGGTCGCACCAAACATCGGCTTCCACGCCTCACTCACCGGATCAGGCGGCGGGTCTTGGGCTGTCAGTTCCGTCGGGAACGGCTCCTGCCAGGTGCTCGGTGACGGCTAACATTTCGTTCAAGGCGGACGGCTTCGCCGCCGCTTAACTCCAGCGTTAGCGCCCTTATCTTTGTCTTCCGAGGTACCTAGTCATGGATCAAGAGCCTTGCACCGTCGCGGACTTAGCTGGCATGAGCTTTGACGATACTGTGCACCCCCGAGCGTTCTTTGACCGCGCCCTAGAGGCAACCGTAGACGATTGGGCAGACTTGGACAGGCAGCTTGTCTCATGGCTGGCCCGTGAGGGACACCTCACCAAAGGCAAGCTTCCCATCCACAATTACGCTAGACGCGGCAAGTACTTCATCAACGACACGCCCCATCACGGTAGGCCGGGTTTTGATGGCAACTGGCAGAGAGTTGGAGATTTCTACGTCGACACGAAATACAACGCTCAGTCCCACATAAAGAATCTTCTCGCTACTCTCGAGCAGCTTGGCGTTAGTGATCCGCACTTCTACTTGGCGTTCCGCACCGATGATGGTAGGCGCTAACCAGTTATCCAAGCGGACGGCTTCGCCGCCGCTTAACTCAGGCGTTAGACCTGCTCGCGGAAATTGCCACGCATGCTGCTAAACATCGACAAGCCTCATCGCACCTCGGTGCTTCACGACGAAACTTGCCCTTACGTCCCGAAGCCATGCGGCACGCAGTTCAAGCCGCTTGGTTCGCTGGGCCGTGACGGCGGCTGGTTTTCTGTCTCATCTGTCATCGAGGGCAGGACGGTCGCAAAGCGCGAGTTCCAAAACGGGGCCTTCAAGCCATGTCCGCATTGCCAAGAGTCATGATGTACCGCGCAGGTACGCAGGTCTAACATTTCATTCAAGGCGGACGGCTGCGCCGCCGCTTAACTCCTGCGTTAGGTCGCTAATCGAGCGCCCATGACACTCCGGGAAAGCACAATTACTGTCGTTGACCTGCTGATTTGGTGCGGGAGTGGCGCACTCGTTCTGCTCTTTGTCTCAATGGCTATTCGCGCAGCCTGGCTTGGCTACGTACTAATCAACGGCAAGAAAGCCACAAAGCTAGACGAGCCCGTAGGCTACCTATTAGTGTTGGCTGCTTACCTTGGCTGCGGTTATATTTTTTGGCATGTGTTCTGGGAAGGCCTGCAGTCTTGGCTCAGTTCGCACTAGTCGGCTCGCGGCCTAACAGTTCACTCAAGCCGACGCCACTTCGTGGCGCGGCTTAATTCAGGTGTTAGGTAGTGGTGGGCTGTGTTCGTGGTGGTCCGCCACTTCGGCTGGCTCCCTAGTGGTCTGGCGGTCGGCTCCGGGTTGCAGTCCTTTGGTTTCGCGGGCACGGATCGTTGGCTTCTTCGCCGCTTGGCGTCAGCACCTCGCTGTGCTCATTGCCGGCGGCTTCGGTGGCATGGCGCTGCCAGGTGGGCCGGGCAAGCCCCGTCGCTTGGGCTGTGGCAGACTCGGTGCAGGCGGTAGTGCGTGGCTGGGATCGCGGTGTCAGGCATCGCGGGCCACTCACTACCTAACAGGTCATTCAAGCCGAACTTGCTTCGCAAGTCGGCTTAACTCCGGTGTTAGGTGCGGCATGAAACCGCTTCGTAAACTGTCAGCAGCCGTTATTGTGCTTGTCACATCCGCCGCGCTCGCTGGGGTTCCGCATTCGTCTGCCGCGCACGCAGACATCTACTATCGCTCGTTTGATAGCACGTCAATCGTCGCACTGGACGCATCGGCACTCATCAGCGCAAGCGAGCACCATCTGGTTCTGAACACACCGAGCCAGCTTCAAGTACTTTTCAGGGCGCTGCCGGCGTCGTGCAAGCCGGTGCCTGCAACGAACGTCGTAGATCTACGGCTGCTCATTCGCTGGTCAGGCTCGCATTCGTGGAGTTGGCAAGCCTCACAGTTTGCGTACTACGATGGCCGCACTGGTCAGAGCTGCAAATTCTCGCGCGCCCAGCAAAGTAAGCTGCTGGCCGCACTCGGGTTGGGTCGGTAGCCATGTGTCGTGCCGCACCTAACAACTCGGTCAAGCGGACGCAAATCCCGCTACGCGGTCTTTGCGTCGCTTACCTCGGGCGTTAGGCCATAAACACGTGTCATCTCGTTGGCAACCAAACTTAGAACTATCCTTGCGTGAGGCAGGCCTCGACGCGAGTGTTTTGGGGCGCTTCGAGGCTTCGCAAGAATACTGCGACCAAGCCGCACTCATGATCGCTCGCGGGTACCTGGAAGGCCACACGTCTTGGCTGGCCGCAGACGCTGCAATCAATCACCTGTATCCCGTCATGCTTGAGTGTCCTGTAGTTCCCAAATTTGCTTGGGGTATCTACGAAGCGTTCGACGCCGGCGAGTACCATCCAGATTTCCCGACGCTTTCAGACGACGAAGTCACTAGGTCAATGCTGTTGGTGCAAGCAGGGAGCTGGCGTGCCTAACCACTCATTCGAGGCGGACGGCTACGCCGCCGCTCAATTCCAGCGTTAGGGGCCACTCATGGAACGTAACGGTTTGGCCTGCCTCTTCATCGGACTCCTTTGGGCCGTCTGTCTTCCGTCCGTCGCTCACTCAAACCGCGAGAATCCTGCGCAAGCATCAATTTGTCAGCTCAAACATTTCGGCCCTGAACATGATGGCCGTGTCTACAAAACGTTGGCGGTGTACTCTACCGATTTTCGTCACGGTGCTTGGCTCATAGACCCGGCAGATACAAATTGCTGGGTACAACTCGGTATCCAACAAAGTGACACCGACGGCTCCGTAGCTCGTTTCATGCAAGTGTTGGTAAACGGCGTTATGCACCATGGCCCCGGTACGAAGCGAGTGCTAGGAGCAGAAGTGGTTTTTCATTGGGTCAAAACGGAGTCCCACGACACTTTCGCATCACATGGGAAACCTTGGGTCCCCAAGGGCGAGGTCGAGTTAAGGCGGGTTTTCAGCTCGGTTCCTGCTACCGTGGCCCCTAACCAGTCGTCCGAGGCGGACGGCTCCGCCGCCGCTCAACTCCAGCGTTAGGCTTCAAGGGAAATGCACAATCGACATTCAGCCTGTCCGCAATGTGGCGGACGAAAGCCCCTACTGTCAGCATGTCTGGACTGTGGGTTGGTGCTACGCCACACAAAGATCTCCAAGCCAATTTCCCCTCGGCTTTGTCCTCGCTGCGGTGCCCGCGCTACACAGAACCACCTCTCTCGGCAAACCTGTACTCCAGTTGCGGCGTTGGCCAAGCCCGCGGAGGCGCATGAGCTTCCTGAGTGGGGCTCAGGCAAGCCCAAGACCGACCTATTCGACACACGCTTAGTTTTCAGCGGCGGTGGGTTCGGCGTCGGCAAACGTAAGGGGCGGTGAAGCCTAACAGTTCGTTCAAGGCGGACGGCTGCGCCGCCGCTTAACTCCAGCGTTAGACACCGGGGGTAACATGCACCACTTAGCCAAACTTCTTGTAGTTGCTTCTGCGTCCTGTACCCTCGCTGTCTTAGCCGAGGAAGTGACGATTACGGAAGAACTTCAAGCCGCAATGCAAGATATAGCCGTCCATTCCAAGATTGTCACTTTGGACGGATCGGGAATCACTCCTGGCAACTTTAAGCATGACTCCGACCCTACAACTCTCCAAATTGTTATGTTGGCCAAGCCTTCCGACGGGGCCGCTCAAGTCTCCAGCGATGGCGAAGTCATCTTTCTACAAAAGGACACTTCAGAGACGGAGCAGAAATCACTATTTACGACAGCCTTCTACCTCAAAGCCAAGGCCCGTGAAGTCACTTCAAAGCCGGCTAACGCAGAAATCTCACCGGGCGCCTAACATTTCGTTCAAGGCGAACGGTTGCGCCACCGCTTAACTCCAGCGTTAGACCGCTAATCGAACACCCATGACATTCCAAAACAGGGGTCCAAAACAGGGGTCGGGTCCAAAACAGGGGTCAGTGTGCACTTATCCGACTAAGTCCACTCTGACCCCGGTTTCCAATTCATTCAAGCCGACGCCGCTTCGCGGCGCGGCTTAATTCAGGCGTTGGGCCTCATATGCAGCATTCCCACACGTTTCTATCTTGGCCATTCGAAGGGCTCTCGACGGACACGGGCGTTTTTACGACGCGGCAAGTTCTAGAGGGCCTTGAGCCGGTGCGCGAGGTCTATCACGACCACGACGGCGATTGGCAGTTTCTGTGCGGCACTACGCTCAACACGGAAGATTTAAAACTTGTCTGTCTCGGCTGTATGGTCGAGACAGATCCAACGATAGGGGAGCTCGCCGACATGCCACCAGGTTGGTGTGGCACGCGACAGATTCGTGGCGGCGAGTGGGTTCAAGAACCGTACAAGGGCCAGGACGATGAGGCCTAACAGTGCATTCAAGCTAAAATTGCATCGCTACGCCGCCCATATGTCAGGTAAAGCTTGCCATATGGCCGTCGCAGCGCTGCAATTCGGCTTAACTTGAGCGTCATGCCCGATGAACGTTGCTATTGTTCCTATCACCGAAGACCATGCGGAAAGCTTCCACGCTTGCCTGGATGCCGTAGCGCGAGAGAAGAAGTTTCTTGCCCAGGTTGAGGCGCTTCCGCTTGAGCGGGTTCAAGCCTTTGTCCGAGAGAGCGTGGCGTCGGGTGCCGCGCAGTTCGTGGCCGTCGATGGTGG